>Ga0268247_10000013_pt1 | contig 164418 bp, 156 predicted proteins | sample AgamicOrMae_FD_200245 | JGI IMG/M metagenome (GOLD analysis project Ga0268247, IMG submission 200245) | Agave microbial communities from Guanajuato, Mexico - Or.Ma.e (v2) (version 2) | ecosystem: Host-associated > Plants > Phyllosphere > Phylloplane/Leaf | place: Guanajuato, Mexico...
GCCGCCGCAACCGTGTTCACGTTGCTCGCAGCCTCCTCCGCCGCCGCCGCAACCGTCGTCGACTGGCTCGCCGTCTGCGTCGCCGTCGCCGTCATCGTCTGCGCCGTCGCCTGAAGCTCGGTGGCCGAGGACGACACCATCGAGACGATGCCCCCGATGGCGTCCTCGAACCGGTCGGCAAGCTCGTTCATCATCCGCTTGCGCTGGACCTCCGCCGCCTCGCGCGAGCGGGCCGCCTCGGCGGACAGGGCCTCGTTCTCGATCAGCCCCTGGCGGAACACCTCGACGGCGGCGGCCATCTCGCCGATCTCGCTGCGCTCGCCCGCGTTCGGGATGCGGGCCGAGGTCTCGCCCTTCGCGATCCGATTCATGACCTGCGCCATCTTCCGGACCGGGGTCGAGATGGTCAGCACGCACATGCAGGCGATGCCGAGGGTGAGCGCGACCGAGGCGACGACGACGATCAGGATGTAGAGGCGGGCGCGGCTCCCGAGCTCCACCGCCGCCTCGCTCGTCCGGACACCTTGGCGGACATTGAAGTCGAGATCCGCCTTGATGGCGGCGCGAGCCTTGTTGAGGGCCGGGAGCATCCCGTCGAGCAGGTAGTCGCTCGCCGCCTTGCTCTCCTTCCGGTCGAGCAGCCCGACGAACTCATCGCCCATTCCGAGATAGGCAAGGACGTCCGTCTTCACGCTCTTCCAGATATCGCCCTCGCCGGGGCTGGCGAGGGGCTCGTACTCAGCGATATCCGTGCGAAGGTCGGACATGCTGGCGCTCAGCCGGGTCAGGGAGACCGGGCGCCGCTCCTCGCTCGACAGGAGATATGCCGCCTGCCGGCTGCGGAGCGCCTCGAAGTTCGTCGCTAGCCGGCCAAGCACCCGCGTGCTCGGCACGGTGTTCCCGGCGAGCTCGCCAATCGCTGCATCGAGGGACCTGAACTGCGTGTAGGAAAACACGCCGACGCCGCAGATCAGGCTCAGCAACAATATCAGCGCCCCGATCAGCCGAGACCGGACGGTGGTGTTCGAGATCATGGTGGGACGTCCAAAAACGGAATGCTGCGCTGCGTCAGCGTATGTTTCAGGAACGTCAACTTTCGGTTGATGCGGGCCGCCGCGCCGCGAAGGCCGATGACAAAAAAGCCCCGGCTTGAAGGCCGGGGCTTGCGAGGACGGATGTGAGCGCTGCAGCTCAGGCGCGGCCGGCCTGCTGGGCGACCTCGGTGGCGAAGTCCGGGCCCTCTTCCTTCTCGATGCCCTCGCCGAGCGCGAAGCGCACGAAGCCGGTGAGCTTGACCGGCTTGCCGGCCTTGGACTCGGCCTCCTTGAGGACCTGGGTCACGGTCTTGGAACCGTCGTGGACGAAGGGCTGCTCCAGGAGGGTGACCTCCTTGTAGTAGGTCTTCAGGCCGCTCTCGACGATCTTCTGGAGGACGTGGTCGGGCTTGCCGGCGTTCTTCTCGCGCAGGATGTTGCTCTCGCGCTCCAGCGTCGCCTGGTCGACGCCGGAAGCGTCGAGCGCCACCGGGTTCGTCGCGGCGACGTGCATGGCGAGCTGGCGGCCGAGCGTGGCGAGCGCCTCGACGTCGCCCTCCGACTCCAGCGCCACGAGCACGCCGATCTTGCCGAGGCCCTCGCTGACCTGACTGTGCACGTAGCTGGCGATGAGGCCGTGCGGGACCTCAAGCTTGGCGACGCGGCGCAGGTTCATGTTCTCGCCGATGGTGGCGATGAGGCTCTGGAGCTTGTCGGCGACGGTCACCGACTCGCCGGGGAACTTGGCGGCCTGGAGGCCCTCGAGGGTGCCGTCGGTGTTGAGCGCGAGCTTGGCGGCCTCGCGCACGAAGGCCTGGAAGCCGTCGTTGCGGGCGACGAAGTCCGTCTCGGAGTTGACCTCGACGATGGCGGCGTGGCGGCCGGCGGACTCGACGGCGACGAGACCCTCGGCGGCGACGCGGCCGGCCTTCTTGGCGGCCTTGGCGAGGCCTTTCTTGCGCAGCCAGTCGACCGCGGCCTCCATGTTGCCGTCGGTCTCGTTGAGCGCGCCCTTGCAGTCCATCATGCCCGCGCCGGTCGTCTCGCGGAGCTCCTTCACCATCGCGGCGGTGATGTTGGCCATGGCCGGTCCTTCCTCAGTCTTTCGAGATGAGAGGGCCCGGCGCTCAGGGGAGAGCCGGGCCCGGTGTCGGTTCAACGATGCGGGCCGCGAGGCGCGGCGTCCGGCCTCAGGCGGCGGCGGCCGCCTCGACGAAGCCGCGGGCCTGGCTCACCCAGCCGTCGCGGCCGATGCGGCCGTTGAGCTTGAGGTCGGCGTCGACCTTGGCGATGTCCTCGTCGCTCATCGCGGCGATCTGCCAGTAGTGGTAGACGCCGGCGTCGTTGAGCTTCTGCACGATCTGCGGGCCGACGCCGTTGAGCTTGGTCAGGTCGTCGGGGGCGCCGCGGGGCGCGGCGAGCAGCTCGAAATGCTCGGTCGACTCGGCGAGCGCGGCGACGTCGGCCTGGCTGATCGCCTCGGAATCGATCGAGGCCGCCGCGTGCTCGGTCGGCAGCTCCTCGGCCATCGGCTCCTCGGAGGCGCCGAGGTCGACGCCCGAGGCGCCCTGGCCGCGGGAGATGCCGTCGATGGCGGCCCGGGCGATCAGGTCGCAGTAGAGGGCGATGGCGCGGCCGGCGTCGTCATTGGCCGGGACCACGTAGGTGATGCCGTCCGGATCGCAGTTGGTGTCGACGATGGCCGCCACCGGGATGCCGAGGCGGGTCGCCTCCTTGATGGCGAGCTGCTCCTTGTTCGTGTCGATGACGAACAGGAGGTCGGGCACGCCGCCCATGTCCTTGATGCCGCCGAGCGCCTTCTCGAGCTTCTCCTTCTCGCGGGAGAGCATCAGGCGCTCCTTCTTGGTGAGGCCGGGACCGCCCGTGTCGAGGGTCTCGTCCACCTTGCGCAGGCGCTGGATGGAGCCGGAGATGGTCTTCCAGTTGGTCAGCATGCCGCCGAGCCAGCGGGAGTTGACGTAGTACTGGGCCGAGCGCTTGGCCGCCTCGGCGATGGTGTCCGAGGCTTGGCGCTTGGTGCCGACGAAGAGCACGCGGCCGCCCTTGGCGACGGTGTCGCTCACGGCCTGGAGGGCCTGGTGGAGCGCCGGCACCGTCTGGGCGAGGTCGATGATGTGGATGTTGTTGCGGGTGCCGAAGATGTAGGGCTGCATCTTCGGGTTCCAGCGGTGGGACTGGTGCCCGAAATGGGCGCCGGCCTCGAGGAGCTGGCGCATGGTGAAATCGACGGCCATGATCTGTTGCTTTCTTCCCGGTTGTGCCGCCGCGGAGGAAGCGACCCGTCGATCCCGACAGGCCACCGGAAACGCCTCATTCAGGCATGAGGCCGGCTCCGCGTGTGGAATGGGCGGGGCCTTATCAGAGGCCGCCATCCGAGGCAAGCCGGCGGCGGCCGCCTCTCAGCCTCCGGCGAAGATCCGCGCGATCTCGGCCTCGCCGAGCACCCGGTAGCTTCCCGGCGCGAGATCATCGGGCAGGTCCAGCCCGCCGACCCGGTCGCGGTGGAGCGCGGTGACGTGGTTGCCGAGCGCCGCGAATATCCGGCGGACCATGTGGTAGCGCCCCTCGGTCACCGTCACCGCGGCCTGCCGCTCGCCCTCGGCCTCGAAGCGGACCGGCAGGAGCGGCTTCTCCTCGCCCTCCAGCATCAGCGTGCCGGCGGCGAGGACCGCCGCCTCGTCGCCCTTGAGCGGCCGGTCGAGGGCGACGCGGTAGCGCTTCGCGACCTCCGCCTTCGGCGAGATGATCCGGTGCAGGAGCGCGCCGTCGTCGGTGAGCAGCAGCAGCCCCGAGGTGTCCTTGTCGAGGCGCCCGACGGTGGAGAGCGCCGGCTCGCGGCGGCGCCAGCGGGGCGGCAGGAGGCCGTAGACGAGCGGGCCCGCCTCCTTGTGGGAGCAGGTGACGCCGAGGGGCTTGTGGAGGAGGAGCGCGAGGCCCGGCGGCGGGTCGAGGGGCTCGCCGTCGACGCTCATGCGCTCGGGCAGGTCCCGCGTCACCGCGATGCGCCCGTCCGCCCGGTCGAGGACGGCGCCGTCGAGGCGGATCAGGCCGGCGCGGGCGAGCCCGGCGATCTCCCGGCGGGAGCCGTAGCCGAGATTGCCGAGAAGCCGGTCGAGGCGCAGGGACGGGGCCTTGGCGGCGCCCGTCAACGGCGCGCCTCGTAGACCTTGTAGCCGCCGGCGCCCGCCCGCTGCGTCACCTCACGGAAGGCGCCCCTCAGCACCGCCTCGTAGGGCAGGTGGGCGTTGGCCGTCACCCAGAGCGCGCCGCCGGGGCGCAGCATCTCGGCGGCGCGCCGCACGAAGGTCTGGCCGAGCGCCTGGTCCTCGGTGCCGCCGTCGTGGAAGGGCGGGTTCATCACCACGAAGTCGAGTCGGCCGGTCTCGAACTCGGCCACGCGCAGGTCCTCCCAGCGCAGGCTGGCGCGGGGATCGACGACGTTGCGGCGGGCCATCTCCACGGCGCGCCTGTCGATGTCGACGAGCGTCAGCGCCGTGACGGCCGGGGAGCCGAGCACCGCGCGGGCGAGGATGCCGAGGCCGCAGCCGAGATCCGCGCCCCGGCCGGAGAGCGGCGGCAGTGTCTCGAGGAGCAGCGCCGTGCCCGGATCGATCCGGTCCCAGGAGAAGACGCCGGGCTGCGTGCAGAGGGCCAGATTGTCGATATGGCGCGGGGCGCCCGCGTCGAGGGCCTCGGCGAGCGGCAGCGCTCCCGACGGCCGGCGCAGGGTGCAGATGCGGTGATGCCGGCGCGCCTCCTCGGCGAGGTCGAGGCCGAGCGCGCGAAGCTCCTTGGCCAGCCGCGCGCCGCCCCGGTCCTTGGGCGCCATCACGGTAAGCGCGCCGCCGGGCTCCAGGGCGCGCAGGGCGAGCGCGAGGGCGTGGCGGCGCTCGATGGTGCCGGGGGCCGCCAGCATCACCAGCGCGCGCGCGCTGCCCTCGGCGCAGTCCTCGAGCCGGGCCGAGCCCGGAATCAGCGGCGAGACCTGGGCCGCGTCCGGCGGCACGGCCGCGAGCTCCCGCGGGGGCAGGCCGTAGACGAGGGACGCGGAGAACGGGGCATTCATCGGAGCGGCATCCGCGACGACGGGTCCGGCGCCATGGCGCAGAGGCCGTAGCGTTGGACGGAACGAGGGGTGAGGGCGCCGGCGGCACGACGCGAACCGAATCGCGGCCGGGGGTCGATTATTAGCCATCGTCCGAACCGCGCGAAAGGTTACCGCGGCCACGTCCGCGGGTTTCCTGCGACCGCCCGCGCCGCGATTCGGCCCTCGCACAGTCGAAAAGGCCGGTCTCTCAAGATGTTCGGCGTGTTTCCACCGGGCTTCGGCGCGTAGCCGATATGTCGAACATCGCACATCCGGGCAGATCGGATGCGCATTCTGCGTCACTGCCGTCGTCCTCGTCCGGACGGCAGCGGGATTCTGGCCCTCGACGGGCCTCAGCCGCGCGGGAACTCCAGCCCCATCTCCCGGTAGCGGGCAGGATCGTCGGCCCAGTTCTCGCGAACCTTCACGTGCAGGAACAGGTGCACCGTCGCCTCGGCGGCCTCGGCGATCTCGACGCGGGCGGCCTGCCCGATCGCCTTGATGGTACGCCCGCCCTTGCCGAGCACGATCGAGCGCTGGCTCTCGCGCTCCACGAAGATGGTCTGCTCGATGCGCACGGAACCGTCGGCCCGGACCTGCCACTGGTCGGTCTCGACGGTGGAGCGGTAGGGCAACTCCTCGTGGAGGCGGTCGTAGATCTTCTCGCGGGTGATCTCGGCGGCGAGCATGCGCAGGGGCGCGTCGGAGACCTGATCCTCCGGGTAGAGCCAGGGGCCGGGGGGCATCAGGCCGGCGAGCGCCCGGCGAAGGTCGGCGACGCCGTCGCCGTTGAGCGCCGAGATCATGAAGGTCTCGGCGAAGGGGAGCCTGCCGTTGAGGTCGGCGGCGAGCGCGAGCAGCCGCTCGCGGGGGATGAGGTCGATCTTGTTGAGGATGAGGAAGCGCCGGCGCTTCACCTCGGCGAGCCGGCCGAGCACGGCCTCGACCTCCTCGTCGACGCCCTTGCGCGCATCGACGAGCAGGCAGACCGCGTCGGCATCGGCGGCTCCGCCCCAGGCGGAATGGACCATGGCGCGGTCGAGCCGGCGCTTGGGCGCGAAGATACCCGGCGTGTCGACGAGCACGATCTGCGACGCGCCCTCCATGACGATGCCGCGGATCAGCGCCCGCGTCGTCTGCACCTTGCGGGAGACGATCGAGACCTTGGTGCCGACGAGGCTGTTGAGCAGCGTCGACTTGCCGGCGTTCGGGACGCCGATCAGCGCGACAAACCCTGCCCGCGCGTCGGCCGGCATCCCCGGTGCCGCCTGCGCGGCCTCGGCCTGCGGCGGCGGCACGTCGTCCCTGCCGCTCTCGTCAACCTCGCTCATGCGTCCTCCCCGGAACCGCTCTCGGGCGGCGCGGCACCGATGCCCTCCCGCTCCAGCAGGGCGCGGGCGGCCGCCTGCTCCGCGACGCGCTTCGAGGTGCCCTCGCCGTGGCCGGGCTCCAGCCCCTCGACGGCGACCGCGATGCGAAAATGCGGGGCGTGGTCCGGCCCGGTGCGCTCGACCACCGTGTAGGCCGGCACCGGCAGCGCCCGGCCCATGGCCCATTCCTGCAGGGCCGACTTGGCGTCGCGCCCACGTGGACCCGCCGCCGCAGGCTCGGCGGGCTGGAAATGCCGCTCCACCACCGCCCACGCGGCGGAGAAGCCCGCGTCGACGTAGACCGCCCCGAGGATCGCCTCGCAGACGTCGGCGAGGATGGTCTGGTTGCGCCGGCCGCCGCCCATCACCTCGCCCTGGCCGAGGATCAGGTGCGGCCCGACCTCCCAGCGCTCGGCGACCCCGGCGCAGGTCTCCCGCCGCACGAGCCCGGCGAGCCTGCGGGAGAGGTCGCCTTCGTCGGCGTCCGGGAAGGCGGCGTAGAGCCCGTCCGCCACGGCGAGACCGAGCACGCGGTCGCCGAGGAACTCGAGCCGCTGGTAGCTGCCGCCCCGGCCCGCCGCCTTGCTCGTGTGGGTCAGCGCGCGCACGAGCAGCTCGCGGTCTGCGAAGGCATGGCCGATCCGCTCCTCCAGCTCGGAGAGGGGCGGCTTCGGACGGTGGGCGCGGCGCGCCCGGCTCGACGCCCCGGCCTCGCCCGCGCGTTCGGCGCCCTTGGTCACGTCAGTGGATGGTCGAGAACAGGCGGCCCCAGCGCACCTTGGCGGGCCAGTTCCAGATCTGCCAGGCGGGGGTGCCCTCGTCGATGGAGAAGAAGATCATCTCCGCGCGGCCGACGAAGTTGTCGAAGGGCACGTAGCCGACATTGGCGAGGTCGCGCGAATCCGTGGAGTTGTCGCGGTTGTCGCCCATCATGAAGAAGTGCCCGGCCGGCACGGTGTAGAGCTCGGTCCGGTCCCAGAAGCCGTTGTCGCCGTCCCGCTCGATGATGCGGTGGGCGATGCCGTTGGGTAGGGTCTCGAGGTACTGAGGCACCTTCGTCGCCTGCCCGTAGGGGTCGAAGGTCTCGTAGTCGGCGATGCGCTCGCGCTTGACGGCCTTGCCGTTGATGTTGAGCACGCCGTCGATCATCTGGATGCGGTCGCCGGGCAGGCCGATGACGCGCTTGATGTAGTCGGTCGCGTTGTCCTTCGGCAGCTTGAACACGGCGATGTCGCCGCGCTTCGGCTCCGCAGCCCAGACGCGTCCCTCGAGCTTGCCGGGGATGTACTCGCTCAGAGGCAGGGAGTACTTCGAGTATCCGTAGGAGTACTTCGACACGAACAGGTAGTCGCCGATCAGCAGCGTCGGCACCAGCGATCCCGAGGGGATGTTGAAGGGCTGGAACAGCAGCGTGCGCACCACCAGCGCGATCAGCAGCGCCTGGATGCCGACCTTGATCGTCTCGCGCAGGCTCGCCCAGGTGCTCGAGGCGGGCGCCTGAGCCGGTGCGGCCCGCATCGGCCGGTTGGTGTCCTGATCCACGCCTGCGCCTTCCATCCTTCGCGAGCGCCGTGGCCCGGCCGGGTCTCGGGGCGCGGCCGCGACGCGCAACGGGGCCGGCCGGTCGCGAGCGGCGGTCTAGACCATGAGGGGGCTACCCGCAACGCGCAAGCGCCCGCCAGCCATCCCGGCTAAGGGTGGAGCGCGCGACGATGTGATCGCCGCTCCGGTCAGTCGCGGTGCGGAAAGCTCGGTCGGATGCGCAGCTGGTCGATCGCCCAGAGCCAGGTCCCGTCCCCCTGCCGCCGGGCGGCCTCGACGGAGACGTCGCCGTTGGGCAGCAGCGCCGAGGTGAGCGCGAGGTCGCCGTTGCGGATCGCCGGCTGCGTGTCCACCGGCGGGAACTCGGACTTGCGCGACAGGAGCTTGGTGAAGAACGCGCGGATCTCCTCGTGCCCGGTCGCCTTGACGACGCCGACCGCGATGACCGCGCCCGGCTCGTAGAGGGCGACGAGACCCTCGACGTCCCCGGCATTCGCCCTCGCGTTGAAGAGGCGCGCCAGGTCCTCCGGCTCCCGCGCGGTGTCCTTTCCGTTTCCGCTCATCGATCCTCCTCGCCCCCTCCGGCAGACGTCACTTCAGACGGGCGCCCGCCCCGTCCTCGACGGTGACGCGCACGGGCACGCCCGCCTTCACGCTCTCCGAGACCGTGCAGAAGCGCTCGAACTGCTCGATCACCCGGTCGATGCGCGGCATCTCGGCCTCGACGGCCCCGAGCGCGATCGCCACGTCGATCCCTTGAATGCGCAACCGCCCCTCGGCGTTGCGTCCGACCTCGCAACGGGCGCGGGCGGAGACGCCCCCGCCCTCCTGCTTGAACTTGCCGAGCGCGAAGACGAGGCTCGCGCACAGGCAGTTGCTCACCGCGGCGATGAGGAGCTGCTCGGGGAACGGCCCCTCCCCGGTGCCGATGGGAACGGATTCGTCCGTGAGCAGCGCCGGCAGGGCGCCGCCGAAATCGACGGTGAAGCGGTAGTCCGCGACCTGGGTGATGCTGATCGTCGGGTTGCCCGACATCCCTGTCCGCTCCTGCTCCCAGGCCGGCACGCTGCCGCCCGTCGCCCCGCAACAACTGGTTCTGCCCGGCGCCCCGGCAATGGATGCGGTTGCATCCATGAGGGCCCAAACGGAGGAGAGACATCCGCCGCGGGATGTTCCGGACCCCACGGCGTCGTTCCGGCGCCGCCCTTGACAAGCGCCTTAGTGGTATACCAAATGCCACCTCAAGAGCACGAGCAAGTCATGCCATCGATGTGCTGCGGAATTGGGGAGAGCCCTCTTCCGACGAGCGGAGGAAATGGAAATCATGACGGATCGCATCCGACGCGCGCACGGCCTTTTGCGGCCCGCGTGGGCGCAACGCGGCTCTTCCGGCACCCGCCCCTTCGCCCTTCGCTCCCGATAGCGGCGTCGACGGCAGGTTGATGTCGAGCGACATCGATTTCAAGCAGCTCGTCGCTGCCTCCGGCGATGCCATGGTGGTCTCGGATGCGGAGGGTCTCATCACCCTCTGGAACGCGGCGGCGGAGCGCATCTTCGGCTTCACCGAGGCCGAGGCCCTCGGGCAGTCCCTCGACCTGATCACGCCGGAGCGCCAGCGCGCCCGGCACTGGGAGGGCTACCACAAGACCATGAGCACGGGCGTGACCCGCTACGGCACCCAGCTGCTGCGGGTGCCCGCGCTCCACAAGGAGGGACGCGCGCTCTCGATCGCCTTCACCGTCGGGCTCCTGTTCGGGCCGGACGGGGCGGTCACCGGCATCCTCGCGGTCATCCGCGACGAGACGGAGCGCTGGAACGAGGAGCGCCGGCTGCGCAAGCGGCTGTCGGAGCTCGAGACGGCGAGCGCCTGAGAGGGCGCAACGGTTTCGCGCGCGCGCCCCGAGCCTCGGGGCGGCGCGCGGTCAAGCAAGTTCCGGGGCCAGCACCGGCCTGCAAAAGTCGGCCCGGGACCGAAGTTCGAAGCAGTCGACAAGGGAGAAAGACGACAATGACCCAGCCTCTAGAGGGCATCAAGATCATCGACTTCACGCACGTCCAGGCCGGCCCCGCCTGCACGCAGCTCCTCGCCTGGTTCGGCGCGGACGTGATCAAGGTCGAGCGTCCCGGCGCCGGCGACGTGACGCGCTCGCAGCTGCGCCACATCGAGGATGCGGACGCGCTCTACTTCACGATGCTGAACTCCAACAAGCGCTCGCTGACCCTCGACACCAAGACGCCCCAGGGCAAGGAAGTGCTCGAGAAGCTCATCCGCGAGTCCGACGTCATGGTCGAGAACTTCGGCCCCGGCGCGCTCGACCGCATGGGCTTCTCCTGGGCGCGCATCCAGGAGCTGAACCCGGGCATGATCCTCGCCTCGGTGAAGGGCTTCTCGGACGGCCACCACTACGAGGACCTGAAGGTCTACGAGAACGTCGCCCAGTGCGCCGGCGGCGCCGCCTCGACCACGGGCTTCTGGGACGGCCCGCCCACCGTGTCGGCCGCCGCCCTCGGCGACTCCAACACCGGCATGCACCTGGCCATCGGCATCCTCACGGCGCTGCACCAGAAGAACAAGACCGGCAAGGGCCAGAAGGTCGCCGTGTCCATGCAGGACTCGGTGCTCAACCTCTGCCGCGTGAAGCTGCGCGACCAGCAGCGCCTCGACGCGCTGGGCTACCTCGAGGAGTACCCGCAGTACCCGCACGGCGAGTTCTCGGACGTGGTGCCGCGCGGCGGCAACGCGGGCGGCGGCGGCCAGCCGGGCTGGGTGCTGAAGTGCAAGGGCTGGGAGACCGACCCGAACGCCTACATCTACTTCACCATCCAGGGTCACGCCTGGGCCCCGATCTGCAAGGCGCTCGGCAAGCCCGAGTGGATCGACGATCCGGCCTACAACACGGCCCGCGCTCGCCAGGACAAGATCTTCGACATCTTCAACTTCATCGAGGCTTGGCTCGCCGACAAGACGAAGTTCGAGGCCGTCGACATCCTGCGCAAGTTCGACATCCCGTGCTCGCCGGTGCTGTCGATGAAGGAGATCGCCAACGACCCGTCGCTGCGCGCCAGCGGCACCGTCGTCGAGGTCGATCACCCGAAGCTCGGCAAGTACCTGACCGTCGGCAGCCCGATCAAGTTCTCGGACATGAAGGTCGACGTGAAGGCCTCGCCGCTGCTCGGCGAGCACACCGACGAGGTTCTCAAGGATCTGGGCTACACGCAGCAGCAGATCGAGGAGCTGCACCAGGCGAAGGCCGTCTAAGGCCTCCGACCCTCGGCTGAAACGGAGACGGCGCGCCCCACGGCGCGCCGTTTTCTTTTGGGGAAGCGCGCCTGCATGAGGCCGGCGTCAGGCCGGCAGCGCCTCGATGATCACGAAAGCCTGCGCCAGCGGCGGATCGTCGGTGAGGCTGACATGGAGCCGGGCGACGTGGCCGGGCGGGATCAGCGCGTCGAGCCGGGCCAGCGCGCCGCCGGTGAGCCGCAGGGTCGGCTGGCCGGAGTGCAGGTTCACCACCTCCATGTCCCGCCAGAACACGCCGCGGGCGATGCCGGTGCCGAGCGCCTTGGCGCAGGCCTCCTTGGCGGCGAAGCGCCTCGCGTAGCCGGGCGCACGGGCGGCGCGGCGGTCGCAGCGGGCCCGCTCGCCGGCGGTGAACACCCGGTGGGTGAAGCGATCCGCGAACCGCTCCAGGGAGCGCTCGATCCGGCGGATGTCGCAGAGGTCCGAGCCGATGCCGACGATCATCGCCGCGCCGATGCCTCCCGTGCCCTGCCCATGGCGGCGCGCATGTCGCGCACGGCCTGGGAGAGACCCACGAACACCGCCTCGGCGACGATCGCGTGGCCGATGTTGAGCTCGGCGATCTGCGGCAGCGCCGCCACCGGCCCGACGCTGTCGAGGCTGAGCCCGTGGCCGGCATGGATCTCGAGACCGATCGAGGCGCCGTGGGCGGCGGTCCGCCGGATCCGGCCGAGCTCCCGCTCCGCCGCGGCGGCGTCGCCCGCCACGACGGCCTCGCAATAGGAGCCGGTATGCAGCTCGACCACCGGCGCGCCGAGGTCGCGGGCGGCGTCCATCACCGCCTCGTCGGGCTCCACGAACAGCGAGACCCGGATGCCGGCCTCGGAGAGCATCGCGATCCGGGGGGCGAGATGCGCGCGGCCACGAATGATGTCGAGCCCGCCCTCGGTGGTACGCTCCTCGCGCTTCTCCGGGACCAGGCAGGCCGCATGAGGTCGGATGCGCCGGGCGATCGCGACCATATCGTCGGTCGCCGCCATCTCGAAGTTCAGGGGCACGGCGAGATCGCGGCGCAGGGCCTCGATGTCGGCATCGCGGATGTGGCGGCGATCCTCGCGCAGATGCGCCGTGATGCCGTCGGCGCCCGCCGCGACAGCCTCGCTTGCGGCCCGCAGAGGATCGGGCTGGGTCCCGCCGCGGGCGTTGCGGAGGGTCGCGACGTGATCGATGTTGACGCCGAGGCGCAGCGGGACGGTCATGGCGTGTTCCGGACAGGCGGGCGGACCGCTCTAGCCGAGGCGGCCCGTCGCCGGAAGCCGCCGGCCCGTGTCAGGAGCCTGTGAGTTCCGCGCACGAGAAAGGCCGGACCTCTCGGCCCGGCCTTTCCGAAGTTCTCAAACGATGCGCGTCTCAGCGGGCCGGCGTCGGGGTCGAGCTGGTCGAGCCGCCGCTGCTGTGGCCGCTCGTCGACATACCGTCCTTCTGCATCGTGCCCGGAGCGGCGGTGCCGGTGGTGGCCGGCATGCTGCCCCGCTCCATCGACTTCTCGGAGTTGCTCTTCACGCTGCCCGGGTTGTTCATGTTCTTCTCGGCGGAGCCGGGCGCCGTGGTCTGGGCCATCGCGCCGCCGGCGAGCGACAGGATCATGGCGGTGGCGAGGGCGTAAGTGGTCTTGCGCATCGTCAATCCTTCAGTGTCTTCAGATGCAGGGACAATCCCACCGGCGTCGGATTGTTTCCGAGAAAGTTCGTTCTCGCGCCGCCCCGCACCTTGCCTTCGCGCGGGAAAGCGGATACCAGCCGCGCCCTGCGTTCGCTCCGGCCGGGGGCTGAACGGACGGTGCCGCTTGTCGGCACAGGGCCTCGCCCGTCGTCCGGTGTCTCCGCCTTCGATCAACCGCTCGGGCCTGATAACGGCTCGAAGGGCTTGGCGCCGGGCAGACGCGGATGAGCCGGCCCGATCCGACCGCTGAAACCATGCGTCGCCGGGCCTCGTGACACAACGAAAGGCCCGAGAATGCCTCTCTACGAGCACGTATTCCTGGCGCGCCAGGACGTGACGTCCCAGCAGGTCGAGACCATGGTCGAGACCTACAAGGGCGTCCTGGAGCAGAATGGCGGCAAGGTCGAGAAGATCGAGATGTGGGGCGTGAAGTCCCTCGCCTACCGCATCAAGAAGAACCGCAAGGCGCATTTCACGCTCCTCAACATCGAGGCTCCCCCGGCGGCCCTCGCCGAGATGGAGCGCCAGATGCAGATCTCCGAGGACGTGCTGCGCTTCATGACGATCCGCGTCGAGACGCTCGAGTCCGAGCCGTCGGCAATGATGCAGAAGCGCGACCGCGACGACCGCAAGGATCGCGAGCGCGGCCGTCGTCGCGACGACGAGGGCTTCGGCGGTGGCGGCTTCGGCGGCGACCGTGGGGATCGCGGCGGAGATCGCGGCGACAGGGGCGACCGCCCCGAGCGCAGCTTCGGCGGGGAGAACTGAGCCATGGCTTTCGGTGCTTCCAGCGGCGGTGGCCGTCGCCCGTTCTTCCGTCGTCGCAAGACCTGCCCGTTCTCCGGCGCGAACGCTCCGAAGATCGACTACAAGGACGTGAAGCTGCTCTCGCGCTACGTCTCCGAGCGCGGCAAGATCGTTCCTTCGCGCATCACGGCGGTCTCCGCCAAGAAGCAGCGTGAGCTCGCCCAGGCGATCAAGCGTGCCCGCTTCCTCGGCCTGCTCCCCTACGTCATCAAGTAGGCGCACGCCCTCGACACCTTCGGCCGGCGCCTTTCCGGGTGCCGGCCCTCGCTGGGGCGAGGATCGCCCCTAACCCCGTCCGCTGCGGACGGCGGGACAGCGGATCGGCATGACACAGTATCTCGGCATCGGTATCGGCGCGGGCCTCGTCTCGGCACTCCTGGTCGGCGTGCTCGTGAAGGCGACCCCGCTCGCGATCTTCCTCTACCTGCTCGCCCCCCTGCCGATCCTCATCGTCGGGCTCGGCTGGAGCCACCGCGCGGCGCTCGTCGCGGCGGTGACGGGAAGCCTCGCCCTCGCGCTGATCGTCTCGCCCTTCCTCGGGCTCGGCTTCGCCCTCTACCTCGCGCTTCCCGTCTGGTGGCTCGCCTACCTGGCGCTTCTTGGCCGCCCGGGCGAGGACGGCAGCCTCGAATGGTATCCGACCGGCCGGCTGCTCGGCTGGATTGCTGGAAGCGCGGCGCTGGCCTTCGTCGCCATCGCGGTCGTGGCCGCCCCGAGCTACGACACCTTCGCCCGCCAGATCCGCGAGATGAGCGCCTCGATCGTGCGGATCCAGACCGACGGCCCGCGCCGCCAGGCGCCGCCGGCCGGCAAGGCCGAGGAGGGCGCCAGGGACGACGCCGCCGCGCCCGAGCCCTCTCAGGCCGACCCGAAGGAAGTCACCCAGGCCGAGGTCGCCGACGCCCTCGCCCGGATCGCGCCGGCGCTGGCCACGCAGGGGCTCGCCCTGCTACTGACCTTCTACCTCTGGGCGGCGGCGCGGATCGTGAAGATCTCCGGCCGCCTGCCGCGCCCCTGGCCCGACATCCCCTCGACGCGGATGCCCCGGGCGGTCGTCGCGCTCCTCGGCCTCGCCGTGGTCCTCGCCTTCGTACCGGGCTACGCGGGCGTCCTCGGCATGGCGCTCGGCGGCTCCCTCACCGCGGCCTTCGCGCTCCAGGGGCTCGCGGCCTTCCACGACCGCAGCCGCGGCCGTCCGGGACGCGGGGCGCTGCTCTTCGGCCTCTACCTCATCCTCTTCGTGACCCAGGGCATCGCCCTGTTCGCGCTGACCCTGTTCGGCATCGCCGACACCGTGCTCGACCGTCGCCGCCCCCAGGGCGAGCCCGGCCGCTCCTGACCCACACCAGACCAGGGGCCGCCCGAGACGGCACCCCGACGACGAAAGGACAAGACCATGGAAGTGATCCTCCTCGAGCGCGTGGCCAAGCTCGGCCAGATGGGCGAGACCGTGAACGTCCGCCCGGGCTTCGCCCGCAACTTCCTCCTGCCCCGCGGCAAGGCGCTGCGCGCCACCGAGGGCAACAAGAAGCACTTCGAGGCCCAGCGCGCCCAGCTCGAGGCCCGCAACCTCGACCGCAAGAAGGACGCCGAGGGCGTGGCCGAGAAGCTCGACGGCCAGAGCTTCATCCTCATCCGCCAGTCCGGCGAGACCGGCGTGCTCTACGGCTCGGTCTCGACCCGCGACCTCGCCGAGGTGGTGAGCAAGGAGGGCTTCAGCGTCGAGCGCGGCCAGTTCGTGCTCAACCAGCCGATCAAGACGCTCGGCCTCCACACCGTGCCCGTCACCCTCCACCCCGAGGTCGAGGTGAAGGTGACCGTCAACGTCGCCCGCTCCCCCGAGGAGGCCGAGCGCCAGGCCCGCGGCGAGTCCGTGACCGAGCGCGAGCAGTTCAACCTCGACGATCTCGGCCTCGAGGTCGGTCAGGCGCTGGCCGAGGCCGGCGAGGGCGACGACCGGGCCTGATCGCGGCCCGTCCCCAGATTTCTCCCCGCCGTGGACAGCGGGGAGGAATCGGGACGGCAGTTGACTAGTTCGCTTTTTGTTCCAGCATGGACGCCCGCCCCCCGATTGCGGTGGAGCGGGCGTTCGTGTCTCCGGGCATTGTTTCCGGTGACCGGACGCCGCAGGCAGAGACTTCGTGAGCGGCGGTTAACCACGCCGCCGCCATGGTCGGCCCCTACAGGAATTCCCACGCGGTGCCCGCCGCGCGAGCCGGAGCGACACAGCCGATGGCCCTGCCGAACGCGATCACCGCCAAGCTCGATCAGGTGCAGCCCGAGTACCGCGTCGCGCCCCACAACATCGACGCCGAGCAGGCGCTGATCGGCGCCATCCTCGTCAACAACGACGCCTACTACCGGGTATCCGACTTCCTGCTCCCCGAGCACTTCATGGAAGCCGCCCACCAGCAGATCTTCCAGGTGGCGAGCACGCTCATCAAGCAGGGCAAGCTCGCGACGCCGATCACGCTGAAGACCTATCTCGGCGACGCCGATTTCGGCGGCCAGACGGTGATGCAGTACCTCGCGCGGCTCGCCGCCGACGCGACCACCGTCATCAACGCCGGCGAGTACGGCCGCACCATCTACGACCTTGCCATCCGGCGCCGGCTCATCACCATCGGCGAGGACCTCGTGAACGGCGCCTACGAGGCGCCCGTCGAGGCCGCGCCCCGCGACCAGATCGAGGAGACCGAACGGCGCCTCTACGAGCTCGCCGAGTCGGGCAAGTACGATGGCGGCTTCCAGAAGTTCTCCGACGCGCTGACCGCGGCCGTCGACATGGCCGCCAAGGCCTACCAGCGGGACGGCAAGCTCTCCGGCATCGCCACGGGGCTCACCGACCTCGACGCCAAGATGGGTGGGCTCCAATCCTCGGACCTGATCATCCTCGCCGGCCGCCCGGCCATGGGCAAGACCTCGCTCGCCACCAACATCGCCTTCAACATCGCCAAGAGCTACCGGGGCGAGAAGCGGGCCGACGGCGCCATCGAGACCAAGAACGGCGGCATCGTCGGCTTCTTCTCGCTGGAGATGTCCGCCGAGCAGCTCGCCACCCGCATCATCGCCGAGCAGTCCGGCGTGCCCTCCTACAAGATCCGCCGCGGCGACATCCGGCCGGAGGATTTCTACAAGATCACCGACGCGGCACGCGACATGCAGACGATTCCGTTCTTCATCGACCAGACGGGCGGCATCTCCATCGCGCAGCTCGCCGCCCGGGCGCGGCGCCTGAAGCGCCAGAAGGGGCTCGACGTGCTCGTGGTGGACTACCTTCAGCTCCTCTCCGGCTCCGGACGGCGCAGCGACAACCGCGTTCAGGAGATGACCGAGATCACCACCGGCATGAAGGCGCTCGCCAAGGAGCTCGCCGTGCCGATCATCGCCCTCTCGCAGCTCTCCCGCCAGGTCGAGGCCCGCGACGACAAGCGCCCGCAGCTCGCGGACCTGCGCGAATCCGGCTCGATCGAGCAGGACGCGGACGTGGTGATGTTCGTGTTCCGCGAGGAGTACTACGTCGGCAACAAGAAGCCCCGCGAGGGCACCGAGGAGTTCTTCGCCTGGGAGGCGGAGATGCAGCGCGTCCACGGCAAGGCCGAGGTGATCATCGGCAAGCAGCGCCACGGCCCGACCGGCACGGTGGAGCTGCAGTTCGACGCCAACATCACCCGCTTCTCGAACCTCGCCGCCGACGACCGCCTGCCGGCGCGGATCTGAGCCGATGCCCGAAGCCGCAGAGACCGGCGCGGACCCGCGCCACGGGGCGCGGCTCACCATCGACCTCGGCGCGGTCGCGGAGAATTGGCGCCGCCTCGGCGCGCAGGCGCCCGGCACGCCCTGCGCCGCCGTAGTCAAGGCCGACGCCTACGGCTGCGGCCTCGGCGCGGTCGCCGGCCGGCTCTGGCGGGAGGGCTGCCGGACATTCTTCGTCGCCCATCTGGAAGAGGCACTCGCCGCGCGGCAGGTGCTGCCGGAGGCCGCGATCTACGTGCTCAACGGACTGCCTCCGGGCGGCGGTCGCGTCCTCGCGCAGGCCCGGCTGCGGCCGGTGCTGAACGCCGTCGAGGAGCTGGCGGAGTGGGCCGACCTCTCCGAGGGCCGCCTGCCCGCCGCGCTCCATGTCGACACCGGCATGAACCGCCTCGGACTGCGCATGGAGGAGGCGGTCGCCCTGCCGGGCTCGGACCTGCCGGCACGGGCCGGGATCGACCTCCTGATGAGCCATCTCGTCGGCGCGGAAGTTCCGGACGACGCGGTGAACGCCCGGCAGATCGAGGCCTTCGCCCGCGTCCGCGCGGCGCTGCCCGGCCTTCCCGGCTCGCTGGCCAACTCCTCGGGCATCTTCCTCGGCGCGGCCGCCCATCACGACCTGCTGCGGCCTGGCTACGCCCTATTCGGCGGCAACCCGGTGCCGCACCGCCCCAATCCGATGCGGCCGGTGGTGCGCCTGGAGAGCCCGATCCTCCAGACCCGCTCCGTCGAGGCCGGGGAGCGCGCCGGCTACAACGGCACCTGGACGGCACGCTCGCGCCGGCATCTCGCGACGCTCTCGCTCGGCTACGCGGACGGCTACCCCCGCGCCGGCGGCGCGCAGGGCCGGGCGCTCGTTGCGGGCGTGGCCTGCCCGATCGTCGGGCGCATCTCCATGGACCTCGTGATCCTCGACGTGACCGAGGCGCCGGGCGCCCGCCGGGGGGCGCTCGCCACGCTGATCGGCGACAGCCTCGACGTGGACACGGTCGGGCGCGCGGCCGGCACCATCGGCTACGAGATTCTGACCGGCCTGGGTTCTCGCTATGTTCGCGCCTATGTAGAGTAGGCCCGCGACCCCGAGCGAACCCTTCTCCGAATCCGCCCCATGGCCAAGATCCAACAGACCTTCGTCTGCCAGTCCTGCGGGGCGGTCTACAACCGCTGGCGCGGGCGCTGCGAGGCCTGCAACGGCTGGAACACGATCGTCGAGGAGGCGGTCTCCGCCGGCTCGCAGACGGGCCCCGCCGCGACGCGGCCCTCCCGCGCCCGCGGCCGGGTCTTCCCTCTGGAGGGGCTGACCGGCGAGGCCCGCGAGGCGCCCCGCGTGCCCTGCGGCATCGCCGAGCTCGATCGCGTCACCGGGGGCGGCTTCGTGCGCGGCTCGGTGCTGCTGATCGGCGGCGACCCCGGCATCGGCAAATCGACGCTGCTGATGCAGGCCTGCGCGGCGCTGGCCTTCCAGGGCGAGCGCGTCGCCTACATCTCCGGCGAGGAGGCGGTGGGACAGGTGCGGCTCAGGGCCGAGCGCCTCGGCCTCGCCGACCGGGCGGTGGAGCTCGCCGCCGAGACCAACGTCGAGGACATCGTCGAGACGCTCTCGCAGGGGCGCCCGCCGGCCCTCGTCGTCATCGACTCGATCCAGACCATGTGGACCGAGACCGTAGAATCGGCGCCGGGCACCGTCACCCAGGTGCGCGGCTCCGCCCAGGCGCTCATCCGCTTCGCCAAGACCACGGGCACGGCGGTGATCCTCGTCGGCCACGTCACCAAGGACGGGCAGATCGCCGGTCCCCGCGTGGTCGAGCACATGGTCGACGCGGTCGCCTCCTTCGAGGGTGACCAGGGCCACCATTTCCGCATCCTGCGGGCGATGAAGAACCGCTTCGGCCCCACCGACGAGATCGGCGTCTTCGAGATGACGGGCTCGGGGCTCGCCGAGGTGCCGAACCCCTCCGCCCTGTTCCTCGCCGGGCGCGACCACGCGGCGCCCGGCACCGCGGTCTTCGCCGGCATGGAGGGCACGCGCCCGCTGCTTGTGGAGATCCAGGCGCTGGTCGCGCCCTCCTCTCTCGGCATGCCGCGCCGCGCCGTGGTCGGCTGGGACCCGAACCGTCTCGGCATGGTGCTCGCGGTGCTGGAAGCCCATGGCGGCGTGAGGCTCGGGACCCACGACGTCTACCTGACCATCGCGGGCGGGCTTCGGGTCTCCGAGCCCGCCGCCGACCTCGCGGTGGCGGCCGCCCTCGTCTCCTCGCTCTCAGGCGCAGCGCTGCCGCCCGAGAGCGTCTACTTCGGCGAGATCGGGCTCTCGGGGGCCATCCGCCCGGTTTCCCAGGCGCCGGCACGGCTGAAGGAGGCGAAGAAGCTCGGCTTCGCCCGGGCCCTGATGCCGCAGGGGCGCGGCGAGGAGGCCGAGCGCGGGCTCTCGGCCGAGTCGCTCCGGCACATCGGCGAACTCGTCGCCGGCATCGCCGCGAACGGGCCACGCCGCAGCGCGCCGGGCCGCGGGCCCCACCGCGGCGTGCGCTACGAGGAGGAGGACGCCTGAGTGGTGCTCACCGGAGGCGCAGGACGAGGGGCGCCTCGCTGACGGGCACCGCCTCCCGCCGGCACCCGGTCTCGGCGGCGGCGTAGGCGACGGCGTCGGAGCGGGTGCGGAAGATGCCGGCGCCGAGCCCGTGGATCTCGACGGCGAGCCACGCGCCCTGCGCGCTACGGCCGACGAGGAAGCTCGGCCCCTCCCCTCGTCGGGGGACGGGATCGGTCTCCGCGGCCGGATCGGCGGTCCGCCGCAGCGTTTCAGGTTTGACGAGGAGAGGCATGGTTGGTCCGGGTTCCGCGGCGCGTCGAGCGGCCGTGTCGGGAATCTCGGCCTTTCGACATTCGGATGCCATGCGGGGCGAACCGCAAAGATATCAGTGACGCGTGAGGATGCCGGCTCGCCGATCGCCTAGCTCAAGTCGGCTGCAGCCCGTCTTGAATTCTGATCGTTGATTGCGTGCTGGCTTTACCCAACGTGGCGCCAAGGGGCGGGAGGCAGTTTTGCCGGGACGCGCTCAACTGCCCCGAGCACGGGAACCGTCGGAGTATCGTCTATGCCGGCCTGAGAGCCCGGCTGCATCGTCCGACACGATGACGAGGCCGCACTGTCCAATCAACAACGGAACAGGGATAGCAGTAAAACAAGCTATTCTCAGATCGCGCTCCCCATCGGTATCGAACAATGTGACGTTGCTTTCGCCGAGCTTGAGCCGCTTTTGAACCGTCAGCCTGGGAAGCTCGAGCATGCGATCTGGAAGCGATGACTTGTCTACGGCACTCGACATCACAACACATGTGAGTGCAGGCGCCGTGTCATCGAAATGGATCAGTGCCACCTGATAAGGGACGCCGCCAAGCCAAAGACCCCAGGCGATCAGCGTCGTGCTCTTTTCTTCATCGCTTCGGGAAGGAAACGGTCCCGGCATCTCGCGCCAGCTGCCGCTGGCTGCGTGGACTCGAAGCTGCTCAAGCGAACGCCGGTGCTGAATGCAGGTCTCATCGAAAAGTCGCACGAAGCGACCGGTGGCTGCCTCAAGGTCGATCACGCTCGCGGGCGGAATTTCGCTCGTTTGCGCGAAGGCATCGCGTGCAGCCGGTAATGTGAGGCTTGCGGCGATCAAAGTTGCTCGAAGCAGAGCTTGCATCGTTCGCTGTCTTCCGCCGTAAGGCACGGGCGTTTCGCCGTGCCCGCTCCTCGAGGCGCTTGTCCTCGGGTGCCATCGTCCATCTATTGCGGCTCTCTCGATCTCAGTTCAAGCCGAGGCGCTCTCCACGTGATCGCCAGGGTGACGGCCGAGGTTGGCCGGAGTATAAGGCGGCCTCTGTCCGGGGAGCCCGTGGAAGCCCTGTGATGGCCGCTGCCCTCCCCCAGGTGCCCTGACCGATCGCGATGCCGTTCTCCATCCTCGATCTCGCCGTGCTCGGCATCGTCGTGATCTCCGCCCTGCTGGCGGCCGTGCGCGGCGTGACCCGCGAGGTCCTGGCGATCGTCGCCTGGGTCGCCGCCGCGGCGGTGGCCTGGACGCTGCATCCGATGCTGCTGCCGACCGTGAAGCAGCACGTCACCAGCGACACCGTGGCCCTCGTCGCCTCGATCGCGGCGATCTTCCTCGTCACGCTGATCGTCGTCTCGATCGTCACCGTGAAGATCTCCGACGTGGTGCTCGACTCTCGCATCGGCGCCGTCGACCGCTCGCTGGGCTTCCTGTTCGGGGCGGCGCGCGGCTTCCTGATCTGCGTGATCGGCTGGGTGTTCCTGTCCTGGCTGGTGCAGGGCAAGATGCCGGAATGGGCCGCGCAGGCGAAGAGCCGGCCGATGCTGGAGAAGTCCGGCGACGCCCTTGTGGCGCAGCTGCCCGAGAACCCGGAAGGCTTCCTCAAGCAGTTCAAGAAGCCGAAGGGCGAGACGGCGCCGAGCGAGCCCGTCGAGGCCCCGGCCGAGACCGACACGCCGCCCCAGCGCCGTAGCGACGCGCCGGCAGCTACGCCCGCCTCGCGACGCTGACATGCCCGCGCCGCGGCCCGGAACCGCTTGGGCCGGGGACGCGGATCGCCTACATAGACGGCTTCTAAAGAACCCGGTCCCGCCCCGGGGCAACCAGGAATCCGCACCGATCATGGCCGCGACAAGGGCGATGAGCGCCGCCTCCGTGCATGCCTCCGCGACGCACGGCCCCGACGCCGCAGGCGACGACCTCGACGGGGACACCCTGCGCGAGGAGTGCGGCGTCTTCGGCATCTTCGGACATCCGGACGCCTCGGCGGTGGTGGCGCTCGGCCTCCACGCCCTCCAGCACCGCGGCCAGGAGGCGGCGGGCATCGTCTCCTTCGACGGGGAGGTCTTCCACTCCGAGCGCCGCCCCGGCCTCGTCGGCGATTCCTTCTCGGATCGCGGCACCATCGAGCGCCTGAAGGGCCAGGCCGCCATCGGCCACGTGCGCTACTCGACCACCGGCGGCACCATCCTGCGCAACGTGCAGCCGCTCTTCGCGGAGCTGGCCGGCGGCGGCCTCGCGGTGGCCCATAACGGCAACCTCACCAACGCCCTCTCGATCCGCCGGGAGCTGGTGCGCGACGGCGCCATCACCCAGTCCACCTCCGACACCGAGGTGATCCTGCATCTGGCCGCCCGCAGCCGGAAGCCCCGGATCATCGAGCGCTTCATCGACGCGCTCCAGCGCATCGAGGGCGCCTACGCGCTGGTCGCGCTCACCAACAAGAAGCTCATCGGCGCCCGCGACCCGCAGGGCATCCGCCCCCTGGTGCTGGGCGAACTCGACGGGCGCTACATCCTCGCCTCGGAAACCTGCGCCCTCGACATCATCGGCGCCCGCTTCGTGCGCGACATCGAGAACGGCGAGATCGTGGTGATCTCGGACGAGGGGATCGAGTCGATCCGCTTCGCGGAGAAGCGGCCGCTCCGCCCCTGCATCTTCGAGTACATCTACTTCGCCCGCCCCGACTCCGTCGTGAACGGCAAGAGCGTCTACGCGGTGCGCAAGAACATCGGCGTCGAGCTCGCCCGCGAGGCCGGCGTGGACGCCGACATCGTCGTGCCGGTGCCCGATTCCGGCGTGCCGGCGGCGCTGGGCTTCGCGCAGGAGACGGGGGTGCCCTTCGAGATGGGCATCATCCGCAACCACTATGTCGGACGCACCTTCATCCAGCCGACGCAGTCCGTGCGCGAGCTCGGCGTGCGCATGAAGCACTCGGCCAACCGCGCCGCCGTCGAGGGCAAGCGCATCGTGCTCGTCGACGACAGCCTGGTGCGCGGCACCACCTCGGTGAAGATCGTGCGGATGATGCGCGAGGCCGGCGCACGCGAGGTGCATTTCCGGATCGCCTCGCCGCCGATCACCTATCCCGACTTCTACGGCATCGACACGCCGGAGCGGGAGAAGCTGCTCGCCGCCACCCACTCGCTGGAGGGCATGCGCGAGTATATCGGCGCCGATTCGCTCGCCTTCCTCTCGATCCCCGGCCTTTACCGGGCGATGGGCGAGGAGCGACGGGACGACGCTTGCCCGCAATACACCGACCACTGCTTCACCGGCGACTATCCGACCGGCCTGACGGATCTGGCGATCGCAGGGCCCCGCCGCCTCGCTCTCCTCGCTGAAGCCGACTGAGATGCTCCCCATGACCGCTGCCGCTGAAAGACCCCTCGCGGGGCGGATCGCCGTCGTCACCGGCGCCTCGCGGGGCATCGGCCGGGCGGCCGCTCTGGCGCTGGCGGGGGCCGGCGCGCATATCGTCGCCGTGGCCCGCACGCAGGGCGCGCTGGAGGAGCTCGACGACGCCGTGGGGGCGGCCGGCTCGACCGCGACGCTCGCGCCCTTCGACATCACCGACTCCGACGCCATCGACCGGCTGGGCGCGGCGATCAACGAGCGCTGGGGTCGCCTCGACGTGCTCGTCGGCAATGCCGGCATCCTCGGCGCCCTGACGCCGCTCGGGCACCTGCCGCCGAAGACCTGGGCGCAGGTGATGGACGTGAACGTCACCGCCAACTGGCGGCTGATCCGCTCCCTCGATCCGCTGCTGCGCCGATCCGATGCGGGCCGGGCCGTGTTCGTCACCTCCGGCGCCGCCCACAAGGCCCGTGCCTACTGGGGACCCTACGCGGTGTCGAAGGCGGCGCTCGATGCGCTGGTGCGCACCTACGCCGCCGAGACCGAGACCACCGCGATCCGCGCCATGCTTCTCAATCCGGGGCCGCTGCGCACCGCCATGCGCCACCAGGCGATGCCCGGAGAAGACCCGCAGACCCTGCGCACGCCCGAGGACCTCGCACCCCATTTCGTGCGCCTCGCCAGCCCCGGCTGGACCGAGACCGGCAAGCTCTACGACTTCCCGAGCGACCGGGTGCTCGCCTTCCAGCCCCCCGCCTGAAAGCCGCGCGATGATCGACGTTCGCTGCATCTGCGCCATCGGCCAGCGGGGACAGCTCGGGCTCAACGGCCAGCTCCCCTGGGAGGGCAACACCGACCCGCTCTTCGTCGAGGACGTGACGCGCTTCTTCGCGCTGACCATGGGCCACGTGCTCATCGCCGGCCCGAAGACCGTGGCGTCGGTGCCGGAGTTCGCCTTCAGGGACCGCACCATCGACGTGATCCGCTCCCACGAGGACCCGAAGGCGGTGCTCGCCCGCTACCCCGGCCGGCGCATCTTCGTCGGCGGCGGCATCGCCGTCTGGAACGTCTACGCGCCCTTCATCCAGCACTGGGACATCACGCGGCTTCCCTACGACGGCGAGGCGGACCGCTGGTTCGACCCGGCCTGGCTGGTGGGCGGCCCGCTGCGAAGCTGACGCTCCGGGCAACGAGCGGAGCCGTTGCGAGTTGACGGGCACCTGCCCTGACAGCCCGAGTGCCCCGATGAGTTCCGCGCCCTACCGCTTCGGCATCGAGGAGGAGTACTTCCTGGCCGATGCCGAGACCCGCGGCACCCCGCGGCGCTCGGTGAAGCCGTTCCATGTCGAGGCCGCCGAGACGCTGCCGGAGATCGGCCGCGAGCTGCTCCAGTGCCAGGTCGAGGTCTGCACGCCGCCGGTGACGGCGTTCGCGCAGGCCCGGGACGTGCTCGGCCGCCAGCGCCGGGCGCTGGCCGATCTCGGGCGCGCCCACGGCCTCCTCGTCTTCGCCGCCGGCACCCACCCCGTCGCCGACTGGGCGCGTCAGCTTCCGACCAAGGGCGACCGCTATCGCGGCATCCTCAAGGATGTCGGGCTCGCCGGCCGGCGCAGCCTGATCTGCGGGATGCACGTCCATGTCGAGGTGCCGGACCCGGAGGCCCGCGTCGACCTGATGAACCGGCTGCTGCCGTTCCAGCCGCTGCTCTTCGCGCTCTCGGCCTCCTCGCCCTTCTGGCAGGGCAAGCCCACGGGGCTCACCGCCTACCGCCTCAGCGCCTTCGGGGAGCTGCCCCGCACCGGCCTGCCGCCACTCTTCCGCAATGCCGAGGCCTACGCGCGCTACGTGCGGATCATGACCCGGGCCGGCTCGATCCAGGACGCGAGCTTCCTGTGGTGGTCGCTGCGGCCCTCGATCAAGTTCCCGACGCTGGAGCTGCGCATCGCCGATTCCTGCACCCGGCTCGAGGACGCGCTGACCATCGCCGCCCTGTTCCGCAGTCTCGTGCGCCTCGCGGTGCGCCGGCCGGACCTCAATGCCGGGCTCGACGACGCCTCGCGGGCGCTCGCCGAGGAGAACCTCTGGCGGGCGCAGCGCAGCGGCATCGACGCCGAGATGATCGAGGAGCGCGACGAGGAGGCCCATCCGTTCGCCGAGAGCCTGGAGCGGCTGCTGGCCCTCGTCGCCGAGGACGCAGACGCGCTCGGCTGCACGGCGGAGGTCGAGCGAGCGCGGACGATCCTGAGCGACGGCACTAGCGCCGACCGGCAGATCGGCATCTACGAGAAGTTCCGCGAGACGGACGGCAACAGCAACCGCCAGGCCCTCGACGCCGTGGTGGACTGGCTCGCCGAGACGAGCGCCGCCTGAGCGCTACTTGTCGAACGGGTTTTCGCTCGTCCTCAGCGACAGCCGGATCGGCGTGCCGGGGAGGTCGAAGCTCTCGCGCAGCGCGTTGACGAGGTAGCGCGTGTAGGATTTCGGCAGGGCGTTGAGCTGGTTGCCGAACAGCGCGAAATGCGGCGGCCGTGTCTTCACCTGCGTGGCGTAGCGGATCTTGATGCGCCGGCCCGCGACCGCGGGGGGTGGGTTGCGGGAGAGCGCGTCGCTCAGCCAGTCGTTGATCCGCGAGGTCGAGACGCGCCGGCTCCAGACCTCGGAGGCCGCGACCACCGCCTGCATCAGCTTGTCGATGCCCTCGCCGGCCAGCCCCGAGAGCGGCACCACGGCGACGCCCCGGACCTGCGGCAGCAGCCGCGTGCAGTCCTCGCGCAGCTCCTTGAGCAGGCCCGGCTGGTCGGCGACGAGGTCCCATTTGTTGAGGCCGATCACCACGGCGCGGCCCTCGCTCTCGACGAGGTCGATGATCGTCAGGTCCTGCTTCTCGAAGGGGATCGTCGCGTCGAGGAGCACCACGACGACCTCGGCGAAGCGCACCGCCCGCAAGCCGTCGGAGACCGCGAGCTTCTCCAGCTTGTCGTCGATGCGGGCGCGCCGACGCATGCCGGCCGTGTCGTGGAGGCGGATGCGCCGCCCCCGCCACTCCCAGTCCAGCGAGATCGAGTCGCGGGTGATGCCGGCCTCGGGGCCGACGAGGAGCCGGTCCTGCCCGATCATCCGGTTGATGAGCGTCGACTTGCCGGCGTTGGGGCGCCCGACGATGGCGACCTTGAGCGCCTTGTCGGCGCCTTCGCCGTCCGCGTCCTCGTCCGCTTCGGGGAGCGCCTCTTGCAGAGCCGAGTGCAGCTCGCCGAGACCCTCGCCGTGCTCGGCGGAGAACGGGATCGGGTCGCCGAGGCCGAGCGAGAAGGCTTCGTAGGCGCCGGCCATCCCGGCCCCGCCCTCGGCCTTGTTGGCGATGAGGATCACCGGGCAGCCGGCCCGGCGCACCATTTCCGCGAAGGGCCGGTCGGCGGGCAGCACGCCGACGCGGGCGTCGATGACGAACAGCACCACGTCCGCCTCGAGGATCGCCGCCTCGGTCTGCAGGCGCATCCGCCCGAGCAGGCTCTCGGAATCCGCCTCCTCGAGACCGGCGGTGTCGATGATGCGGAAAGCGAGGCCGCCGAAGCCGACATCGCCCTCGCGGCGGTCGCGGGTCACGCCGGGGCGGTCGTCCACGAGGGCGAGCTTCTTGCCGACGAGGCGGTTGAAGAGGGTCGACTTGCCGACATTCGGCCGTCCGACGATCGCGACGGTCGGCAGGTCCATGGGTTCAACGTCCGGTTCTGGTCCCGCACAGGCGCGGGAGGCGTTCAGCGGGTGATGGGCGGGGGGGCGGCGGCCTCGTTCTGGGCCGCCGTCTCGGTGACGGGACCGCCGGCGACGAGCGCCGTGTAGACCTCGATGCGCTGGCGCAGGTTCGGCGGCGTCTCCGGATCGGTGACGAGCTGCTCGAACCAGCGGCCGGCCTCCTCGTACTGCCCGCGCCTGAGCGCGGCGAGGCCAAGCATCTCGCGGGCGGTGTAGCGGTAGGGGCTCGTCGCAGCCAGCCCCTGGAGGCTCGCGAGGGCCGGGGCCGGATCGGCGGCGTCGAGGCGCAGCAGCGCGGCCCGCAGGCGGGCGAGATCGCGCAGGCCGTCCGGGACCTTGGAATCACCTGCCAGCCCGTCGAACTCGGCGGCCCCTGCGGCCGGGTCGCGCTTGCCGGCCTCGGCCGCGGAACGGAAGCGGGAGAGAAGGCGGTAGCCGGAGGGGCCGTCGCCCTCCAGGGTGTCGAAGATCTTGTCGGCCTCCGCGACGCTGCCGTCGCGGGCGAGGCGGTTGGCCTTGTCGTACTGCTCGGAGGCCGCCTCGGAGGCGGTCCGCTCCCGCGCCTGCCAGTAGCGCCAGCCGCCGACCCCGGCCACGATCAGCACCGCCACGGCGAGGATCACGCCGCCGTAGCGGGCCCAGACCTTGGCGATCTGGTCGCGGCGGTAGTCCTCGTTGACCTCGCGGAAGAACTCGTTGTTTTCGGCCATCGCACCCTCGGGGCCGGGCGCGCCACGAGACGCGCGCGCCGCCGGCCTTGCCAGGAAGGGCCCGCGCCTAGCACAGCCCCGCGGGAATGGCGACAGAGGGTTTGTCCTTCGCCCTCGGGAAGACCGTCAGGCGGCGCCCGGCCAGACCTGCACGCCGATCAGCACCGCGTGGAGCTCGCGCGCGAACGCGAACCAGACCGCGACTCCGATCGCGACCGCCAGCGCGTCGTTGCGCCAGCCCGCCGGCGCCGCCTGCCCGCCATGGCTCGCGGCGACCTGCCCGGCGGAGAGCGCCCGGCGCTTGGCGCTGATGCGCGCGGCGACCGCCCAGGCGAGGAAGCCGCCGAACAGCAGCATCGAGCCCAGATCGCCGTTGGCGAGGAGATGGGCCGTCGCCCAGATCTTCACGGCCAGCAGCATCGGGTGCTTCAGCCGCGCCCGGATGTGGCCGGGCAGATAGGTCGCCGCGAGCGAAATGAAGGCGAACAGCATCAGCAGCAGGGCGAGGTGCCGGGTGAAGACCGGCGGGTCCCAGACCGGGATCAGCCCGGCGGAGCGGTAGGACTGGAAGCCGACCACGGCCAGCACCAGGCCGATGGCCGAGAGCACCGAGTAGCCGATCTTGTAGCCACCCTCCCCCAGCCGCGCGACGAGCTGCGCGCGGGGCCCCCGCGCCATCGAGAAGGCGTGCGTGCCGAGAAACAGCAACAGTCCGAGAATCAGGATCAGCATCGAGGCGCCATCGGTTGTCGCTGCACCGCGGAGGGCGGCCATCCTGTAATCGTTCTGAACAGGATCGCCGACCCTGTCCAGGCGACCACACGGATGCGCGAGGATCGTCTCGACGGCTTGGCAGACGGGTCGGGACGGCTCTATCAGGGCGCGCCGCACGTCGATGCCCGCGTGCCCGCGTATCGACCCGATCAGTGACCGGAGGCCGGAGCCCGCGCGCTCGGGCCCGCCAGAGGCGGAGCCGCCCCCCGATGCGGGACCCGAACGCGATCGACTTCTGGCGCGGCCTCGCCCTGGTGACGATCTTCATCAATCACATTCCGGGCAACACCTTCGAGCGCTACACCTACTCGCAGTACGGCATCTCGGACGCGGCGGAGCTGTTCGTGTTCCTGGCGGGCTGGTCGATCGGCATCGCGACGCGGGACAAGTCGGGCGAGCGCGAGAGCGTCTTCCGCAGCGTCCAGCGGCTTCTCTCCCGCACGATCGAGGTCTACCGCGCCCAGATCACCATCATGGTCCTGGCGCTGGCGATGATCGCAGGCACGGCGCTCGTCCTCGACAACCCGCTGATCCTCGAGTGGCACAATGCCGGCGGCTTCTTCGGCGACCCGATCCAGACCGTCGTCGGCGTCGCGTTGCTCACGCATCAGCTCGGCTTCTTCAACATCCTGCCGCTCTACGTGGTGCTGCTCGGGGTGGCGCCGCTCTTCGTGATCGTCGCCCGCTATAGCCGGCTCGCGGCGCTCGGCCTCTCGCTCGCGCTCTACGCGACGAGCCTCGTGGAGGAGTGGAACCTGCCCTCCTGGCCCGGCGACGGCGACTGGTTCTTCGATCCGCTGTGCTGGCAGCTCCTGCTCGTGCTCGGCTTCGTGCTGGAGGACTGGAACCGCCGCAGCCCGCTGCTGCGGATCTGGGCCCGGCGACTGGTTCCGCTGGGGATCGTGATCGTTCTTCTCGGGATCGTGCTCTCGGTATTCGAACTCCGGCCCGATCCACTGCTCGTTCCCGAGCCGCGCCTTATTTTCACCTTCGACAAGACTTATCTCACGCCGGCCCGGCTGATCCATTTCGTCGGCGTGCTCCTGGCGTTCCATCTCGTCTATGCCTGGATCGCCCCGCGGATCGGACCTGCCGTCGACTACCTGAGCCGGCTCGGACGCAACTCCCTTGCCGTCTTCTCGATGGGGTCGATCCTCAGCCTCGCCGGACAGCTCGTCCGGTTCTGGACAGGGGGCGGTCTTCTGGTCGACGTTCTCGTGGTCGGCGCCGGTCTCCTCGGCCTCGGCACGACGGCATGGTTCGTGGAATGGCGCTCCCGCAAGCCGCGGGTCCGGGCATGAGCCGGCTCCCCGCACTCTTCGTCGCCCTCGGGCTCCTCGCGTCGCCGGTCCGGGCCGAGACCGCGCCGCCTGCCGACGCGCCGGCCAAACCCGCGCCGGCCGTCGTCTCGCCGCCCGCCGCCACGGGGGCCGACGCCGCCGATACCAGCCTCTCGCCCGAGTGCCGGGTGCCGGGCTCGAAGCTCTACACCCTCGCCCGCCTCGCCGCGGTGAAGGCCGCGCTCAAGGAGCATCGGGCGGTGCGGGTGCTCACCATCGGCTCGACCTCCGGCGCCGCGACGAGCAGCGCGAGCTACCCCGTCCGCCTCGAGACCGCCCTGGAGCGGTCGCTTCCCGAGGTCGACGTGGTGGTGGAAGCGCGCGGCCTCCAGGGCGAGATCGCCTCCGGCGCCGCCGAGCGCCTGCGCGCCCTCGTGGCTGAGATCGAGCCGGACCTCGTGATCTGGCAGGTCGGCACCGCGGACGCCCTCGCTCGCGTCGAGCTCGACGCCTTCGCCGACGCGCTCGACGAGACCGTGCGCTGGATCAAGTCCCACCGCATCGACGTGGTGCTGGTCGATCCGCTCTACACGAAGAGCCTCGCGCAGGACGAGTATTACAACAGCATCGTGCGCAAGGTCTTCGAGGTCGCGCGCCGGGAGGCGGTGCCCCTCGTCCAGCGCTACGAGGCGATGCGCTACCTCTCGGCGGGCTCCGACAAGGGCGAGGCCCATTTCCTCGGCCGCCAGTTCCGCCTCAACGATCTCGGCATGCGCTGCATGGCCGAGCACGTCACCCGCGCCATCACCCTCTCGCTGCTGCAGCCGGATGCGACGGGCTCGGGCAACGGGCCGATCGTCGGCAAGGAGCCGCCGAAGGACCGCCCGGCCACGGAGGCGAGCCCGGCTCCCGCCCGCTGAGGCGGGCGGCCAGCCCACATTCCGAGCGGCGGTCGAAGCCTTACGGCGTGGCGGTGCCCGTGGTGTCGGGTCCGGTGAAGACGTCGCGGATCTTGCGCCCGGTGGCCGCGAGCGACGGGATCTTCACCCCGAGCACCTCGGTGTCGTCGGACTCGGGCTCGGCGGCGGCGACCGCCGCCCGTGGAGCCGGTGCGGGCTGCTGCGCGACCTTGGCCGGCTTGGCGGCCGGCTTCGGCTCCGGCCGGGAGGCCACCGGCTTCGGCGCGGGCTTCGGAAGCGTCTTGGCGGGGGCGGCCTCCGCCTCGTTCTCCGGCGGCAGGGCGGCGAAGGCCGCGGTGGCGGCCTCCCGCGCCCGCACCGTCTCCGTGGGGCGAATGATCGCGGCGGCGCGGGTCGGCAGGATCGGCGCGGCCTCGCGAACGGCGGACACGAGGCTCACCGGCTCGATCGGCGGCAGCGGACGGGCCGTCGCGGCCGGGCGCGATGCCGGCAAGGGAGCGGCCTTGGCATCGGGCGCCGGATCGAGGGCGGCGCGCAGGCTCGCGGGTCCCACGGCCGGAAGCGGCGACGGAGCCGGAGCCGCCGGCATCACGGCCGCGGTCTTCGGCGCCTCGGGGCGCGGCGCGAGGGCGGGCACGCCGTCGCGCAGGTCAGGCCATTCGGCGGCGCGGGTGGTGACGATGACCGGGCGCGGCGGAGGCCCGGCGAAGCCCGCGAGCAGGGCGTTGGCGCCGGCGAAGGCGCCGCCCGCGGCCGCGGCGATGCCGAGACCGGCGGCGATGCGGCCGTAGGGGATCGCCCGGCGCCGGCGGGCCGTGCGCGGAAAGGGGGTCGCTGCCTCGCCCGTCATCGATATGGCCTCTCGCATGCGGAACGCATCGGCCGGTCCCTGCCTCTCCCGAGCAGCCGCGCGGATCCGCGCGAACGAACATCGCAAGGCGGGACGATGCTGCGCACATTGAGGCGCAAAGATGTCCCGTGCGTTAACTACGGCGCCTCGCCCGCCGGGGGTCCACGATGCCTCCCGCAGCTGTGGAGAACTCCGCTGCGACTTGGAAGACGGTAAGGTTCATCTGATCTCGGCCGTCGATCATCATCGCGGGCCGGTCGATGCTGCATGTGGACGGGGCGCCCGGCCGCGTCGACAACATCCCCGCCATCGGTCACGGTCGCGCCTTAGCCCGAGACGCCCCGACGCGATGACCGACGACACCGCCCCGGCGGAGCCCGCAAAGCCGCCGCGCCGGACGGGCGGAGGACCCTGGAGAACCTGGTCGACCCGCACCCATCTGATGGCGGTGGTGCTCGTCATCGATCTCGTGGCGGCGCTGGTCTCCTGCGCGGTGATCGTGCTCAACGCCCGCTCGGCGGTGAAGGTCGAGACAAGGGCCTCCCTCGCCACCGTCGAGCAGCTCGTCGCCGACACGATCAGCCTCGCCCAGCCCGAGGCGCCGGTGGCGGTGCTGCGCACCCTCGACTTGCGCTTCCAGGCCCTGCGGCACGTCCGCGTCGCCGTGCGGGACGCCGAGGGCGCACCGATCCGGGTGCGGCTCTCCGGCCTGCGGCCGGACCGGCACGAGGCGCCCGCCTGGTTCGCGGCGCTGATCGCGCCGCCGGTGCAGACGCACACCATCCCCATCGAGAGCGGCGGCGCCCGAATCGGTTCGGCGCAGATCACCACCCAGCCGCTCGACGAGATCGACGAGGTCTGGGGCTACGCGGTGGCGCTCTCGCTCACCAGCCTCACCATCAACGCCGCGATGCTCGCGGCGCTCTACGTGGCGCTCGGCCGGGTGCTGGCCCCGCTGGAGCGGCTGACCGAGGGCCTGACGCAGCTCGAGCACCACGACTACACCGCCCGCCTGGAAGCGCCGGCCTCCCGCGAGACCGCGCAGATCGCCGCCCGCTTCAACCGGGTCGCCGAGGCGCTGACCGCGGCGCGCGGCGCGAACCGGCAGCTCAACCGCCAGCTCCTCACCGCCCAGGACGACGAGGGGCGCCGCACGGCGCTGGAACTCCACGACGAGTTCGGCCCCTGCCTGTTCGCGCTGGAGGCCAACGCCGCCTCGATCACCCGTCTCGTCGGGGCCGAGGGCGAGCCGGATCGCCAGCGGCTCGCGGCGCGGGCCGCCGACATCAGCGGCATCGTCGCGCAGGTGCAAGGGCTGAACCGGGACCTTCTCAACCGCCTGCGCCCGCACGCGCTCGGCGAGGTGCCGCTCGCGGAGTGCCTGAACCTGTTGATGACGGGCTTCGCCCGGCGCCATCCCGACACCGTTTTCGACGGCCATTTCGAGGGGCTGGCCCGAGGCTACGGCGACGTCGTCGACCTCACGGTGTTCCGCTGCATCCAGGAGAGCACCACCAACGCCGTGCGCCACGGCGGCGCCCGCACCGTCACCGCCCGCGCCGAGGAGCGGGACGGCGTCCTCTCGATCCGGGTGCGCGACGACGGCGGCGGGCCGCGGGAGGGACACCGCATCGGCCTCGGCTTGTCGGGGATGCGCGAGCGGGTGGGCGCCCTCGGCGGAACCTTTGCCCTTGACAAGGGCTCGCCCGGCGCACTTGTCCGGATCAGTATCCCCGTCGAGCCCGAGCCGGGCGAACCCGCGAGCGCGAGCGCGCAACCATGAACGCCCAGACCCCGAAGCCGGTCATCTCCGCCGCACGGCTCCCGGTGCTCGTCATCGACGATCATCCGATCGTGCTGCAGGGATGCCGGCGCGTGCTCGAGGATGCCGGCGTCGAGACCGTGGCCGAGGCCACCAACGTGGTCGCCGGCTACCGGGCCTTCCACCGCCTGCGCCCGCCGATCGTGATCTGCGACCTGACCTTCCAGGGCAGCGGGCTCGCCGGCCTCGGCCTGATCCGCCGGATGCGGGCGGTGGAGCCGAAGGTGCGGGTGCTGGTGTTCTCGATGCACAACGATCCGGTCATTGTCGCCCGCGCCCTCGAGGCCGGGGCGCTCGGCTACGTCCTCAAGGACCACGCCTCGGCGGAGCTCTTCGAGGCCTTCGAGCGGGTGCGCGCCGGCGAGGTCTATCTCGACCGGCGGCTCGCCACCGAGGTGGCGATGCTGCGCGCCGACGCAAGGCGCACGCCGGAATCGCAGCTCACCCCCCGCGAGCAGCAGATCCTCACCCGCCTTGCCCAGGGCAAGTCCTATGGCGTCATCGCGAGCGACCTCTCGGTCAGCTACAAGACCGTCACCAACGCCTGCTCGCAGATGCGCCAGAAGCTCGGGGTGCGTACGCTCGCCGAGCTGATCCACGTCGCGGTGACGCAGGCGCAGCGCCAGGGCTGATCCGAAAGGCAGGCGGGAATGGCATCGCAGGGGACGTTCTCGGCGGACGCCTGGGCGCGCAACGCCGCCGCCTACGAGACGATCCGGGGGATGCCCTTCAACGCGGAGCTGGCCGAGGGCACGCTCTCGCGGGAGCGCTTCCGCCGCTACATCCTCCAGGACGCGCACTACCTGATCGGCTTCGGCCGGGCGCTCGCCCTCGCCGCCGCCCGCGCGCCCCACCCGGACCGGATCGTGCAGTTCGCCAAGGGCGCCGAGACCGCGATCGTGGTGGAGCGGGCGCTCCACGGGGGCTTCCTGCGCGACTACGGCATCACGCCGGAGAGCTTTTCCGCGACGCCCCTGTCGCCTCCTTGCGACCACTACGTCTCCTGGCTCCTCGCCACCTGCTATGGGCAGGCCCACGAGGTCGCGCTCGCGGCCCTTCTGCCCTGCTTCTGGATCTACGCCGAGGTCGGCCGCGACATCCACGGCCGCGCCGTGCCCGACAACCCGTATCGGGCCTGGATCGACACCTATGCCGGCGAGGAGTTCGCCGCCGCCGTCACCGCGATGATCGAAGCGACCGACGAGGCCGCCGCCATCGCCTCCCCGACTGCGGTCGAGGCGATGCACCGGGCCTTCACACACGCGACGCGGCTCGAATACCTGTTCTGGGACGGCGCCTATCGCGGCTCCAACTGGCCGCTGTAGGGGCCGCGGATGCCGCTCAGCCGACGCAGCGTCATGGCCGGGGCGCTGGTCGCGGCCGGCACGTCCCGGCAGGCACGGGCGCTCTCAGCCGACGCCTCCTCGCAGGGGAGCGGCATCGCGATCCTGCTCTATCCCGGCATGACCGCCCTCGACGTCGCCGGGCCGCAGGGGCTGCTCGCCGGGCTCGGGCCGATCCGCACCGTCGCCCGCCGCAGGGGCCGGGTGGAGAGCGACACCGGCCTCGCCCTCGTCGCGAGCGACAATTTCGAGACCTGCCCCCGCGACCTCTCAGTGCTGCTGGTCCCCGGCGGCGACGGCACGCCGGCCCAGATGCGCGATCCCGCGACCCTCGATTTCCTGCGCGGCCGCGCGGCGCGGGCCGGATGGGTGGCGAGCGTCTGCACCGGCTCGCTGATCCTCGGCGCGGCGGGGCTGCTCGCGGGCTACCGCGCCACCTCGCACTGGTGCGTGCGCGACCGGGTGCTGCCGCTCCTCGGCGCCGTGCCGGTCGAGGAGCGCGTGGTGTTCGACCGCAACCGGGTCACGGCGGCGGGCGTCTCCGCGGGGCTCGATCTCGCCCTTGCGCTCGCCGCCCGGCTGCGGGGCGAGGACTACGCGAGGACGGCTCAGCTCGTCGCCGAATACGCGCCGCAGCCGCCCTTCCGGGCCGGGACGCCCGCCGAGGCGGGCGCGGCGATCACGCAGGCCGCCGACGCGATCCTCGCCGATCTCGTCGAGGGCTCGCTCGCCGCGGCGCGGGCGCGCTGACGCCCACTGGTGCGCGGCCGCGCTTCGATTAGGTTGATCCGATCCGGGCGCGTCCGCCCGAAGCGCATGGGGTGGGGGAATCGATGGCCGGTGGCATCGCGGGCGATCTCGTACGCACGAAATCGCTCGAGCGGCTGCACGCCGACGCCCATGCCGGCGAGCACACGCTCCAGCGGACGCTCGGACCCTGGAGCCTGATCGGCCTCGGCATCGGCGCGGTGATCGGCGCCGGGCTGTTCTCGCTGACCGGCATCGCCGCCGCGCAGCACGCCGGCCCCGCCGTGGTGATCTCGTTCGCCATCGCCGCCCTCGGCTGCGCCTTCGCCGGCATGTGCTACAGCGAGATGGCGGGGATGATCCCGGTGGCGGGCTCGGCCTACACCTACGCCTACGCCACGATGGGCGAGTTCGTGGCCTGGATCATCGGCTGGGACCTCGTGCTCGAGTACGCTGTCGGCGCGGCGACGGTCTCCGTGAGCTGGTCGCAATACGTGACCCGCTTCCTGCACCAGCTCGGGATCGACCTGCCGGCGGCCCTCGTCCACTCGCCCTTCGAGACCTACAAGCTGGCCGACGGCACCATGGCCCACGGCCTCGTCAACCTGCCGGCGATCCTGATCATCGTCGGGGCCTCCGCGCTGCTGATGATCGGCATCCGGGAATCGGCGAAGGTCAACGCCATCGTGGTGGCGATCAAGCTCGCGGTCGTGGCGATCGTGATCGGGGTCGGGCTCTTCTACGTGAAGGCCCAGAACTACGTGCCCTTCATCCCCGAGAACACGGGCACCTTCGGCGAGTACGGCTGGAGCGGGATCATGCGCGCGGCCGGCGTGGTGTTCTTCGCCTATATCGGCTTCGACGCGGTCTCGACGGCGGCGCAGGAGGCCAAGAACCCCCAGCGCAACATGATGATCGGCATCCTCGGCTCGCTGGCGATCTGCACGGTCATCTACATCCTCTTCGCCGGCGTCCTGACCGGGCTCGTGCACTACGACGCCATGCGAGGCGACGCGGCGCCGGTGAACACCGCCATCGCGCAGACGCCCTTTCCCTGGCTGAAGTCGCTGGTGACGCTCGGCATCATCGCCGGCTTCTCGACGGTGATCCTGGTGCTGCTGCTGGGCCAGAGCCGGGTGTTCTACACGATGTCGCAGGACCGGCTCCTGCCGGGCCTGTTCTCGCGCATCCACCCGACCTGGAAGACGCCCTACCGCTCGAACCTGTTCTTCATGGTCTTCACCGGCGCGCTCGGCGGCTTCCTGCCGATCAGCCAGCTCGGCCACATGACGAGCATCGGCACGCTGCTGGCCTTCGTGCTGGTCTGCCTCGGCGTCATCATCCTGCGCCGCACCCAGCCCGACGCCCCCCGCGCCTACCGGACGCCGCTGGTGCCGCTGGTGCCGATCCTCGGCATCCTCTCCTGCGGCGCGATGATGGTCTCCCTCGACGGCGAGACCTGGCTGCGGCTGGCGGTCTGGCTCGCTATCGGCCTGGCGATCTATTTCGGCTGGAGCCGGCGCCACAGCCGCATCGGGCGCGAGGAAAAGGCCGGGCGCTGAGCCCCCGGAGAAGCTCCCCTGCTCCGTCTGCATCCGACCCTGCGCCCCGCAACGCGAGCGGGCGCGCCCCTGGACGGGGACGGCCTCGGCCAGACCCTCATCGAGGAGTTGCGCTGGTCCTGGCGCTTCCGGCGATGCCGGGCGCGGCCGGTGCCGTGGCGACGGCCGGAGCCGGCGGACGCGGACTGGCTCGCCGGGAACCCCTGGATCGGCCGGTTCGGAGACGAGACGGTCGCGGTCGCCGCGTTCGAGGGCCGGCGCTGGATCGTGCGGGAGCGCGACTGGCACGGCTGGCCCGATCCGCCGCGCTACGTGCTCCTGGTCGTCGAGGGCGAGACGGTCTGGGCGGCGCGGGACTTCGATCGCTGGCCGCGGGCGTGGCTGCTGCCGTAGCGGACGCCCTTAGGCGATCCGGGCGAGCTTCAGGGGCCGGGCCCGCCCCTCGGCACGGCGCGGGCGGATCTCGGAGCCGACCTCGACCTGCTGCCGCTCGCGGGCGATGAAGGCCGTGGGCATCTCGGCCTGCATCTCGGCCTCCATGGCGCGCAGGGTCGCGTCGGAATGGGCCGGGTGCAGGTGGATGATGGCGAGCGCCTTGACGCCGGCCGCCTTGGCGAGCTCGACGCCCTTCTGCCAGGTGGAGTGGCCCCAGCCCTTGCAGCGGGGATACTCGCAGTCCGTGAACATGCCGTCGTAGACCATCAGGTCGGCGCCCGCGACGAACTCGGCGAGCTTCGGGTCGGGCCACGGATCGGTGTGCTCGAGGTCGCTGATGACGCAGAGGCGCCGCCCCCCGTGCTCGAAGCGGTAGCCGACCGAGCCCTGCGGGTGGTGCAGCGGCAGGGTGTCGACCCGCAGGCCGTCGTCGAGGGTGACGCTCTCGCCGGCGCGGAAGCCCCGGTGGCGCAGGGTGCAGGGAATGACGTCGAGCGTAACCGGGAAGATCGGCGGAGCGAACAGGCGGTCGATGGTGGCCTCGGCCGAGGCGCCGTCGAGGTTGCCGCAATAGGTGGTGATCGTCCGCTCGGGATCGAACACCGCCGGCTTGAAGAAGGGCAGGCCGCCGACGTGGTCGAGATGAAGGTGGCTGAAGAGCAGGTCCACCTGTTTCGGGAGCGCGTCCCGGTGGTGCTGGCCGCAGTTGAACAGGCCGGTGCCGGCGTCGATCAGCACCATGCGGTCGCCGCAGGTGACCTCGAGACAGGGGGTGCTGCCGCCGAACTCGAGGTAGTCGGGGCCGCTGACGGGCGTGGACCCGCGGACGCCCCAGAACCGAAGGGCCAGGCCGCCGCGCGGGGCGGGATGCTTGGACATTCTCATACCAAATCGTTTGCCGGCCGCCCCGGTCCCGTCGAGGGATCAGGTACGGCCGATCGGGCGAGCGTCAATGCGTCCGCGAGGGCCCCGTGGGACCTTCGGGCGAGCCGACGTTCTGTGCATGGGAAAGAGGTGGGGGTCGGCGCCTTCCCGCGATGTGCGCGGGCGCACACGGTCGGGCCCTCGTCCCCGCAGAGCACCGGCATCGTCACCGCTGGGCAACGCGGGCGGGGGGCGCCTCGAAGGGCATCGGAGCGGGCACGGTCGGCACGCCCGTGAGCGCCACCCGCGCCAGGCGCGGCAGAGTCTCGGCGTAGCCCGTGACGAGCGGCGCGAACCGCGAGGGCGCCACGTCGAGGCGCGGCAGGCCGGCCACGGTGATGCCCGAGAGTCCGCTGCCCGGCGCGATCCACGCGGTCCAGACCGCCTCGGGCACCGGCGGCACGGCCTTCCGCGCCGGGATCAGCACCACCTCGTGCCCGGCATAGGCGAGCGCCTCCGGCCGGCTGACCTCGCCGAGGGAGCCGCCGCGCTGGGCATAGGCCGCCCAGAACGCGTTCTGGCCGCCGTCGGAATAGGTGGTGCGCACCGCCGCCGCACCGTCCTCGACGAGGGATGCGACCTTCGCGTCCTCCGCCGCGCGGCGGACGGCGACCGCCCCCTCCTTGGCGAGATCCTTCGAGGGCGCGAAGGCGTAGCGCCCGGCCTCGACCCGGACCTGAAGCTCCTCGCCCGTCGCCTCGAAGCGGTCGGAGCCCGCCTTGAGGTCGCGCCAGAAGGCGATGTTCGGGTCGGTGCGGTGGCGCGCCATGTTCAGGGCGCTCATGCGGAACGGGTAGGACTGGAACTGGAAGGCCGCCTGCCCTCCGGCCAGCGCCTCGCGGGCGATGGCGTAGATCTCGCCGACGCTCTGGTCGGTCATGGCGAAGCAGCCCATCGAGGAGCAGACGCCGTGCACCATCACCGCCGAGCCGGTGCCCCCGTGCGCCCGGTCGTAGGCGTTGGGATAGCCGATGTCGAAGGAGAGGTAGTAGCGGGAGTTCGGGTTCATCTGCGACTTCGGCACCGTGTAGAACCCCTCCGGGGTCTGGCGGTCGCCGGTCTTGCGCTTGGGCCCGAGCTGGCCGGACCAGCGGCAGATCGGGAAGGTCTTCACGTGGACGAAGCGGCCGCTCGCCGCCTTCTTCCAGACCTCGATCTCGGATTCCTTCTTGTAGGCCCGGAACAGCACCGGCGCCGAGGCGGAGGTGCCCTTGGCGGCCATCGCCGCCAGGGTGACGGCGGGGATCGGCGCCTCGGCCTTGGCGTTCTGGGCGAGCGCGGACCGGGCGAGCGGCAGGCAGAGCAGACCTGCGAGGATGGCGAGCCTGGCCGGCGAGCGAATCGGCATGGAGGGTCCGGGATATCGTGCGAGGCGCACGACCTCGACCGGGATGATCGCGCATTGGGGCACGGGTAAGGCTCGCCCCAGGCCGTTCCGGTGAAAAGCGTGCCGCTCAGGCATCGGCCGGCTGCGGAGCGTCCTGCCGCGCGGGCGTCGGCGGGCGGGCGTCGGCGGGCACCGTCACGGCGGCGACCGTGTTGCGCTCGACGGCGATGACCGCGTCGAAGGGCGCCAGCTCGGCCGGGTCGACGCCCTCAGGCAGGCAGACGACGAGGCCGAGGCCGGTGCGGGCCGCCCGCAGGGTGTCCAGGCGCTCGCGGACATCGTCCGCCTTGCCGCGCTCGTCGAGGATCGCCACGACGAGGATGTCGGGGCGCCGGGCGAGGCAGCGGGCGAGATCGATCGCCACCCGCTCGCGGCTGCCGACGCTGCCCTCGCCGAGGGCGCCGCCAGAGGGCCGCGGGTCGAGCCGGCTGTCGAGGCCGAGGCGGTAGACCGCCCGCTCCAGACCCTGCTCGGCCAGCACCCGCCGGGCGACGCCCCGCACCCGCGCCTCGGCGCCGGCCTCGCCGTAGGCGATGCGGCCGAACAGTAGGTTCTCCTCGAGGCTGGCGGCGACGTTGACGCGGTCGGGATCGTAGAACTCGATCGTGCCGGAGAGATGCGGCGGCAGCATCCGCGCGAAGGAGCGCCGCGCCTCGACGATGCGCTCCTCGAAGGGACCGTCGATGAGGCCGAAGCGGTGGCGGGTCTCGCTGTAGCGCAGGGCCAGGCCGATCAGCCGGTCGCGGTCGCGCTGGCCGGCGGGGCCGCGCCGCCAGGCGCTGGCATCGGCTTGGCGCCCGACGAGATCCTCGAAGTAGCCCCGCTCGCTCGCCGGGAACAGCGAGAAGGCGTCGAACAGGGGATGGTCGGCCGGCAGGTCGGCGAAGATCTCGACGGTCGAGCGGGCCACCTGCAGCCCGATCTCGCTCAGCGGCCGGGTCAGCTCCTCGGCCTCGAGCACGGCGCGCAGGTAGGGGTGCGCGGCGAGCGCCTCCCCCGCGAAGGTCGGCCCCACCGCCTCGCCGAACAGGATGTTCTCGCCGACCGTCGCCTGATGGTTGTAGAGCGCCGGGTCGAAGGGCTCCACGAGGCGCTCGGCGCCGTCCGCCGCCAGCGCCGCCCGCACCAGCCGCCGGGCGGCGACGAGGGCGCCGGCGAGCTCCGGCTGCGCGGCCGGGTCGACCCGTCCGACGAGGCCGCGGGTGTAGGCGAAGGCGTCGAGCCCCGTCAGCCGCAGGATCGTCACGAGGTCGCCCTCGGCGGCGTCCCCGGCCTGCGCGCCGTAGAGGATGTTCTCGCGCAGGCTCCCCTCGACCAGGATGGCCTCGCCCTGCGCCAGGGCGATGCGCCGGGCCCGCTCGGAGGGCTCGAAGCTCCGCATCTCGACGCCGTCGTAGGTGAGGCTACCGGCGGAGGGCTCGACCTGCCCCGAGAGCAGCGCCGCCAGCACCCGCGCGCCGCTGCCGCGGCCGCCGGTGATCGCGGCGTGGGAGGGCATCGGCAGGGCGAGGTCGACGCCGGCCAGCCGCTCTCCGCTCGCCGGATCATAGCCCCCGGCCCCACGGGCGGCGAGGAGGCCGGAGCGGGGCACCGGGCGGTCCGCCATCCCCCGCCGCCGGGCCGAGAGCCCGTCGAGGAGGCGGGCGACCTGCGCGAAGAGCGGCGCGGTCTCGGTGCGGGCGGAGAGCACGCGCATGCCGGCGGCCATCAGGATCAGGGCGACGGCGAAGGCGCCCGTCGCCGCGACGAAGGCGCCGGGCTCGACGGGGATGCCGCGGGGCGCGCCGGCATCGGCCGATCCTCGCCACAGCGCCGCGGCGAGCCCGATCGCGGGCAGGATCGCGGCGAGCACCAGGGCCGGCGTGCGCGCATAGGCGAGGCGCGCCTCGGCGCGGGCGAGGAGGTCCTTCGTCGCCCGCGCCTGAGCGTCGAGGCGGCGCGCCTCCGTGGCGCGGGTGCCGTGGGCGCGCACCGCCGGCATGCGTTGGACGAGATCGAGGAGACGGCCCTCTGCCGCGGCGCTCTCGCTCCGGCGCAGCGTCGCCCGCGCCGCGGCCCGGCGCAGCACGAGGAGCCGGGCGAGGCCCCCGGCCAGCAGGCCCGCCGCCGCCGCCGGCACGAGACGCGGCGCGGCCATGGCGGCGGTGAGAAGCGCCAGCACGATGCCGCCCAGCGCCAGCGCCGGCACCACGATCGCCACGGCGAGCATGCCGTCGAGGCGTCGCAGCATCTGGCCGACGAGGGAGGCGAGGCTGCGCAGTTCGTCCCGCGCACCGGGGGGCGCGACGAGGATCGCCTCCGTCACCTCCGCGCGCAGGGCCAGCACCGCCCGCGACTGGGCGCGGAAGCACAGGCCCGTGACGATCCAGCCGAGGCCGCCCATGGCGAGCGCCCCGAAGGCGACGCCGAGCAGCGCCGCTCGCTCCAGGTCGGCGGAGGAGAGCAGCCAGCCGTTCGAGACGACGATGTCCGGGATCGTGCCGGGCAGCGGCAGCACCACCCGCAGGAAGGGCTGGATCGCCGCCTCGTCGCTCATCAGCACGCCGACGAGATCGCGCAGGCACAGGAGCGTCAGCAGGCAGAGCCCGCCCCCGAGCCCCACGGACAGCGCGACCGCCGCCGCGTGCAGTCCCGGCGCCGCGCGCCAGGCGAGCCGGATCGGATCGCGCTCCATCGCCCTCGCCAGCCTCGTGCGGAACGGCGCGTTCCGCGAGCGCTCTGGGCTCTAGGGGATCGGCGGGGCCCCGCATAGGCGGCTCGTGTGCCGTGCGGCACGGCGCGGGCAGGTCCGAACCCGCGCGGGATCGGTTGTCGGCGAAGCGCGGGGCTTCTAAAGCCGGAGACACCGAGCCCGTCCTCCATCGACACCGAAGTCCGGCCCGACATCATGTGCGAACTGCTCGGCATGAGCGCGAACGTGCCCACCGACATCCGCTTCTCCTTCGCGGCGCTGGCGCGGCGGGGCGGCGAGACCGGCCCGCATGTCGACGGCTGGGGCATCGCCTTCTACGAGGGCGGCCGGGGCTGCCGCAGCTTCCACGACCCGGAGCCGAGCGCCCGCTCGGAGCTCGCCAAGCTCCTGCGCAACTACGCCATCAAGAGCCGGGTCGTCGTCGCCCATGTGCGCAAGGCCAATCGCGGCCGGGTCTCGCTCGAGAACACCCATCCCTTCAGCCGAGAGCTCTGGGGCCGGCGCTGGACCTTCGCCCATAACGGCCAGCTGCGCGGCGTGAAGAAGCTGCCCCTCGGCGGCTTCCGGCCGGTGGGCTCCACCGACAGCGAGCACGCCTTCTGCTGGATGCTCGGCCGCCTTCAGGCCCGGTGGCGGGACGCGCCGAAGGCGGAGGGGCTGGAGCGGGCCGTGGCGGAGCTCTGCGCGGAGCTGCACGGGCTCGGCGTGTTCAACATGCTGATGACCGACAGCCGCACCCTCTACGCCCATTGCGGCAAGCGGCTCTGCTACATCACCCGCCGGGCGCCCTTCGGGATCGCGACCCTCATCGACGAGGACTGGCGAGTCGACTTCGCCCAGGAGACCACCGAGCGGGACGTGGTGAGCGTCGTCGCGACCCAGGCGCTGACCCGCGACGAGACCTGGACCGAGATTCCCCGCGGGCGGATGATCTGCCTGCGCGACGGCGAGGTCCGGCTGCTGCCGGATCGGGCCCGCCGAACCGCCCCGAGCCGCGAGGGCACGGACCACAACGTACGCTTGTCGACGCAGGGCTGTTGACGCAGGACGGCCAAGCTCCGACCCTGGGGTGCGCCGGCAGGCCCGATACACTACATGTCGGCTCAAGATCACGGCCCGCACGGAGCGCCGCGCGGGCGGCCACCCCTTCGAAACCAGACGAGCCATGCGACCCGACGAGACCGAGACGCGCACCGATCGCGACAACGACGGACGCCCGAACCTGTCGGCCGGCATCCGCAGCCATCTCGGCGAGCACCTGCGCACCGCCTACGAGGCGGTCAGCCAGGCCGAGATGCCGAACCGCTTCGCCGAGCTCGTCGAGCAGCTCGAGGCGGCGCTGCGCGCCCGCGGCGAGGCCATCGAGCCGGAGTTCCGCAACGGCCTGCTCGCGGCGGTGCCGTCGCTCCGCGCCTTCGCCCTCTCGCTCACCTCGAACCCGGCCCGCTCGGACGACCTCGTGCAGGACACCCTGCTCAAGGGCTGGCAGCACCGGGCCCGCTTCCAGCCGGGCACCAACCTCAACGCCTGGCTCTTCACGATCCTGCGCAACGTCTTCTACTCGGACCACCGCAAGCGGGTCCGCGAGGTCGAGGATCAGGACGGCTCCTACGCCGCCCGGCTCGCCACCGCCCCTCACCAGGGCGACCGGCTCGACGTCGAGGACCTCCAGACGGCGCTGGCGAAACTCCCGCCGGACCAGCGCGAGGCGCTGGTGCTCGTCGGCGCCGAGGGCGTCTCCTACGAGGAGGCCGCCTCGATCATGGGCTGCAAGGTCGGCACCGTGAAGAGCCGCGTCAGCCGCGCCCGCGGCCGCCTCGCCGAGCTGCTCGGCTACGACGAGGAGGACCTCGCCTCCGACCGCTTCATCCAGTCGGCCATGCCGAAGGAGGCGTGAGCGCGGGGCGCGGGAAGGAACTTTCGCCCGCGCCCGCCAACAAGGAATGCGACCGTCGCGGCCTGCCTAAACGATGGGCAGATCGAACAAAGTGATTTTCTGACGCATCCGTTCGGGACCTGACGCGTTACTGGCCCAAGCTCCGCCATGCGAGCCGGGAGAGCCCGGTACCGCGGCGGGCCCGTCCAAGAACGGAGACACCAGAATGAACGTCAAGACGCTTCTCGCCGCTTCGGCGATCGCCCTCGCCCTGCCCATGGCCGCCCAGGCCCAGGGCCTCGTCCGCGGCGCCGAGCAGGGTGCTCGTGACGGCGGCGACGCTGCCGGCCCGGTGGGCGCCATCGTCGGCGGCGCGGTGGGTGCGGCGACCGGCACGGTCGGCGGCATCCTCGGCGTGGACGACCGTCCCCGCTTCCGCTCCTACGTCCGCGAGCGCAACGTGCGCTCCTACGACTACGACGGCCGCGTCGCCGTGGGCACGACCCTGCCGACCAGCGGCGTGACCTACTACGACGTGCCGGACCAGTACCGCGTCCAGCCGGGCTACCGCTACACGGTCGTCAACGACCGTCCTGTGCTCGTCGACCGCGGTCACCGCATCGTCGAGGTCATCGACTGATCGGATCGGCCTCGCGGCCAGAAACCGCGGGCCGAGACAGGCCCCCGCGCTCCGGCGCGGGGGCTTTTTCATGTCCGCGGCAAGGTCCGGCGTAGCCGAGGCGTGGGTTTTTCACACGGCGGGCGCAACGGGTCCGCACGAGGACCGTTGAGACCGCGACGGATACTGTATCGGACGATTGTCATGAGCGACGAAACCGACGCGCCCGCCCTGCCCGAGCCGGTGCGCGACCATCTCGGCCAACAGCTGCGCGCCGCGCTCCAGACCGAGACGCAGAAGCCTGCCTTCCTCGGCGACGAGGAGAGCGTACCGGAGCCCTTCGCGCCGCAGATCGAGCGGCTGGAGACCCGCCTCAAGACCCATCGCCACGGCACCGAGGCCGTCGAGCGAACGCTCGACGGCCTGCTCGACGATCTCGGCGTCGCCCCGAAGGCCGGCGCCTGAGGTCAGACCTTCGGCCGGGTCGCGAGGATGTCGCGGATCTCGCCGAGGATCTTCACGTCGGCGGGGACCTCGGCGACGGCCTCGGGCTTCTTCTCCTCCTTGGCGATGAGCTTGTTCATGGCGCGGATCACCATGAACAGCACGAAGGCCACGATCACGAAGTTGATCGCCACCGTCAGGAACTGGCCGTAGCCGAGCACCGCGCCCTGCTTCTTGGCCTCCGCGTAAGCGAGGCCGCCCTGCACCTTGGAGGACAGGGGCACGTAGTAGTTCGAGAAATCGAGGCCGCCGGTGACGGCGCCGATGACCGGCATGAACAGGTCCTGCACCGCCGAGGTGACGATGGCGCCGAACGCCGCGCCGATGATGACGCCCACCGCCAGATCGACGACGTTGCCGCGCAGGGCGAACTTCTTGAATTCCTCGAGCATGAACGGGCCTCCGGGCGTTCTCGACGCGGACGGAGCCTAGAGACCCGGCCGAGCGTCCGGCAAGCGCCCGGGCGCTCCGCTCCACCGCTCGTTGCGAGGCCCGCGCCGGGACCCCTCAGAGTTCGGCCGGCTGCGGCAGCGGCTCCCGCGCCTCCTGGCGGGCCCGGCGGCGGTACTGCGCCGCCCCGAAGGGAATGCCGATCAGGTAGGCGATGCTCACCGTCACCATCGCCTCGAAGGGGAAGCTGATGAAGATGCCGAAGATGGCGACCCCCGCCAGGAAGATCGGCAGCACGAGGCCGCGGGGCACCCGCTTGCCCATGGTCTTGCCGGAGTAGGTCGGCACCGTCGAGACGACGAGGAGCGCGATGGCGAGCACGTATGCGAGCACCACCGGGGCGGCCCAGGTCTCGAAGGTGAAGCCGAGGAAGTGCAGGTAGAGCGGCAGCATCGCCGTCATCGCGCCGGCGGGCGCGGGCATGCCGACGAAGTAGTCCTTCTTCCATTCCGGCCGGGTCGGGTCGTCGAGCATCGCGTTGAAGCGGGCGAGCCGCAGCGCCATGGCGATGGCGAAGATCAGCGCCACGATCCAGCCGACCGAGCGCAGGTTGTGGAGCGCGAAGCCGTAGAGGATGAGCGCCGGCGCGCAGCCGAAGTTGACGAAGTCGGCGAGCGAATCGAGCTCCGCCCCGAAGCGCGAGGTGCCCTTGAGGAGCCGCGCCACGCGCCCGTCGATGCCGTCGAGCACGGCGGCGACGATGATGGCGATGACGGCGGGCTCGAACTTGCCCTCGAAGGCCAGCCGGATCGCGGTCAGCCCGAGGCAGAGCGCCATCAGCGTGATCATGTTCGGCGCGATCATCCGGAACGGCACCGGCTTGAAGCGGCGCGGCTTCGGCTCGTTGGCGTCCGGCTCGAAGGGCGGGAAGAGATCGTCCAAGCGGCGTCTCCCTCAGATGCGGCGGAAGCTGCGCTCGGGGCCGCCGCCGAGATCGGCGAGCACCGTCTCCCCGGCCACCGCCTTCTGGCCGAGACCGACGAGCACCCGCGTGCCGGCCGGAAGGTAAACGTCGACCCGCGAGCCGAAGCGGATCAGCCCGAAGCGCTCGCCGGCCGCCAGCGTCTCCCCGGCGCCGACGAAGCCGACGATGCGGCGCGCCACGAGGCCGGCGATCTGCACGACGCCGATCCGCACCGGGCCGGTGGACTGCGCGGTCTCCACGACCATGCCGTTGCGCTCGTTGTCCTCGCTCGCCTTGTCGAGCTCGGCGTTGAGGAACAGGCCCGGCGTGTAGTGGACCTGCCCGATGCGGCCGGCGACCGGCATCCGGTTCACGTGGCAGTCGAACACGTTCATGAAGACCGAGACGCGGGTCATCGGCTCGGGCGGCAGGTCGAGCTCGGGGGGCGGCAGCACCGTCGAGATCAGGTTCACCCGACCGTCCGCCGGGGAGACGACGAGCCCGTCGCCAACCGGCACCACCCTCTCGGGGTCGCGGAAGAAGTAGCAGACCCACAGCGTCAGGATCAGGAAGATCCAGCCGAAGAACTGCGAGAAGTAGCCGGCGAGCACCGTCAGCACGATGCCGATCAGGATGAAGGGGTAGCCCTCCTTGTGGATCGGCACGAGGACCCGGCGGATCGTCTCGAAAAGATCGGTCATGCTTCCCCGGGCGCGTTCGAACGGCGTCCCGCCGGATGGCAGGGGCGGCCGGGCGCGTCAACCTCGGGGGCCGATCGGCCCGCCCGAGGAGGCCGCTCCGCCATGACGATCGAGACGCTGAAGACCCTATTGAGCCTGCTGTCCTTGCCGGCCGTGATCCAGGCCGGCGGGCCCATTCTGCTGGAGCGGGACAAGCGGCGCCACGAGCGCAGGATGATGGCCGCGGCGCTCGCGGGTGCGGTAACCGGCGTCATCGATCGCACGCAGCGGGCGCGCTACGCGGAATTCTTCCGAGACAGTCGTGACCGGCTGGCATGGGGCGAGCCCGTGGACTTTCGGTCGGCCTTCGTGCTCTGTCCCGCCCGCGACCCGGTGTGGGAGGCGCATCTCGGCAGGCTCGGATATCTTCCCGTCGAGGTCTGCGAACCCATCGTCCGCTTCTTCGAGTCGCTCGGGACGATCCGGCTGCACATCGCGAAATTCTATGCCGGCGAGTTCGACCCACAGCCCGCGGTCGCCATGCGGCTCCTCGATCAAGGCCTCGCTCTCTGGTCCGACATGGAAGCGGACGCCGCCCTCCTGACGGCGGAGTTGCGGCGCCTCGCCCGCTAACGCGAAACTCACTCCGCTGGCAGCGCCTCGGGCAGGCGCTCGTGCTCCGCGGGAGGCGGCGATGTCTCCTCCCCGGCGCGGTTGAGCACGGCGCGAGCCTCGTCGACCTCCCGCTGGCGGTTCCACATCGCCGCATAGACCCCGTCCGCCGCGAGCAGGTCGCCATGGCGGCCCCGCTCGACGATGACGCCCCGGTCGAGCACCAGGATCTCGTCGGCGTTGACGACGGTGGAGAGCCGGTGGGCGATGACGAGCGTGGTACGACCGCGGCTCACCCGGTCGAGCGCATCCTGGATCTCGCGCTCGGTGAAGGAATCGAGCGCCGAGGTCGCCTCGTCGAGGACCAGGATCGGCGGCCCCTTCAGGATGGTGCGGGCGATGGCGACGCGCTGCTTCTCGCCCCCCGAGAGCTTGAGGCCGCGCTCGCCGACGGGCGTGTCGAACCCTTCCGGCAGGGCGTCGATGAAGCGGTCGATCTGGGCGAGGCGGGCGGCCTCGCGGACCTGCGCGGGGGTCGCGTCCCAGCATCCGTAGCGGATGTTGTAGCCGATGGTGTCGTTGAACAGCACCGTGTCCTGCGGGACCATGCCGATCGCCGCGCGCAGCGACTCCTGCGTCACCGCGGCGATGTCCTGGCCGTCGACGAGGATGCGGCCGACTTGCGGCTCGTAGAAGCGGAACATCAGCCGCGACAGGGTCGACTTGCCTGCCCCCGACGGCCCGACGATGGCCACCGTCTTCCCCGGCGGCACCTCGAAGGAGATGCCCTTCAGGATCGGCCGCTCGGGGATGTAGGCGAAATGCACGTTCTCGAACCGCACCGCTGCGGAGCCGGCGACCAGCGGCGCGGCGCCGGGCCGGTCGGCGATCTCCGGGTTCTGGTGGAGGATGCGGAACATGTCGTCGATGTCGATGAGCGCCTGCTTGATCTCCCGGTAGATCATGCCCATGAAGTTGAGCGGCATGGAGAGCTGCACGAGCATCGTGTTGACGAGCACGAAGCCGCCGAGCGTCGTGCGCCCGGCCATGATGTCGCGGGCAGCGAGCCACATCACCACCGTCATGCCGATCGTGAAGATCACCGCCTGTCCGGCGTTGAGCACGGCCAGCGAGACGTAGGTCTGCGTCGAGGCCTTCTCGTACTTCGCCATCGAGCCGTCGTAGCGCTCGGCCTCCCGGCGCTCGGCGCCGAAATACTTCACCGTCTCGAAATTGAGCAGCGAATCGACCGCCTTGGTGTTGGCCTCCGTATCGGAGTTGTTCATCCGGCGCCGGATCTCGATGCGCCATTCCGTGGCCTTGTAGGTGAAGCCCAGGTAGACCGCGACCATCACGAAGACGACAGCCGAGTAGAGCCAGTCGAACTCGTAGGCGAGGATGCCGAGGATCAGCACGAACTCGACGATGGTCGGCACCAGCGTCAGCACCATCAGGCGCGACAGCTCCTCGATGCCGGCGCGGCCCCGCTCCAGCACGCGGGTGAGGCCGCCGGTCTTGCGCTCCAGGTGGAAGCGGAGCGACAGGCGGTGCATGTGCTCGAAGGTCTGGAGAGCGAGGCGGCGCACCGCGTGCATCGCGACCTTGGCGAAGAGTCCGTCGCGCACCTGCGTCAGCGCCGACATCACCACCCGCGACAGGCCGTAGAGGCCGATCAGCAGCATCGGCGCGGCGAAGAGCCCCGTGGGCAGCGCCTCGCCGGGCTTGTCGCCCGTCGCGGCGACGAGGGCGTCCGTCGCCCACTTGAAGGTGAAGGGCGTGACCATCGTCGCGAGCTTGGCGACGAGGAGCAGGCCGAAGGCGAGGAACACCCGCCGCTGGAGATCGGGCCGGCCGTGGGGCCAGAGATAGGGCCAGAGCCGGCGATAGGTCGTGAGGAGGCCGGGACGCTCCAGGGGAGCGGGCTCGGTCCCCGGCGCGGGCGCGGGGTCGGATGCCATGGGGGATCTGCTGCCGGGAGGTGCTTTGGGGAGGAACGTGCCTCGCATATAGGCGCGGCGGGCCCGGTCCGCACCCGCCGCGTCCGCCGGCCCGATCATGCGCGCCGGACACGGGTAGCGGGTCACGCCGGCATGCGGCCTATCCGCGGCGCTCCGCTTCCTTCGGCAGCACGAAGATCTGGCCCGGATAGATGCGGTCGGGGTCGCGGATCTGGTCCTGGTTGGCGTCGTAGATCACCGTGTAGCGGGTGCCGCGCCCGTAGACCCGGCGGCTGATCTGCCAGAGGTTGTCGCCGCGGGCGATGCGGGCCGTGCCGATCTCGGGGACGAAGACGGCGCCGGGCGCAGGCGGGGCCAGCGCCATCTCGGCCGGGGCGGCCTCGGCCACGCCCTTATCCGCTATGCCCGTATCTGCCACGTTCTTATCCGTCGGCGCCGCTGCCTGGCCTCCGATCGGAGCGGGATAGCCGCGCGACGGCGGGATCGCGCTCGGAGACGCGGGCGCCGTGCCCGCGATCCGGCGCGAATCGGATGCGGTGCCGAGCGGGGCCACAGGTGCGGCCGCGGAGCCCGAAGCGGCCGGCGCGGATGGCGTCGGGGACGCGGCGGCCGGATTGCCGCCGGGCTTGCCGTGCTCGGCGACCCGGGCCGCGCGATCGGGGACGGTGAAGGGCACCTCGGAGCGGGCGCGCACCGCGCCGGTGACGGAATCGACCTGATCGATGCGGATCCTGTAGGTGCCGGGCGCCACGCCCTTGCCGATGGTGAAGCTGACCCGTCCGTCGGACCCGACGCTGGCGGGCGCCACCAGGGTGTCGTTGAGATAGAGGCGCAGGGTCGCCCCCTGCGGAGCCATGCCGGCGATGTCGAGGCGTCCGCCCTCCTGGGCATCGACGCTCACGATCCGCAGGGGCGCGGCATCCTTCGCGGCCGCCGTCGGCGCGGCGGGCCTGGAGGGCGCCGCCTCCGCCGCCTTCCCCTGGGGTGCGGGGGACTTGGCGACGCCGTCCCGGCCGCCCAGCGTCTTCGGCGGCCCTGGCGCCGGCTTCGCGTCGGCGACCTTGCCGGTCGCCGTCTGCGGCGGTGCATCGGGCTGCGAGAGCACCACGGTCGGGCGGTCGGGGGCGGTCAGGGCGACGAGGGGCTTGGCCTTTCGGTCGTCGGCCACCACCACGGACACGGATTGCGGGGAGCGCGCGGGCCGGCCCTGCGCATCGGTGATCCGCAGGGCGAGCTCGCTCGCGCCGGTCTTCAGCGCCGGGGGCACCAGGGCGAACTGCCCGTTCGGATCGGTGAGCGCCCGCGCCACCGCCCGCCCGTCGACCAGAAGCTCGACGGTCGTGTTCGGCGCGCCGCGGCCGGCCACCACCGTCTCGCCGTCCGGCTCGACGCGCACGATGTCGAAGCCCGGCACCGCGGCGGATCTCCGCGCGCTCTCGGGAGCCGGCTCGGACGGCACGCCGGCCGCTTCCGCGGAACGGGTCTCGGGAAGCCTGCTCTCGGGAGACCCGCTCTCCGGCGGCTTGGCCGCCGTTCGGGCGTCCGGCTTGGCCTCCGAGTCCGGGCCGGCGCGGGGCGTCGCGTCTGCGCTCGGACCCGGAGCGGATTGCACTGGCGTCCGCTCCTCGGCGCCGCGGCGCAGGATCTCGCCGCCGCCGAACAGGATCGCGACGAGGCCCAGACCCGCGACGAGGCCCGCGAGGGCGAGGGAGAGGTTGCGCCGTAACTCAGCCGTCATGCCGTCCCCGTAGTGCGGCGGCGCGGGGCGCACCGCCAGCCTCGGCCCGAAGGTCGGGATGCCCTAAAAAGCGTCAAGGGCGGCTCCATATTACCTTATGGGACCGGAGCACCAAACGCGGCGGGCCTCCGCGGCAGTGAATCGGCCCGAAAATCAGCGGTTTGCCGCAGAATCCGGTGCGCGAGCCCGGTGAGAGGAAGCGAGGGGGCGGATGGCGCCGGTTGAGACGGTCTGTGTCTATTGCGGCTCCGGCTTCGGCCGCGACCCGGCCTTCGCCAAGGCCGCCCGCGACCTCGGCGCGGCGCTCGCGGCGGAGGGCGTCGGCCTCGTCTACGGCGGTGGCAATGTCGGGCTGATGGGCACCGTCGCGCAGGCGGCGCTCGACGGGGGCGGCCACGTCACCGGCATCATCCCCGACTTCCTGAAGTCCCGCGAGCGGATGCTCGACGCGGTGCAGGAGACCATCGTCGTCGGCGACATGCACACCCGCAAGCGCTTGATGTTCGAGCGCTCCGACGCCTTCGTGGCACTCCCCGGCGGCATCGGCACGCTGGAGGAGCTCGTCGAGCAGATGACCTGGGCGCAGCTCGGGCAGCACCGCAAGCCGATCCTTCTCCTGTCGATCGGCGGATTCTGGACGCCGCTCCTCGACCTCCTCGACCACATGGCGAGCGAGCAGTTCATCCGCCCCGGCCTGGAGCTGAGCTACCTCGTGGCCGAGGACGTGCGCCAGGTGATGCCGATGCTCCGCGAGGCGCTCGCCGACGCGCCCCCGACCCCGCAGGCGGAGGCGTTCGTCAGCGAGCGGCTGTAGCTCACGGCGCGACCGGCTGCGGCAGCGTCCGCAGGTCGACGGGCGTCTCCGGGTCGATCTTGCCGACGAGGGCGGCCTCGAGGCCGTCTAGCGTGTCGAGCAGCCCGGCGGCCGCCAAGCGGATCGGCGGCCCCGCATCGGCGACGACGATCGGCTGGCGGTCGGCCGGGACGATCATTTCGGCATCCAGCGAGACGTGCCGTCCTTCTCGTCCTTCACGCTGGCACCGAGGGCGTCGAGCTCGGCCCGAAGGCGGTCGGACGATGCCCAATCCTTCGCGGCGCGGGCGAGGTGCCGCTGTTCCATCAGCGCCTCGATCCGTTCGAGGTCCAGCACGACCGTTCGGTGGGTGGAGGCGATCGTGACCGCATCGACGGCCTGCGAAACATCGAGATGCTGCACCGGCCGATAGCGGTCCCACGGGAACCCCATCCAAGTCAGGCTGGCCGCAAGCGCACCGTGGCGGCCCTCGCTGCGAAGATCGTGGAGCCGCGCGATGGCTCTCGGCGTGTTGAGGTCGTCGCGTAGAGCTTCGACGAATCCCTCGTCGGGGCCGTCGTCAGCCTCTGCCTGCCCGCATGCACGCCACCACCTTTCGAGAGACTTCTGGCTCTCCTCCAGTCCCTTCAGGGTCCAGTCGATCGGCTGGCGGTAGTGGGTGCGCAGCATGGCGAGCCGCACGGTCTCGCCGGGCCAGTCCTTCAGCACCTCGCGCAGGGTGACGAAGTTGCCGAGCGACTTCGACATCTTCTCCCCCTCGACCTGGAGGAAGCCGTTGTGGAGCCAGACATTGGCCATCACCGGCGTGCCGAAGCAGCAGCGGGACTGGGCGACCTCGTTCTCGTGGTGGGGGAAGATCAGGTCGAGGCCCCCGGCATGGATGTCGAAGGTCTCGCCGAGATGCTTCCACGACATCGCCGAGCACTCGATGTGCCAGCCGGGCCGCCCCGGCGCAGCGATGCCGGCGGGCGAGCGCCAGGCGGGCTCGCCCGGCTTCGAGGGCTTCCAGAGCACGAAGTCGAGGGGCGAGCGCTTGTAGGGCGCGACCTCGACGCGGGCGCCGGCCTCCATCTCGTCCAGCGGCCGCTTCGAGAGGGCGCCGTAATCGGGCATTGAGGGTACGTCGAACAGCACGTGGTCGGCGGCGACGTAGGCGTGGCCGGCGGCGATCAGGCTCTCGATCAGCGCGACCATCTCGGCGATGTGATCGGTGGCGCGGGGCTCGACGAAGCGGGGGGGCTCGCCGGCGACGTTCACGTCCTCGGGCATCAGCACGCCGAGCGCCCGCAGGTCCTCGTGGAAGCCTTCGAGCGTGCCGTCGGTCAGCTCGCGGATCGAGATGCCGCGCTCGGCGGCCCGCGCGTTGATCTTGTCGTCCACGTCCGTGACGTTGCGGGCGTAGACGACGTGCGCCGGCCCGTAGAGGTGCCGCAGCAGGCGGAACAGCAGGTCGAAGACGATGATCGGCCGGGCGTTCCCGATATGCGCGGCGTCGTAGATCGTCGGACCGCAGGCGTAGAGGCGCACACGCGACGGGTCGATCGGCGCGAAGGGGGCCTTCTCGCGGGTGAGCGTGTTGTAGAGACGCAACATCGCGGCCATGAAACCTGGGTCCGTTCCCTGGGCCGGGGTGGCGTCCCGCCCGGCTGTTGCCATGGGGCGACGGTGCCGGCCTGCGGCCTGCGCTACCCCAAATCCGCGCGCATTTCGAGGCAGCCGGTTCGCGGCGGCTTCGGCGCCGGTCGAAAGCCTTTGTTTACCGAACCGGCGGACCCTCGGCGCAAATCGACACGCGCTCCCAGCGAAGGACGCCTCATGCGACTCTCGTCTGCCTGCCTCATCGCCCTGTGCACCCTCGCCGCCCCGGCGCTCTCCGCCGAGAGCGGGTCCCGCGCGCCCGTGGAGAAGACCTTCCTGATCCCCGCGAGCGAGGGCTACGGCGTCGGCGAGTGCCTGACGAGCCCCGGCAGCGAGTGCGGCCAGGTCGTGGCCGACGCCTGGTGCGAGGCGCAGGGCTTCGCCGCCGCCCAGTCCTTCGGCGTGGCCGCCCAGGACGAGTACACCGGCGCCATCACGCCGCCGCGCCTCTCCGCGCCCCCGAGCGAGCGCCCCCTGCGCGTGACCTGCCGGGACTGACCCAGCCCTCGCGAGCGCACCAGTGCCGATGGCACTACGCCTGAGAGGCGATCACTTCGTGAAGTCGCTGCATTTCTGCGGCGGCTCGGTGCCCCAGGGCATGAGAGGGACGGCCGAGGTCGAGTTCTTCGGCGAGCCCTGGATGACCTTGTCGGAATAGACCATGTAGATCAGCGCGTTGCGCTTGACGTCGCAGCCGCGCACGATCTGCATCGACTTGAAGATCAGCGAGCGGCGCTCGCTGAACACCACCTCGCCCTGCTTGAACTTGTCCTTGAAGCGCACCGGCCCGACCTGCCGGCAGGCGAGCGAGATGTCGGACACGTCCTCGGCCAGCCCGAGCGTGCCCTTGATGCCGCCCTTCTCCGGCAGCGTGTACCAGCAGGCGACGCCCTCCACCTCGGGATCGTCGATGCCGTAGACGACGAGCTTGTCGTTCGGGGTCAGCGGCCGCCAGACGGTGGACTTGTCGAAGATGCGGTCGGGGTCCTGCGCCCGGGCGGCCGGCGCCGTGCCGAGGACCGCCGCACCCAGCGCGAGCGCCACGCCGAGCCACCCGCCTGCGCCACGCCTGAGACCTCGAAGCCACAACATCGAACCATTCCTCCGCCAAGCTCGGCTGAGGCCCATTTAGGCATCCTGCCGCCACATCACGAGGGCCTTAATCTGGGTTAGTTTCCCTTCATGAGCCCGAAGCAGGCCGGCAGCGCATGAGCCGCGTCATTCCCAATATCGCCCACCGCCTCCTCCGTGCCGCCGTCCTGGCGCTCGGCGCCGGCCTCGCGCTCGCGGGGCCGGCCTCGGCCCAGAGTCCGGCGCCCTCCCCGAACCTGCTCGCCTGCCAGCGCTACAAGGCGGAGCTCGCGAGCGTGTCGGACACCGCGAGCGTCGCCCGCGCCCTCCAGAGCGAGGTCGGGCGGCTGGAGGCCTACTACCGCACGCTGAGCTGCGAGGGCGGGAAGTTCCTGTTCTTCGATACCCGCCCGCCCCAGTGCGGCGCCGTCGAGCAGCGCATCCGCGCGCTCAACGCCGGCTACGGCGCCGACAACGGCGAGGTCGCCGCCGCGCGCCGCCGCCAGCTTCAGGCGCAGGTCGCCTCCGCCTGCACGGGTGTCCAGGAGACGGCGGCCGGCCCGGCCTCCGAGTTCGCCCGCGGCGGCGCGCAGGTGATCTGCGTGCGCACCTGCGACGGCGCCTACTTCCCGATGCCGAACCTGCCCGAGGGCCGCTCCGGCGCCGACGAGATGTGCCACGCCCTCTGCCCCGGCACGGAGGCGGCGGCCTACTCGATGCCCCACGGCGACGGCGCCCTGAAACAGGCGGCCGCCGTCAAGGGCAACCGCTCCTACGCGTCCCTCGCCAACGCCTTCAAGTTCCAGAAGACCTTCGTGCCGAACTGCTCCTGCAAGAAGGAGGGCCAGACCTGGGCCCAGTCCCTCGTGAAGGCGGAGAGCATGCTCGTGCGCCACAAGGGCGACATCTTCGTTACCCCGCTCCAGGCGGAGGCGCTCTCGCGGCCGAAGGTGCGCCTGACCCTCGTCGGCCGGGCCGACAAGACCGCCGCCTCGCTCGCCGCCGACGCCGCCGTGCGGGCCGGCGACGCCCCCGCGCCCGAGGCTCCGAAGGCGGCCGAAGCCGGCGCGGAAGGGCAGCGCCCGAGCGTGCGGATCATCGCGCCGGGCATCGTGGCGACGCCGGTGCGCTGAGGGCGCGTCGGCACGTTTCAGGGGAACCATATCGTCCCGCTGGTGTTCGGTAGGCCCGAACGGAAACGCGAGACGATCCATGCGGAAGACCCGCCTGCTCCTCCTCACCGGCACGGTGCTGCCCGGATTCTTCCTGGCGCTGCCGGCACTTGGCTGGGAGACGGGCCGGATGCAGCTCGCGCAGGGCGGCCCTCCCGGCCTGGAGCGCGAGGGACCCGGCGCCGGGCGTCCCGATCGGGGCGGTCCGGATCGCGGCCCCCCGGCGGCCCGCGAGCGGCCGGAGCCGCGCGAACGACCCGAACCCCGCGAGCGGCCGGAGCCGCGCGAACGACCCGAACCCCGCGAGCGGCCCGAGCGTGCCGCACCTCCGCCGCAGCGCGAACGTCCCGAGCCCGCCGAGCGCGCTGCGCCGCCCCGCGAGGCGCCCGCCCCCCGTCAGGAGGCGCCCCGCCCCGCGCCCCAGCGCGAGCGTCCGGAGCCGGCCGAGCGGGCGGCGCCCCCCGCCGCGCGTGAGAGGGCCCCGGAGCGGCAGCCGCCCGCTCCTCCGCCCGCCGCTGCGCCCGAGCCGGCCCGCAAGGCGCCTCCCGCCGCCGAGCCGGCCCCCGAGCGCAAGCCGCAGGCCCCCGCGCCCGAGCCGAAGCGGGCGCCCCCGCCCGACGCCGCGAAACCCGCCGCGCCCGAGCCGGCCAAGCCTCAGCCCGCAGCTCCGGCCGAGAAGGCCGCGCCCAACCAGCAGCCGGGCGTTCCCGGAAAGCCCGTGCCCAGGCCCGAGGCCGCTCCGCCCGCCCCGCCCCCCGCCGCGAAGCAGGCCCCGCCTCCCGGCGCGGCTCCGGCACCGAACCAGCAGCCCGGCGTGCCGGGCCGTCCCGTCGAGCGTCCGGGCACCCCGCCGGCACCGAACGCCAACGAGGCGTACCCGAACAAGCTCCAGCAGCAGGGCCAGCCGACGCCGCCTCCCGCGCCGGGGCAGCCGCCGCAGGGCGTGGCCCCGAACGCCCAGCCCGGCGTTCCCGGCCGCCCGGTCGGCCCCGGCCAGCCCGGGCCGAACCAGGTCGCGCCAGGTCAGCCCGCACCGGGCGTGCAGCCCGGACTGCCGGCGGGCCGCGTCGACGACCGCGATGGCTTCAACCGTCCCGGGCGGCCGGGCTACGTCCCCGGCGGCTTCCGGACCGAGGACGAGGATGTCCGAAGCTACGATCAGGTCCGTCGCGACCGGCGGGAGTTCAACGAGGACGGGCGGACCTACATCCGCGAGCCCGGCCGCATCATCGTGCGCGACCGCGACGGCTACTTCATCCGCCACGACGAGAACGAGCGCTTCCGCGACCTCGACCGCCGGGCCTTCCGCAGCGAGCGCCGGGGTGGCGAGGTCTACACCTATCTCGACCGCCCGGGCGGCGAGCAGATCGTCACGGTCGTGGACGACGACGGTCGCCTGGTGCGCCGCAGCCGCCGCTTCCGCGACGGGCGCGAGGTGGTGATCATCGACAACGGCTACGGCGGCCCCCGCCGGCCGATCTACGAGGACGTGGTCGACCTGCCCCCGCCCGACATCCGCATCCCGCGCGAGCGCTACGTGGTCGAGTACGACCGCGCCGACGAGCGCGCGGTCTACGAGGCGCTCTCGGCGCCGCCGGTGGTGCCGATCGAGCGGCGCTACACCCTCGATCAGGTCCGCTACAGCCCGCAGCTGCGGGCCCGGATGCGCAGCGTCGACATTGACACGATCAACTTCGACACCGGTTCCTTCACGGTGACGCCGGATCAGGCGCAGCGGCTCTCGACCATCGCCGCGGCGATCAACCAGGCGGTGAAGGCGAACCCGCAGGAGGTGTTCCTGATCGAGGGCTACACCGACGCAGTCGGCAACGACGTCGACAACCTTTCGCTCTCCGACCGTCGGGCGCAGTCGGTGGCCACCGTGCTGACCCAGCAGTTCCAGGTGCCTCCGGAGAACCTCACCACCCAGGGCTACGGCGAGCAGTACCTGAAGGTGAACACCCAGAGCGCGTCGCGCGAGAACCGGCGCGTCACGGTCCGGCGCATCACCCCGCTGATCCAGCAGGGGCAGACCCAGAGCGCACCGCCCGCGCAGTGACGAAAGCGCGGCAACGGGCGCGGATCGTCACCGCTCCCGTCGCCGCCTCCGTTGACCCCTCCGGCCGCCGGGCGCATCCCCGGCGGCCTCTTCGTGTCGAGGACGGATCGGGATGGACGAACCGGGCGAGCGGCTCATCGAGGCTGGAACGCCGGTCTTCCGCCGCACGACGCTGGCGCTGTTCGCCGCCGGCTTCTCGACCTTCGCCGTGCTCTACGGCGTGCAGCCGCTGCTGCCGGTCTACGCGGAGGAGTTCGGCGTCTCGCCGGCCGAGAGCAGCCTCGCCCTGTCACTGCCCTGCGCGACGCTCGCCGTCTCGCTCCTCTTCGTCAGCCCGCTGTCCGAGGTCTGGGGCCGCAAGCCGGTGATGACGGTCTCGCTCTTCGCCTCCGCGATCCTGACCATCGTCGCGGCGCTGGTGCCGGACTGGCACGGGTTCCTGGTGCTGCGCGCGCTCACCGGCATCACCGCGAGCGGCCTGCCCGCCGTCGCCATGGCCTATCTCAGCGAGGAGATGCACGGGCGGGCGATTGGCCTGTCCATGGGGCTCCTCATCGGCGGCAACGCGCTGGGCGGCATGGTCGGGCGCCTGATCGCCGGCATCATCGCCGATTTCGGCTCCTGGCGAATCGGCATCGGGATCATCGGCGTGCTGGCGCTTCTCGCCGCCGTCACCTTCCGCTTCGCGCTGCCGCCCTCGCGGCGCTTCGTGGCCCACCGCATGCGCTGGCGCGAGGTGCCGGGGACCTTCACCCACCATTTCCGCGACGCGGGCCTGCCCTGGCTGTTCGCGGAGCCGTTCCTGCTGATGGGCGGCTTCGTGTGCATCTACAACTACATCGGCTTCCGCCTGCTGGAGCCGCCCTATTCCCTGAGCCAGGCGGTGATCGGCGCGATCTTCACCGTCTACCTGTTCGGAACGGCGAGCTCGGCCATCACGGGCGAGGTCGCGAGCCGCCTCGGGCGGCGGCGGGTGCTCTGGCTCGCCATCACCGCGGGCCTCGCCGGCCTCGCGCTGACGCTGGCCCAGAGCCTCGTCCTCGTGATCCTCGGCGTCGTCGTCATCACCATGAGCTTCTTCGGCGCCCATTCGGTGACGAGCAGCTGGGTCGGCCGCCGCGCCGTGACGGACCGGGCGCAGGCCTCGGCGCTCTATCTCTGCCTCTATTATCTCGGCTCTTCGATTCTCGGCACGGCGGGCGGCTGGGCCTACGACCACGGCGGCTGGACGGGCGTCGTCGGTTTCGTCGGAGGGCTCTACCTCGTCGCGCTGGCGATCGCGGTACGGCTCTCGCGCCTGCCGCCGCTGCCGGGTTGATCACGAACCGTTGACCTGAGCCGGGTGCGTCGCCATCTTGGCCGCACCCAAATGACAGAGGAAGCCCGGCGCGCCCCAAAGCGACTCCGGCTCAATGTTGCGCCGAAGTGCTCGAGCTTGCCGTTGCCGTCGCCCTCATCGCCCTGAACGGCGTGTTCGCGCTCTCCGAGCTCGCCGTGGTCTCCTCCCGGCGGGCACGGCTCACGGCGATGGCCGAGGCCCGCAAGTCCGGCGCCCTGGCCGCCCTCGCTCTCACCGAGAATCCGGGCCGCTTCCTCTCCACGGTCCAGATCGGCATCACCCTCATCGGCATCCTGTCGGGTGCCGTGTCCGGCGCGGCGCTCGGCGAGCGACTCGCCGGGGTGTTCCTCGATCTCGGCCTCGGCAAGGGCGTCGCCGAGACCTTAGGCTACGGCCTCGTCATCGGCGTCATCACCTACCTCTCGGTGATCATCGGCGAGCTGGTCCCGAAGCATCTGGCGCTGCGCAACCCGGAAGCGGTGGCCTGCCTCGTCGCGCCGGGGATGCGGCTGATCTCGCGGATCGCCCTGCCGGCGGTCTGGCTGCTCGACGCCTCGACGCGGGCGGTCTTCCGCCTGATCGGCCAGGAGACGGCGAGCGCCAGCGCCGTGACCGAGGAGGAGATCCGCACCCTGGTGGCGGAGGCCGAGACGGCCGGCGTCATCGAGACCGGCGAGCGCCAGATGATCGCCGGCGTGCTGCGCCTCGGCGACCGGGCGGTGCGCGGTGTCATGACCCCGCGCACCGACGTGCGCTGGATCGACCTCAGCCGCGACGAGGCCGACATCCGCGCCGCCCTCATCGACAGCCCGCACGCGCGGCTTCCCGTCGGCGAGGGCTCGCCGGACAACATGGTCGGCGTCGTGCAGGTGCGCGACCTCGTGCGGCCGCTGATGGCCGGCGAGCCCCTGAACCTGCCCCGCCACATCCGCAAGGTGCCGGTACTGCCCGACACCATCGACGCGCTCGCCGCGCTGGCCGCCCTTCAGGAGGCGGAGGTGCCGCTCGCGCTGATCCACGACGAGTACGGCCATTTCGACGGGCTGGTGACGCCCGCCGACATCCTCGACGCCATCGCCGGCGCCTTCCGATCCGAGGAAGCCGAGCCCGAGGCCGTGCAGCGCGCCGACGGCTCCTGGCTCATCGCCGGGTGGATGCCCGCCGACGAGATGGCCGACCAGCTCGGCATCCGCCTCGACCCGTCGCGCCACTACGAGACCGCCGCCGGCCTCGTCATCGACCGCCTCCAGAGGCTGCCGGAGACCGGAGAGAGCTGCGACATCGCCGGCTGGCGCTTCGAGGTGGTCGACCTCGACGGACGCCGCGTCGACAAGCTTCTGGTCTCGCGGATCGAGAGCGAGGAAGCTTAATTCTGATGCCTCCCGGCATCGAAGAGATCGATGCCGGGAGGTTCCGCGCATGGGCGCGGGCGCCCGGTCGGGCTTGTCTCGCGTCTCAAACCCTCTCGTTCGAAACGCGAGTCGGGGCTCAGGCCCGCTCGCCAGCGAGCCGCCGGGCCGCCCGCTCCCGCCCGATGAGCGGCAGCAGCGCCGAGAGGTCGGGCCCGTGGTCGAGGCCCGTCAGGGCGAGGCGCAGCGGCATGAACAGGGCGCGGCCCTTGGCGCCCGTCCACTCGCGGACCGCGTTCGTCCAGGCCTTCCAGGTCTCGCCGTCCCAGGGCTCCGGCGGCAGCAGCGCGCCGGCCGCCTCCGCCAGCGCCGGGTCGGCGATCGCCGGGTCGATCGGCCCGGCCACCACCGCCCACCACGGGGCGGCGTCGGAGACCTTCACAAGGTTCGCCCGCACGGCCCCCCAGAAGGTGTCGGCGAGGGCCTCCGGCACACCGATCTCAGCGAGGCGGCCGTGCACCGCCTCCGCCGGCATCTCGTGGACGAGGCGAGCATTGAGCGTGTCGAGCTCCGCGGGATCGAAGCGGGCCGGGGCGCGGGAGATGTGCGAGAGGTCGACGAGGCCGGCGAGCTCGTCGAGCCCCGCCAGCGGCCGCACCGCCTCGGCGGAACCGGTCAGCACGGCGAGCGAGCGGATCGCGGCGGGCTCGTAGCCGGCCTCACGCAGGGAGCGGAGGGCGAGGTGGCCGAGGCGCTTCGAGAGCCCCTCGCCGCCGGCATCGGTCAGCAGGTTGTGGTGCCCGAAGACGGGCACCGGGCTGCCGAGCGCCTCGAAGAGCTGCACCTGCACGCCGGTGTTGGTGACGTGGTCCTCGCCGCGGATGACGTGGGTGATCCCGGTCTCGGCGTCGTCCACCACGGAGGGCAGCGTGTAGAGGTAGCTGCCGTCCTCGCGGATCAGCACCGGATCGGAGAGGGATGCGCAGTCGACATGGGCCGGCCCGCGCACGAGGTCGTCCCATTCCACGGTGCGGTGGTCGAGAAGGAAGCGCCAGTGCGGCCGCCGCCCCTGCGCTTCGAGGGCGACGCGCTCCTCCGGAGTCAGAGACAGGGCCGCCCGGTCATAGACGGGAGGCAGGCCGCGCCCGAGCTGCCGGCGGCGGCGGCGCTCCAGCTCCTCCGGCGTCTCGTAGCAGGGGTAGAGGCGCCCCACGGCCCGCAGCCGCTCGGCCGCCGCGTCGTAGAGCGCGCCCCGGTCCGACTGGCGCAGGAACAGGTCCGGCTCGATCCCGAGCCAGGCGAGGTCCTCCCGCGCGGCGACGGCGAAGGCCTCCGTCGAGCGCTCCCGGTCGGTGTCGTCGAGGCGCAGCAGGAAGCGCCCGCCCCGCGCCCGCGCGAACAGGAAGTTGAGGAGCGCGGGCCGGGCGTTGCCGATATGCAGGTAGCCGGTCGGCGAGGGGGCGAAACGGACGAGCGGTGCCATGGCGCGTGTCCTAGCGCATCTTCGGGCGCGGTGCGGGAGATTTCCCCCGCGACACCTGCCCTTGACGGCGCCGCGTCGGCGGCCCTAGAAGGCCGGCGGTCCGGGTGCGTAGCTCAGCGGGAGAGCATTCGCTTCACACGCGAAGGGTCACAGGTTCGATCCCTGTCGCGCCCACCATTTACCTTCGGAAACCAAATCACCGTCCGGATGCGACATACCGGACGTGACGGCCGTCCCCTCCCCCGTGGTATACGATCGACAGCGAGGGCGCCCGGCGCCCGCGGCCGGGGGCACACGCGAAACCGATGAAGGTGCACGGCGACGGCCACGACATCCCGCCTCCGCCGCGCAAGCGTGGCTTCGTGCTCGTCGGGCTCCTGCTCGCCGGGCTCGGCGCCTGGGGCGGCTACGGCCACTGGCAGCGCAGCAGCCTCGCCGCGGAGACGCAGCGCAAGACCCGCGACTTCGTGCCGAGCCTGCGCACCGCCGCCGTGCAGCGGGTCGACGCGCCGATCGACCTGACGCTGCCCGGCGAGACCCAGGCCTTCGCCCGCGCCTCGATCTTCGCCCGCGCCACCGGCTACGTCGCCGAGCGGCGGGTCGACATCGGCAGCCGGGTCAAGGCCGGCGACGTGCTCATCCGCATCGCCGCGCCCGACCTCGACCAGGAGCTGGCCCAGGCGGAGGCGCGGATCGGCCAGCTCGACGCGCAGCTCCTCCAGGCCCGCGCCATGGTCGATCAGGCCCGCGCCAACGTGAACCTCGCCAACGTCACGAACAATCGCACCTCGACGCTCGCCGTGCAGGGCTGGGCCTCGCGCCAGAACGCCGACAACTCGCAGGCCGGGGTGCTGAGCCAGACGGCGAACCTCGCCTCGGCCGAGGCCGGGGTGAAGGTCGCCGAGGCCAACATCAAGGCGCAGCAGGCCACCGTCGACCGCCTCAAGGCGCTCACCGGCTTCAAGGAGGTCGTCGCCCCCTTCGACGGCGTCGTCACGACCCGCAGCGTCGAGGTCGGCGACCTCGTGCGCGCGGACGGCACGGGCACGCCGCTCCTCGGCATGGACCGGGACGACGTGCTGCGCATCAGCGTCAACGTCCCGCAATACGCCGCCGTCGGCGTGAAGCCGGGGGTCGAGGCGAGCATCAAGGTGCCGCAGCTGCCCGACCGCAGCTTCGGCGGCCGCGTGGCGCGCAGCTCCGTGGCCCTGCTCACCGCCTCCCGCACCCTCTCGACGCAGGTCGACGTCCCTAACCGCGACGGCGCCCTGCGGCCGGGCCTCTACGTCTACGTCACGCTGAAGATCCCGCGCTCGGAGCCCGCCATCGTGGTGCCGGCCGAGGCGCTGGTGTTCAACCAGACGGGCACCCAGGTCGCCGTCGCCCGCGACGACGGCAAGGCGGAGTGGCGCACCGTGCACGTGCGTCGCGACGAGGGCCGCACCATCGAGATCGACCAGGGGCTTTCCGGCGACGAGCGCATCGTGCTGAGCCCCCCCGCCGACCTGCGCGACGGGCAGCGCATCGAGCGCCGCCCGGACTCTCAGGACGGCAAGCCGATGCAGGCCGCCTCTCGCTGAAGGGGTGCGTCGGAGCCTCCGGGCCCGTCATGCGACAATAAGACCGTCTTAACCGCTGCCTTCGTAGGGTTGCAGGCTACGAGCGAGCGGCGCCGTTTCGATGCAGTGGGACCCAGTGAGATCGAGGGCGGAGCGCCCACCGGCACCGCCCCCTCGCGGTGCGATGACGATCCGCGGGCGCATCTTCGTCGCGTTCCTGGCCATGAGCGCCATCACCGGCGGTCTCGGCCTGTTCACGAACATCAGCATCCGCGAGACGGGAGACCTCGCCGAGCGCACCTACGACAAGTCCCTCATGGCGATCAACTACGCCCGCGCCGCGGCGGCCGACTTCGCCGAGATGCAGGCCGCCGTGGCCTACCGGGCGCTCGCCCGGGACGACGCGGAGATCGCCCGTCTCGACGCCGTCCTCGACCAGCTCGGCGCGCAGGTCTCGGAGGACCTTGGCGTCGCCGTGGAGCGCTCCCACACGGCCCGCAGCGCCGCAGCGGCCGAGCGGGTCCGGACCCGCCTGTCCGAATGGCAGGCCCTGCGCCGCCCGGAGAGCGCCGAGGCCGCCCCCGATTGGGCGGCTCTCGACCGTGCGGCCGGCAGGGTGCGCGAGGAGCTTCAGACCCTCGTCGATCAGACCGCCGGCGACGGCTTCACCTATCGCCAGAGCGTCCGCCGCGTCGTCGCCTACGAGCTTCAGGCCGGCGCCCTCGCCGCCAGCCTCGCCGTGATCCTGTCGGCCCTGGTCGCGTGGCTGCTTGCCCGCCGGATCATCGGCCCGGTCGCGGCGGCCTCGGCGGCGGCGGAGCGGATCGCGGAGGGACATCTCGACGATCCGATCCCCCAGGGCGGCCGCGACGAGATGGGCGCCCTTCTGCGCGCCATGTCGGCGATGCGCGACAACATCCGCACCAGCATGGAGCAGGAGGTCGCCCGCCGGCGCAGCGCGCAGGCCCTGCTCGGCGAGGCGCTGGAGAGCCTGCGCGAGGGCGTGGTGGTGCTCGACGCGAACGGCGCCGTGATTCTCGCCAACGCGCGGGCCGCGACCTTCCTCGGCGGGACGGAAGCTGAAGGGGGGCCGGGCAAGCCGCGCAAGGCGTCGCGCGGCATCGAACCCTCCCGCGTCCCGACCGAGGATGGCGAGGTGCGCCTGCCGGACGGGAGCTGGCTGCGGATCAGCCGGACGCCCACGCGCGCCGGAGGGCACGTCGCGATCCTGACGGACGTCACCGAGTTCAAGGAGCAGAACGAGCGGTTCAAGGCGGCGAACGTCACCCTTGATGCCGCCCTGGACAACATGAGCCAGGGGCTCTGCCTCTACGACGCCGACTATCGCCTGCGGGTGGTCAACCGCCGCTACGGCGAGATCTACAACCTGCCTCCCGGCACCCTGCGGCTCGGTATGCGGGCCGAGGATGTGCTGCAGTGCTGCGTGGACGCGGGCAACCATCCCGGACAAACCGTGGTCTCCCTCCTGCCCGACGCGAGCAGTCAAGGCGCGGAGACCTCCACCAGTATCCAGCACCTCGGCGACGGACGGGTCGTCGCCATCGAGAGCCGCAAGCTCTCCGACGGCGGGCTCGTCGCCACCTACGAGGACATCACCGAACGCCGCCACGCGGAGGCGAAGGTGGCCTTCCTGGCGGGCCACGACGCGCTCACCAACCTTCCGAACCGGACGATGCTCGCCGAGCGGATCGAGCAGGCCCTCTCCCAGGTCGCCCGCGAGGGCGGCTTCGCGCTGCTTCAGATCGATCTCGACGGCTTCAAGCGGGTCAACGACGCCTTCGGGCCGGCGGTCGGCGACGAGCTGATCTGCGCGGCGGGCAACCGCCTCCAGGCCTGCGCGCGGGAGATCGACACCGTGGCCCGCCTCGGCGCCGACGAGTTCGTGGTGCTCCAGCAGGGCGTGGAGCGGCCGGAGGATTGCGGCGTCCTCGCGAAGCGGATCATCGAGGTTCTCGGCGCGCCCTACAGCCTGTCGCAGGGACGCTGCGCCAGCGTCGGGATCACCCTCGGCATCTCCCTGGCGCCGGGCGACGGACCGTCCGGGGAACGCCTGCTCAAGAGCGCCGCCGTCGCCCTCGACCGCGCCAAGGCCGAGAGCCGCGGCAGCTTCCGTTTCTTCGAGGCGGACATGGACGCCCGCCTGCACGAGCGCCGCCGGCTGGAGCAGGACCTGCGCGACGCGGTCGAGGCGGAGGCCTTCGAGGTCCATTACCAGCCGATCTACGACTTCGGCACGGAGCGGATCGGCGGCTTCGAGGCGCTGCTGCGCTGGACGCATCCGGAGCGCGGCCGGGTGTCGCCCGCCGAGTTCATTCCCCTCGCCGAGGAGATCGGGCTCATCGCGCGCCTCGGCGAATGGGTGCTGCGCCAGGCCTGCGCCGAGGCCGCCGGCTGGCCCGACGATCTCAAGATCGCCGTCAACGTCTCCGCGGTGCAGTTCTCCTCCGCGACCCTCCCGACCGCGGTGCACGAGGCGCTCGCCCGCTCCGGGCTCCCCGGTCACCGGCTGGAGCTGGAGATCACCGAGTCGGTGCTCGTCGCCAATCCCCGCGCCACCACCGAGATCCTGCACGGGCTGAAGCGGCTCGGGGTGCGCGTCTCGATGGACGATTTCGGCACGGGCTACTCGTCGCTGAGCTACCTGCGCAGCTTCCCCTTCGACAAGATCAAGATCGACCAGGCCTTCGTGCGCGACCTCTGCGAGACGGACGGCTCCGGCTTCATCGTGCGCGCGGTGATCGGCCTCGGCGCCAGCCTCGGCATGACCACGACCGCCGAGGGCGTCGAGACCCGCGAGCAGCTGGAGCGCCTGCGCGACGAGGGCTGCGACGAGGCGCAGGGCTACCTGTTTAGCCCGCCGGTGCCGGCACAGGCCGTCCCCGGCATCCTGGAGCGCTGGAACGGCTCCGTCCCCCTGCTCCGCGACGTCGCCTGAACCGAGCCGACAGTCCCCGGGCCGGCCGGGAACCGCGACGCTTCACGCTCCGTTGATCGATGCTCGTGTTCGACGGAGTATCCCAATGCTCAAAGGCGGTCTTCTGTGGCTGATCGGCATTCCGCTGCCGGTCATCCTGCTCATCTACTTCTTCACGCCCTGGCTGAAGTGAGCCGCGGGACGGGCGCTCGCGGGCCGATGCCGCGAGCGCCCGTCCCGTCTACTCGGCCGCGTCGAGACGGGGATGCTCGATCTCGCCGCGGTCGCGCTTGACGAGTTCCGCCGTCAGGAAAGCCACCTCCAGGGCCTGCTCCGCGTTGAGGCGCGGATCGCAGTAGGTGTGGTAGCGGTCCTGAAGGTCGTCGGCGGTCAGCGCGCGGGCGCCGCCCGTGCACTCGGTCACGTCCTTGCCCGTCATCTCGAGATGGATGCCGCCGGGCACCGTGCCCTCCGCGCGGTGGACTTCGAAGAAGGTCTCGATCTCCGACATCACCCGCTCGAAGGGCCGCGTCTTGTAGCGGCCGGCGGCGATGGTGTTGCCGTGCATCGGGTCGCAGACCCAGACCGCCTTCCGCCCCTCGCGCTCGACGGCCCGGATCAGGTTCGGCAGGTGCTCGGCCGCCTTGTCGGCGCCGAACCGGCAGATCAGCGTCAGGCGACCGGCCTCGTCCTCCGGGTTGAGGAGGTCGATGAGGCGGATCAGCCCCTCCGGCGTGGTCGAGGGCCCGCATTTCAGGCCGATCGGGTTGCGAATGCCGCGAGCGTACTCGACATGGGCGTGGTCCGGCTGCCGGGTGCGGTCGCCGATCCAGAGCATGTGGCCGGAGGTGGCATACCAGTCGCCGGTCGTCGAATCGACGCGGGTCAGCGCCTCCTCGTAGCCGAGCAGCAGCGCCTCGTGGCTCGTGTAGAAATCCGTCGTGCGCACCTCCTGGTGCGTCTCCGGATTGATGCCGATGGCGCGCATGAAGTCGAGCGCGTCCGACATCCGGCCCGCCACGTCGGCGTAGCGCGAGGATTGCGGCGAGTCCTTCACGAAGCCGAGCATCCAGCGCTGCGCGTTGTCGAGGTTGGCGTAGCCGCCCGTCGCGAAGGCGCGCAGCAGGTTCAGGGTCGCCGCCGACTGCCGGTAGGCCTCGAGCTGCCGGCGCGGATCGGGCACCCGCGCCTCCTCGCTGAAGCCGATGCCGTTGATGATGTCGCCGCGGTAGCTCGGCAGCGAGACGCCTTCCAGCGTCTCGGTCGGCGAGGAGCGCGGCTTGGCGAACTGTCCGGCGATCCGTCCGACCTTCACCACCGGCGAGCCGCCGGCGAAGGTCAGCACCAGCGCCATCTGCAGGAAGACGCGGAAGAAGTCGCGGATGTTGTCGGCGGAGTGCTCGTCGAAGCTCTCGGCGCAGTCGCCGCCCTGGAGCAGGAAGGCCTTGCCCTCGCCGACGCTGGCCAGCGACGCCTTCAGCTTGCGTGCCTCACCGGCGAAGACGAGAGGCGGAAAGCTCGAGAGCTGGGCCTCGACGCCCTTGAGCGCGTCGGCGTCCGGATACTGGGGCACCTGCTGGATCGGCAGGTTGCGCCATGTGCTCGGTGTCCAACGCTCGCTCATCGTCCTCTCCCGTCCACCTCTCGGCAGGCTGCGGCGCGGAAGGTTCCGCGCGGGAAGCGCGGCTTATAGAGCGGTCCTCGGAAGTTTGCGAGCGGACTGAGGACGGGGTGGCCTGCGTCAGGAGCCTTCCTGCCCCTCCTCCACCTCGATGCCGTGCTCGGCGAGCACCCAGAAGATCGCCTCCAGGTCCTCGGCGGACACATCGCGGGGCGGCAGCGCCTCCTCGAGATCGTCGTAGGTGAGGGAGCGGGTCCGCCGTTCCTCGGCGGTGGCGAGCAGCGCGTCGATGGCGCGGCGGATGTCGGCGGGCAGGGTCGCCCGGCTCGGCAGGCGATAGGTGTAGGCCGGACGCAGGGCATCGGCCAGCATCCCGTCGATGATGGCCTGCCGCCTCGCGTGTGCTTCGTCCCGCTTGCCCATGGGGCTGATCTAGACCGGCCTCGTCCGGCGTCGAGTCCCGCCGGTTCCGCCTCGAATCGGGGCGCCTAACCGACGCCGACCGGCTTCTTCACCACCGCCGGCACCCGCATGGTGACGAGCTCCTCGCTCGCGGTCGGGTGGACGGCGATGGTGCGGTCGAAATCGGCCTTCGTCGCGCCCATGGTCACGGCGATGCCGACCGCCTGGATGATCTCGCCGGCATCGTGGCCGACGACGTGGACGCCGACCACCCGGTCGCTGGCGCAGTCGACGAGCACCTTCATCAAGGTGCGCTCCTCACGGCCGGAGAGCGTCGCCTTCATCGGTCGGAAGCTCGACTTGTAGACGTCGATCGCCCCGTAGCACTCCCGGGCAACGTCCTCGTTGTGTCCGACGACGCCGATCTCGGGCGTCGAGAACACCGCGGTCGGGATCAGGCGGTGGTCGACGCAGGCCGGGCGGTTGCCGAACACGGTGTCGGCGAAGGCGTGACCCTCGCGGATCGCCACCGGCGTGAGGTTCGCCCGGTTGGTGACGTCGCCGACCGCGTAGATCGAGGGTACCTTGGTCTGCGAATAGGCATCGACGGGGATGGCGCCGGCCCGGTCGGTCTCGATGCCGACCGCCTCCAGCCCGAGCCCGGCGGTGTTCGGGCGCCGGCCCGTCGCCACGAGCACCTGATCGACCTCGATCTCCTCGCCCCCGTCGAGGCAGGCGGCGATGCCCCCCGCCCGCCGCTCCAGTCGGGAGACGGTACGGCCGAGGCGCAGGTCCATGCGGGCCGCGTAGGCATGGCCCAGCGCGTCGCGGACCTCCTCGTCGAAGCCGCGCAACAGCTTCTCGCCCCGGTGCAGGAGCGTCGTCTTCGAGCCGAGCGCCGCGAAGACGCCGGCGAACTCGACGGCGATGTAGCCGCCGCCGACGACGAGGATGCGCTCCGGCAGGCGCGTCAGCTCGAACACCCCGTCCGAGGTGATGGCGTGCTCGGCGCCGGGGATCGCCGGCTCCTTCACGGCCGTGCCGCCGACCGCGACCAGGATCACCCGCGCCCGCACCCGCTCGCCGGAGGCGACGAGGCGGACCGTGTGCGGGTCCTCGATCACCGCCCGGTCGCGGACGATCTCGACGCCGGAGCGCTGGAGGTTGGTGTCGTAGATCGCCTCGAGCCGGGTGATCTCGGCGTCGCGCCGCTCCTTGAGGCGAGCCCAGTCGAAGCGCGGCGTGCCGACCTCCCAGCCGAAGCCCGCCGCGTCCTCGAACTCGTCCCGGAAGCGGCCGGCATAGACCATCAGCTTCTTCGGGACGCAGCCGCGGATCACGCAGGTGCCGCCGACCCGGTACTCCTCGGCGAGCCGCACGCGGGCGCCGTAGCCGGCGGCGATCCGCGCGGCACGCACGCCCCCCGAGCCGCCGCCGATGACGAAGAGGTCGACGTCGAAAGGCTCGCTCATGGTCTCGTCCCGGTCTCGGCCCCGGCAAGGCCGTGCCGGAGCCAGGTGATGGCAGCGCCGAGGCCGGCCGTCCACCAGCCCTGCCAGGCGCCGTGTTCCACGAAGGCGACCGCGGCGGCCGCCGCCGCGAGGCCGATCGCCGCCGCGAAGGCGCCCGGCGGATACCCGGCGACCGCCCGCAGCATCAGCATGAGGGCGAGACCGGCCAGGAAGGCGCCGGGCAGGCCGAGCTCGGCCCAGACCTGAAGGAAGCTGTTATGCGGGTGGCCGACGGGCAGAAGCTCGCGCATCTCGGGATCGAGGCGCTGGGCAACGCCGGTCTCGGCGAACCGCGCCGCGGTGCCGTAGCCCGCCCCCCGCCAGGGGTCTTCCGCCACCGCCGCGCCGAAGCTGCGGGCGATGGCGACCCGGGCCCGCGACGAAGACTGCACCAGCCGCTCATGCGCCGCCTCGGGCATGAACCGGGCGAGCACGTCGCCCTCCACCGGGGCGAGCGCCACGCAGAGCCCGAGCCCGAGCCCGGCGAGCCCGAGGGCGGCCGGGCGCGGCAGGAACCGCGCGGCAAGCGCCCCCGCGAGGCTCGCCGCGAGGCCGAGGCGCGCGGCCCCGCTCACCGAGGCGAGGACGGCGAGAAGCGCGAAGGCGAGGACCGCGATCCCAGCGAGACGCCAACCGCGTCGGATCGCGGCATAGGCGAGCGGACTGGCGATCAGCAGCAGGGTGAGAACCGGCCGGTTGAAGACGAACTCGGCCACCCGCATGCCGAGCGCCTTCTGAACGGGCAGGCCGCCGAGCATCCCGACGGCGATGTAGAGAGAAGCCGCCGCGGTGGCGGCGACCGCGAGCGGCAGGGCGAAGCCGGAGAGCCGGCCCGGCGCGAGCCGCGCCAGGAGGTAGGCCGCCAGAACCGTCGGCAGGAACTCGCCCGCGACCCGCCAGGACAGGGCGGGGAACGGGCTCCAGGCGATCGAGACGAGGCACCAGCCGAGGAAGGCGAGCGCGCTCGCGCCGAGCGGCGTGGCGAGCGGTTCGAGAAGCGTGGCCGCCAGGTCCTCCCGCTCCTCGATCAGCGCCGCGATCAGGAAGGCGAGCGCCGCGAGGCCGACGAAGAGCGGGCTCGACCGGTTGGCGAGCGCCATCAGCAGCGGCAGCGCCGCGAGGCAGGCCGTGCCGAGGCTGCGGAAGCGCGCGGCGACGCTCACGCCGCCCTCTCTCACGAAGCTCTCTTGCCGGCTACTGAAGCTCGTGGCCCCGCTTGCCCATCTCGGCGCGCACGCGGATCATCACGTATTGCGAGACCTCCTGTGTCCAGCCCTGCATGGCCTGGACCATCTGGTCGAGGATCTGCGGCTGCGTCCCCACGTAACGCTTGCCGGCGGGCGAGCGGAAGAAGGTCGCGATGTCGTTCAGCTCCGCCTCGCTGAGCTGACTCGCGTAGATGCGCGCGGCGATGTCGATCATCCGCTGCTTCTGCAGCTCCATCTCCGGCTGGAGGCCGTTGAGAACCTCGTCGAGGTCCTTGCTCAATTCCGGCCGGGTCAGGGTCTGCTGGCGGATCTGCTGGTCGAAGGTCGGGATGATCGAGTCGAAGGAGCGGCCGATGCCGGAGGCGAGCATCACCTCACGCGCGAGCGCCAAGTGGCTCGCGCTGATCTCGGGCTGGGGCGCGGCGGCCGGGGTCGGCGTGCCGGGCTTCTGCGGCGCCGCCTTCTGCGGAGCGGGCTTCGTGGTCTGCGCGGGGGCGGCGCCGGGCACGAGGGCGAGGGCGAGGATCGCCGCGAGGGCGGGACGGCGGAACATGGGCGGCCTCCGGGTCGTCTCTAAAGCTTGATGGTTCGGGGGTCAGGCGGCGCGGGGGGTGCCGAGGGTGACGATCTCGGCCCTGCCGTCGCGGGCCTCAGCGAGGATCGCGGCGTCGCAGATGCCGAGGAACAGGCCGTGCTCGACGACGCCGGGCACGCTCCAGAGCAGGCCCGAGAGCGCCTCCGGGTCGGGAATGGCGCCGAGGCGCGCGTCGAGGATGCGGTGTCCGCCATCGGTCGTCAGCGGCGCGCCGTCGGCGCCGAGCCGAAGGCTCAGCGCACCGGCGCAGCCCGACCGCGCGATGGCCCGCTCGACGCCGCGGCGGGTGGCGGCGAGGCCGAAGGCGTTGACCTCGATGGGCAGCGGGAAGGCGCCGAGGGTGTCGACGCGCTTGCTCGCATCGGCGATCACCACCATGCGCCGGCTGGCGCAGGCGACGATCTTCTCGCGCAGCAGCGCCGCGCCGCCGCCCTTGATCAGCCGCAGCCGGCCGTCGACCTCGTCGGTGCCGTCGATGGTGAGATCGAGCTCCGGCAGCTCCTCCAGGGTCGCCATCCGGATGCCGGCGCGGGTGGCGGCGGTGTAGGTCGCCTCCGAGGTCGGCACGCCGACGATGTCGAGGCCCTCGCGCACCCGCTCGCCCAGCACCTCGATGAAGGCCGCCGCCGTGCTGCCGGTGCCGATGCCGAGCCGCATCCCCGGCTCGACAAGGTCGAGGGCCGCGAGCGCGGCCGCGCGCTTCAGGTCGGGGGCGCTCAACGGGTCGTCTCCGGGTGTTCGGATGCCATCATGCGCTCGGGAACGCAGGTCCGGGCGGGTCGCCGTGCCCCTAGCACGCCGCATCCGCCCGGCAAACGCCTCTGACTACGGGCGGCCGCCCTGCGCGGGCGTTGCGCTCGGCACGGTGCGGCCGGGCTGCGCGGCGGGCGCCGCCTCGGCGGTCGAGGGGTTCGCTTGAGGCGTGCAGACCACGACCTCCTCCTTCACCTGCACGTAGCAGATGCTCATCTCGCCCGTGCGGTAGTTGACCCGGAACACGCCGGCCTCGCGGGTGTGGCGGGAGGCGACGAGGCCGTACTCGGAGGGCGCCTGCGAGCCGGCGCCCTCGCCCGGCCCGAAGCACAGCGTCTGACCGATGCCACCACCCTCACGCAAGCCGTACTGGCAGGAGGTCACCTCCCCCGTCACCTTGTCGACGCGGTAGACCCGGTTGAGGTCGATCTGGGGCGCCGGCACGAACTCGAAGGAAGCGCCGAGGGCCGGCGCGGCGAGAAGGATCAGGCAGGCGGCGGAGAGGAGGCGCATCGTCGGTCTCGGTGGGGAAACCGCACCTGTCGGCGAGATTTCGGGCAAGTGTTGGGCGCGGATGCCGGGGCCCCACGCGGTTGCCGCGGCGAGCCCGCGCGCGTAGCAGAGGCACGCCACCGCCAAGGACCGTCATGCCGAGCCTGCCCCCCATCGCCGTGTTCGACCTCGACGGGACGCTCGCCGAGACCGCGCCCGACCTCGTCGGCACGCTCAATGCGCTCCTCGCCCGCGAGGGCTTGCCGGAGCTGCCCCTGGAGCAGGCCCGGGACATGATCGGCGCCGGCGCCAAGGCCCTGATCCAGCGGGGCTTCGCGGCGGCCGGCGAGCCCCTGCCGGCGGAGCGGCTGGAAGCGCTGTTCCACGCCTTCCTCGAGCATTACGGCCGGCATCTCTGCGACCGCTCGCACCTCTATCCGGGCGTCGTCGAGGCATTGGACCGGCTCCAGGCGGACGGGTTCCTGCTCGCGGTCTGCACCAACAAGGTCGAGGTGCACGCGGTCGAGCTTCTCGACAGGCTCGGCATCGGCGCACGCTTCGCGGCGATCTGCGGGCGCGACACCTTCCCCTTCTTCAAGCCCGACCCGCGCCACATCACCGAGACGGTGGGGCGAGCCGGCGGCGACCCGGCCCGCGCGGTGATGGTGGGCGATTCCCGCGCCGACATCGAGGCGGCCAAGGCCGCCGGCATCCCCGTCGTCGCCGTCACCTTCGGCTACACCGATACGCCCGTGGCGGAGCTCGGACCCGATAAGGTCATCGAGCACTATGAAGGGCTCGTCCCCGCGATCGGGGGGCTGATCGAGCGAGCATCGGCGCAGGCGAGCGCGTGAGCTTGAACGTCCGAGCCTTCGCGGAAGGCGACCGGGCGGGCATCTGGGCGATCCTGGAGCCGGTGATCCGGGCGGGCGAGACCTACGCTCTGCCCCGCGACCAGAGCGAGGCCGAGGCGCATGCCACCTGGTGCGCACCGGAGCACGAGGTGCTGGTCGCCGAGGACACGGGCCGGCTCCTCGGGGCCGCCTACCTCAAGGCGAACCAGCGCGGAGGCGGCGCGCATGTCGCCAACGCGGCCTTCGCCACCTCCGAGGCCGCGCGGGGCCGGGGCGTCGGCCGAGCCCTGTGCGAGGCGGCAATGGAGCGGGCCCGTGCGCGGGGCTTTCGCGCCATGCAGTTCAACTTCGTCGTGGCGAGCAACGAGGGCGCAGTGCGGCTGTGGCGCTCCCTCGGCTTCACGGAGGTCGGGCGGCTGCCAGACGCCTTCCACCATCCCAGGCTCGGCTTCGTGGACGCCCTGGTGATGCACCGGGTCCTCTGACCGATCAGGCGTAGTCCTGCGGCGGCTTCACCTCGGCGCCGCGCAGCAGCGTGTAGAGGAAGGGCACGAACAGCAGCGTCGAGGGCGTGCCGAAGGCGATGCCGCCCATCACCGCGCGGGCGAGCGCGGCGTTCTGCTCGCCGCCCTCGCCCGTGCCGAGCGCCATCGGGATCAGGCCGAGGAACATGGCGCCCGCCGTCATCAGCACCGGGCGCAGGCGGGTGTCGCCGGCGAGGATCGCGGCCTCCGCAGCCGAGCAGCCCGTCGCCTCCCGGTGCTCGCGGGCGAAGGTGACGAGCAGGATCGAGTTGGCCGAGGCGATGCCCACCGACATGATCGCCCCGAACAGCGAGGGGATCGAGAAGCTCGTGCCCGTCACGAACAGGCTGAAGACGATGCCGCAGAAGGCGAGCGGCAGGGCGGCGAGCACCACGAACGGGTCGCCCCAACTCTGATAGTTGATCGCCATCAGGAGGTAGACGGCCACCAGCGCGATGGCGAGGCCGACGCCGAGGCGGAAGAAGGCCGAGTCCATGTTCTCGATCTGGCCGCGCACCGTGATCTTGTCGGGCGCGGGCAGGCTCTTCTGCTCCTCGGCGACGATCTTCCGGATCTCGCGGGCGACCGAGCCGAGATCGACGTCCTGCACGGCGGCGTAGATGTTGAAGGTCGGCGCGGTGTTGACGTGGTTGATCACCGTCTGCCCGCCGACCCGGCGGATGTCGGAGACGCTGGAGAGCAGCGTCAGCACCCCCGGCCGGTCGGCCGCGGCCTGCGCGAGGAGCGGGGTGTTGCGCAGCGCCGTCAGCGAGTCCGTCCGGTACTCCGGGGTCTGCACCCAGAGCTGGTAGGGGATGCCGGTCTTCGGGTCCGACCAGAAGTTCGGCGTCACCTGGAAGGAGCCCGACAGGGAGACGTTGAGCCCCTGGGCGACCTGCTGCTGCGTCAGGCCGAGCTCGGAGGCGAGCCGCCGGTCGACGTCCACGAAGAACTGCGGCGTGTTGACGATCTGGTGGAGATGCACGTCGACGGCGCCGCGCACCGCGCTTACCCGCTGCACGATGCGCTGCGCCGCGGCGAGATCCTTCTCGGTGTTGCGGCCCGAGACCTGGATGTCGATCTGCGCCAGCGTGCCGAAGTTGAGGATCTGGGTGATGATGTCGGACGGTTGGAAGTAGACGACGAGATCGGGGAAGCGCTCGCGCAGGGTCTCCCGCAGGCTGCGGGTGTAGTCGGCGACGGAGCCGTGCCCTTCCTTGAGGTTGATGAGCATCTGGCCGTCGTTGTAGGCGACGAAGGAGCCGTCGGAGAAGGCGAAGTTGTAGTTGTTCGACGGCAGGCCGAGATTGGTCAGGACCTGATCGATCTCCCCTTCGGGGATGACCTCGCGCACGGTCTTCTCGACCTCCGCGAAGGTCTGGTCCGCGGTCTCGATGCGCATGCCCGGCCGGGTGCGCAGGTGCATGGTGATCTGCCCCGAGGCGACCTGCGGGAAGTAGTCCTGGCCGACGAAGACGAAGAGCCCCGCCGAGCCCGCGAAGACGAGACCGACGCAGGCGAGCGTCACCGCGCGGCGCCGGACCACCGCGTGCAGCAGCCCGAGATAGCCGCGATGGAAGCGGGCGAAGCGCGCCTCGAACCCCGCGCGGAAACGGCCGGCGAGGCGGAACACCGGCCCCGTCAGGATGGAGAGGGCCCGCGCGACGCGGCCCTGCCGGGGCGCCGCCTCGGCCGCCTGCCCGTGATGGGCGGCGTACTCGCGGGCGACGAGCACGTCGATCAGCACCGGCACCAGGGTGCGGGAGAGGACGTAGGAGGTCAGCATCGCGAACACGACCGCGAGCGCCTGGGGCGTGAACAGGTACTTCGGCGTGTCGGCGAGCGCGAAGACCGAGGTGAAGGCGGCGCAGATCGAGAGCGTCGAGATCAGGGTCGGCTTGGCGATGCTCGCCGCGCCCTCGACCACCGACTTCCGGAACGGCTCGCCCTCCTCGAACATCCGGTAGGTGTTCTCGATGGCCACCGTCGCGTCGTCGACGAGGATGCCGACGGCAAGCGCCAGGCCGCCGAGCGTCATCACGTTGATGGTCTCGCCGAGCGCGCCGAGGATCGCGAGCGAGGTCAGGATCGAGAGCGGGATCGAGATCAGCACGATGATCGTCGAGCGCCAGGAACCGAGGAAGAGCAGGATCGTCAGACCGGTGAGGCAGGCGGCGATGATCGCCTCGTGCACCACGCCCTCGATCGCCGCGGAGACGAAGACCGACTGGTCGAAGAGCGGCTTGAGGGTCATGCCCTCGGGGGCGGCCGCCTGGATGTCGGGCAGCGCCTTCTTGACGTTGTTGACGACGTCGAGCGTCGAGGCGGTGCCGTTCTTGAAGACCCGCATCAGCACGGAGCTGAGCCCGTCCGCGCGCACGATGTTGACCTGGGGCGGGCCGCCGTCGCGCACATGCGCCACGTCGCGCACCAGCACGGGCTGGCGGTCCACGACCTTGATCGGGATCTCGTTGAGGGCGGCGATCGCCTCCGGCGTCGCGTTGAGGCGCACCGGGTACTGCTGCTCGCCGATCTTGGCGAGGCCCGAGGGCACGGTGAGGTTCTGCGCGCTCATCGCGTTCGTCACGTCGAGCGGTGTCAGCCCCAGCGCCCGCAGGGCCTGGGCGTCGAGATCGACCATGATCTGGCGCGGGGCGCCGCCGAAGGGCGAGGGCAGCGTCGAGCCGGGCACCTGCGTGAGCCGCTGGCGGATGCGGTACTGGGCGTAATCGTAGATCTTGGTGAGGCTCTCCTTGGTCGAGGCCAGGGAAAGCTGGATGACCGGCACCGAGGAGGCGGAGAAGCGCAGGATCACCGGCGGCTGCACGCCGGGGGGCATGGTAGCGCGAATCGAGTTCGTCGAGGAGACGATCTGCGCGATGGCGAGGTCGATCGAGACGGATTGGTCGAAATAGACCTTCATCACCGAGGTGCCCTGGAGGCTCGTCGATTCCATCCGGGCGATGTTGTTGACGTTGTTGGAGATTCCGTACTCGGAATAGGTCGTGATCCGCTGCTCCATCTCGGGCGCGGAGAGGCCGTTATAGGTCCACACGATCACGACGACGGGGATGTCGACGGTCGGCAGCACGTCCTTCGGCATGACGACGATCGCCGCCCCGCCGCCGAGCATCATCAGCACGGCGAGCACGTAGACGGTGACGCGATACTTCAGCGCGTAGAGTACGAGGCCCATGCCGCCCTTGGTGCCCGTGCCGCCCGCCGCGCGCTGCCTCCCGGCCGGCGCCAGCCCCTGCATGCTGCATACAGGGGGAGAGACAATCTCCGAAATGTTGCCGGAGAATGTCTATGCCCGACGCGCGTAGGCGCCCCGTTGCCGCAGGCGCGCCGCTACAGGTCGACCGGCTCGTCGGGCGCCTTGCGCTCGCGGCGGGGGCCCGGCGGCTTCGGCTTGCTCTCGGAAGGTTTGCTCTCGGAGGGCTTGGCGGCGGGCAGGCCGGGGCAGATGCCCTTCAAAGCCACCCAGTCCGCCTCGGCGATGATGCGCCGGCCCGCTGCCTCGGGGCCCGCCCGCTCGCGGATCGAGGCCGCCCGCTCGCGGGTGAAGGGATGACTGCGCAGGAAGGCGCCCGTCTCGCTGTCCCCGTCCTTGGCGATGCGCTCGAGGATCGAGGCCAGGGCCGCGCCGTTGCCGCCGGCGGCGTTCAGGGTGTCGACGGCGTAGGCGTCGGCCCGGCGCTCGGCATCGCGGCTGTAGCCGGCCGAGACGATCGCCTGCCCCGCCGCGACGATGATGGTCGAGCCGGTGAGGTCGCCGAACACGAGGCTGAGCAGGAAGGCGGTGCCGGAGCTCTGGATCAGCGAGCGGGTCGGGTCGCGGGTGGCGACGTGGCCGAGTTCGTGGGCGAGGATCGCGGCGAACTCGTCCGGTGTCTCGGATTTCACGAGCACGTCCGAGAGCATGATCACCCGCGCGCCGGGCAGCGTGAGGGCGTTGGCCATCTTGTGCCGGCGGACCGTGACGCTGACGCTGCCCGGAAGGCCGCGGCCGGCGACGAGCTTGGCGACGAGCCGATCGAGGGCGGCCTTGCCGGCAGCCTCGGTGCAGAGCGGCGGCTTGCCGAGGATGTCGACGATCTGGCCCTCGACCGCGGCGCCGAGCCTCTCCTCGACGGCATCCGGAACCATCGGCGCGAGCACGCCGGCGAGCAGCGGCACGCCGAACAGGGCGACGAGGATCACGGAGACGCCGGCCGCGATCGACCAGAGCACGAGGCGCAGCGTGCCGCCCTCCTCGCTCTCGCGCCGGGCGAGGTCGGGGCAGCGCAGCGGCAGCACCGCGGCGAGCGTCGCGTCCGTGAACTCGACCCGGATCAGGCTGCCGACGGGGCCGACCCGCATCAGCGGCGCAGCGGCGTCGGCGGCGCGCAGGTCGAGGAGGTTCCAGTCGTGAAAGACCCCCTCGCCACGGACCTCAAAGCGGTCCGTGACGCGGATCGTGACCGGGTACGGGCGGGCGCTCACCCCGTCGAAGCAGGCGCCGGTGGCGGTGATGGGCTGCATCTAGGCCGCCGTCGGCGAGGAATCGCCTACTGCGAACGCTCTAGGGTCTGTCAGGTGCTTGTTGAAACGCCTGACAGACCCTGAGTTCTCGTCGGATCGTTGGTCCTGACGGAGAACCGGGGTCCACTTCTCCTGGACCAACTCTAGAACCCGATCTGCAGCGCGCCGCCGACGTCGAGGGCGTCGGCGAGACCCTCGTTGAGGCCGCTGGCCGGCGCCCGGCTCGAGGCGACGATCTGCGCGAGCGCCTCCGTGCCGTGGACCTGCGTCGACTCCGCGACCGCGGCCCAGAGCCGGGCCTGGATGATGCGCACGTAGAGCACCGCGAAGAGGAGACCGGCGCCGAGATAGGCGGCGAGCGTCGTGAAGAGCAGCAGCGCATGCACGGCGCTGAAGCCGCCGGGCTCGCGGCCCCCGCCGAGGCCGATCAGCAGGCCGAGGCCGAGGAAGACGAGCACGATCACCAGGAAGAACCCCAGGATCGACAGGAAGTAGACGATGTAGGGCCAGTAGAACTGGCGCGCGCGCAGCGTCGAGGAGAGCGTGACGGAGCCGAGGCTCGCCGCGTTCATGAACAGGCGCGTCTCCCGCGCCCGGTAGAACGGGATCAGCAGCAGCGCAGCGATGACCCCGACCGGGCCGATGAAGCCCAGCACCGTGAGCGCGGTGGCGACGGGCGTGCCCGCGTAGGTTGGGTTCATGATGAAGTCGCCGGGCTTGCCGGGCTTCGCCACCATCAGATCGGTGGGGATCTTGAAGCCCGCCGCCACGAGGAAGTAGGCGGCGGCGGCCAGCAGCGGCAGCAGCACGACGCCGTAGAAGACCAGCCAGTAGGGCAGGAGCTGCGTGCCGCGCGCGGTCGAGTCCATCCGCGCGGTGCCGATCAGCGTGTGGCGGATGCGGTAGCGCTCCAGGCTCGCGCGCATGAAGGGGAAGGCGAGGCCGAGGGTGACGACGGTCAGGAGCGACCATCCGGCCGCCATCCCGGCATAGGCCCAGGCGGAGCCGTCCTGGCCCAGGCGGATGCCGCGCCACAGGGTGCGGCTCGCCCGGTAGCGGCGCCCGCGATAGATCGCGTACTGGCCGAGCAGGTAGAGGATCACGAAGGAGAGCACGCCGCCGAAGGCCGCGAGCGCCGGGCTCATCAGCGAGAGCGCGAAGATCGCGATGTAGATCGGCACCAGGATCGCCAGGGCGACGAGGAAGCCGAGGAACAGCTCCTTGCCGGTGCCGGTGTACTCGCCCGGGCTGCCGTCGACGGTGGTGCGGCTCCAGAAGTAGCGCCGCAGGTTGGTGATGTACCAGAACCGGTAGATGCCGAAGGTGATCAGCGAGAGCAGGAAGCCCTTGACTGCAATCCCCGTGAGACCCTTGAGGCTGCGATCGAAGGTGATGGCGCCTGAGGGACGCGGAGCCCCGTCGATGTGGCCGGCAACGGATTCCATGCCTACTCCCCTTGCAGGATCGCGGCGGAAGCTAGACAGCTTCGGTGACGTTGGCTAGGGCCATTGGTACGGTCCAAAGACTAGCCAAACGCATTTGCCGGAGAACTCGGCCCTCAGCGCAACAGCGCGGACTTCTCGACCTTGAGCGACAGCGCGATCTCGTCGAGCGCCTTGTGCTCGACCTCGCTGATGCCGCCGAAATCGGCGACGTCCGCCGCGATCAGGAACACGTCCTGCCGCTGCGACAGGGGCCGTTCCGCCAGGGCCTCGCAGAACCGGAGGTTCTCGATGCGGCCGGCGCGGGTCTTGGCGCGGGCGATCGCCTCGTAGAGCTCCTGCTCGATGCGCAGCGTGTCGTAGGATTTCTCGAGGATCGGGTTCGCACGCATGCCGGCGATCGCCGCCTCGACCTCCTCCTCGTCCACGTCGCCGTCGGCGATGATGACGTTGGCTGCCGCCGAGACCGCGCCCTGGAGGAACACCGCGTCGCCGGCATAGGACATGATGGTCCGGCCGAACCGAAGGATCGCGTCCTGAAAGATGCTCATGCCCGCCTCCCGCTCAACGGCAGAGGGATGGGCTGCGGCGCCGCCAAGTCAAGCGCCGTGAGGGGCGTGCCCACCGGGATTCGACGGCCCGGGCGGGAAGATCGTGCGGGCGGCGAGGAAACGCACCGCCTCCGCACGTGTCAGACCAGGGGCTCGTGTCCCGGCCATTCGCGGCCGAGATGGGCGGCGACGGTCGCCGGATCGCCGCCGACCTGCGCGACGGCGGCCTCGATCCGCTCGACGGGCACCATGAAGCGGCGCGCCCAGTAGGCCCGCTCCCAGGGCTCTTCGATCGCGACCCTGGCCGGCTCCGGCCGCTCGCCCACCTGCTCCGTCACCCTCGGTCTCCCTCGACGCCGCATCCGGGTGGGAACGCGCCGAGGGCGAAAAGAGTGCCGGGCCCGGCCCCGATCCCGTCTCAGCAGCAGCGGAAGCCGGAGCTGTTGCCGACGCCGAAGCGGGCGTTCTCCCGGTTCCGGAAGAACTCCCGCTCGGTCATCGGCGCCTGATCGGGATGGGTCTTCGCAATGTGGGCGACGTAGGTGCCGTAGTCGCCCTGCCCCACCATCAGCCGCGCCCCGTCGCAGACGCATTTGTTGAACGCCTTCAGGCGGTCGCGAAAGCTCTGCGCCGGTGCGGTCATGTCAGCCTCACTCCGCCGGGGCGAGCTTCGGATCGGCCTCGAGAGCCGTCCAGCGGTCGGCCCGGTAGGCCTTGATGCAGGCCATCGTGCCGAACACCACGATCGCCAGGACGAGGCCGACGAAGAGCACCGCGAGCACGGCGTCCACGCGATCGTTGAAGACGATCTTGTGCATGTCGGCCATGTTCTTGGCCGGACCCAGCACCTTGCCCTCGGCGATAGCCGCCGAGAACCGGTCCGCGTGGGAGAGGAAGCCGATCTTCGGGTCGGGCGAGAAGATCTTCTGCCAGCCGGCGGTCAGCGTGCAGATGCACAGCCACACGGTCGGGATGATGGTCACGAACGCGTAGCGCTCGCGCTTCATCTTGAAGATCACCACCGTCGCGAGCGTCAGCGCCACCGCCGCCAGCATCTGGTTCGAGATGCCGAAGAGCGGCCAGAGGGTGTAGATGCCGCCGAGCGGGTCCGTGACGCCCTGGTAGAGGAAGTAGCCCCAGGCCCCCACACAGAGCGCAGTGGCGAGCACGCTCGGCACCCAGGACGTGGTATCCTTGAAGGCCGGCGAGACGAGGCCGAGCAGGTCCTGCAGCATGAAGCGGCCGGCCCGCGTGCCCGCATCGACGGCGGTGAGGATGAACAGCGCCTCGAACAGGATCGCGAAGTGGTACCAGAAGGCCATCATCGCCTTGCCGCCGATGGCCGAGGAGATGATGTGGGCCATGCCGACCGCGAGCGTCGGGGCGCCGCCGGTGCGCGAGATGATCGAGTGCTCGCCGACGTCCTTGGCGGTCTGGGCGATCACCTCAGGCGCGATCGGGAAGCCGAGATTGGTCACGGCCGCCGCCGCGGTCTCGGGCGTGGTGCCGAGCAGGGCGCCCGGCGAGTTCATGGTGAAGTAGATGCCCGGATCGATCACGCTCGCGGCGACGAGCGCCATGATCGCGACGAAGCTCTCCATGAGCATGCCGCCGTAGCCGATGAAGCGCGTGTCGACCTCGTTGTCGACGAGCTTCGGCGTGGTGCCCGACGAGATCAGGGCGTGGAAGCCGGAAACGGCGCCGCAGGCGATGGTGATGAACAGGAACGGGAACAGGCTGCCCGCCCAGACCGGGCCGGTGCCGTCCACGAACTTCGTCATCGCCGGCATCTGCATGTGCGGGGCGACGAAGACGATGCCCAGCGCCAGGCCGATGATGGTGCCGATCTTGAGGAAGGTCGAGAGGTAGTCGCGCGGGGCGAGCAGCAGCCAGACGGGCAGGATGGCGGCGACGAACCCGTAGCCGATCAGCATCCAAGTGAGCTGCACGCCGGTGAAGGTGAAGGCCGGGCCCCAGTAGGGATCGGCGGCGATACGGCCGCCGTAGACGATGGCGGCCATGAGCAGGAGGAAGCCGATGACCGAGACCTCGCCGACCTTCCCGGGCCGGACATAGCGGGCGTAGAGCCCCATCAGCATCGCGATCGGGATCGTCGCCGCGACGGTGAAGGTGCCCCAGGGGCTCTCCGCGAGCGCCTTGACCACGATCATGGCCAGCACAGCGAGCAGGATGATCATGATCAGGAAGGTGCCGAACAGCGCGATCACGCCGGGGATGACGCCGAGCTCCGCCCGGATCAGCTCGCCGAGCGAGCGGCCGTCGCGGCGCATGGAGATGAACAGGACCATGAAGTCCTGCACGGCGCCGGCCAGCACCACGCCGGCGAGGATCCAGAGCATGCCGGGCAGGTAGCCCATCTGCGCGGCGAGCACCGGGCCAACGAGAGGGCCGGCGCCCGCGATCGCCGCGAAGTGGTGGCCGAACAGGACGGTCTTGTTGGTGGGGACGTAGTCGAGGCCGTCGTTGTGGCGATGCGCTGGCGTCTGGCGGGCCGGGTCGAGCCGCATCACGTTCTCGGCGATGTAGAGCGAGTAGTAGCGGTAGGCGATCAGGTAGACGCAGACCGCGGCCACCACGACCCAGAGGGCGTTGACGGTCTCGCCGCGGGTCGTCGCGACGATGGCAAGCGCGGCGGCGCCGAGCGCCCCCACCAGGGCCCAAGGCCCGTGTTTCTGAATCGCACCCATGGACGCCTCGCTCCGAGGCGGCTCTTCGCGGCCGGCCTCATTGGGCGTTCTGACAAAAATTTAACGCGAGGAAAACCTTTCGTTTAAACGCCCCGCGGACAGCGGCGGCGCGTTGTAGCGAAGTGACGGCTCTCCCGGGACCGGAGACGCCCTTTGACGGCCCCGAACCCGAAGCCTAGATCGCCTGGACCGCCGGCCGGCGGCAACGGGATCGCTCCGGAGACGGATGGATGGCGAAGGTCGCATTTCTCGGGCTCGGAGTGATGGGCGCCCCGATGGCGGGCCATCTCGCGGCGAAGGGCCACGCGGTCACGGTCTACAACCGCACCGGCGCCAAGGCCGAGGCCTGGGTGAAGGCCCATGGGGGCGCCCACGCGGCGACGCCCCGCGAGGCGGCGCGCGAGGCCGAGATCGTGTTCGCCTGCGTGGGCAACGACGACGACCTGCGCGGCGTGACCCTCGGCGAGGACGGTGCCTTCGCCGGCATGGATCGCGGCAGCGTGTTCGTCGACCACACCACGGCCTCGGCCGAGGTGGCCCGCGAGCTCGCCGCGGAAGCCGGCGGGCGCGGCCTCGCCTTCATCGACGCGCCGGTCTCCGGCGGACAGGCGGGCGCCGAGAACGGCGTGCTCACCGTGATGTGCGGCGGCGACGCGGACGCCTACGCCCGCGTCGAGCCGGTGGTCGCCGCCTATGCCCGCGCCTGCCGCCTGATGGGCCCGTCAGGCTCGGGCCAGCTCACCAAGATGGTCAACCAGATCTGCATCGCCGGCCTCGTGCAGGGCTTGGCCGAGGGCATCCACTTCGCCAAGCGCGCGGGGCTCTCGGTCGAGGACGTGCTCGCGGTGATCTCGAAGGGCGCGGCCGGCTCCTGGCAGATGGAGAACCGCGGCAAGAGCATGGACACGGGCAGCTTCGACTTCGGCTTCGCCGTCGACTGGATGCGCAAGGACCTCGGCATCCTCCTCGACGAGGGCCGCCGCAACGGCGCCTCCCTGCCGGTGAGCGCGCTGGTCGACCAGTTCTACGCCGAGGTGCAGCGCATGGGCGGCGGCCGCTGGGACACCTCGAGCCTGATCGCGCGACTGGAGCGCTGAATCCTAGTCCGCGAGGGCGGCTGCCATCGCCGCCTCCGGGCTCTGCCACTGCCAGGCATCGCCCATCTGGTGGCGAAACCAGGTGAGCTGGCGCTTGGCATAGCGGCGGGTGTCGCCCTGCCCGCGCGCCACCGCCTCCTCGCGGGAGATGCGTCCGTCGAGATGGGCGATGAGTCCAGGCACGCCGTGGGCGCGCATCACCGGAAGCATCGGATCGAGGCGGCGCTCGCGTAAGGCTTGCGCCTCGTCGAGAGCCCCAGCCTGCATCATCGCCAGGAAGCGGGCGTCGATGCGCGCCCGCAGGGCTTCCCGCTCCGGCGCCAGGAAGATTTTTCGCAAAGGTCGCCCGGCGAGCGGGCCCGGCACGCGGGTGCCGTGGAACGCCAGGATCGAGCGGCCGGTGGCGGCGTGGATCTCGAGCGCCCGCATCACCCGCGCCCGGTCGCTCGGCCGCAGGGTCCCGGCCGATTGCGGGTCCCGCTCGGCCAATGCCGCGTGCAGGGCCGGCGTCTCGCGCGCCTCGCAGAAGGCCCGGATTTCCGCGCGCACCGCCTCCGGGACGGTCGGGAGATCGGAGAGCCCCTCCTCCAGGGCGCGGAAGTAGAGCCCGGTGCCGCCGACGAAGACCGGCAGCCGTCCGTCGAGCCCTTCGAGAAGCGCGGCCACGGCGCGGGCGTAGTGCCCGGCGGAGAAGTTCACGGCGGCGTCGACCGTGCCGTAGAGCCGGTGGGGCGCCCGCGCCTCCTCCTCCGGAGTGGGACGGGCGCTGAGCACCCGCAGGTCGGCGTAGACCTGCATCGAGTCCGCGTTGACGACGACGCCCCCGTGACGGATGGCGAGCGCCGTCGCGAGCGCCGACTTGCCCGAGGCGGTCGGCCCTGCGATGAGGATCGCGGCCGGCCGGTCGGCGCGGGTCGGCGCCCAGGTCGGCGGTTGGGACACGTTCGGAGGCCCTCGCGATGGCTTTGGTCGCGGTCCTGATATCAAACCCGGCCCGCCCCGCCATCACCGACGCCGTCCTCGCCGAGGCGCGGGCCGTGCTGCGCACGCGCCATCAGCCCCGCATCCTGCACGGAGAGGTCGCCGCGGAGCTGCTTCTGGACGAGGACACGGCCGAGAACGCGGAGGCGGCGCTGCGCGCGGCCCTAGGCTCCGAGCCCATCGATATCGCAGTGCTTCCCGCCGACGCGCATCGCCGCAAGCGGCTGCTGCTCGCCGACATGGATTCGACCATGATCGAGCAGGAATGCATCGACGAGTTGGCGGATACGCTCGGCCTCAAGGGGACGGTCGCGGCGATCACCGAACGGGCGATGCGGGGCGAGATCGCCTTCGAGCCGGCGCTGCGCGAGCGCGTCGCCCTGCTCGCCGGCATCGAGGCCGCGAGCATCGACGGGCTGATCGCCGAGCGCCTGACCCTGACCCCCGGCGGCACGACCCTGGTGCGGACCATGCGCGCCCACGGCGCCCGCACCTGCCTCGTCTCCGGCGGCTTCAGCCTGTTCACGGGGCCGATCGCCGCGCGGATCGGCTTCGAGGAGGAGCGCGCCAACCGGCTCGGCCTCGCGGAAGGCCGCCTCGACGGCACCGTCGCCGAGCCGATCGTCGGACGCGCCGCCAAGCGCGAGACCCTGATCGAGCTGCGGGAGAAGACGGGTCTCGGCCCCGCCGCGACGATGGCCGTCGGCGACGGCGCGAACGATCTCGACATGCTGGCCGAGGCCGGGCTCGGCGTCGCCTTCCGGGCGAAGCCCGCGGTGGCCGCGCAGGCGCGCGCCCGGATCGAGCACGGCGACCTCACCGCCCTTCTCTACCTCCAGGGCTACGCCGCGAGCGCGTTCGTCGCGGCCTGAACGAGAAAGCCGGGCCCGACCGGACCCGGCTTCCGCAATCTCAGGTGGCTTCCCGCCGAACCAAACCCGGCGGGCGGCGTGCTACTCCAAGCCGACCGCCACGAAGCGTACGTCGCCGCCGGCTGCCGCCACGAGGAGCAGCACCGACTTGCGGCCCTCCTTCTTGAGGGCGTCGATCCGCTTCGAGACGTCGGCGGGGCTGTTCACCGCCTCCTGGCCGACCTCGACCACGGTTTCGCCGGGCTGGATGCGCTTGTCGGCCGCCGTCGAGTTGGGGTCGACGCGGGTGACGACGACGCCCTTGACGGTGTCCTTGATCGAGTAGCGCTTGCGCAGCTCGTCGGTCATGCTGGAGAGGTTCATGCCGAGCACCTGCCGCACGGCGCTCTCGGCCTCGGGCTGGCGCAGGCTCGCAGGCTTGGCCTTGTCGGTGCCATCCTCCAGGCGCCCCAGGGTCACGGGCTTGGTGGTCTCCTCGCCCTTGCGGACGATGACGACGTCCACGGTCTTGCCGACGGGCGTCGCCGCGACGATGCGCGGCAGGTCGCTCGAGGCCTTCACCGCGTCGCCGTTGAAGCGCACGATCACGTCGCCGACCTCGAGACCGGCGGTCTTAGCCGGGCCCTTCTCGTCGACGCCAGCCACCAGCGCGCCACGGGCGCCGCCCTTGAGGCCCAGCGCCTCGGCGGTAGCGTCGTCGACGTTCTGGATGCGCACGCCGAGCCAGCCGCGGCGGACCTCGCCGAACTCGCGGAGCTGGTCGATCACGGGCTTGGCCGTGCCCGAGGGCACCGCGAAGCCGATGCCGACCGAGCCGCCGGTGGGCGACAGGATCGCGGTGTTGATGCCGATGACCTCGCCGTTCATGTTGAACAGCGGCCCGCCGGAGTTGCCCTTGTTGATGGCGGCATCCGTCTGGATGTAGTTGTCATAGGGGCCGGACTCGATGTTGCGGCCCCGCGCCGAGACGATGCCGGCCGAGACCGAGCCGCCGAGGCCGAACGGGTTGCCGATGGCGATCACCCAGTCGCCCGGCCGCATCGTGTCCGAGTTCCCGAAGGGCACGGCCTTGAGCGGGCGCTCGGCGGTGGGCTTCACCCGGAGCACGGCGAGGTCGATCTTCGAATCCTTGCCGACGATCTCGGCCTTCAGCTTGGTGCCGTCGCTGAGGATGACCTGGATGTCGTTGGCGTCGCCGATGACGTGGTTGTTCGTGACCACGATGCCGGAGGCGTCGATGATGAAGCCGGAGCCGAGCGAGTTCGACTTGCGCTGAGGCCGGGGCGCCTCGCCCTCGCCGCCTCCGCCGCCGCCACGGCCGCCGCGGCGGTTGAAGAACTCCTCGAACAGGTCCTCGAAGGGCGTGCCCGGCGGCAGCTGCGGGCCGGCGCGCCCGGCCCGCGCCTCGACGGTGGTCGAGGCGGAGATGTTCACGACGGCATCCGTCACCTGCGCGGCGAGGTCGGCGAGCGACTCGGGGCCCTTGGCGAAGGCGGGCGGCGGCAGGGCGCTGCCTGCGACGGTCGCGCCGATCAGGAGGGCCGCCAGCATGGCGCGGGCGCGCTGCGGACGGCGCGCCGGGCCGGCGCTCGCGGGGCAAGGCATGGTGCTGATCTCCAAGGAACGGTCCCTGTCCTGTGCGGGGCCGCCCTTCGGAAGGCAGCCCCTGGCTCGGCGCGTCGCGATTCCGCCCGGAGCGGCCCATGCCGCGTCGGCCCGTGGCCGCGGCGGGTCGGGAGCTCTTAGATCGGCTCCCGGCCCGGTGGTTCAAGAGTCGCGGGTCAGCGCGTCGCGCCCGCGGTCGAGCCGGTCGTTGCGGCCCTCCCCCGGCCCTGCGGATCGCCGAAGTAGCGGAAGAAGTCCGAGTTCGGGCTGATCACGAGGCGGGTGTCCGAGCCCTTGAGCCCGGCCTCGTAGGCCTGCATCGAGCGGTAGAAGGCGAAGAAGCCCGGATCCTTGCCGAAGGCCTCGGCGAGGATGCGGTTCTTCTCCGCGTCGCCCTCGCCGCGCAGCTCCTCGGACTTCTGGTTGGCCTCGGCGAGGATCACCGTCACGTCGCGGTCGGCCTTGGCGCGAATCGTCGCGGCAATCTGGTCGCCGTTGGCGCGGATGTCGGCAGCCTCGCGCTTGCGCTCGGTCTTCATGCGCTCGTAGACGGCCGAGGAGTTCTGCGCGGGCAGATCGACGCGGGTCATGCGCAGGTCGACGATCTCGACGCCGAGCGACTTCGCCTGCCGGTTCACGTCGTCCTGGATCTCGTTCATCAGCCGCATGCGGTCGGTCTTGACGATCGCGTCGCGGGTCGAGCGGGCGAGCACGTTGCGCAGGGACGAGTTGGCGAAGCTCGCCAGGCGCTGGTTGGCCAGCCCCAGGTTGCCGACCGACTGGTAGAAGCGCAGCGGATCGGTGATCCGGTAGCGGGCGAAGGCGTCGACCTCGAGATTCTGCCGGTCGGCGGTGAGCAGCGTCTGGACGGGCAGGTCGAGGTCGAGGACCCGCTTGTCGAAGATGATCACGTTCTCCATGAACGGCAGCTTGAAGTAGAGGCCCGGCCGGTCCTCACCGGTCTGGTTCAGCACGGCGCGGACGCGGCCGAACTGGAGCACCAGCGCCTGCTGCATCTGCCCTACGGTGAAGACCGAGGCGTAGAACGAGACCGCGAGAAGGGCCGCGATGACCACGAGCCCGGTGCGGAGCGCCTGACGGTTCATCGCGTGGCTCCCCCCTGCTGGCCGGCGGTGCGGGTGCCGGGCTCCGTGAGGGGCAGCACGGGCAGCACGCCCGCCGCGGCGGCATTGGCGCCGCCCGGCCCCGACTGATCGATGATGACCTTGTTCACGGCGCCGAAGACCCTCTCCATGGTCTCGAGGAAGATGCGCTCGCGGCTGACCTCGGGGGCCGTCTTGTAGGACTCGTAGACCTGCCCGAAGCGGGCCGCCTGACCGGTGGCGTCGGCGGTCGACTGCGTCTTGTAGGCCTCCGACGCCTGGACGATCTGGGAGGCGCGGCCGCGGGCCTGCGGGACCTCGCGGCTGGCATAGGTCTTGGCCTCGTTCTGGACGCGCTCGGCGTCCTGCTGGGCGGCGTTCACGTCGATGAAGGCGGGCCGCACCTCGGGGGGCGGGTTGACGCTGACGAGCTGCACCACCTCGATGCGCACGCCGGCCCCGTACTCGTCCAGCGCGCTCTGAGTGATCTCCTTGACCTCCTGGGCGACGCTCGACTGCTCGTTGGTGAGGATCGCCTGGATGTTGCGCCGGCCGACCACCTCGCGCATCGCGCTCTCGGCGATGGCCTTGATGGTGCCCTCCGGGTTCTGGAGGTTGAACACGTAGTCCGAGGCCTTGAGCGGGTTGACGCGCCACTGCACCTCGAAGTCGAGGTCGACGATGTTCTCGTCGCCGGTGAGCATCAGGCTCTCCTCGGGCAGGTCGCGGGGGCGCGCCTGCGCGCCGACGCCGGCCCGGTAGCCGATCTGGATGGAGTTCACCTGCCCCACGTTCGGCTTCACGACGCCGCCGACCGGATAGGGGAAGTTGTAGCGCAGGCCCTCACCCTTGGCGCCGACGTAGCGGCCGAAGATCGTCTCGATGCCGACCTGGTTCGGCGCCACGGTGTAGAAGCCGGTAAGCAGCCAGCCGCCCGCCACGAGCGCGGCCACGAAGAGCAGGCCGCGGCCGCCGCCGAGGGAGCCGCCCCCGCCGGGGATGACGCCGCGCAGGCGATCCTGGCCGCGACGGAGGAGATCCTCGAGATCAGGCGGGGTCTTGCCGCCGCCCCCGCCGCCCCAGGGCCCGCCGCCGTTCCCGCTGCCACGGCCCCAGGGTCCGCCCCCGCCACCGCCGCCGCTCTGATTGCTCCAAGGCATCCTCGACGTGTTCTCCTGATCTCGCCGCGGGGCACCCGCGCCATCCGGACCGCGTCCTCATCGCCTGATGGAAACTTCGGGCCGTCTGCGGGCGCCCTGCACCTGAGGGAGAGCGCTCCGTCCTGTCAAGGCAGGTGGGCATCGCCCACGGCCAAGGCAAGCCGCTCCGGCCGCGACCGGTCGCCCCTGGATGGAAACGGGATTAACGCGGGGCCCCGCGCGTCACCGCGTCCGTTCGAGATCGATATAGGTGAAGGCGTGCTCGTCGCCCTCCCCCGGGGCGTGCGATTCCCGCAGCGTCTCGCGGTAGGCGGCACGATCGTACTCGGGCAGGAACGTGTCGCCCTCGGGCTCGGCGTCGACCTCGGTGAGATGGATGCGGTCGGCCACGGGAAGCGCCATGCGGTAGATCTCGGCCCCGCCGACGACCATCAGCTCCGGCGCGTCTCCGGCGGCCGCCAGCGCCGCCTCCCAGTCGTGGATCGCGACGATCTCGGGGGCCTCGAAGCTCCGGTCGCGGGTCAGCACGATGTTGCGGCGGCCGGGCAGCGCCTTGCCGATGGAGGCGAAGGTGCGCCGGCCCATCAGGATCGGCTTGCCCATGGTCAGCGCGCGGAAGCGGCGCAGATCGCTGCGCAGGCGCCAGGCGAGGCCGTTGTCGCGGCCGATGACGCCGTTGCGGGCCGCCGCGACGACGAGGGTGACGAGGGGCATGGGGCTCTCGAGGGAATCGAACGAAGCTCAGACCGCGACGGGCGCGGCGATCGCGGGATGAGGGTCGTAGCCCTCGATCGTAATGTCCTCGAAGCGGAAGGCGAAGAGGTCCGTCACCTCCGGGTTCAGCCGCAGGCGCGGCAGCGGCCGGGGGGCGCGGGCGAGAAGCGTGTGGGCCTGCTCCCGATGGTTCAGGTAGAGATGCGCGTCGCCGAAGGTGTGGACGAACGCGCCCGGCCGCAGCCCCGTCACCTGCGCGATCATCGCGGTCAGCAGCGCGTAGCTCGCGATATTGAAGGGCACGCCGAGGAACACGTCCGCCGAGCGCTGGTAGAGCTGGCAGGAGAGCCGCCCCTCGGCGACGTAGAACTGGAACAGGCAGTGGCAGGGCGCCAGCGCCATCTTCTCCAACTCGCCCGGATTCCAGGCGCTGACGACGAGCCGGCGGGAATCGGGGTTGCGGCGGATCTCATCGACGACCCAGGCGATCTGGTCAACGGTGCCGCCATCGGGCTTCTTCCAAGAGCGCCACTGCGCCCCGTAGACCGGGCCGAGGTCGCCATTCGCGTCCGCCCACTCGTCCCAGATGGTGACGCCGTTCTCGCGGAGCGCGGCGACGTTGGTGTCGCCGGCCAGGAACCAGAGCAGCTCGTGGACGATCGAGCGCAGATGCAGCCGCTTCGTGGTGACGAGGGGGAAGCCGTCCGAGAGGTCGAAGCGCATCTGGTGGCCGAACACGGAGAGCGTGCCGGTGCCGGTGCGGTCCTCCTTACGCACGCCCTCGTCGAGGATTCGCCGGATCAGGTGGTGATAGGGCTGCATGGCGCGATCCTACGCGATCCCGGCGCGGCGGTGCCAGGGCCGGACGGACCCCGGCCACAGGCTTCGGGTCAGGTCCCGAGCGGCCAGAGCAGGTAGGCGATCGAGACGAGGTTGCTCCAGCCGTGCAGGCAGATGCAGGGCCAGAGCCGGCCGGTGCGCCAGCGCAGCCAGCCGAGCGCCAGGGCGAGCGGCACCAGCGAGAGCGGTTGGGTGAGGTTGAAGGAGACCGCGTGCACGCCTGCGAAGATCGCGGCGGTCACGAGAACGGCGCCGGGCCCGCCGAGCCGCCGCAGCGCCTGGGCGAACAAGGCGCCGCGCATGAGAAGCTCCTCGGCCGCCGGCGTCAGCACCACGACCGTGAGCAGCCAGAGCGCGACGAGGGACGGCGTCAGGGCCGGCGAGAGGCGGGTCCCGCCCGGCGGCAGGTTCGCTCCGGAGATCGCGGCGGTGCCGCTCACCCAGAGGATGTGGAGGACGGGCCAGACCAGCAGGATCGCCAGCAGCCGCGCCGGCCGCATCCCGTTCGGCCGCATGCGGTCGAGGGCGAGGGCGCTCCGCCAGCCGCCGCCGACGCGCCAGACGGCGAGGCCGACGACGATTCCCGCGAGCAGGACCTGGCGGAGCACGTCGACGGAAAGACCGCGGGCGGCGAGCCGAGTCGAGCCCGGAAACGGCCGCCTCGCCGAGGCGACGAACGGATCGAGCCCCTCGTAGAGATCGGCCCCGACCCGCACCAGCACGACTGCCGCGAGACCCGCCACAGCGAGGCAGGCGACGGCCTGGATCGAGAGCCAGAGCAGCGTGCGCAGGATCTCGCCCGGCGACGGCCGCGAGCCGGTCTCGCGCGCCGCTGCGGCCTCCGCGGACGGCGGCGGCGGATCGATGGCGAGAGGCGCAGGATCGGGCTTCAAAACCGACGCGATCCCCCCTATATTCGATCTCGCCGGCCGCAAGGTCGGCTATGGCGATAAACGGTCTTCGGAATAAACCTATCGGACCCGGGGGCGGTACCCGGCGCCTCCACCGGAACCCAGGGCTTTTGGACGCATCGGCGGCGTTCGGATCGTTGGGTTGCGGCGGGGGCGAAATAGGATCGACGAGGGCGTAAAGGTTGATCTTTCGCTCGGCATGGTTCCGCCGTTATCGGGCCTTTGCAATAGTTGCCAACGACAACTTTGCTCCGGTGGCGGTGGCCGCGTAAGCGGTCCCCAATACCAAATTAAGTCCTAGCGGGTAGCTCCGCATAGGCGGGGTTCGGAGGCACCTGGCAACAGAAGCCTCCACTTTAATTCTCCCGCCCGGTGCGCTGGCCGCGGCCTGGCCCGCAGGCAGCCCGGACAAAGCGACCGCCGATGGCAGACGACCTGATCCGCTACGATCTTCTGGTGCAGGACGCGCTGCGCGGCGTCGTCCGCAAGGTGCTCACCGACGCGGCCCGCGATGGGCTCGCGGGCGAGCACCACTTCTACGTCTCCTTCCGCACCGAGGCGCCCGGCGTGCGCATGTCCCAGCGGCTTCGCGAGAAGTACCCGCAGGACATGACCATCGTCCTCCAGCACCAGTTCTGGGACCTCACGGTCAACGAGCACACCTTCGAGGTCGGGCTGTCCTTCTCCGGCATCCCGGAGCGGCTGCTCGTGCCCTTCGACGCGCTGAGCGGCTTCTTCGACCCCTCCGTCCAGTTCGGGCTGAAGTTCGATCTCGCGGAGAACGCCGAGGCGACCGAGGAGGGTGCCGCGCCGGCCCCCGCTCCGACGCCGCTCGCGGCTCCGAAGACGAGCCCCCGCGGCGCCGCCTCCGAGCCGAGCGAGACCAAGCCCACGGCGCTCCCCGCCATCGGCAAGGCCGGCCCGAAGGTCGTCCCGGCACTCGCGCAAGACGGTCAGGAGAAGGGCGGCCAGGACAAGGGTGGCCCGGACAAGGCCGACAAGCCGGCGGCCGCCCGCAAGGACGAGGCTCAGCCGGAGGCCGGCGCCGAGGTCGTCAGCCTCGACGCCTTCCGCAAGAAGAACTGACGCCCGCTCAGCGGCGCCGGATCGACAGCCGGAGCCCGTCCGAGGGCCGCAGCGTCACCCGCTGCACCGGCAGCACCGGCGGATGGCCCTCCGGCAGGGCGAACGCGACCGCGCGCGCGATGTGGGCGAGCAGCAGCACCGCCTCCTGCAGCGAGAAGCTCTGCCCGATGCAGACCCGCGGCCCCGCCCCGAAGGGCAGGTAGGCGTAGCGGGGAATCGCGGCCCGCGCCGACCCGAGGAAGCGCTCCGGCACGAAGGCCTCCGGGTCCTCCCAGAGGGTGCGGTGGCGATGGAGCACGTAGGGCGCCACCATCACCACCGATCCCCGCGGCACCTTGATGCGCCCGAGCCGGTCCTCGCCGAGCGCCTGCCGGCTCAGGAACGGCACCGGCGGGAACAGCCGCATCGCCTCCTCGATCACGGCCTTGGCGAAGGGCAGGTCCTCGACCGCGAATCCGTCCTGCGAGCCCGCGGCGTCGACCTCGGCCCGCAGCCGCTCCGCCGCCGCCCCGTCCTGCGAGAGACAGTAGAGCGCCCAGGTGAGCGCGTTGGCGGTGGTCTCGTGGCCGGCGGCGATGAAGGTGACGATGTTGGCCTTCACCTCGAGATCGGTCAGCCCCTGCCCCGTCTCCGGGTCCTGCGCGGCGAGCAGCAGGGTGAGGAGGTCGCGGGGCGCGCGATCCGCCTTCATCAAGGCGCGGCGGCGCTCGATCAGTTCGTCCACCACCTCCTCAAAGAAACGTGCCGCGGGCCGCGCCTTCAGCCGGCCGAGGCGCGGCACGAAGGCCGGAACGCCGAACACATCGAGGGGGTCGATGGGGCCGACCGCCTCGAGGAAGCGGGTGATGGCGCGGCCGAGGGCGTCGGGGTCGCTCGGCAGGCCGGTGGTGAAGATCGTCCGCTCCAGCACGTCGAGGGTGGCCCGCGTCATCTCCAGCGCGACGTCGGCGCTGCCGCCGTCCCGCCGGGCGAGGCGCCGGGCGAGGCGGGCGCCGGCTCCGTTCATGGCCTCCGCGAAGCCTTGCACGGTGCGCGCGGAAAAGATCGGCGCCAGGGTCCGGCGCTGGAGGCGCCACTCCTCGCCCTCCGCGGTGAGCAGGCCGTTGCCGAGCCCCGGCGCCAGGACGCGGCGCTGGAGATCGTCCTTGCGGTAGTTGGCGGCGTTCTCGACGAGGACCTGCCGGATCAGCTCGGGATCGCTCACCAGGGTGATGCGTCCCATCGCGCCCTCCGCCGCGACGAGGGGCGCGGTGAAGTGATCCTCCGTCCAGGTCGCGACCGGGTTCGCCCGCACCGCCTTCAGGAAGGCGAAGAGCCCCAGCGGCTCCCGCAGGGGCGGCGGCACGGCCGGGCGGAAGCGGCGGGCATGATCCGTCGCGGCGGGCAGCAGGGTCGGGGACGCCAAGCGCAAACACCTCGCGGGCTTTGTCGGAGCGGGCCGGGGAGCGCCATCGCGCTCGCGTCCGCCCTTGGTTAAGTAGGGGCCGCGATTCCCACGACGTAGAGGCCACGATGGCGCAGGACACGACCGAGACCGCGACCCGCATCGAGTCCGACACGTTCGGGCCCATCGAGGTTCCGGCCCATCGCTACTGGGGCGCGCAGACCCAGCGCTCGATCCAGAACTTCCGGATCGGCACGGAGCGGATGCCCGCGCCCCTCGTCCACGCGCTCGGCCTCGTGAAGCAGGCCGCGGCGCTGGTGAACAAGGATCTCGGCCAGCTCGACGCCAAGGTCGCCGACGCCATCGCCGCCTCCGCCGCCGAGGTGGTGGCCGGCAAGCACGACGACGAGTTCCCCCTCGTCGTGTGGCAGACGGGCTCGGGCACCCAGTCCAACATGAACGCCAACGAGGTCATCGCGAGCCTCGCCAACGAGAGCCTCGGGGGTAAGCGCGGCGGCAAGTCGCCGGTGCACCCGAACGACCACTGCAACCGCGGCCAGTCCTCGAACGACACCTTCCCCACCGCCATGCACATCGCGGTCGCCCGCGAGATCCAGGAGCGGCTGCTGCCGGCCCTGACGCACCTCCACGAGGCCCTCGACGCCAAGGCGAAGGCCTTCGAGGGCGTCATCAAGATCGGCCGCACCCATCTCCAGGACGCGACGCCCGTCACCCTCGGCCAGGAGTTCTCCGGCTACGCAGCGCAGGTGGCGCTCGGCGGCGCGCGCATCGCCGCGACGCTGCCGGGCGTGCTGGCGCTCGCCCAGGGCGGCACCGCCGTCGGCACCGGCCTCAACGCGCACCCGCAATTCGCGCAGGCCTTCGCGGCGAAGGTCGCGGAGCTGACGGGCCTGCCCTTCACGTCGGCCGAGAACAAGTTCGAGGCGCTCGCCACCCACGACGCGCTGGTGTTCACGCAAGGATCGCTGACGGCGCTGGCCTCGGGGCTCTTCAAGATCGCCAACGACATCCGCCTCCTGGGCTCGGGCCCGCGCTCGGGGCTCGGCGAGCTGTCGCTGCCGGAGAACGAGCCCGGCTCCTCGATCATGCCGGGCAAGGTCAACCCGACCCAGTGCGAGGCCCTGACGATGGTCTGCACGCAGGTCGTCGGCAACGGTGCCACCGTCGCCATGGCCGGCAGCCAGGGGCATTTCGAGCTGAACGTGTTCAAGCCCGTCATCGCCAACGCGGTGCTGCAATCGGTGCGGCTCTTGGCCGATGCGGCGGTGAGCTTCGCCGACAACTGCGTCGCCGGGATCAAGGCCAACGAGGACAGGATCGCCGACCTGATGAGCCGCTCGCTGATGCTGGTGACGGCGCTCGCCCCCTCGATCGGCTACGACAAGGCCGCCGAGATCGCCAAGACCGCCCACAAGAACGGCACCACCCTGAAGGAGGAGGCCCTGCGCCTCGGCTACGTGACGGCTGAGGAGTTCGACCGGGTGGTTCGGGCCGACACCATGCTCGCCCCGAGCGCGGAGTAGCGATGGCCGAGATCGTCAACCTGCGCCAGCGCCGCAAGGCGTTGGAGCGAGAGGCCAGGGAGAGGCAGGCCGCGGAGAACCGCCGCCTGTTCGGCCGCCCGAAGGCCGAGCGCCGGGTGGAGGAGGCACGCCGAACCACGGAGGCCGAGCGCCACGAAGGCCACCGCCTCGGCTCGGGCCCCGACAACGAGATGCCTGACGAGAAGCCACCGGAACGGTGAGCCGCGGCATCCTCAAGCGCTCGGTGATGATCGCCGGCCATCGTACCAGCGTGACCCTGGAGGAGCCGTTCTGGACGGTGCTCCGGGAGATCGCGGCGGCACGCAGCCTCTCCGTCGCGGCGCTGATCGGCGAGATCGACGGCGCCCGCGACGGACAGAACCTTTCTTCGGCGATCCGGGTGTTCGTGCTGGAGAGCGTCCGCGCCCCTTAGCTCCTGCGATGCCGCATTTTCTGGCGCCGAACCGGAAGCCACTTCGGCGGAAAATGCTCTAATGAAGCCGGGGTGTGACGCCCTCCAGCGCCTCGGGCTTCGGACCGCCCGTCGCCCAGTCGAGCAGCTCGACGGTGTGGACGATCGGGATGTCGGTGCCCTTCCCGATCTGGGTGACACAGCCGATGTTGCCGGTGGCGATGAGGTCCGGACGCACGCGCTCGATGTTGGCGACCTTGCGGGCGCGGAGATGGGCGGCCAGCTCCGGCTGGAGGATGTTGTAGGTGCCCGCCGAGCCGCAGCAGATATGGCCCTCGGGCACGTCCTTCACGGTGAAGCCAGCCTGCTTGAGGAGCGCCTTCGGCTCAGTGCGGATGCCCTGGCCGTGCTGCATCGAGCAGGCGGAGTGGTAGGCCACCACCATCTCGCTCTCCTCGACGGGGGGCATCAGGCCGATCGAGGCGACGTACTCGGTGACGTCCTTGGCGAGCGCCGAGACGCGCCTAGCCTTCTCCGCGTAGGCGGGGTCGTCGCGGAACATGAAGCCGTAGTCCTTGATCGTGGTGCCGCAGCCCGAGGCCGTCACCACGATCGCGTCGAGGCCCTCGCCGTCGATCTCGGCGATCCAGGCGTCGATGGTGCGCTTCGCCTGCGCGTGGCTGTCGCCCTCGCGGCCCATGTGGTGGGTCAGCGCCCCGCAGCAGCCCTCCCCTTTCGGCTGCACCACCTCGACGCCGTGGCGGGTGAGCAGCCGGATCGCGGCCTCGTTGAAATCCGGTCGCAGCACGCTCTGCGCACAACCCCGCAGCAGCGCGACGCGACCCCGGCGGCCGGTCGGCGCCGGCTCGCCCTGGATGATCGCGGAAAGCTCGAGACTCGCGGTGTCGGCGGGGAAGGTGCCCGGCCGGTCGGTCGGGTTGCGGATCGGCAGCGCCGCGGGCGCGAGGTCGAGCATCGCCGCGAGGCGGTTGCCGACCCGCGGCAGCCGCGCGACGAGCGGTTTCAGAGGTGAGGCCAACTTGGCGCCGAGAAGCGCCAGGCGGAAGCGGTTCGGGTAGGGGAGCACCTGCGCGAGGACGGCCCGCATCAGCCGGTCGGCGAGCGGCCGGCGGTAGGTCTGCTCCACATGCGCGCGGGCATGGTCGACGAGGTGCATGTAGTGCACCCCGGAGGGGCAGGTCGTCATGCAGGAGAGGCAGGAGAGGCAGCGGTCGACGTGCTTGACGACCTCGGCGGTTGCCGCCTTGCCGCCCTCCAGCATGTCCTTGATCAGGTAGATGCGTCCGCGCGGCGAATCGAGCTCGTCGCCGAGCATGAGGTAGGTCGGGCAGGTGGCGGTGCAGAACCCGCAATGGACGCAGGTGCGCAGGATCTTCTCGGAGGCCGCCATCGCCGGGTCGGCCAACTGCGTAGGCGAGAAATTGGTCTGCACCGGTCCCGATCCTCGTGATCCCGGCCTTCGATATGGCCGGGAAGCTCTGTCCTACACGCCCGCGTACATGCGGCCGGGGTTGAAGATGCCCAACGGATCGTGGGCGGCCTTGATGCCGCGGGTGAGGCGCATCAGCGGCTCGGCGGGCGGCTCGAACACGGGCACGGCGGCGCGCACGGCGTCCGGCGCGCGCACGAGCGTGGCATGGCCGCCGTGGGGCTTGAGCGCCTCGCGGATGGTCTCGGCGCCGGCATCGCCTTCCGCGCCGGTCGCGAACCAGACGAGGCCGCCGCCCCAGTCGTAGAAGACACGGGCCGGGCGCGCCTGCCCGATCGCTGCGGCGACCGCCGCGCCCGAGGTCGGCGCCGTCGAGAGGCGCCAGACCGCCTCGCTGGTGCCGGCGAAGGGGGTGGCGTCGCGCACTGCCTGCCAGAGAGCCTCGGACAGCTCGCCCTCGATGAGGTCGGCGGCGCCGTAGCGCTTGAGCACCCGGCGCAGCTCGCCGGCGCGGTAGTCGATCGAGGCGGAGAAGCCCTCGATGCGCAGCAGCGTGCGCGCGGCATCCCCTTCGATGCCGGCGGGCAGGTGCGCCGCGCCGGTCAACTCGAAGGGCGAGCCGAGCCCGGCGCAGAGCGCCTCGATCGCCCGCGCGTCGTCGAGGCCGTGGAGGACGAGCGTCGCGACGCGCTCCGCCCTCGGCAGGACCTTGAAGGTCACCTCGGTAAGAAGGCCAAGAGTGCCGTAGGCGCCGGCCATCAGCTTCACGAGGTCGAGGCCGGTGACGTTCTTCATCACCCGGCCGCCGGACTTGATCGCCTCGCCGCGCCCGTTGACGAAGCGCACGCCGATCAGGCTGTCGCGGGCCGCTCCCGCGTTGATGCGGCGGGGACCGGAATTGTTGATCGCCGCGACGGCGCCGAGCGTCGGCTCGCCTTTGGAGCCGAAAAGTGCCCGGTGGTCCACGGGCTCGAAGGGCAGCATCTGGCCGCGCCCGGCGAGCAGCGCTTGGACCTCGGCGAGAGGCGTGCCGGCGCGAGCCCCGACGACCATCTCGGCGGGCTCGTAGAGGGTGACGCCGGAGAGCCGCCGCGCCGAGAGGGTCGCCTCGTCCTGCGCCGGGCGGCCGAGACCGCTGCGGGTGCCGCCGCCCTCGAGGCGCAGGCGCTCGCCGCGCGCGACCGCCTCGGCGACGACCGCCGCAGCCTCGTTCTCCGCCCCCGGCTCGTAGAGACGCATCGTTTCCTGCCCGACCGGCGCTCGTGCGGCGCCGCCTGGAACGATTCAATGCCCGATCGGGCCGCCGTTTCAAAGAGCCGGGATGCCGCTGCCCCGAGCCGGCTCTTGAGGCCGCGCCGCTTCCGTCAGGACGCCCGCGGGACCCGGCGCAGGGCGCGGACCTCTGCGCGCGCCATTCCCCGCAGTCCCGCGACGTCGAAGCGCCAGACGAGCGCGCCGTAGAGAAGGACGCCGAGGGGCAGGCAGACCGCCAGGGTCAGGCTCGGCGCAAGGCCCCGGAACGGCAGGAGGACGAGGCCCATGGCGAGGCTCGCCGCCGCCGCCGCGCCGATCTCCCGCCAGGGCAGGCGCAGGCGCTCCGGTCCCCTCAGCACCCGCAACGCCAGCCACAGGAAGGCGCCGGCAAGCGCGACGGTCTGGGCGAGCGCCACGCCGTGCGCGCCGAGAAGCGGCGGCAGCAGGGCGAGGCCGAGCCCGTCGAGGCCGAGCCCGACCAGGGCGGCGGCGACGACCGGCCCCGTCCGCCGCCGGATCTGGAAGACGGGGCTCAGCGCGAAGCTCGTCAGCGCGAGCACGAGGAAGCCCGGGATCAGCAGCGCAGCGTAGGCGGCGAAGGGTCCGCGATACGCCTCCGGCACCACCAGCGCCTCGACGGCCGGCAGCACGACCCAGAAGCCGACCGCGCAGGGCAGCAGGACCGCCGCGAGGACGGCGGCGTTGCGCGCCACCTGCGCCTCGGCCTCCGCCCGGCCGTGCCGCTCCTCCGCCCGGACCGCGAGCTGGAACAGCAGCAGGTCGAGGGCGATGCCGAGCGTGCCCAGCGACCGGCCGGCAATGTCGCCGGCAAGCGCGAAATAGCCGGCTTCGGCAAAGTCCGCCCATCCCGAGAGGGCCCAGCGGTTCAGGAAGGGCAGCAGCTGGTAGATCGCCGTCGCGGCGATGAGGGGCAGGCCGTAGGCGGTGAACAGGCGCCAGGTCTCCCGCAGCCGCTCCGGCGGGACCGGCCGCCGGGGATCGCGCAGGGGCGTCTTGAGAAGCAGCACGGCGAGAAGCTGGCTGACGCCGGCGGCGGCGAGCACCCAGGCCGGCTCGCGCAGGAACCAGGCGGCGCCCGCCATCAGCGCGACGGAGGCGAGGCTCTTGAGCATTGTCAGGCCGAGATAGAGCCGCCCCTCGAAGCGGGCCCTGGCGAGGGCGAGGTGATAGTCGAAGATGCCGCTGCCGAGCCCGGCCAGTGCCGTGCCCGCGAGCATCGCGCCCCGGCTGCCCGCACCCGCCTCGATGCCGAGGCCCGCGCAGATCATCGCGGCGGCGAACAGTACGAGAGCGAGGGCGAGATAGGCCCGGTCGAGCCCGTAGCGGATCCAGGGTGCCTCCTCACGGGTCCGGCCCGAGTAGAAGCGTGTCGCCGACAGCCGCAGCCACTCGAACAGCAGCGTGTTGAGGACGATCGAGCCGGCGGTGGCCAGCGCGAAGCGGCCGAAATCCGCCGGCCCGAGCAGGCCGGCCACGAGCAGGCCGAGCAGCACGCTCGTGGACGCGTTCAGCGCGAAGGCGAGGATGACGGCCATGGCGGGCCCCGGTTGGAAGCCTCCTGGGACTTATCCTTCCACGCTGAGGAGCGAGGGGAAAAGAACTCCTTAAACCGAGGCTCAACGACGCACGGAACCGTTTGACGGGATGGACCGTTCTGAGCCCAGCTTCAACCAGTTCGAGGTCATGGATATGCGCACGTCACTTCTCGCCGGCGCCGTTCTCGGCTCTCTCTTCGCCGCCCAGGCGGCCACCGCCCAGACCACCGTCATCGAGCGCCGCGGCGCCGACGTCGTGGTGGATCGCCCCGCCACCACCTCCACGACCCGGGTCGAGCGTCGCGAGTCGAGCGACGGCTGCGCCACCAAGAGCGTGACGAAGACCAATGACATGGGCGACCGCAAGACGGTCACCAAGGAATCCTGCGACTGATCCGATCCGCCCGTCCCGGACGGATCATGGAGCCCGCTCCGGCCCTGCCGGGGCGGGTTCTCTACGTCTCGAGCAGCTTCTCGTAGCGCCAGGCTTCCATGCCGTCCTCGTAGTAGTCCTGCACGACCTTGAAGCGGCGGTAGCCCCGGCGCTCGTAGAGGCGGATGCCGGCGGCGTTGTCGGCACGGACCTCGAGCCGCAGACGGTCGCAGCCGTGCCGGCGCCCCTCCTCCTCGCAGGCCGACAGCAGCCGCCCGCCGAGACCGAGGCCGGAGCGGGCCGGCGACACCGCGATCGAGGACAGTCGGATGCTGCGGGCGTTGGCCCGCCGCTCCAGGGTCGCCGCACCGACGAGCAGCGGCGGGACGCCCCTCTCGGCGAGCAGCGCGACGAGCAGCGTCATGCTCGGCGAGCGGATGGCGTGGCGGATCGCCCGGCGCTCGGCCCGGTCGCTCTGGAAGGCAGCGTGCTCCAGCGCGACGAGAGCGTCGAGATCGTCGATTCCCGCCTCCCGCAGCACGAGATCCTGCGCCGGCTCAGCACGGGCTGCGGACGTGTTCACGGGCGGGCTCCACGCGCACGATCGAAGCTCCGCCATCCGCTTCCCATCCGCACGCACCCGCTCCGATCCTGGCCGAATCACCCGGCTTTCCGTCAGATGCGCCCTTCCCGGATCCTTGGGAAGCCCGCCCCCGAACGGCCGTGCGATGCATGTGCGCAACAGCCTGAGAAGAGCGGGGATTTTCGCGGTTTCCGCAGCGGTTTTTCCTTGCTGACCGGGCGCGCCGAACCTATATCCCGCCTGCCCAATTTCGCACGTGCCTGTGGCCGCGTGTCGGTTGGTGGGCATCCGGCCAACTGCCGGACAGCCGCCAGGGGTCTTAAAGGATCGATGGTCGACAGGGTGGATTCCCTCCGGCCGGCATCCAGGTGGCGACACCGGACCCCGACAACAACCGGCAGCCGGAGGCGAAACCGGCGAACCCCGCTCTCCACGGGGGACGCAGCTTAAAGCAACGACGAACGGGCTTTTTTGGTCTCGTCGGCCCTCCAAAGGCCGGCACCGAAGAGGCTTGTTTCTCCTTGCCCGGCGTGCGGTTGGGGTCTCCCCATCCAATCCACGGCAGCTTCCGGGTGCTCTGCGCCCGCCGAGCCCTTGCGCGTCTCCAAAGCGCGCGCGGCGGCGGCGACGCATCGCCCCCTGACGCCGGACGGCTTGTATAGCCGTCTACCGATTCGACATCGGTCCCTGCGCGGGGCCGCTCGAACCTGTGGTGGGGCCGACCATGACCGATCGCATCCGCGACTTCCTGCGCGCACGCCGCGACCTCGGCCGGGACGAGGGCCCGGTGATGGTGCTCGACCTCGACGTCGTGCGCGAGAACTACACCGCCTTCGCCCGCGCGCTCCCCGACACCCGCGTGTTCTACGCCGTGAAGGCGAACCCGGCGCCGGAGGTGCTGCGCCTGCTCGCCGAGATGGGCTCCTGCTTCGACACCGCCTCGGTCGCCGAGATCGAGATGGCGCTCGCCGCCGGCGCCACCGCCGAGCGCATCTCGTTCGGCAACACCATCAAGAAGGAGCGCTGCATCGCCCGTGCGCTCCGGCTCGGCGTGCGCTTGTTCGCCGTCGACTGCGAGGTCGAGACCGACAAGATCTTTCGCGCGGCTGCGGAGGTTGGTGTCGAGGCCGGCGAGGTGCAGGTGTTCTGCCGCATCCTCTGCGACGGGGCCGGCGCCGACTGGCCGCTCTCGCGCAAGTTCGGCTGCGAGCCCGAGATGGCGGTGAGCGTGCTCGAGCACGCCCATGTCCGGGGCCTCCAGGCCTACGGCGTGTCCTTCCACGTCGGCTCGCAGCAGGGCAACACGGAGGCCTGGGACGGGGCGCTCGCCTCCGCCGCCATGATCTTCCGCGAGTGCGCGCTTCGCGGCATCGGCCTGTCGATGGTCAACCTCGGCGGCGGCTTCCCGACCCGCTACCTCAAGGCGGTGCCGGGCGTGGACTCCTATGGCAACGCGATCTTCCGGGCGCTCACCAAGCACTTCGGCAACCGCCTGCCGGAGACGATCATCGAGCCGGGCCGCGGCATGGTCGGCAACGCCGGCATGATCGAGGCGGAGGTCGTGCTCGTCTCGAAGAAGTCGCGAGGCCAGGACGAGGTGCGCTGGGTCTATCTCGACATCGGGAAGTTCGGCGGGCTCGCCGAGACCATGGACGAGTCGATCCGCTACCGCGTCCGCACGGAGCGGGACGCGGACGATGCCAGCCCCTGCATCCTCGCCGGCCCGACCTGCGACTCGATGGACGTGCTCTACGAGCGCGAGCACTACCCGCTGCCGGTCTCCCTCTCGATCGGCGACAAGGTGCTGATCGAGGGCACGGGCGCCTACACGACGACCTACGCGGCGGTGGCCTTCAACGGTTTCCCGCCCCTCCAGCAGATCGTCATCTGAGCGCCCGTCACCGGCCGTTCATTCCCGATCCGTAGACATCCCGGGCGGCGCTCGAAGCCGCCCGGTCCCTCGCCTCTCCCTCCGCAGCGTTCCGGGGAGTCCGCAGCCATGATCGAGATCCGCGACCAGCACCTCGGCGACGTTCCGGCGCGCGAGCGCCTGCTCGACACCTGCTTCGGGACGTCCCGCTTCGCCAAGAGCTCGGAGCGCCTGCGCGAGGGCCGCCGCCACGCGGACGGGCTCGCCCTGTCGGCGATCCGCAACGGTCGGCTCGTCGGCACCGTGCGGCTGTGGCATGTCGAGGCCGGCCCGGCCCGCCCGGCGCTGCTGCTCGGGCCGCTCGCCGTCGATCCCGCGATCCAGCGCCAGGGGCTCGGCAGCGTGCTCATGCACGCCGTCCTCGGCCGGGCCGAGGCGCGGGGCCACGGCGCCGTGCTGCTCGTCGGCGACGCTCCCTATTACGCCCGCTTCGGCTTCGAGCAGGGACCGGCGGCGGAGCTGTTCATGCCCGGCCCCTTCGAGCGCGCGCGCTTCCTCGGCCTGGAGCTGCGCCCCGGTGCGCTCGCCGGCGCGAGCGGCGTTCTGCGCCCGACCGGCGTGCCGCTGCCGGTGGACGTGCCGGCCGTGGCGACGGGCGCGCGACGACAGGCGGCCTGAGCCTGGAGATCAGCGGGCGCCGGCGGGATCGATCGCCGGCAGCTCGCTCGGCGGCAGCGCCTGAGCGGCCGCCTGCGGCTTGCCCTCGACGCCGCGGGCGCGGTTGGCGAGCGCCACGGTGAGGCGCTCGGCGGAGTCGGGCTGCATCACGGCGAGCACCTCCGCCATCTTGCGCGGGTTCATGGCGAGCACGAGGGGCACCAGCACGTCGTGGCCGAGCCTGTCGAAGACGCGGGCGGCGTCCTTCGGCTTCATGGTCTCGTACATGGTGACGATGTTGCGCAGGCCGGCCTTCTCCGCCTCGGCCTTGCGGCCGCCGCTGCCGTCGGCCTTCTCCTCGGCCTCCTTGAGGCTGCCGAGATCGGTCTGGAGCTTGCGCTCGGCCTCGCCGATCAGCTTCTCGCGCAGGTCGAGATCCTCGCTGCGCGACTTCAGCGCGTCGCGCCGGGCGCCGAGCTTCTCGAGCAGCGCCTTCTCGGTGGGTGACATCGGCTCCGGCCGCTCCGGCTGCGGCAGGGGCGGCGGCTCGGTCTTCTTCTCCTCCGGCGGCTTCGAGACCGAGCCGGTGGTGGCGGGGTCGGGCAGCTCGTAGCCGGTGCGGGCCTTGGCGAGACTGCGGGCGAACTCGGGCAGGGACGCGCCCGGATCGGCCGTCTCCGTCGAGAGCCCGATGAGCTTGAGCACGAGCAGCCCGCAGGCGGCGAGCACCACGGCATCGATCAGGCGCAGGCGCACCGGACGCGGCTGGCGCAGCCGCGCCTTGCCGAGAGGGCTCATGCGCCTGCCGGCCGCCTTTGCGCCGGATCTGGCCGCGACGCGGGCCGGCTGCGCGACCGTCTTGCTCGTCTGGCTCACGCGGCCCGGCTCCGGAGGCGCCCGAGCGCGCGCTCGGACATGGCGAGCGCCGCCGCCGCGGCGAGGCCGAGGCGCTCGCCGTTGGGCGTCGCAGGCGCGGCGGGCGGGGCGGGGCGGGCGGCCGGCTCGACCATGACGGCGGGAACGGGGGCGATCGCCACAGGTGCCATGACGGGCGCGGCCGGCACCACGGGGACGGCACGCGGCGCGGCCTGCGCGGCGCCCGCCTGGGAGACGATGGCGCGGATGCGGGCGAGCACGCCCTCGCCGGCCGCGATCTCGGCGGCAAGCCCCTGCGCGGAGAGCTCGGCGGCGCCGATGCGCTCGGCGAGCGTGCGGTCGCACTCGTCCAGCGCGCCGCGCAAGCCGGCGATGGCCCGCTCGGCGGCGCCGGTGGCGCTCATCAGGTCGGCGATGGTGCGCTTGAGGGCGGCCTCATCGCCCTTCAGCTCGGTGATGCGCCGCGACAGGCGCACCGAGCTGACGATGGTGGCCACGAGCAGGATCGCCACGAGGACGTCCGCGACGAGGGAGACGAGGAAACTCATGGCCGCGCTACCCGTCGTTCCGGCTGTTCATGGAGGCCTCGAAGGCCTGGATGGTGGTGCGGGAGCGGCGCAGCGGCCGCGTCACCTGCACGGCGATGTTGTCGTCCACCCGCCCGATGCGCCCCTGCGTCAGCGCCCAGTCGCCGCAGCGGACGGTGATGGGATCGCTGGGCTTGGCGTCGAACATCAGCGTGTCGCCGACCTTCAGCTCCATGACCCTCTTCAAGGGCAGCGTGACCTCGTGGAGCACGGCGCGCATCGAGACGTCCGCCTGCCAGACCTCGGTGGCGAGGTGGCTCTCCCAGATGTGGTCGCGGCCGAGCTTCTCGCCCATGAAGCTCTGCATGAGCAGTTCACGGATCGGCTCGATGGTCGCGTAGGGGAAGGCGATCTGGAGTAGGCCGCCGCGGCCGTCCATGTCGAGGCGCAGCCCGATCAGGATGGCGGCGTTGGCGGGCCGGGTGATGGTGGCGAAGCGCGGGTTCGTCTCGATGCGGTCGATGCCGAAGCGCACCGGCGAGATCGGCTGGAAGGACAGCTCGAGGTCGCCGAGGATGATCTCCACGAGGCGGCGCACGAGCTGCATCTCGATCGTGGTGAAGGGGCGCCCGTCGAGGCGGCTCGAGGAGCCGCCGCGCTTGCCCCCGAGCAGCAGGTCGAGGGTCGAGTAGGCGAGGTTCGACTCGACGGTGACGAGGCCCGAGTTCTCCCAGGCGTCCGCGCGGAACACGCCGAGCAGCGTCGGCAGCGGGATCGAGTTGAGGTAGTCGCCGAAGCGGACCGAGGTGATGTTGTCGAGGGTGACCTCGACGTTGTCCTGGAAGAAGTTGCGCAGCGAGGTCGACAGCAACCGGGTCATCCGGTCGAAGACGATCTCCAGCATCGGGAGGCGTTCGTACTGGACGACGCCCGAATCGACGATGGCGCGCACGCCGCCCGCGCCCGAGGCCGACAGCTCGCGCAGCGAGAAGCCGAGGACCCCGTCGATCTCCTCCTGGTTGAGGATGCGGTCGTTGCCGGCGAGCTCGGGGAGGTTCTCGGTCTCCCCGTCCTCGATCATCGTCGCCCATTCGGCGGCGACGTCGCTGGCGTTGCGCGTGGTGCCCTGCTCGGCGAGCGCCGCGCCCCACTCCTCGGCGAGCGACGCGTCGCCGCCCTCCGCCCCCTGCTCCAGCAGGGCGGCGGACCAGTCGTCCTCCATGTTCGGATCGTCGGGTTCCATGCCGGCCTCGCGTCCTTTTCCCCGCAGGGCGGCTACTGGACGATGACGTCCTTGAAGAGCACCGCCTCGACCTTGGCGGGGTAGAGGGCGACGTTGACGCGCTTCAAAAGCTCCTCGCGCAGGCGGTAGAGGCCGACGGAGCCCGCGAAGTCGCTGGCGCGCAGGTCGCGCAGGTAGACCTGCACCGCGTCCTCGACGCGGGGCATCAGGGGCTTCACCTCGCCCTCGACCTTCGCGTCCTTGAGCTCGAGCGTGATGCGGAGCTTGGCGAAACGGGCCTTCTCCTGCCCGAGGTCGGGCGTGAGGTTGAGGACCATCTCGCGCACGTCGAGGAATACGGATGGCTTCTTGACCTCGGCGACGGCGTGCTCGCCGTGCCCGTCTCCGGCGGCCGCCTTCTTCTTCATGAAGACGTAGCCGCCGCCCCCGCCCGCCGCGAGCAGCACCACGGCGGCGATGATGATGAGCTTCTTCTTGCTCTTGGGGGCCTCGCCTTCGGCGGCGCCCTCCTCGCCCTCGGCCTGCGCTTTCTTCTTGGCCATGTCTCGCGGTCCGTGCGCGTCGTCGGATGGCTCCGGGCAGGGCCGCGGAGCCGGCCTCCCAGATATCGGCCGACAGGGTTAACGGCCCGTTAAGCCGGCAATTCCTGCCGGGCCGGGATTGCCGACGGGCGCGAGCCTGCCGTGGCCGGCCATCGCAATCCCTCGGCCTATCGCATTGATCGAGAACGATGTTTCCGATCTCCGACGACTGGCACGGCCGATGCGCCAGGGTTAACGCCGCGCAGTCCAGCCGGCCGGGACCCGGGTGCGATGCAGAACGCCCTCTTCGTCGGAACGTCGAGCCAGATCGCGCTTCAGCGCGAGCTCGAGGTGATCGCCAACAACGTGGCCAACGCCTCGACCACCGGTTTCAAGGCGCGCAACAGCCGCTTCGAGGAGTACCTGATGCCGACGGCGAGCGCGGACTCGTTCCAGTCGCCCGACCGGCGCCTCTCCTACGTCATCGACAAGGGCACCACCCTCGACCTGACGCAGGGCTCCATCGAGCAGACGGGCAACCCGCTCCACGTCGCCGTGCGGGGCGAGGCCTTCCTCGCCGTGCAGACGCCGCAAGGGCCCCGCTACACCCGCAACGGCGCCTTCGAGATCGACGCGCAGGGCAACCTCGTGACGAGCGACGGCCACCAGGTCCAGGGCGAGGCGGGGCCGATCACCCTCAACCCGCAGGAGACCGGCGTCTCCATCGGGCCCGACGGCACGGTCTCGACGAATGTCGGCATCCGCGGCCGGCTTCGGCTCGTCACCTTCGCCCGGCCGCAGGCGCTGCGGAACGAGGGCGGCAACCTCTACTCGTCGCAGGACCAGCCGCAGCCCGCCGGGCTCGCCGGCCGCGTCGAATCCGGGGCGCTGGAGCGCTCCAACGTCCGCCCCGTTGTCGAGATGACCCGGCTGATGGACGTGAACCGCACCTACGCGATGGTCTCCAGCGTGATCTCGCGGCTCGACGACCTGCGGGGCACGGCGATCCGCCGCCTCGCCGACGTCGCCTGACGGATAGGAGGCGAACGATGCGCGCGCTCTACGCCGCCGCCACCGGCATGGCGGCCCAGGAACTCAACGTCCAGGTCATCTCCAACAACATCGCGAACCTTCGCACCAACGGCTACAAGCGCCAGCAGCCGCATTTCCAGGACCTGCTCTACCAGAACCTGCGCCGGGCCGGCTCCTCGACCTCCGACCAGAACACGCAGCTCCCCGCCGGGCTCGCCATCGGCTCGGGCGTGAAGACCACCTCGACCGCCCGCATCATGTCGCAGGGCACGCTGACCTCGACGCAGAAGGACTACGACGTCGCCATCCGCGGCGAGGGCTTCTTCCGCGTGACGCTGCCGGACGGGCGCACCGCCTACAGCCGCGACGGCTCCTTCGACCTGAGCGCCACGGGCCAGCTCGTGACCCGCGACGGCTACCTCGTCGATCCCGGCATCACCGTGCCGAACACCGCGACCCAGGTGACGATCAGCGCCACCGGCGCCGTGCAGGCGACGATCCCCGGCCAGACCGCCCCGCAGGCGCTCGGGCAGATGCAACTCTCCCGCTTCGTCAACAAGGTCGGCCTCGAGTCGATCGGCGACAACCTGTTCATGGAGACCGCGGCGTCCGGCGCCGCCATCACCGGCAATCCCGGCGCGGAGGGCTTCGGCAGCCTCCAGCAATCCTATCTCGAGGAGGCGAACGTGAACGCCGTCACCGAGATCTCGTCCCTGATCGCCGCGCAGCGCGCCTACGAGATGAACTCGAAGGTCGTGACCGCCGCCGACCAGATGCTCTCCACCACCTCGCAGATGTTCCGTAGCTGAGGGCCGCCATCGTGAGCGCGTACCGCCCCCTTCCCGGCCGCGACTTCGCCGACGGCCTCGAGGATTTCGACCCGATCGACATCGGGGGCGCCTTCGGGCCGCCCGCCCCGCGCCGGATCGCCCCGCTCGGGCCCGGCGCCATCCTGCGCACGCTCGCGGCGCTCTGCGTCGTGGTGGCGATCGGCTTCGCGGCCTATCCCGCCTTCGCCTCCGGCCTGCGCCTGAAGGGCGACGTCACGGCCCGCGGCGACGTGCTGACGCTGGGCGAGCTCGTGGAGGGGGCCGAGCCGGCGCTCGCCGGGCGGGCCCTGTTCCGCGCTCCCGCGCTCGGCGCCACCGGCACCATCCAGGCCCGGCGCATCGCGGAAGCGGTGGCGGCGCTCGGCCTCGGCACGGTCGAGACCGGCGGGCGCGTGCAGGTCGCCGTGCAGCGGGCCGCCCGCCGGGTCGGCCCGCCGGAGATCGAGGCCGCGCTCAAGCGATCGCTGGAGACCGGCTACGGCCTCGACGCGAGGACCCTCAGCGTGCGCCTCGACGGCGAGGGGCAGGCGCTGCTCGCGCCCCTCGACCTCAACGGTCAGGCGACCGCGCTCGACGTCACCTACGATCCGCGCTCGCGGCGGATCACGGGCCTGATCAGCCTCGGCGAGCGGCAGGCCTCCCTGCGGGTCTCCGGCGTCGTCCTCGAGATGCGGGAGGTGGCGGTGCTCGCCCGCACCCTCAACCGGGGCGAGCGGATCGAGGCCACCGACATCGCGATCGAGCGCCGTCCCCGCGAGGGCGTGCCGCCGGACGCGCAGGCCGCGGCCCCGGCGCCCGGCGAGGTCGCGCAGCGGACGCTCGGCGCCGGCTCGATGCTGCGCGCCGGCGACACCGCGCCGCCGGAGGTGGTGCTGCGCGGCGAGACCGTGACCATCGTCTACGAGACCCCCGGCGTCAGCCTCTCGATGCGCGGCCAGGCCAACGAGAGCGGCCGGCTCGGCGCCACGGTCTCCGTCCTCAACGTCGCCTCGAAGAAGGCCCTCCAGGCGACGGTGATCGGCCCGGGCCGCGTCTCCGTCGGGCCCGCCGCCCCGGTGCGGCAGGCGAGCGCCGCCCTCGACACCCCCTGACGCGCCTCCCGATCCGCCCCGAAACGCACCCTGCGGACTGAGCCATGACCTTCGCCCCCTTCGCGACGCGCCCTCTCCTCCTCGCCGTGCTCTGCGCGGGGCTCGGCGCCTGCAACACCGCCGACCGGCTCTCGCAGGTCGGGCTCCAGCCGAACCTCGCGGCGATCCAGGACCCGACCGCGCAGCCGGGCTACAAGCCGGTGCGGCTGCCGATGCCGGAGGTGCAGCCCGTCTCCTACGCGCCGAACTCCCTGTGGCGGACGGGCTCGCGCGCCTTCTTTAAGGACCAGCGCGCCGCCCGCGTCGGCGACCTCGTGACCGTGAAGGTCAACGTCACCGACAAGGCCAACCTCAACAACGAGACCAAGCGCTCCCGCTCGAACTCGGAGGGGTTCGGGCTGCCGAACGCCTTCGGCCTGGAGAACAACGCCGGGGTGAAGGCCGCCGGCATCACCCCCGACAAGCTCCTCAACGCCACCTCGACCAGCAGCAACGACGGCATCGGCTCGGTGCAGCGGGCCGAGCAGGTGACGACGAACGTCGCCGCCATCGTCACGCAGGTCCTGCCGAACGGGAACCTCGTGATCGAGGGCAAGCAGGAGATCCGGGTGAACTTCGAGATCCGCGAGCTGATCGTGGCCGGCGTGCTGCGGCCGGAGGACATCGAGTCCGACAACACCGTGGACTCGACCAAGATCGCCGAGGCCCGCATCGCCTATGGCGGCCGCGGCCAGATCACTGACGTGCAGCAGCCCCGCTACGGCCAGCAGCTCGTGGACATCCTGCTGCCGTTCTGAGCGCAGGCTCCGGCGCGGACGATCGGGTCCGCGCCAGGTTCCTCAATCGTCGCGGTAGACCCGCTCGCGGCGCTCGTGGCGCTCCTGCGCCTCCAGCGACAAGGTTGCGATGGGGCGGGCGTCGAGGCGCTTGAGGGAGATCGGCTCGCCGGTCTCCTCGCAGAAGCCGTAGGAGCCATCCTCGATCCGGGCCAGCGCCGCGTCGATCTTGCTCGTCAGCTTGCGCTGGCGGTCGCGGGCGCGGAGCTCGATGGCGCGGTCGGTCTCCGAGGAGGCGCGGTCGGCGATGTCGGGGTGGTTCTCGTTCTCGCTCTGGAGGGCGACGAGGGTGTCCTGTGCCTCGCGCAGGATCTCGCTCTTCCAGCCGATGAGCTTGCGGCGAAAGTATTCGCGCTGCCGCTCGTTCATGAAGGGCTCGCCGTCGGTCGGGACGTAACCGTCCTCGAGCGTTACTTTCGCCATCCCTGCCCTCGCGCGTCGTTACGGTCGGCGGCCCTGTCGGCGCCCGTATAGTCGAGGGCGGGGGCCGCTTCAACGCAGCCGTGAAACACCGCCGCAGCGGCCGTCGCCATGCGATAATTCCGCAACGTGCGCAATCGTTTGCTGGCATGCCAGAAGCGTCACGGGCGCGCTCCGAGCCCGGCGAGCGCGGCGGCGATGTCGGCCGTCACCCGGGCCGCGAGCGGGTGACGGTAATGCGTCTGGTCGAAGAACAGGCCGGATTCCGCGAGCTCTGGCCGGGACCGGCGCCAGTCGAGGGCCGCCGCCCGGGGCCGGCCGTCGAGGGCGCCGGCGATCGCCGCCTTGCAGGCCGCCTCCGCCGCCGCCCGGGGCGTACCCGGTGCGGGGAGGCCGGCGGCGTAGATCGGCGGGAAGACGAGGATCACCGGCGTCGCCTCGGGCACGTCCCGCAGCGCCCGCGCGAAGGCAACCGCCGCCGGGAACGGCCCGCCGCGATGGGGATCGGGCGTCGCGGGCGGCCGCTTCTCCCGGTCGGCGACGAGGCGGGGATCGTCGGCGTAGCCGAGGCGCAGGTAGTCGGGCTCATAGTCCCACCAGCCGTCCGGCCGCGCGGTCTTACGGTTCTTTCGCAGGAGCCAGCCGATGCGCTCCACCACCTCCTGCGCCACCGAGAAGGAGAGGAGTCCGCGCAGATATTCGGGCGTGCGATCGGCCAGCAGCCAGTAGGGGAAGGGCTTGGCGTTCGGCAGGGCCGGATCGTCGGTGCACCAGTACTCGTCGGCGGCGATCACCAGAGCCTCCGGGGCCGGATGGTGGCGCAGGAACCAGGCGAGCACCCGCATCTGCTCCCCGGGACCCGTCGCCGGCACGGAGAGCTGGACGAAGCGCAGGCCGGTCGCCTCCGAGAGCTTGTCCGGCGCGATGAGCTGGATGTGGGAGTTGCCGATCAGCGCCGCCGCGAAGGCCGGGTCGCGCCCCCGGCTCGCCAGGGCCGTACGCGGCCCCTGCGGACGCACGGCGCCGGCCGAGAACAGCGTCGAGCGGCCACTGTCGTAGGGGTCGAGCGCGTAGGCGAGGCCGAGATAGGCGGCGAGCACCGCGAGGCCCGCGCCGAGGAAGAGGCGCGCGAAGCGGCCCCAGGCATCGTTCGTCCTTGTCGAGGGGGAGACGGCCACGGGCTCAGTAGTATTTAGCGCCGAATGGGCTGCCAACTGTGTGTGTGAAACCACTCCAGCGTAACACGATTCGCCCCTGGCCGCCCAACGCGCCGTCAATTTCGCCTCTTCACCAGCCTCGGCGACCGCGCTTGCCTGCGACATCATCAACCAGGAACAGCGGCCGATGCCATGGCACATCCGAGCCCCGTCAGACGCCGATGGGCACTCGCCTCGGACTTCACCGCCTCCCCGAAAGCCTTGCGGTCGCCGAGCAGGACCACCTGCTCCCGTCCGCGCGTGACGGCGGTATAGATCAGCGAGCGGTCGAGCAACCGCGTCGGGGCAATTGGGACGACGACCCGACGGAATGCGGATCCCTGCGCTTTGTGCACGGTCACGGCGTAGGACAGCACGGTATCGTCTAGGTCCCTTCCCGTGAGTGCGTGGCGGACACCGTCGAACTCGGCTTCCAGAATATCGCTGGCGAACCCCGTGACGTGACCGAGGGAGCCGTTGCGCAAGCCGAGACGGTAGTCATTGCGCAAGAACATGACGGGCTCGCCCACGGCGAAGCCTGCCCCGGCCATACGGTCCTGGCCATGGGTCAGGTACTGATGGAAGCACTCGTTGATCGCGTCTGTGCCGACTGGGCCGCCCTTGGTTGGACAAAGGATGCGCATGTCATCGCTCCAGCCTCCGCATGTTGCGACCGCGTTCACGACGTCGTCGAGGGTGGCCTGACCACGCGCCGACCCATCGAGGAAAGCGACACCAACATCCGCCCCCGCCACCGTTCTCGCCATGACCGGCAGCGTCCCGGCACGAATGGCTGCGGCGACCTGCGGTATGCCTGTAGCGGCCGCCTGCCTATGCACCCGGACCAGGGTGACCTTCGGGATGAAGGGCGCCGCGACGAGCTCGTGGAAGACCAACCCGAAGCCGATGGGTGGCAGCTGGGCGTCATCGCCGACAAGCAGCAGACGGCAGCCCAACGGCATCCTCCGAAGCATGCGGTAAAATGTCGGCAGATCGACCATCGACGCCTCGTCGATGACCACCAGGACTTGCGGTCCCAGCGCGATCTCCCCCGATTCGAGGCGGCCGAGGAAGGCCGCGATGGTGGAGGCAGGGTATCCCGTCGCCTCGCTCATCCGGACGGCTGCCCGCCCGGCTAGGGCAATCAGATGGACTACGTGTCCATGGGTCATGGCCGCGTCGCAGACGGCCTTCAGCGCGGTCGTCTTTCCGACCCCTCCTCCGCCGACAAGCAGGCCCAAGGGCGCCTGCACGCCCATCCTCACGGCCTGCCGCTGCTCGGGATCAAGCACGAGCCCTTCGCCGTCCGCGTTCCTCCGGAGCCATGCGTCGATCTCGACATCCGTCACGGGCCGAGCGACGAGATCGCCGGTCGGCCCAGCACCCGCCATCGCCCGTAGGCGCTCGGCGACGTATCCCTCCATCATAAAGGCCCCGGCGGGCTGGTATCCGCCGAAGGCCTCAAACACGGCACCCTCCGCCAGGGCGAGCCGAACCGCCCGCACCGCCACGTCGACGTCGCCGTCGATCCGCGCCGCGACCTCGTCGATGAGGTCTTCGGGGCCGACCCAGGTATGGTGGTCGCCGAAGCGGTCGTAGAGGACACCCTCCACCGCCGCCACGAGCCGCGCCGGGTCGTCGACGGCCACGCCGAGACGTCGAGCAGCCGCATCGACCGTCTTCCAGGGCGCTAGGGCCATGAGGTCGTAGGGCCGCTCCCGAAGCCGCCGGGCAGCGCCGACGCCCCATAGGGCGAGGATGCGACCGGCGAGGCGGATGTCAAACTGGGCCTCGCCGAGCCAAACCACGATATCTCCGTGGGCCTGCCTTTCCCGCCAGGCGACCACCAGTGCGGCGGCGCGCTCCTCCCCGACGACGTCCGAGAAGACGCCGGCGTCTCCGTCGGCCAGGACCCTCGGGAGTTCGTCCCCGAACCTCTCCCACAGGCGTGCGGCGGAAGCAGGCCCGATCCCGACGAAGGCCGGATCCTGGGCGAGATGGCGCACGAGGGCTTCACCGACGAGGTTCAGCATAGGGAGCTTATCCGGACCCGCGGCGCCTGCCCCGCCGACCAGCTACCATCATGCCACCGTGCTCGGTCCGGGGAAGGGACGAGCGCAAGCGTCGCACTCCGCGCGATCCCTTCCCCTACCCTGCGCGCGATGCCCTGCTGTACGCAGGTCGGCTCCGAGGGACGGTCAGTCTTCGATCTCACCAAGGGACTGGACCTCACGGCGCGACGCGGCGCCCGGCCATCATCACCGCCTCGACGTGTTCCAGGCGACGCAGCCGTTCGCGCAGGCCGTAGTTCTCGGCACGAAGGGCGGCGTTGGCCTGTTCGAGCTGGTGGATGCGCCTGTCCCGCTTGTCGGAACGGGCGACGGGTTTGTCGTCGTCATCCTCTGCGCGCTCCAGGCCCACCATCAAGCCGGCCCCGGCGACGGCCTCGTCGAGTAGAGCCTTGGCTCCCTCGTTCACGTAGAGCACCTGCCGGTTGAAGCCGCAGGCCAGGGCGATGGCGGATCGGTTGACCTCACCGCCGCGCATCGGCAGCGGCACGCCCCTTTCCCGCAGATCGTCGAGGTAGGCGCGTAGCTTTTCAACATTCTCGGCGCCGGCCAGGGGACCCGACTTGCCGCCACCGCTCACTTGACGCCGCCCTTGAGCTTGGGGTCGGTCTGCCCGCGGTCCGTGGGCAGGAGCTTGGCGTCGAGTTCCCCTTCGGTCAGGCCTTTGAGCAGGAAGGCGTTGACCGCCCAGCGGGCGAACCGTTGCTCATAGGCCGCCAGCTTCTCCGCCAGCAGGCGGTTCTCCTCCTTGAGAGCCTCGACCTGTTTGGCGTAGAGCGCCATGGCGGCATCGCGAGGCGCCCGGCGGGCCTTGCGTGGGCCCTCCTCCTGGCGCTTCTGGAACGACTTCTTGATCGCGTCGTGGCCTTCGAGGGTCTGGCGTCTCCACCTGTGGCCGAACAGGCCTTCCGCGAAATTGATGACGGCGTCCCACGTCAGGGGCTCCCTGGCATAGTCCCACGTCCGGATCTCGCGGACGAGGTCGGCGATCTCTTCCGGCCTGAGCCGGCGGCGCCCGACGACCCGCTTTCGTCCAGGGCCAGTCGCCGTCCCCCGCGCCATGCCTAAGCGCCTCCTCGACCGATCCCGGCTGCCGGCGACGCGCATGGCGCGCCCCCCCCGTGCAGCCACCCTTGCGAGCAGCATGACCGTTCTCCGTTGGTGTTCGGTTAAGGATGTCGGGAGGACCTATCCGCCGGCTTCGCGTTGGCTAGGCCGGATCTGGCTCGCCGAGCATGCGTAGCGGGCCTCGCAGCGCCCCCCGCGGGTTCGCCTGGACCAACGTCCCGTCGGCGACGGCTGGGTCGTCATGTGCGGTTAGGACGGCCCTCAGGCCGGCCTGCATTCGCTCCTGGTGGGCGACCCAGTTGGATGCACCGAACGATTCCTCGGCCATCTCCTCCCGCGCCTTGCCGAGGAGGAACTCCGTCTCGGCGAGCAGTGTCTCCGCCCGGCCCCGTTGGATCGCATCTCCCTTCACGACCAGATGGTCGCAGCAGTCCGCGCAGGAGCCGTGGTGATGGCAGGGCGCAAGGGACCAATCGTTCACGCACACGCCGAGGTCGGTGGTATGGGCCGTGGCGATGCCCGCCTTCAGGAAGTCGGCCCTATCCATCGGCGGCAAACGGTCCGCCATGTCCGAGATGGGCCCCTTGACCGATCCAGCCTCCATCAGCTCGCGCGCCTTCTCGGCCAGTACGATCCCGCTGAGGTGGTTGTAGGCCGCGTTCTGCTCGACGCTCTTACGGCCCGACCAGCGCGCGATGTCGACCTGCGACGCCCCGCCGTCCTGAGCCAGGGTGTTCAGCCAATGGCGTAGGGCATGCGACGTCATGCGCAGCGGGGCACCCTCGGCATCGACGTGCCCAAAACGCTCGAAAATCGACGCGACGTTGGCACGCCCCGTCAGGCAGTTCTGGATCTCGTAGTACGCTAGGAAGCGCACGACCGTCGGACGCCGGAGCCATCGCGTTCCGAAGAACCCCGCGGGAAGGATCAAGAGATGATCCTCGCGCTGGACGCCCTCGTGGCCTTCGGGGATCTCGCCCATGCGGCTCAGGAGTTCAGCCTCGACGTCGCCCAAGCGAACCTCGTAGGCGACCCCGGACCGACGGTGGGGCAAGCGGTTCTTGACGATGAAGTCGCGGCCAGCGATGGGGTCCTTCTCGCCCTTGACGATGAGCGAGACCTCGTTCGTGCCGAGGATCATGTCCGGATCGGCGCCGGTCCAGGGTTCCGGCACCCAGGCCCGTCCTGGGTTCGCCGCGAGCCAGCGAGCGACGGCGCGAGAGGGCTCGGTGATGCGGCGCAGGTCGGCGATGGCGCGCTTCGCCACATCCACCATGGCGGTCGGGATCCACTTGATGTCCCAGCCGTGCCCCTTGCCCCCATGATAGCGCAGGCCGTATCCGACCACGGGCTTCCCGGAGGCGTCGATCAGGGGCTCGCCCTTCTCGGTGAGCGCCCGCGTCACCTCGCAGTCGGCGGGCATCGTAAGGACCTCGTGGATGCGCCAGGGGGCGCAGACCATCAGCTCGATGGTCCGCATCAGGACGACGTCGGTGTCGTCCACGACCCTGCTGGCGATGTCCGCCAACGCGTCCAACACGGCGTCGCTCGGAAGCTTGGCCGCTCGGACGGCCTCCATGTCCGCGCCGCCCTTCCCCTGGCCCGCCAAGACCTTGCCGGAAACCGGGTTCGGGAAATCGATGGGGACCAGTGAAATGCCGCGTCGCGTTACGAAGTTCGCGAGCCGCGAGAGGTGCGATCCCATCGCGTACCTCGCCGTGTCCCTTGCGCCTCCGGCCTCGAAGGCGGCGAAGGCCGCGGCGAAGTCTTCCGTGGTGAGGCGGCAGGGGTCGTGGTCCTTCGGCTCCAACACGTCGTGCAGCCAGCGGCCGGCGCGGATCATGTTGCCGTAGTCGCCGAGCATCTTGCGCGCCTTGTTCGCGTCGGCGAGCCTGACGTAAGCCTTCAGAAGGTCGCTGAACGGTTGCGCCAGGGGGCGATCCGTATCCGCACGCTTGGTGTGATGGACATGGGTACGCTTCCCGCCGGGCGGGTTGCGGCTGAAGTACAGCGCCCGCGCGTTGTTCATCGAGGGGTGCCGACCACGGTCGCGCGGCAAGGCCCAGATCATCGCGTCGAAGTCGAGGTCGGGCCCGAACGCTTGGCTGGCTCGGGCCTCCTCGATCACGTGCGCGAGGTTCGCCGCCGCGGTCCGCTGGCGGGCCGTGACAAGGACATGGACCGTCATGCGGCGTCTCCCTGCCTGAACTCGGCGACCTGTCGCACAACGGCGGCCACGGCGAGGATCGTGCGGTCCATGGTTCGGACCTGACCCTCGTCGACGCCCCGATCCATCATGTCCTGTCGACGGGCCACGTACGTCCGAAGTACCTCGTCGTGGGGCCCGTCCAGCCACGGCTGGAAGCGGACGCACTCGTAGCAGGCGGTCGGGGCGGTCAGGCCGCAGAAAGCGAACGAACCGCAGGTGCCCACCGGCTCGATGGCCCCACGGTCGCGCGCATGGTGGTAGACGCGGCTCGGCGCGCCAACGTCGCCCCGGACGGCCTCCGCCTCGGACCGTACCACCATGCCCATGAACGCCATGCCCATCGGCGCCATCTGCAAGGCGAGGGCCTCGTCCAGACGGGGCACCAGATCCCCCCGCAGGTTGACGTAGGTGATGACGGTCTGCGTGTCCGAATGGTCGGCCGCCTCGGCCGCCGCCTTTAGGCTGCCTCCCTCCCGCAGGAACCGGGTGATGAACGTGTAGCGCAGGCGCCGGGGGACCACGCGCAGCGGCTCCCCGGTCCGAGGGGAGATCACCCCGAGCTTGTCCACGGTGTTGATCAGGAGCGTCCGGACCTCGGTCGAATCGAGATGCATCGCGAAGGCCCGGTGGTCAGACTCCGCGACCGTCGATCGGGGCGACGCCCTCACGAACAGCGGCATTGCGAAGTCCCCATGGGGCCACCCGTCGCGCCGCGCCCGCTCCTCATTGGCCGCGACCAGGGCGGCGACCTTGGCGCCGATCTCCGGGTTCAGCTTCCGGGTCTTGAACGCGGTCCGGTACTTGGCGTGGCGCTTCTTGATACGGGGCACCTTCAGCCGATGGACGATGGCCCCCGTGCCCGGGTCGGACAAGGGCTGGTAATCGTCGGCGCGAAGCAATGCCAGGTTCAGGGGGTTTGAGCCGAGCGCCAGGAACAGCCACACGGCGACCGACTCCATCGGGCTCAACGTCCCGAGCTCATCGGCGGCGCGCAGAGCGTTTGCGAGCGCAGTGGTCTCCAGGTCCGTGAGCGGGCCGTCCCGGGGGTCGTCCGACAGGACCGCGCGGCCCTTTGGATCGTTGCCAATGGATACCTCGTCCAGGCGGTCGGCGACCGCGCGGTCGAAGCCGGGATAGTCGCGGCGGGCGCACCAGACGTACCACATCCGGTAATGGTGGAGGTACGTCGCACTCCAGCGACGGAGGATACGGATTTCCTCGAACGGCTCGAAGCCGATGGTCGTGCCCGGCATCGCCACCTGCCGTGGGAACGCGTCCGTGCCCATCATCCGCGACAACACGCCGAACGCCGTCGGCGCGTACACGGGCGCATGCGTGCGGATGAGCTCGACCAGATAGTCGGCCGTCGCCGAACGCACCTCGTCCCGAACGCCGGGCAGCCGCCCCCAGTCGATGCGGCTGCCCGCGCTCGCCAGGTCGTTCATCCGCCAGATCGGGCCGGTGCAGTCGACCTTCAGGCCTGCACGGTCGATCACGATGCCCCGCCCCTGCGTAAAGGGTTCGTTCGGGGAAGCTGTCGGAGCCGGACGTGTCACGCCTGCCATCGTCAGGCTTCCGGTACGAGGTCGTTCTGCATGGTAAGCATCAGTCGGTCGGCCTCCTCTTGTGTCGCTCTGCGGGCGTAGGACGCCCCCTGCTCGGAGGTTTCCTTCCAGCCCATAAGGAAGTTGCGCAGTTGCTTCTCGACCGCGTCCCGCAACTCCGCCTCGTCGGCCAGTCGTGAGAACCGGTCGTTCCAGGTATGCCGGAGCAGATGCGCGCTCATGTTCCCTGGAACGCCCTCGCACTTGCGCAACGTGCGGAAGATCGCCTCCACAGAACTTTTCGAGAGGCCTACCCCGCGGCGGGACACGAACACGTATTGGGATTTGCTGGCTTTCCCGTAGCGCTTCCTGTCCTTGCGATCCTTGATGATCCAGTCCCACAACACCCTGGCCAGCGCCTTGGCTACCGGCAGGGGACGAGCCTTCGTCTTCACCAATGGCTGTCGCTGGCGCGTGTCGGCGGGATCGTCGGCTCTGCGAACGACGAACAGTCTGGGGGCGGGTCCCTCCAAGCGCAGGTCGGTCGTCTTCAAGGCCAGGGCTTCGGACAACCTGAGGCCGAGCTGGTAATAGAGGAGCACCAGCACGAAGTTCCGGAACTGGTACTTGGCGGGGAACGGGTTCGACTCGGAACCCGGAACGATGGCGCGCAGGAGAGCTGCCTGCTGTTCCTCCGTCAGGCCCTCCCGGCTGATAGGCACGGGTGTAGGCAGGTCCGCCACGAGCCACGTCTGGCAATCGTGCAGCCGTTCGCGGGCTTCCTGGAACGAGACATTCGCGCGGTCGAGCTTCTGGATGCCGAAGCCGGCATGCCATTCGATGTATTTGGCGACGATCCGGCACCGCGTGAGCCACACGGCACTCGAAACCGTCGGATCGCCACGGCGCGAACCGACGCCGGCGGATCGAAGGGACTGCCGGAGGCCCTCGATCTCGAACGTCTGGAAGAAGCGGAGCCCCTGAAGCCGTTCGAGCAGGTCGATGCCGCTTCTCTCCGCCCAGGTGTGAAACTGGGCGATGACCCGAGCCTTGCCGATCATCGTGCCGGAGGAATGCCCCGGCGAACGCAGGCGTGTGACCGCGTAGAGAACGGGCCAGTATGCGCCGAGCCCGTCCGGGCCCTCGGTGAACGCGAAGCGCTCCCCGTTGTCCCAGATCGTTTCCTTAACCTTATAGGAGAATTCGTCGTTCAGTAGCAGAGGCTTACCCCGCTTATTGGACGACGAATTATAGAGGGAAATCGCTCCGTCGCATATCGCGGAGGATGCGCTCGGTTAACGGGCGAACCTGAGAAGGCGGTTTTGAAGCGGCAACGGGTGCTGAGCCCGGACAAGCCATAATTGACAGACTTTAGGACATTTTCCGTGAAAAATGTTCTGTCGCAATGGTTTAATGACGATATTTTACGTCCAATCGCACTGCGGGTATTAAGACGACCGCCGCCCAGAGACGTAAAAAACGCCGTCCGCTGAAAAGCGAACGGCGCCAATGTTTTAGACCATATAGTTTACTTCATATTACGTACGGTGATCTAGAACTGGAAGTAGATGAAGTCGTAGTTCGCGTCGTCCCCGATCTTGAGGAGGAGGACGACGAACAGCAGCGCGAAACCGAAGGCCAGCGTCCGACTCGGCGGCAGCCGGTGGACCGCCGCCCAAGCGGTCGGCCCGACCATGGCGACGAGGGCCGCGATCAGGATCGTGCGCCACTTGAAGCCGGAACCCATCGGCGCGAACCCGAACAGCGCCTTGTAGACCGCGAGCGCCGCCTCGAAGCTGGTTGCGCGGAACAGTACCCAGGTGAGCACCACGAAGCCCGCCGTCAGCGCCCAGCCGGCGATCCGCGGCATCCGGAGGCCGGCCCGCCGCGAGAGCACGCCGGCCCCGAGCCCCGCCCCGTGGGCCGCCCCCCAGGCGACGAAGGTCAGTCCCGCCCCGTGCCAGAGGCCGCCGAGGCTCATGGTCGCGAAGAGCGCGCCGAGCTGGACGGGCAGGCCGTGCCGGTTCCCGCCCATAGGAATGTAGAGGTAGTCGCGCAGGAAGCGCGACAGGGTCATGTGCCAGCGCCGCCAGAAGTCCGTCAGCGACGTGGCACGGTAGGGCACGTCGAAGTTCTGCGGCAGCACGATCCCGAAGAGCAGCGCGATGCCGAGCGCCATGTCGGTGTAGCCGGAGAAGTCGAAATAGATCTGGAAGGTGAAGCCCAGCACCGCCTGCCAGGCCTCGGCGACGCTCACCACCTTGCCGGCGGCGGCCGCCTGGAACACCGGGTTGACGTAGGCCGCCAGCGGATCGCCGAGAAAGACCTTCTTCGCCAGCCCGACGCAGAGCAGCATGATGCCCCGCCCCACCCGCTCGGCGGCGTCGGGCCGCGCGTAGGGCCGCTCCTCGAACTGGTGCATGATCTCGCTCCACCGCACGAGCGGGCCGGCGAGAACCTGCGGGAAGAAGGCGATGTAGAGGGCGTAGCGGGTGAGCCCGTAGCCCGGCGCGCGCCCGGCCCTCAGGTCCGTCAGGTACATGACGTGGTGGAAGGTGAAGAAGGAGATGCCGAGGGGCAGCACCCAGCCCGGCTTCGCGAGAACCACGCCCGGCAGCAGGCTCGCGAGATCGGCAAAGAAGTCGAGATACTTGAACAGCGCCAGCGCGGCGAGGTTGGCGACGATCGCCGCCGGGATCAGCCAGGACTGGTGCCCGCGGAGGTAGGCGCGGGCCACGAGCCAGTTGCCGAGGATCGAGGCCCCGAGCAGCGGCACGAAGCGCACGTCCCACCAGCCGTAGAAGACGAAGGACAGCACGACGAGGAGCGGCAGCCGCCAGTCCGGGCGGAAGCGCTCGGCCAGCGCGTGCAGCGTCAGCGCGGCCGGCAGGAAGGCGAGCAGGAAGACGAAGGAGTTGAACAGCATCCGCGCGGCAACCGGCGCGGAGGGGCAGGCCCGGCCGCGCCGGCCCGGGTCCGGGCGGGTTTTTCGAGGATCGCCCGGCCTGCGTCAATCACGGGATCGGACCCCGCGCAGGTCAGGCCGCGCCGCGCATCTCCAGCTTGGCGAGTTCGACGGCGGCGCGCAGCTCGATGTCGGCGACGAGCCCGTCGAGGCGCGGGTCGCCGCTCGCGCCGGCCTGCTCCGAGAGGCGTCCGGCGATGGCGCGCAGCTCCCCGGTCGGCACGCGGCCGGTCAGCAGCGCTGCCTTGAGACGGTCGAGACCGTCGAGAAGGTCGTGTCCGCGCCTGGCGTGGCGGCGGCGGCGCTCCTGGGGCGCCTCCTCGGCACCCTGGAGCGTCAGTACCGCGTCGAGACCGGCGAGGCTCGTCGCCGCGGCCGGCCCGCCCGTTGCAGCGGCCTCCGGGCCGGCCCCGAGGCTGAAGCCGCCCGGCGCGGCCGGACGGCGCGCGCCCGCGAGGGCGGCGTTGCCGGTGACGGGCGAGCGGGAATCGACGCGCATGGAACGAACCATCGGCACCCCTGCGGCGCCGAGGCCCAGACTCGGAGCCACGTGGTTAACCGCCGGTAAACGGCCCGGCAAAACCTGCCCGGCCGGCAGGGAGCGATAGAGCGATCTTGGGGACCGGCATTTCAGATTTTCGGAAAATCCAAGCGAATTCAGAAGCTTGTCGAAACCGCCCGTCTGGCACGGTGCTCGCGAGGCGGATGGCCGAACACGGTCCCGCCAGCATTCCGGCACCCATGCGCATCGACGGCCTCCTTCGGCGCCTCGCCCTGCTTCTCGGGCTCGCCGCCACCCTCGCCGGACAGGCCGCCCCGGCGCTCGCCCTGTCGCGGGTGAAGGACCTCGCCTCGATCGAGGGCGTGCGCCAGAACCAGCTCGTCGGCTACGGCATCGTGGTGGGTCTCAACGGCACCGGCGACACGCTCAACAACATCCCCTTCACCAAGCAGTCCCTCCAGGCGATGCTGGAGCGCCTCGGCGTCAACACCCGGGGCGCCACCATGCGCACGCAGAACCTCGCCGCGGTGATGGTGACGGCGAACCTCCCCCCCTTCGCGACGCAGGGCACCCGCATCGACGTGACCGTCTCCTCGCTGGGCGACGCCAAGTCGCTCCAGGGGGGCACGCTTCTCGTGACGCCGCTGCTCGGCGCCGACGGCGAGGTCTACGCCCTGGCGCAGGGCTCGGTGGCGATCGCCGGCTTCGCGGCGGAGGGGGACGCGGCCAAGATCACCCGCGGGGTGCCGACGAACGGGCGCATCTCCAACGGCGCCAACGTCGAGCGCGAGATCGCCTTCAAGCTCAACGACGCGCGCACGCTGCGCCTGTCGCTGCGCAACCCCGACTTCACCACCTCGAAGCGCGTGGCTTCCGCGATCAACGACTTCATGGGCGCCGACACCGCCGAGCCCACCGACCCGGCGACCGTGACGCTCCAGATCCCGGCCAAGTACCGGGGCAACATGATCCGCCTCGTCACCGAGGTGGAGCAGCTCAAGGTCGAGCCGGACCAGACCGCCCGCGTCATCGTCGACGAGCGCTCCGGCATCATCGTCATGGGCCGCGACGTGCGCATCTCCACGGTCGCCATCGCCCAGGGCAACCTGACGGTGACGATCACCGAGACCCCGCAGGTGAGCCAGCCCGGCCCGCTCTCGAACGGGCAGACCGCGGTGGTGCCGCGCACGGCGCTGAAGGTCGACACCGGCGACGGCAACAAGCTGGCGCTGGTGAAGGAGGGCGTCAGCCTGCGCGAGCTCGTCGACGGGCTCAACGCGCTCGGCGTCGGCCCCCGCGACCTGATCTCCATCCTCCAGGCCCTGAAGGCGGCGGGCGCCCTCCAGGCCGACATCGACCTGATGTAGCCGACAAAGGAGCCGACTGATGTTCCCACTCGCCACCATCGCGGCCAACGCCGCTCTCGGCGTCGGCAAGGCCCTCGTCGGGGAGGTCGCCGCCGCGGCCTCGAAGCCCGCGGTCTCCTCGGCGCAGACCGCCGACGCGAGCAAGCTGCGCAAGACCGCGACCGACTTCGAGAAGATGTTCCTGGAGCAGAGCTTCGACCGGATCGCCAAGTCCGAGGGCACCGAGGGGCCGCTCGGCGAGAACGGCACCGGCGGCGACGTCTGGCGCTCGATGCTCACCAAGGAGTACGCCAGCGAGGTCGTGAAGAGCGGCGGCGTCGGCATCAGCGACCAGATCTACAAGCAGATGCTCCAGATGCAGGAGGCCGGCGGTGCAAAGGCCTGAGACGGTGTGCATCGCCGACCGGGCCGGGGCCGAGGCCCTCGTCGCCGAGGTGCTCGGCGCGATGGCGGCGCTGGAGGCGGTGCTCGATGCCGAGAGCGGCCACGTCCGCGCCGGGCGCCTGCGGGAAGGCCTCGCGGAAGCCGAGCGCAAGGCCGCGCTCGCCGCCGCCTACATGCGCGGCCTGGAGACCGTGAAGGCGAACGCCGTCGCGCTCGCCCGCTTCGCGCCCCAGGGCATCGAGGCGCTGAAGACCGCCCATCGCCGCTTCGCGGAGGGCGTCGAGACCAACCAGGCGGTGCTCGCCACCGCGCGGACCGTCTCGGAGGGGCTGATCAAGGGGCTCGCCAAGCAGGTCGGCGAATCCCGCGCGCCGAGCGTCTACGGCCGGCCCGTGCACGCCCCCTCCCCCTACGGACGCGGCGCGGCGAGCGGGCCGCTGGTGCTGTCGCGCAACCTCTGAGGGGTGCCGCCATCGGCGGTCCGGGCTATCCTCGGCCCCCGTCCGCGCGAGCGGACGAAGGCAGGACACCATGATCGCCGTCATCTTCGAGGTCTGGCCCGCGGACGGGCGGACGCAGGACTATCTCGACCTCGCCGCGGCGCTGCGCGACGACCTCGCGCAGGTGGACGGATTCGTCTCCGTCGAGCGCTTCCGCAGCCTCACCGATCCGGACAAGCTGCTCTCGCTGTCCTTCTTCCGCGACGAGGCGGCGCTGGCGGCCTGGCGCAACCGGGACCGCCACCGGGCGACGCAGGCCAAGGGGCGCAGCGGCATCTTCCGGGACTACCGCCTGCGCATCGCCGGGGTGGTGCGCGACTACGGGCTGAACGAGCGGGACGAGGCCCCCGCCGACAGCCGGGCCGCCCACGGAGCCTGAGGGAGGGGCCGGCCTCAGCCGCGGGGATAGACGATGATCGACAGGTAGGTCATAGGCGTCCTGATGAGCCGCGCCGGGCCGTGCAGCCCGTGGGAATCGAACAGCAGCGAGTCGCCGGGCTGGAGGTGATAGTCCTCGCCGGAATGGTGATACATCACCTCGCCGCTGAGCATGTAGATGAACTCGGTGCCGGCGTGGCGGAAGCTCGTATAGGCCTCCGCCTGATCCTCCAGAGTGATGAGGTAGGGCTCGACCACGACCTCGCCGCGGATGCCCGCCCCGAGCAGCTCGTAGATGTGGCCGACCTTGGTGCCCCGCCGCTCGATCAGCACGCCCTGGCCCTGCTTCACGTAGGAGCAGTCGCGCGATTCCTCGAAGGCGCTGAACAGCGCCGTGATCGGCACGTTCAGCGCCGAGGCGATGGCGTTGATCGAGGCGAGCGAGGGCGAGATGGCGCCGTTCTCGATCTTCGAGATCATCCCCGGCGAGATGCCGGCGGCGCTGCCGAGATCGGCCACCGAGAGGTCGCGCTCCCGACGCAGCAGGCGGACCTGATGGCCCAGGGCCTTCTCGAGGGGCCTGTCCTCGACGACGGGCGCGTTCGACGCGGTGTTCAGCATCCGGTCCTTCGCCGTGCGCCACGACCGCGGCCGGCGATCGCGGCGCCGCGGGGGTCGTGCCCACTATGGAGGCGGCATCCGATCTTGACCAGAGAGCCTGCGGACGGACGGCGCGTCCATGATCCAAGCCGGATCGCCGAGCGGCTTCGAAAGGTGCGCGGCGTGAAACCTTCGCGGGCGCGGCATCGTACAGGTCTGTGGACGGCGTCTCCCGGTCGCGGCGGCGCGGCGGCCGCGAAGACGCGCGCCTCCAGCTAAGTATTTGATTTTATTTCTTTTTCTTGGAACGGTTGGAGAAGAATCCTGTTGTCAATCTATCCGTCCGGAGGATGGAATGAGACAGGGAGAGAATGCATGACGAGATTGAGCCTCACGCTCGCGGCCGCCACCGTGCTGGGCGGCCTCGCCCTCGGCGTCGGCAGCGCGACGGCGGCGCCGATGGGTCCCGGCGGCGTCCAGACCGAAGCCCCGGCCTACACGCAGGTCCGCATGACGCATCGCGAGCGGATGATGCATCGGAAGATGATGAAGCGCAAAATGATGAAGCGCAAAATGATGATGAACCGCATGTAAGGCACGCCGGACGGCCTGTCGGCGGACGATGAATCCTGCCGGCAGGCTCGGAGCCTTCGAGGCCGAGCGCCGTCGCGGAAGCGGGTCGTCGGCCGATGGGAACGGGAGCCGGGCCGAGACGCTTCTGCTCCCCGAGCGCGACATGCCCGCCTGTCGAGCCTTTCGCCGCGTGCCGGGCGGTCTTGGAGAGCACCATGACGTTTCCCGCGGTCACCGCCTTCCACGCCGGGCTGCTCGCTCTGATCTATCTCGGCCTCTCGGGCTGGGTGGTGGCCGGACGCCTCTCGATGGGCGTGCTCCACGGCGACGGCGGCCGGGAGGCGCTCGAGAAGCGCATCCGCTCGCAGGCGAATTTTGGCGAATACGTGCCCTTTGCCCTGCTCCTCATCGCCTTCGTGGAGGCGGGCGGCGGCAGCCTCACGCTGGTGCGGAGCCTGCTTATCGTGCTGCTGATCGCCCGGCTTCTGCACCCGATCGGCATGTTCGCCCCGCCGAACTCCCCCCGCCAGTTCGCCTGCCGGGGCGGCGGCGTCATCGCGACTTTCTCGGTGATCGCCGTGGCGGCTGTGACGCTGCTGGTGCGATAGCTCGCTGCGTGGCCACCGAGGCCCGCAAGCGAAAGGGGGAGGCGCGGGACGCCTCCCCATCTGTTCTCACGAGCAGCCGGTGGTGCTGCCGCAGGTGTCGCATTTCAGGCAGGTGCCGTTGCGGACGAGCGTGAAGTTCGCGCATTCCGGGCAGGCCTCGCCCACGTAACCCTTCATCTTCGCCTCGGCGCGGCGATCCGCGACGCTGCGCTCCGGCTTGGCGAACGGCAGGGTCTCCACCGCCGTCTCCGCCGAACCCTCGACCAGCGGCTCCACCTTCAGCGCCGTGGCGCCGTGGACCGCATGGACCGCGCCGCCCGCCGGGACCGTCTGACCACTGGCCGCCGAGGCGACGCCGATCGTGGCGCCCGCCGGGCCGCCCTGGATCAGGGTCAGCTTGTCGGCCGAGCCCCGGAGCAGGCCGCGGGAGACCACGGCGGCGACCGCGGTGCCCGGCTTGTCGCGGGTGGTGTCGCTCTCGCCGCCGCCGAGGGCGGTGTTGCCGATCTCGGACGGGTTGACGTGGGCGAGGTCGCTGCGGCCGAGATACGAGATCGCCAGCTCGCGGAACACGTAGTCGAGGAGCGAGGTGGCGTTCTTGATGGCGTCGTTGCCCTGCACGAAGCCCGCCGGCTCGAAGCGGGTGAAGGTGAAGGCCTCGACATACTCCTCCAGCGGCACGCCGTACTGGAGGCCGAGCGAGATCGCGATGGCGAAGTTGTTCATCAGGCTCCGGAAGGCGGCGCCCTCCTTGTGCATGTCGATGAAGATCTCGCCGAGGCGCCCGTCCTCGTACTCGCCGGTGCGCAGGTAGACCTTGTGGCCGCCGACCACCGCCTTCTGGGTGTAGCCCTTGCGGCGGTCCGGCATCTTCTCCCGCGACCGGATGCGCTCGACGCGCTCGATCACCCGCTCCACGATTTTTTCTGCGGCGATCGCCGCCTTGGCGGCGGCGGGCGCCTGGACGATCGCCTCGAGGGCGTCGTCGGTCTCGTCCTCCTCGTCACTGATCAGCGCCGCGTTGAGGGGCTGCGAGAGCTTCGAGCCGTCGCGGTAGAGGGCGTTGGCCTTCAGCGCCAGCGTCCAGGACAGGCGGTAGGCCGCCTTGCAGTCCTCGACGGTGGCGTCGTTCGGCATGTTGATGGTCTTGGAGATCGCTCCCGAGATGAAGGGCTGCGCCGCCGCCATCATGCGGATGTGGCTCTCGACCGAGAGGTAGCGCTTGCCGATGCGCCCGCAGGGGTTGGCGCAATCGAACACCGCGTAGTGCTCGGTCTTGAGGAACGGTGCGCCCTCCAGCGTCATCGCCCCGCAGACATGGGTGTTGGCCGCCTCGATCTCCTTCCGCGAGAAGCCGAGGAAGGAGAGCAGGTCGAAGCTCGGATCGGCGAGCTTCTCGGCCGGCACCTTGAGGGTGTTGGTGAGGAAGTCGTCGCCGAGCGTCCAGCGGTTGAGCACGAACTTGATGTCGAAGGCCGCCTTCAGCCCCGCCTCGACCGCCGCGATCTTCTCGTCGGTGAAGCCGCGGGCCCGCAGCGAGCCGGGGTTGACCGCAGGCGCCTGGCCCATGGAGCCGTGGCCGACGGCGTAGGCCTCGATCTCGGCGATCTCGCTCTCGCGGTAGCCGAGGGAGCGCAGGGCGTCCGGCACCGCGCGGTTGATGATCTTGAAGTAGCCGCCCCCGGCGAGCTTCTTGAACTTCACCAGCGCGAAGTCGGGCTCGATGCCGGTGGTGTCGCAGTCCATGACGAGGCCGATCGTGCCGGTCGGCGCGATGACGGTGGCCTGGGCGTTGCGGTAGCCGTGCTTCTCGCCGAGCGAGAGCGCCCGGTCCCAGGCGGCCTTGGCGCGCTCGGCGATGTCGGCCTGGGGGACGTTGGCAAGATCGAGGGGCACGGGGGCGATGGAGAGGCCCTCGTAGCCCTCGGCCTCGCCGTGGGCGGCGCGGCGGTGGTTGCGGATGACCCGCAGCATCGAGGCCTCGTTCCCGGCGTACTCCGCGAAGGGGCCGAGCTCGGCGGCCATCTCGGCCGACGTCGCGTAGGACACGCCGGTCATGATCGCGGTGAGCGCGCCGGCGAGCGCCCGGCCCTCCTTGGAGTCGTAGGGCAGGCCCATGGTCATCAGCAGGCCGCCGATATTGGCGTAGCCGAGCCCGAGCGTCCGGTAGCGGTAGGAGAGCTCGGCGATCTCCCGGCTCGGGAACTGCGCCATCATGACGGAGATCTCGAGCACCACCGTCCAGAGGCGGTTGAGGTGCTCGAAGGCGGCCGTGTCGAACCGCTTCGTCTCGCGGTCGTACATCGTCAGCAGGTTGGTCGAGGCGAGGTTACAGGCGGTATCGTCGAGGAACATGTACTCGGAGCACGGGTTCGAGGCCCGGATCCGCCCACCCGTCGGGCAGGTGTGCCAGTCGTTCATCGTGGTGTTGAAGTGCAGGCCCGGATCGGCCGACGCCCAGGCCGCCTCGCCGATTTTTTCCCACAAGTCGCGGGCATCGATCTCCTTGGTGACCTTGCCGGTCACGCGGGACGTCAGATGCCATTTCTCATTTGCATCGACCGCGCGCAAAAAGCTGTCGGTCAGCGAGACCGAGTTGTTGGAGTTCTGGCCGGCGACGGTGAGGTAGGCTTCCGAGTCCCAGTCGGTGTCGTAGACGGGGAACTCGATCTTGGTGAAGCCCTGCCGGGCGAACTGCATGACGCGCTTGATGTAGGCGTCCGGCACCATCGCCTTGCGGGCGGCGCGAACCTCGCGCTTGAGGGCGGGGTTGCGCTCGGGGTCGAAGCAGGCGTCCCCTTCGGCCTCGCACTGGGTGCAGGCCTTCATCACTGCGGTGAGGTGCTTCGAGACGACCTTCGAGCCGGTGACGAGGGCGGCGACCTTCTGCTCCTCCTTCACCTTCCAGTCGATGAAGGCCTCGATGTCCGGGTGGTCGATGTCGACGATGACCATCTTGGCGGCGCGCCGGGTGGTGCCGCCGGACTTGATGGCGCCCGCCGCCCGGTCGCCGATCTTGAGGAAGCTCATCAGGCCCGACGACTTGCCGCCGCCGCCCAGCCGCTCGTTCTCGCCGCGCAGCATCGAGAAGTTCGAGCCGGTGCCGGAGCCGTACTTGAACAGACGCGCCTCGCGCACCCAGAGGTCCATGATGCCGCCCTCGTTGACGAGGTCGTCCTGGACGGACTGGATGAAGCAGGCGTGGGGCTGGGGGTGCTCGTAGGCCGAGGCCGACTTCGTCAGCGCGCCCGTCTTCCAGTCGCAGTAGTAGTGGCCCTGGCCGGGGCCGTCGATGCCGTAGGCCCAGTGCAGGCCGGTGTTGAACCACTGCGGCGAGTTCGGCGCCACCATCTGCCGGGCGAGCATGAAGCGCAGCTCGTCCATGAAGGCCTGCGCGTCCTCCTCCGTGGTGAAGTAGCCGCCCTTCCAGCCCCAGTAGGTCCAGCAGCCGGCGAGCCGGTCGAAGACCTGGTTCGCGGAGGTCTCGGAGCCGGAGCGCTCCGTCTCGGGGAGCGCGGCGAGCGCCGCCTCGTCGGGCACCGAGCGCCACAGGAAGGACGGGACGTCGTTCTCCTCGACCTTCCTCAGGCGGGCGGGCACGCCGGCCTTGCGGAAGTACTTCTGTGCCAGCACGTCGGTGGCGACCTGGCTCCAGCTCTCGGGCACCTCGATGCCCTCGAGACGGAACACCACCGAGCCGTCCGGGTTGCGGATCTCGCTCAGCGCCTTGCGGAACGGGATCGCCGCGTAGGGCGAGGAGCCTTGCGTGGTGTAGCGACGCTCGATCCGCATGAAACACACCTCTCACGACGAGGCACGACACCTCGCCCCGCGCCCGCGCGGTCGTCCATGGTTTCCGGGGTGCCGATCCCGTCCGCGCCTGGGATGCGCGGGCCGGTTCAGCGGTCATTATCGATGATGCTCGCGAGGGGCGGGAAGCCCTGCCCGGCAGCCTCGAAGCATGTCCCGGAGAGTACCCAGGCTGGGCCCTCCGCGTCAACAACTGGTAGGCGGCGCCGGAGTTTCCGCCTAGATGTTGTGTCAGAGGACTCAATCCTGTGGACAAGTCTCAGACACCGGTAAGTGCGCTTGGGGCCGATCCGAATCCGGATCGGATTATTTTTCGTCAACGCCGATCCGGGCGTCCGGCTGTGACCCGCGGATCACAGAGGGGAGCCGACACGGCCGCTTGCGATGCTCCGCCCCTGCCGAGCGATCCTCATCCGTCCGCGCGGCCGATCCGGGTCTCGAAACGATGCGAACCCGCTTCCGGCTCCGGTGAGCGCACGGTGCCGGATGATGACCCAGGCTCGCTTGGCCCGATATCCCGATCGCAGTCTTGAGAATCACCATCGATCATGCAAATCGCGATCGAGCAACGAAGGGCGACTTATAGATTATAATACTTATAATCTAGTTTCTCGCTCGGCATATCTTGGCCGATCCATGTCCGATAAGCTGCACCATCTTCCAAGACTTGCTTCGATCGCGGTCATCGCGACAGGCCTATCGGCGATGTCGCATCCTGCGCGGGCACAGGCCGGGCGGACGCCCGCGGCGGAGGACGCGAGCGTCCAGCTCGACACGCTCTCGGTGGAGGGAACCGGCACGGCGCGCGGCGTGGTTCCGGCCTATGCCGGCGGGCAGGTGGCGCAGGGCGGCCGCCTCGGCCTGCTCGGCAACGCGGAGACGAAGAAGTCTCCCTTCAGCGTCAGCAGCTACACCGACCGCTTCATCCGCGACCGGCAAGCGTCGACGGCGTCCGAGGCGCTCGCCCTCGACCCCTCCGTGCGCGCCACGCAGACGACGGGCGCGCCGTTCGACTCGTTCTACATCCGCGGCTTTCCCATCAACGAGGGCACCAGCGGCGAGTTCGCCTTCGACGGCGTCTACGGCGTCGCCCCGAGCTTCCGCGTCTTCACCGATTACGCCGAGCGCATCGAGGTTCTGAAGGGCCCCTCCGCCGCGCTCTCGGGCGTCGCGCCCAACGGCGGCGTCGGCGGCGTCATCAACGTGGTCCCGAAGCGGGCCGGCGAGGACCTGACCCGCTTCACCCTCGACTACGGCTCGGCCGCGCGGGGCGGCGGCGGCTTCGACATCGCGCGGCGCTACGGCGCGAACCGGGAATGGGGCGCGCGGATCGTCGGCAGCCTGCGCGGCGGCGACACGCCCATCGACCGCCAGTCCGAGACGACGGGCGTCGGGGCGCTGGCCCTCGACTACCGGGGCGAGCGGTTCCGGGCCTGGCTCTACCTGCTGGCGCAGAAGGACCGCTTCGACGCGCCGCTGCGCCCGTTCCTGCTGCGGGCCGGAGTTCCCGTGCCAAGGGCGCCCGACGGCAGCCGGAACCTGACGCAGCCCTGGGAATACTCGGACATCGACGACCGCGGCGGCCTGCTGCGCCTGGAATACGACCTCGCCGATCAGGTCACGCTGTTCGGCGACGTCGGCGGCTCGCGGACCGGCGTCGAGCGCTACTTCGCCTCCGCTCCGACCATCACGAACCTGCGCGGCGACACCACCACGGCACCGCAGTTCTACAGCCTCGGCGTCGACCGCCTCACCGTCGACGGCGGCGTCCGGGCTCGGTTCGACACCGGATTCGTCCGCCATGCCTTTGTCGTCCAGGCCTCCCGCTACGACGAGGACACGGCCCGCCGTCTGCCCGCGGCGAACGGCAGCTACCTCTCGAACATCTACGCGCCGGTTCTGGCCCCCTTCATCGCGCCGACGGTGATCGACTCCCGGCCGCGCCTCTCCGACAGCACGCTGACGGGGGTCTCGGTCGCCGACACCCTGTCGGTGTTCGACGAGCGCATCCTCCTGACGCTGGGCGTGCGCCGGCAGGGCATCGAGGCCCACAACTACGTCTCGAACGTCGGCACCCTGGCCTCGTCCTACGACAAGAGCGCCACGAGCCCGCTCGTCGGCATCGTGGTGCGGCCGTGGGAGAACGTCTCGCTCTACGGCAACTACATCGAAGGTCTGAGCCGCGGCGACATCGCGCCGGTGACGGCGACCAATGCCGGCGAGATCCTCGCCCCCTACGTCGCCCATCAGGTCGAGGCCGGCGTCAGGGTGGACTGGGGCACGCTCGCCACCACGTTCAGCGCCTTCGAGATCACCCGGCCGATCGGCGAGCTCAGCCCGACGCGGCGCTTCGCCCAGACCGGCGAGCAGCGGGTCTCCGGGCTCGAATTCAGCGCCTATGGCGAGATCACGCCGGGGCTGCGCGTCCTCGGCGGCGCCACCCTGCTCGACGGCGTGCTCACGAGGACGGAGGTGGCCGCCAATGTCGGCCACGTGCCGATCGGCGTGCCCGGCGTGCAGCTCAATCTCGGCGCCGAGTGGGACCTGCCCTGGGTGCCGGGCTTCGCCCTCAACGGAGCGGTCGTCTACACGGGCCGCCAGTTCGTCGATGCCGCGAACACGCAGCCGCTCCCCGACTGGACGCGCCTCGACCTCGGCGCCCGCTACACCACCACGATCGAGGGGCGCCGGACGACGATCCGCGCCAACGTCGTCAACGTGACCGGCGCGAACTACTGGACGGGCGTGGCCTCCTTCGGGACGTTCTTCCAGGGCGCGCCGCGGACCTACCTGCTGTCGATGGCCGTCGATCTGTGAGGCCGTGCCGGGCGTCACCGGGCTCCGGTACCGCTGGACTTGGACGCCGCCCCTCTTCATAACGCCCGCGCGGGCGCGGCCGGCGCCGCCTGTCGAGGACGCGATGGCTCTCAAGGACACGCTGCTGCGGATCTTCACCTGGTGGAACGGGCAGACGATGTCGCTCGCCCTCTACACCGCGCGCAGCGGCCGCCTCGTCGGCACGGACGAGTTCGGCAACACCTACTACCGGGCGAACGGGCCGCTGATCGACCGCTCGGTCGGGCCGGAGCGGCGCTGGGTCGTCTACAACGGCTACGCCGACGCCTCGCGGGTGCCCCCCGGCTGGCGCGGCTGGCTCTGCCACGCCGTCGACGTGCCGCCGAGCGAGGAGAGCTACACCCCCCGCGAGTGGCAGAAGCCCCATGTCGAGAACATGACCGGCACCGCCGACGCCTACCGGCCGAAGGGCTCGCAGCTTTCCTGGGGCGCGCGCCCCGCCGCGACCGGCGACTACGTGGCCTGGACGCCGGGCGACTGACCCGGGTCCGGGCGACGGCTGCGGGCTCGGTGCAGGGGCGCGACGGACCGAAAATCCCGACCGCCCTTTTTCCACCACCGTTGCGGGCTTCAAGGCTCGCCGCGCCGGCCGTGCCGCGGCGCTGGCAAGGGGTCCGACCGTTGAGCCGATTCACCGCCGGCAGCCGCTCCGCCGCCCTCGGCCTCGCCGCGCTTCTGAGCGCGCTCGCGGGCCCGGCCGCCGCCGACAAGATCAAGAACCCGACCGCGGTGTTCTCCGGCCTCGACAAGATCACCGGCCGCATCGTCTCCTTCGAGGTGGCGGTGGACGAGACGGTGCAGTTCGGCGCCCTGCAGCTCACCCCGCGGGTCTGCTACACGCGGCCCCCGACTGAGAGCGCCAAGACCACGGCCTTCCTCGAGGTCGACGAGGTCACCCTCGACAACAAGTACCGGCGCATCTTCACGGGCTGGATGTTCGCCGCGAGCCCGGGGCTCCACGCCATCGAGCACCCGATCTACGACGTCTGGCTCGTCGACTGCAAAGGCGGCAGCGAGGTCGTGGTCGAGGCGAAGGAGCAGGAGGACATGCCCGCGCTCGCCGCCAAGCCGGAGAAGAAGCAGCGCCGCGAGGCGGCCAAGACCGCCCAGCAGGTCAACTCCGCCGGCCAAGTCGACGTCGAGGGCCCCCGCGGCGTGCCCGTGCAGCCGCGCCAGAAGCCCTCGCGAAAGTTCTTCCCCTCGAACGAGGGCCCGGCGCCGGCCCCCCCGCCGCAGCCGCAGAACTTCCTCGACGCCCTGTTCCGCTGAGCGGCGGCACCGTCACTCGGCGACGGCGAGCCGATCGAGGACGGCGGCGCCGGCTACGCCCGTGCGGGGCAGCGCTCCCCAGTCGCCCGTCTCGGACAGCGCCTCGGCGAGGCGGCGCCGGTAGATCTGCCGGGACACCGCCACGGCCCCGAACTGGGCGAGATGGTCGGTGACGAACTGCGTGTCGGCGAGCCGGTAGCCGCCCTCCCTGAGCCGCGCCATCAGATGCACCAGCGCGACCTTCGAGGCGTCGCGCGCCTCGTGGAACATGCTCTCCCCGAAGAAGGCGGCGCCGAGGGAGACGCCGTAGAGGCCGCCGACCAGCCGGCGCGGCGTGCCGGCGTAGACCTCGATCGTATGGGCGTGGCCCTGGTCGAACAGGGCGCCGTAGAGCTCGCGGATGCGGGCGTTGATCCAGGTGCGGGCGCCGTCGCGCCGGGGCGCCGCGCAGCCTGCGATGACCGCGTCGAAATCCGTGTCGCTGCGGACCTCGAACTGATCGGAGCGCACGGTCCGGGCGAGGCGGCGCGAGACCCGGAAGCCGTCCAGCGGCAGCACACCCCGCGCCCGCGGCTCGACCCAGTAGAGGGCCGGGTCGTCGGCGTCCTCCGCCATCGGGAAGATGCCGGCCGCGTAGGCCTTGAGCAGGATCTCGGGCGTGATCTCGACGCGGGGAACGTCATGCATGAGCGCATATCTGCCGCGCTCGGCCCCCGGCGACCAGGGCCGCCACGCTTGGAATCGCGAGGCACCGGCTCGACCCCGCGGAAGCATCACGGCGACGTGAACGGCGGAGGCGATAGCGGCACGAGCCGTCCCGGTCAGGTCGTGCCGGCCGTGCGCTGGCGCCGGGTCGGGTGGGTCATCGCCTCGAGCTCGAGGAGCTGGTCGAGCTGCTCGCGGGTCAGCAGGCCCTCCTCCAGCACCAGCTCGGCGACGGGGCGATTCTCGCGCAGCGCCCTCTGCGCCACCCGCGAGCTCGCCTCGTAGCCGAGCGTCGGCGCCAGCGCCGTGACGAGGCCGATCGAGCCTTGGACCAGGCTGCGGCAGCGCTCGCGGTCGGCCTCGATTCCCTCAACGCAGCGCTTGGTCAGCGTGTCGACGGCCGCCGTCAGCATCCGGAGGGAGGAGAGGGTGCAGTAGCCGATGGTCGGCTCGAAGGCATTGAGCTGGAGCTGGCCGCCCTCGGCGCAGAGCGTCACCGTGAGGTCCTGCCCGATCACCATGTAGGCGACCTGGTTCACGACCTCCGGGATCACCGGGTTGACCTTGCCCGGCATGATCGAGGAGCCGGCCTGAACGGCGGGCAGCCGGATCTCGCCGATCCCCGTGCGGGGGCCGGAGGAGAGCAGACGCAGGTCGTTGCAGATCTTCGAGAGCTTCACCGCGACGCGCTTGAGGACGCCGGAGAACAGCACGAAGGCCCCGAGGTCCGAGGTCGCCTCGATGAGGTTTCCGGCGAGCACCATGGGCTGGCCCGCGAGCCGCGACAGCTCCTCGACGGCGAGCGCCGCGTAGCGCGGATCGGCGTTGATGCCGGTGCCGATGGCGGTCGCCCCGAGATTGACCTCGCGGAACAGGGCGACGATCTCACCCAATCGCGCCACGTCCTCCTTGATCGTGGCGTGGAAGCCGTCGAACTCCTGGCCGAGCGTCATCGGCACCGCGTCCTGGAGCTGGGTGCGGCCCATCTTGAGCACGTCGGCGAACTCCACCGCCTTGCCCTTGAAGGCGTAGGCGAGGTCGTCGAGAGCGCGGATCAGGGGCTGAGTCGCGAAGATCACCGCGAGCCGGAGCGCCGTCGGGTAGGCGTCGTTGGTCGACTGCGCCATGTTGACGTCGTCGTTGGGGTGGAGCGTCTCGTAGGCGCCCGGCGTCTTGCCCATCAGCCCGAGGGCGACGTTGGCGATGACCTCGTTGGCGTTCATGTTGGTCGAGGTGCCGGCCCCGCCCTGGATCGCGTCGACGACGAAGGCCTCGGTGTAGCTCTTGTCGGTGGCGACCAGCGCGCAGGCTCGGTCGATGGCGTCGGCCTTCTTCAAATCGAGGTAGCCGAGGCGGCGGTTGGCGCGGGCGGCTGCCTGCTTCACCAGCGCCAGCGCCCGGACGAACTCGGGAAAGTGCCCGACCGGCACGCCGGTGATCGGAAAGTTCGCCACCGCGCGCTTGGTGTGGATGCCCCAGAGCGCGTCCGCCGGGACGTCCCCGTAGCCGAGAAGGTCGTGCTCGGAGCGGACCCGCTCGCCCTGCATCTCGACGGTGCGCACCGTCGCCACGGCGAGGTTGCCGTCCGGAGGCTCGGCAACGGGAGCGGGCGTCGACTCGGGTTCCATCGCGAAACCTCCTCGCGGGCGCGGGCTCAGTCCTGAAGGCCGATCACCTGGAAGCTGGTGCGCAGCTCGTCGGACATCGGCACGTTCAGGCGTTCGCCGTTCGGCAGACGCTTGAGGAACCACTTCTCGTAGGTCCAGCGCAACTCGCGGGACTCCGCGAGCCGGGAGAAGGTGCCCGAGACGACCGCTGCGAGCTCGAGATCGTTCTTGCGGAACATGATCGCGTAGGGCTCGAAGGAGAGCTTGTCGGCGAGGACCGTGTAGTCCTTCGCATCCGGCCCGCCGCCGGCGATCAGCCCGTAGAGAAGCACGTCGTCGAGGGCGAGGGCGTCGGCGCGCCCGTCGCGGACCATCGCGAAGGACTCGGCGTGGTCGCGGCCGGTGACGATCTCCGCCTGGATGCCGAGCCGGGCGAGCTGGGTTCGCACCACGCTCTCGTTGGTGGTGCCGGCCGTCACCGCGACGCGGCGGCCGCCGAGATCGCGGTAGGAGGCGACCGGCGACCCCTTGCGCACGAGGAGCTTCGTGGCGCTGATGAAGGTCACCGGCGAGAACGAGACGCTCTGGCGGCGCTCGGCGTTGGCCGTGGTCGAGCCGCATTCGAGGTCGATTCGGCCGGAGGTGACAGCCTCGATCCGGGAGGCGGAGGTCACGGGCTCGTAGACGACCTTCAGGTTGTCCTGGCCGATCTCGCGTTCGATGTCCTCGACGATCTCCTGGCACAGGTCGATGGCGTAGCCGATCGGCCGCTTCGCGCCCGCGGGCGCGGCGTCCGGCGAGGCGGGCGGGGCCGCACCGGCGGCGCCCTCGACGAAGGAGAAGGGCAGCGAGCTCGTGCGGTAGCCGATGACGACGGTGTGGGTCCGGGCGACCTTGCCGAGCGTACCCGTCAGCACCTCGATCGCGCCCGCGTCAGGCGCGCCGGCGGCGAGCAGCAGGAGCGCGGCGAGGAAGCCGGAGCGGAGCATGGGCGCCTACTCCGCCGGTTCCGGCACGGGGTCGGTGTCCCGGTCGAGGCGCTGGTCGGCCGCCGCGAGCTGGCCCTCCCACTTCGCCACCGCGACCGTGGCGACGCTGTTGCCGAGCACGTTCGTGGCCGAGCGGCCCATGTCGAGGAACTGGTCGATGCCGATGATGAGCAACAGGCCGGCCTCCGGGATGTGGAAGGTCGAGAGCGTCGCCGAGATCACCACGAGCGAGGCACGCGGCACGCCGGCCATGCCCTTCGAGGTGACCATCAGTAGGAGCAGCATGGTCATCTGCTGCCCGAGGCTCAAGGGGACGTTGTAGGCCTGCGCGATGAACATCACCGCGAAGGTGCAGTACATCATCGATCCGTCGAGGTTGAACGAGTAGCCCATCGGCAACACGAAGGAGGTGATGCGGTTGGGCACGCCGAAGCGCTCGAGGTTCGAGAGCGTCTTCGGGTAGGCCGCCTCGCTCGAGGCCGTCGAGAAGGCCAGCACGAAGGGCTCCTTGATCAGGTTCAGGAGCCGGCGGATGCCGGGGCCGCCGAGCAGGACGAAGCCCGCGAAGGCGAGCAGGCACCAGAGCATGCCGAGGCTGAAGTAGAACTCGACCATGAACTTGCCGTAGGTGACGAGCACCCCGAGTCCCTGGGTGGTGATGGTCGCCGCGATCGCCGCGAACACGGCGACGGGGGCGAAGTTCATCACGTAGCCGGTGACCTTAAGCATCACCTCGGCCAGCCCCTCGATGCCCTGCGCGAGGAAGCGGCCCTTCTCGCCGAGCGCAGCGAGCCCGACCCCGAAGAACACCGAGAACACCACGATCTGCAGGATCTCGTTGTTGGCCATCGCCTCGACGGCGCTCTTGGGCACGAGGTGGGTGACGAACTCCTTCAGGGAGAGCGAGGCGGCCTTGAGGTTGGTGCTCGCCCCCGCATCCGGCAGCGGCAGGTTCAGCGCGTCGCCGGGGCGCAGCAGGTTGACCATCACCAACCCGAGCAGAAGCGAGCAGAAGGAGGCGCCCACGAACCAGAGCAGCGCCTTGCCGCCGACCCGGCCGACGGAGGCCGTGTCGCCCATGTGCGCGATGCCGACGACGAGCGTCGAGAACACCAGCGGCGCGATGATCATCTTGATGAGCCGCAGGAACACGTCGCTGATGAGCGAGATGTAGCCGGCGATCTCCTTGGCCGTCTGCGGATCGGGCCAGGTGATGCTGCACAGGTAGCCGACGACGATGCCGAGGATCATGCCGATGAAGATCAGCGTCGTGAGGCGATTGGATCGCATCCTGTCCTCCGCGGGCCCGGTGGGCACGAATACGGGCATCATCCCTGTTTGACGGATGTGGTGCATGTTCCAGGCCACATGTCCAGGCGAGACGCACCGCGTCCGGGATGAAGAGGTGACATCCGAACGTGCTTCCCCCACCGGCACGGGAGATGCTTGCGTTCGGCCCCCGGCGGCGGCAAGCCGTTCGACGGCCAGCCTTTCCCTGGCGGTCCGGCTATGCTTCAACCGCCTTCGTACCCGCCCTCCGGCGGGCCGCGCGGACATCTCGAGGGCCGATGGACGTCTTCGTACAGCAGCTCATCAACGGCCTGACGCTAGGCTCGATCTACGGACTGATCGCCATCGGCTACACGATGGTCTTCGGCATCATCGGCATGGTGAACTTCGCCCATGGCGACGTCTTCATGGTGTCGAGCTTCGTCGCGCTGATCCTGTTCCTGCTCGTGACGACCTGGCTCGGCGTCTCCTCGATCGCGCTGGCGCTTCTCTTCGTGCTCGTCGCGACGATGCTGCTCACCGCGCTCTGGGGCTACGCGATCGAGCGCGTCGCCTACCGGCCCCTGCGGGGCTCCTTCCGGCTGGCGCCGCTGATCTCGGCGATCGGCGTCTCGATCTTCCTGGCGAACTTCGTGCAGGTGGCGCAGGGCGCGCGCAACAAGCCGACGCCGCCGATGCTGGGGGGCGCCTTCACCCTGTTCGAGCGCGACGGCTACGCCGTCAGCCTCTCCTACAAGCAGTGCGCGATCATGCTCGTCACCGCGGTGCTGCTCGCGGGCTTCTGGTACCTCGTGCAGAAGACCTCGTTCGGGCGGGCGCAGCGCGCCTGCGAGCAGGACCGGCGCATGGCCGCGCTTCTCGGCATCGACGTCGACCGCACGATCTCGCTGACCTTCGTGCTCGGCGCGGCGCTCGCGGCGGTCGCGGGCGTGCTCTACCTCGTCTACTACGGCGTGGTCTCGTTCTCGGACGGCTTCGTGCCCGGCGTGAAGGCGTTCACCGCGGCCGTCCTCGGGGGTATCGGCTCGCTGCCGGGCGCCGTGCTCGGCGGGCTGATCATCGGCCTCGTCGAGACGTTCTGGTCGGCCTATTTCTCCATCGAGTACAAGGACGTAGCCGCCTTCTCGATCCTGGCGATCGTGCTGATCTTCATGCCCTCCGGCCTGCTCGGTCGGGCCGAGGTCGAGAAGGTCTGAGGGGGATGGGCGAGGCGAACGCGGTGCGGGGCTCGTCGACCGCGGCCATCCTCGGCGACGCGGCGCTCTGGGCGCTGGCGACGCTCGGCCTCTGCATCCCCATCGTCAGCTACCGCACCGATCTCAGCCAGACGAGCGCCCTCGACCTCACCCCCCGCTGGGGTCTCGTCGCCGCCTTCTGCGCGGCGGCCTTCGCCCTGCGCGTGGCCCAGCGCCTCTGGCTCGCCCGCCGGGAGGCCCGGCGCAGCGCCGCCGTGCTCCCGAAGGGGACGGACGGGCGCGTCGCGGTCGCGAGGCGCCGGCCTTCCCTCGGCGTGCCGCTCTTCGTCGGCTTCGCCCTGGCGATGCCGCTCGTCGCGACGCTCGCCACGGGCAGCCTCGGGGCGTCGCGCTACTGGATCGACCTCGGAATCCTGATCCTCACCTACGTGATGCTCGGCTGGGGGCTGAACATCGTCGTCGGGCTCGCCGGCCTCCTCGACCTCGGCTACGTCGCCTTCTACGCGGTCGGCGCCTACAGCTACGCACTGCTCTCCACGACCTTCGGCCTGTCCTTCTGGGTCTGCCTGCCGCTCGCGGGCCTGTTCGCCGGGCTCTGGGGCATCCTGCTCGGCTTCCCCGTGCTGCGGCTTCGGGGCGACTACCTCGCCATCGTGACGCTGGCCTTCGGCGAGATCATCCGCCTCGTTCTCATCAACTGGACGGACCTCACCAACGGCTCGGCCGGCATCGACTCGATCCCGCGGGCGACCTTCTTCGGCATCCCCTTCACGGCGGGCGAGGACGGCTTCGCGAAGACCTTCGGCCTCAGCTTCGACGCCATGCACCGGATCGTCTTCCTCTACTACCTGATCCTCGCACTGGCCTTGCTCACCAACCTCGTGACGCTCCGCCTGCGCCGCCTGCCGATCGGGCGGGCCTGGGAGGCGCTGCGAGAGGACGAGATCGCCTGCCGCTCGCTCGGGATCGACACCACGGTCACCAAGCTCACCGCCTTCGCGCTCGGCGCCATGTTCGGGGGCTTCGCCGGCTCGTTCTTCGCCGTGCGCCAGGGCTTTGTCAGCCCGGAGAGCTTCAACTTCCTGGAGAGCGCCATCATCCTCGCCATCGTGGTGCTCGGCGGCATGGGCAGCCAGGTCGGCGTGGCGATCGCGGCGGTGGCGATGGTCGGCGGGCCGGAGCTCCTGCGCAACCTCGGCTTCCTCAAGTCCGTCTTCGGAGAAGGCTTCGACCCGAACGAGTACCGCCTGCTCCTGTTCGGGCTCGCCATGGTGGCGATGATGGTCTGGCGGCCCCGCGGCCTCGTCTCGCAGCGCACGCCCTCTGCGACGCTTGGGCAGCGCAAGGCGATCTCCGGCGCCTTCGTGCGCGAGGGCCACGGCTGATGGCGGCTCGGGATGCGGTCCTCACCGTCGAGCACCTGACCATGCGGTTCGGCGGGCTGACCGCCGTCAACGACGTATCCTTCAGCGTGCGCCGCGGCGACATCACCGCGCTGATCGGCCCGAACGGGGCCGGCAAGACCACGCTGTTCAACTGCGTGACCGGCTTCTACCGCCCGAGCGAGGGCCGCCTGAGGCTGCGCCACGCCGACGGGGCCGAGCATCTCCTGGAGCGGATGCCGAACCACGCCGTCAACCGCCGGGCGCGGGTGGCGCGCACCTTCCAGAACATCCGCCTGTTTCCCGGCATGACCGTGCTGGAAAACCTGCTCGTCGCCCAGCACGCGCCGCTGATGCGCGCCTCCGGCTTCAGCCTGCTCGGGCTGATCGGGAGCCCCGGCTACCGGGCGGCGCAGGGAGAGGCGATCGCGCGGGCGAAGGCGTGGCTCGACCGGATCGGCCTCACCCCCCGCGCCGACGATCCGGCGGGCGACCTGCCCTACGGCGACCAGCGCCGGCTCGAGATCGCCCGGGCCATGTGCACGCGCCCCGTCCTGCTCTGCCTCGACGAGCCCGCCGCCGGCCTCAACCCCCGCGAATCGGCGGAGCTGAACGGGCTCCTGCGCCACATCCGCGAGGCGGAGGGCACCTCGATCCTGCTCATCGAGCACGACATGGCCGTGGTGATGGAGATCTCCGACCACGTCGTCGTGCTCGACTACGGCGTGAAGATCGCCGACGGCACGCCGGCCGAGATCCGCGCCGACCCGCGCGTCATCGCCGCCTATCTCGGCGTCGAGGACGACGAGGTCGAGGCCGTGGAGGCCGAGGTCGGCATCGAGCATGCCGCGATGGAGGCGGGGCGGTGAGCGTCGCCGGCATCAACGTCCTCGTCGAGGAGACGCGGGAGGCGCAGCGGCGGGCGGCCGAACCGCTCCTCGACGTGTCCGGTGTCTCGGCCTTCTACGGCAGCGTCGCCGCGCTCCGCGAGGTCGACCTCAGCGTGCGCGCCGGCGAGATCGTCACGCTGATCGGCGCCAACGGGGCCGGCAAGTCGACCCTGATGATGACGATCTTCGGCACGCCCCAGGCGCGCTCGGGCCGCATCACCTTCGAGGGCCGCGACATCACCCGGATGCCGACCCACGAGATCGCCCGGCTCGGGCTCGCCCAGTCGCCGGAGGGTCGCCGCGTCTTCCCGCGCATGAGCGTGCAGGAGAACCTCCAGATGGGCGCGGCGCTCCACGGCGGGCGCCATTTCGGCGAGGACCTCGAGACGGTCTGCGCCCTGTTCCCTCGCCTTAAGGAGCGGCTCGGGCAGCGGGCGGGCACCATGTCGGGGGGCGAGCAGCAGATGCTCGCCATCGCCCGCGCCCTGATGAGCCGGCCGAGGCTGCTGCTCCTCGACGAGCCCTCGCTCGGCCTCGCGCCGCTGGTCGTGAAGGGGATCTTCTCCGCGATCCGGGAGCTCAACCGGGCGCAGGGGATGACGATCTTCCTCGTGGAGCAGAACGCCTATCACGCCCTCAAGCTGGCGCATCGCGGCTACGTGCTCGTCAACGGGCGCATCACCATGAGCGGCGAGGCCCGCGCGCTCCTCGACGACCCGGCCGTGAAGGCCGCCTATCTCGAAGGCGGCGCCGGGGGCCATGCCGTGTCCACTGGGGAGGAGGCGTCGTGAGCCTCGGCCAGGGCCTGCTCTTCGAGGAGGATTCGCTCGGCGTCTTCCTGCTCGTCACCGTGGCGATGGGCGGCTGGGCCGCCTGGATGACGGCCGGCGCCATCGCCCGGACCTGGCGGCCGTTCTGGCAGTGCCTGCCGGCGCTGCTCGCGGTGGCGGCGGCGGTGCGCTTCATCCATTTCGCCCTGTTCGAGGGCACGCTGCTCTCGGCGCACTACTTCCTCGTCGACGCGGCCTTCGTGCTGATCGTCGGGGCGGTGGGCTTTCGCGCGACGCGGGCGCGGCAGATGGTGACGCAGTACCGCTGGCTCTACGAGCGCGCCGGCCCCTTGAGCTGGCGGCCGCGCTCTCCGGCGGGCGGAGAGCCGTGACGCCACCCCGCGACCGGGCGGGAAACTTGCACGCGTGACTTGCAAACCCATGCGGCCCCGGGCCGCGCGACGGGACATCGAGGGAAGGGGAACGGACATGAAGGCATCGCTGCTCGCTGGACTCGCCCTCGGGCTTCTCATGGCCGGGGGCGCGCAGGCGCAGATCAAGATCGGCGTCGCGAGCCCGGTCACCGGCGGCAGCGCGGCCTTCGGCGCCCAGATCCGCAACGGCGTCACCCAGGCCGTCGAGGACATCAACAAGGCCGGCGGCGTGAAGGGCCAGAAGTTCGAGCTGTCGAGCGGCGACGACGCCTCCGACCCGAAGCAGGGCGTCTCGGTCGCCAACAAGTTCGCCGCCGACGGCGTGAAGATGGTCGTCGGCGACTTCAACTCCGGCGTCTCGATCCCGTCCTCCGACGTCTATCAGGACGCCGGCATCATCCAGATCACGCCGGCCTCGACGGCGGTGAAGTTCACCGAGCGCGGCAACTGGAACACCTTCCGCACCTGCGGCCGCGACGACCAGCAGGGGGCGGTGGCCGGCGAGTATCTCGCCAAGCATTTCCAGGGCAAGAAGGTCGCCTTCGTCCACGACAAGACGCCCTACGGCCGGGGGCTGGCCGACGAGACCCGCAAGGTCTACCGCGCCAAGGGCGGCAAGGACGTGATCTACGAGGGCATCAACCCCGGCGAGAAGGACTATTCGGCCCTCGTCTCGAAGCTGAAGCAGGCCAATGTCGACGTGGTCTACTACGGCGGCATCCACACGGAGGCGGGCCTTCTCGTGCGCCAGATGCGCGACCAGGGCCTGAAGGCGCCGCTGATGGGCGGCGACGGCATCACCGACAAGGAGTTCGTGCAGATCGCCGGCCCCGGCGCCGAGGGCACGCTGATGACCTTCTCGCCGGACGCCCGCAAGAACCCGAACGCCAAGGACGTGGTCGCCGCCTTCCAGAAGAAGGGCATCGATCCGGAGGCCTACACCCTCTACTCCTACGCCGCCGTGCAGATCCTGAAGGCTGCCATCGAGGCGACGGGCTCGACCGACGGCAAGGCGCTGGCCGACTACCTCCACCAGGGCAAGCCGACCGCGACGGTGATCGGCGAGATCGCCTACGATAAGAAGGGCGACATCACCCGGCCGGACTACGTGATGTATGTCTGGAAGAAGAACGCCTCCGGTGCCATCGACTACGCCGGAAACGAGGTCGGCCAGTAATCGAGCCGGCCCGTCGGCAAGCCAGCGCCAGGATTGCAGAAAAGACACATGTCACGGCGGCGTCGAGTTGTAACACGACGTTTGCCGGGATGTGTCGCTTCGTATCTTGCACAGGACGGTTTTCCCGTTACCCATAGCGTCAACCGACAGTAGATCGGCGCCTGCCCAAAGAAGAAACTTGGGCGCACAAAGAATGTGCACGCGGCCGGGGCCGCATCGGCGAAATGCTTGGGCTTGGGGCTGGTACGATGACGACGATCCGATCTGTTCTTCTCGGCACGGCGGCCGGGCTTGCTGCGGCGACCGCGGGGCAGGCGGCCGACCTTCCCGTCAAGAAGGCGATCCCGATCGAGTACGTGCGGGTCTGCGGCGCCTACGGCGCGGGCTTCTTCTACATCCCCGGCACCGATACCTGCCTGCGCGTCGGCGGCCGCGCCCGCTTCGAGGCCGGCTACATCCCGAACCCGAACCGCAACCAGAGCCAGGGCGACAGCTCGCAGTTCCGCGGGCTGGCCCGCCTGAACGTCGATGCCCGCACGCAGACCGGCTACGGCACGCTCCGCGCCTTCCTGCGCCTGGAGTTCGCGAGCCGCACGGGCATCTTCATGGCGTCCGGGACGCAGCAGCGCATCGCCAACGCCTTCCCGGCCACGGGCCAGGACGCCTTCGGCCGCGTGCAGAACTTCGTCGTCGCCGACAAGGCCTTCGTGCAGTTCGCCGGTCTCACCGCCGGTCGCGCCTCGTCCTTCTTCGATTTCTACGCCCACGACTACGAGCTGATCGGCACCACCGGCGGCTCCGACGTGCCCTCCACGAACCTGCTGGCCTACACGGCGAAGTTCGGCGAGGGCTGGTCGGCCACCCTGTCGATGGAAGACCCGAACTTCCGCAAGAACCCGGTCTACTCCGCCGCCGTCGCCGCGGCGCTGGGAGCCGGCCTGCCGACGCAGTTCGCCGTCACCACCACGGCCCCGACCCCGATCATCCTGGCGACGAACGCCGCCGGCAACGCCACCGCGGTCGCCTTCGTCGATGCCGTGCAGCGCTCGCGCATGCCCGACTTCGTCGGCGCCCTGCGCTACGACGCGGCCTGGGGCTCGGCCCAGCTCTCCGCGGCGGTCAAGGACGTGAACACCGGCGGCTTCATCGGCGGCGCCGTGCTGCCGGCCGGCACCAACGGCGCGGCGCTGCTTGCCACGCGCGGCATCACCAGCGGCTCGCAGACGGCCTATGGCTGGGCGGTGCAGGGCGGCGTGAAGGTCAACACGCCCTTCGTGGCGCCGGGCGACGGCCTCTACCTCCAGGGCGCCTACGGCGTCGGCGCAATCGTCTACACCGGCTTCACCTATTTCACCGGCACCTACGGCAGCAACCTGACCCCGACGCAGGGCGCGCCCTTCCAACACTACCTGTCGGACGCGGTGGTCAATCCGCTGACCGGCCGCCTCGACCTCTCGAACAGCTTCACGGTCTCGGCTGCCTACCTCCACTACTGGACGCCGGAGTGGCGCTCGGCCTTCTTCGGCGGCTACGGCGAGGTCGGGTTCGGCCGCGGCACGCGGGCGGCCTTCAGCCTGACGAACGGCCTCGTCGGCTCGGCCACGCCCCCGTCGGTGGTGACGAACGCCGCCGCCTTCGCGGTGAGCCCGGTGCTGCGCGACAACGCTCAGGTCACCGCCGGCGCCAGCCTGATCTGGTCCCCGGTCAAGGACCTCGATATCGGCGTCGAGGGCACCTACATCGGCACCTCGGTGCTCAGCGGCCGGGTCGCCGACCAGACGCGGCCCGTCACCGACGCCAGCGGGCTGCCGGTCTACACGGTGCGGCGCCACGACGTGACCCAGATCCGCATGCGCGTGCAGCGCGATTTCTGAGGACGAGCGGGGCCTGGCGCGACGCTTGGCCCCGGATGTGCCTGTGCGCGGGTGACACGCACGTCCCGCCGCCCCAGTATGAGCGAGACCGGGGCCCGCCCGCGGCGCGGCCCGCAACAAGGATGATCCTCGCATGCGTCTCCCCCTCGCGCTGGCCTCGATCCCCCTCAGCCTGGCCCTCGTGGCGATGCCGGCGGCCGCCCAGGACCTCACCGGCACGCTGAAGAAGGTGAAGGACACCGGCGCGATCACCATCGGCTACCGCGATTCGTCGGTGCCCTTCTCCTATCTCGACGGCGACCAGAAGCCGGTCGGCTACGCGATGGACATCTGCCTGAAGATCACCGAGGCGGTGAAGACCCACTTGAAGCTCGACAAGCTCGAGGTGAAGCTCAACCCGGTGACCTCGGCGACGCGCATCCCGCTGATCGCCAACGGCACCATCGACCTCGAGTGCGGTTCGACCACCAACAACGCCGACCGGCAGAAGCAGGCTGGCTTCACCAACAGCCACTTCCTCACCGCGACGCGCTACGTCTCCAAGAAGGAGAAGAAGCTCGACAAGATCGAGGACCTCAAGGGCCGCACCGTGGTCTCGACCTCGGGCACCACCAACATCCGCCAGATCAACGAGGCGAACGCCGCCCGCAGCCTCGGGCTGACCATCCTCCCGGCCAAGGACCACGCCGAGGCCTTCCTGATGGTCGAGACCGGCCGGGCCGACGCCTTCGTTATGGACGACGTGCTGCTGGCCTCCCTCGCCGCGGGCTCCAAGACGCCTGACGCCTACGTGATCTCCTCCGAGGCGCTCTCGAAGCCCGAGCCCTACGGCATCATGCTGCGCAAGGACGACGCGCCCTTCAAGGCGGTCGCGGACGCGGCGACGAAGGCGCTCTACGGCAGCCCGGACGGCAAGGCCCTCTACGAGAAGTGGTTCACGAAGCCGATCCCGCCGCGGGGCATCAACCTCAAGCTGCCGATGACCGAGGCGATGCAGAAGCAGTTCGCCAACCCGAGCGACAGCCCGGACCCGGCCGCCTACTGATTCGCAGCGGCAGGGACATGGGCGGGGACGCGAGGCGGTGAACTACACCTGGAACTGGGGCATCTTCCTCGAGCCCTCGCCTGAGGGCACCGGCACGTATGCCGACATGCTCCTCTCCGGCCTGAGCTGGACCATCGCCACGGCGCTCTCGTCCTGGGTGATCGCCTTCTGCCTCGGCTCGCTGATCGGGGTGCTGCGCACCCTGCCCTCGAAGGCGGCGCGCGCGGTCGGCACGGCCTATGTCGAGCTGTTCCGCAACGTGCCGCTGCTCGTGCAGATGTTCCTCTGGTACTTCGTGCTGCCCGAGGTGCTGCCGGGCTCCCTGGGCTCCTGGATCAAGCAGTTGCCGAACGCGCCCTTCTATACGGCGGTGGCGTGCCTCGGCTTCTTCACCGCCTCGCGGGTCGCCGAGCAGGTGCGCGCCGGTATCGAATCTCTGCCCCGCGGGCAGCGGATGGCGGGCACCGCCATGGGCTTCACCGTCGCCCAGACCTACCGCTACGTGCTGCTGCCGAACGCCTACCGCATCATCCTGCCGCCGCTGACCTCGGAGTTCCTGAACAACCTGAAGAACACCTCGGTCGCGCTGACCATCGGCCTCCTGGAGCTGACCGGCCGCGCGCGCTCGATGCAGGAGTTCTCGTTCCAGGTGTTCGAGGCCTTCACCGCCGCCACGATCCTCTACGTGCTCGTGAACCTCGTCGTCATCGCCGCCGCGACCCTGATCGAGCGGCGGGTGGCCGTGCCGGGGCAGCGCTGATGTTCCAGAACTTCGACTTCGGCGTCGTCGCGAGCTCCCTGCCCTACCTGTTCGGGCAGGGCATGGTGTTCACGCTGACCCTCACGGCGCTCGCCGCCACGGGGGGCGTGGTGTTCGGCACGCTGCTCGCCATGATGCGGCTCTCGGGCGTGCCGGGCCTGTGGCACGCGGCCAAGCTCTACGTCGAGCTGATGCGCTCTCTGCCCCTCGTGCTGGTGATCTTCTGGTTCTACTTCCTGGTGCCCTACATCGGCGCCTGGATGACGGGCTCCCCGAACCCGATCCAGGTCGGCGCCTTCACCTCGGCGCTCATCACCTTCACGCTGTTCGAGGCGGCCTACTTCGCCGAGATCATGCGCGCGGGCATCCAGTCGATCCCGAAGGGCCAGACGGCGGCCGCCCAGGCGCTCGGCATGGGCTACGCGCAGACCATGCGCCTCGTGGTGCTGCCGCAGGCCTTCCGCAACATGCTGCCGCTGCTGCTGACCCAGACCATCGTGCTCTTCCAGGACACCTCCCTCGTCTACGTGCTCTCGCTGACGGACTTCTTGGGCGCGGCCTCGAAGGTCGCCCAGCGCGACGGGCGGCTCGTGGAGATGTACCTGTTCGCGGCGCTCGTCTACTTCGCGGTCTGCCTCGCGGCCTCCTTCCTGGTGCGGCGCCTTCAGGCCCGCGTCGCCATCATCCGCTGACTCCGGGAGCCCGAGAGGCATGACCGACTCGCCCATCACCGGATCGACGGCGACGCCCGCGCCCGCCGCCGCGGCCCAGGCGGCGCCAAGCGATTCCGGCCTCCAGCCGGGGACGCTCATCGAGCCGGCACGCCAGCGGGCGCCCGGCACGGCGATGATCGCCATCGACGCGATCAGCAAGTGGTACGGCGACTTCCGCGTGCTCCACGAATGCACCACGGCGGTGGCAAAGGGCGAGGTCGTGGTGGTCTGCGGCCCCTCGGGCTCGGGCAAGTCGACGCTGATCAAGTGCGTGAACGCGCTCGAGCCCTTCCAGAAGGGTCAGATCACCGTCGACGGCACCAAGATCGCCGACAAGGCGACGAACCTGCCGAAGCTCCGCTCGCGGGTCGGCATGGTCTTCCAGCACTTCGAGCTGTTCCCGCACCTGTCGATCACCGACAACCTCACCATCGCCCAGCGCAAGGTGCTCGGGCGCCCGAAGGAGGAGGCCCACAAGCGCGGGCTCGACCTGCTCGCCCGCGTCGGTCTCTCGGCGCACGCGAAGAAGTTTCCGGGCCAGCTCTCCGGTGGCCAGCAGCAGCGGGTGGCGATCGCCCGCGCGCTCGCCATGAACCCGGTGGTGATGCTCTTCGACGAGCCGACCTCGGCGCTGGACCCCGAGATGGTCGGCGAGGTCCTCGACGTGATGGTCGAGCTCGCCCGCGAGGGCATGACCATGATGGTCGTGACCCACGAGATGGGCTTCGCCCGCAAGGTCGCCGACCGGGTGATCTTCATGGACCAGGGCGAGATCGTCGAGGACGCCGGCAAGGACGACTTCTTCGGCAAGCCGCGCTCGGAGCGGGCACAGACCTTCCTGTCGAAGATCCTTCAGCATTGATGCCGGCTCGCCGAGTCCCTCGAACCGACCGTTCGAGGGACTCGGCGGTACAGCGCTTCGGCTCTCAAGCCTTCTTCACCCAGCGTCCGCCCTCGTCCTGCTGCCAGTAGGCGACCGCGTGGCCGGCCTCCTTGGCCTCGCGCCACTGCTCGCGGGCCTTGAGGAGGGCGTCCTGGTCGGTACCGTCGAAGAGGATGCAGATGCGCTCGTAGCTGCCCGCATCCGCCGGGAGCGCCGCGCCCTCGACGAGGAAGCGGATCGAGGCGGCGTTGGGGTTGTGCTCGCGCAGCGTCAGCAGCACGGGCTGCGTCGCCGCATCCGCCTCCCGGTCGGTGCCGTGGGGCAGGAAGCTCTCGTCGCTGTAGGTCCAGAGCCCGTCGTCCAGCGCCTGGAGGCGCTCCTCGCTCGAGGCCTGGATCGTCGCCCGCCACTGCCGCGCCAGGGAGCGCTCGACCAGCGTCGGCAGCACCGTCTCCAGGGGCTGGCGCTGGAGGTGGTAGAACAGGATCTCGGTCACGGGCCGCCTCTCTTCACGGCTCGATGAAGTGGGGCACGAACAGCGCCGCGTCACCCGTCACCGGGCCGCTGCTCTCGCGGATGCACAGGCCCGCCGCCGCGTCGCCGACGACCCAGGAGCCGATGAGGGGCCGGCGCCCGTCTAGATCGGGCAATTCCGCGAGGCCCTGGCGGATGGTTCCCTCCTCGCCGTAGGGACCCTCGGCGCGTGCCAGCACCGCGCCGTCACGCACGATCAGGATGTTGGCGCCCTCCCGCGAGAACAGGGGCTTGCGCACGAAGGACCGGCCGAGGCTTGCCTTCGCCGGGTCCTCCTCGAAGAAGGCCGGCAGCAGGTTCGGGTGCCCCGGCGCCATCGCCCAGAGATGCGGCAGCAAGCCCTTGTTCGAGAGCAGCATCTTCCAGGGCGGCTCGAGGAAGCGGGTCGGCGTGCGCGCCACCGCCGAGCCGAAGGCGTCACCGAGCGCCCACTCCCACGGGTAGAGCTTGAACAGGGTGTCGATGCCGCGCCCGTCGCGGGTGCAGAGGCGCGCGTCGGCATCGAGCCCGATGTCGGGCAGGTCGAGGAAGGTGGTGTCGCGCCCCGCCTGCACGGCGCAATCCTGAAGGTAGGCGACGGTGCCCCGGTCCTCCGGCGCCTCGGCGTAGGCCGCGAGAGCGAGGAGCCCGTCCACGGGAAGCTCCCGGAACCGGGCCACGAGCCGCTCGTGGACGGAGTTGAACTGGTCGCTCCCCGCCGGCAACCGGCCCGAGGCAAGCGCCTGCTCCAGCCAGAGCCACTGGAAGACGCCGGTCTCGTAGAGCGCCGTCGGAGTGTCGGCGTTGTATTCGAGGAGCTTCGCCGGCCCGTTTCCTCCGTAGGCGAAATCGAGCCTTCCGTAGAGGCTCGGGTCGCCCCGCCGCCAGCTGTCGCGGACGGCGTCCCAGGCTCTCTCGGGGATGCGCAGCGAGGCGAGGATGCGCTCGTCCGCGACGGCGCGGGCGGCGAACTCCAGGCAGAGGGCGTGAAGCTCGCCCGTCGGCCCTTCGATGTCCCGCTCGATCTCCTCCAGGGTGAAGCCGTAGGCGTGGCTCTCGTCCCAGTAGGGGGCGCCGTCGAGGGTGTGGAAGACGAAGCTGTTGGCCGCGGCGGTCTCCCGCCAGTCCGGGCGCTCGCCGGTCGCGACGCGGCGCATCAGCCGCTCGCGGAGCCGTGCGAGGACGAGCCCGACGAGAAGGAGCGCCCCGTCGCCCCGAAGCCGCCGAAGGAGGCTTTGTGCACGGCGGACGAGGCGACCCGCGCCGTCGAGGCCCGGCCGCCGCTCGACGTGACGATCCGTGCCCCGGAACCGGTGCAGTAGCCGGCGGAGCCGTGCCGCTCGGCCTTCGGCTCGTGCTCGAACAGGGGCTGGGGCTCGATGCCCTGCTCCGGCCGGCGTCCGATCAGGAAGGCGGCCATGCGCGGCTGCGCCTGGCCCGCGAGCAGCGTCGGCACCCGGCCGCCGGAGAGGCAGTGGCCGGCGCCGTGATGGCGCTCGCAGTCGGATTCGCTCGCGTAGCGGGGCGCCGCGCCCTGATAGGTGGCCACGGCCCGCGCGTGGTCCCGGCGGCAATCCTCCTCGCTGCGAACGCCCGCGGCGGCGCAGGCCTCGGCGTCGGCGTAGATGAGCACATCCTCCTCTCGCTGCGACAGGTCGATGCGCCCGAGGCCGAGGGCCGCCGCGCCGGCGCCGGCCAGGAGCACGAGCGACACGGTCTGCGAGCGCTTGCCGCGCTTCGCCAGCGGGCCGGCGGTCTTCTCCCCGTCCGTGCCGGCGGGGGTCTGGTCCGATGCCAAGACGGCGCCTCCCCGGGCTCGACTCCCTCAGTAGGTCATGGAGGCGGCGTTGATGACGCCGCCGGCGAGCGAGGCCGAGGCCAGCAGCACCGCGGCCGCGACCTCGCCCTCCGCGATTCGCCGGGAGAGATCGGGCAGCAGGAGCCGCACCAGCCAGTAGATCAGCACCTGGACGACGAGGGCGACGAGCCCCCAGACGATGCAGTCGAGGATCGACTGCGCGTTGTAGATCGAGACCGCGAGCGGCAGGGCGTAGCCGATCAGGCTCGCCCCGAGCGCGATGGCTGCCGCGACGTTGCCGGCCCGGATCAGCGCGATCTCCCGGTGAGGCGTCGCGGTGAGATACACGGCGAGGAAGAGTCCGACGAGGCCGAGCGCCGTCGCGTAGTAGGCGAGGAAGGCCGGCAGGCCCGAGATCGAGACCATGCCGGGCGCTCCCTCAGACCAGCCGGCTCTGCTCGATCGCCGCGGCGACGAAGCTCCGGAACAGCGGGTGCGGCTCGAAGGGGCGCGATTTCAGCTCCGGGTGGAACTGCACGCCGATGAACCAGGGGTGGCCGACATGCTCGACCGTCTCGGGCAGCAGCCCGTCCGGCGAGGTGCCGGAGAAGCACAGCCCCGCCGCCTCCAGCCGCTCGCGATAGGCCATGTTGACCTCGTAGCGGTGGCGGTGGCGCTCGGAGATCTCGGTGTCGCCGTAGATCTCGGCGATGCGGGTGCCCTCGCGCAGCGTCGCGCCGTAGGCGCCGAGCCGCATGGTGCCCCCGAGGTCGCCGGCCTGGGCGCGACGCTCCAGCTCGTTGCCCTTGAGCCATTCCGTGAGGAGGCCGACCACTGGCTCCCGGGTCTCGCCGAACTCGGTGGAGTTCGCCGCGTCGATGCCGGCGAGCGAGCGGGCCGCTTCGATCACCGCCATCTGCATGCCGAAGCAGATGCCGAAATAGGGGATGCGCCGCTCGCGGGCGTAGCGGGCCGCGCGGATCTTGCCCTCGGCGCCGCGCTGGCCGAAGCCGCCGGGCACGAGGATGCCGTGGATGCCCTCGAGGAAGGGCGCCGGGTCCTCCCGTTCGAAGACCTCGGACTCGATCCACTCGAGGTTGACCCGCACCCGGTTGGCGATGCCGCCATGGGTGAGCGCCTCGCTCAGCGACTTGTAGGCGTCCTTGAGGCCGGTGTACTTGCCGACGATGGCGATGGAGACCTCGCCCTCGGGGTTGCGCACCCGCTCGGAGATGGTCCGCCACTTGTCGAGGCGGGGCTCCTCCTCCGGCGCGATGCCGAAATGGGCGAGCACCTCCCGGTCGAGACCCGCCGCCCGGTAGGAGAGCGGCACGTCGTAGATCGAGTCGACGTCGCGGGCCTCGATCACCGCGCTCTCGCGCACGTTGCAGAACAGGCCGAGCTTGCGCCGCTCCTCCTCCGGGATCGGGCGGTCGCAGCGGCAGAGCAGGATATCGGGCTGGATGCCGATGGAGCGCAGCTCCTTGACGGAGTGCTGCGTCGGCTTGGTCTTCAGCTCCCCGGCGGAGGGGATGTAGGGCAAGAGCGTCAGGTGCATGAAGAGGGTGGCGCCCCGCGGCATCTCCTGGCCGAGCTGGCGGATCGCCTCGAAGAAGGGCAGGCCCTCGATGTCGCCGACCGTGCCGCCGATCTCGACGAGCACGAAGTCGAAGGCGTCGTTGCCGTCGAGGACGAAGGCCTTGATGGCGTTGGTGACGTGGGGGATCACCTGGATGGTGGCGCCGAGATAGTCGCCCCGCCGCTCCTTGGCGATGATGTCCTGGTAGATGCGGCCGGTGGTGATGTTGTCCGCCCGCGTCGCCGGCAGGCCGGTGAAGCGCTCGTAATGCCCGAGGTCGAGGTCGGTCTCGGCGCCGTCGTCGGTGACGAAGACCTCGCCGTGCTGGGTCGGGCTCATCGTGCCCGGATCGACGTTCAGGTAAGGGTCGAGCTTGCGCAGTCGGACCCGGTATCCGCGGGCCTGGAGCACGGCCGCGAGCGCCGCCGAGGCGAGGCCCTTGCCGAGAGACGAGACCACGCCGCCGGTGATGAAGACGTACCGCGTGGATGTCCCGTCAGTCATGGGCCTCGGTCCATAAGGGAAGGGGAGCGATTCGCCAAACCGGCGCGCTCTCGGAGATTGCTGGATGCGCCGCGCGGGGTCTGGCCCGCGCGGATCGGATCGGGTGGAGGAGGCAGGCTCGCGCCCCGGCCTCAGCGCGACTGCGGCGCCTCGGGGACGGCGGGCTGGGCCGGAGCCGGAGCCGGAGCGGCCGGAGCCGCGGGGGCCTGCCCGCTCTGCTGGCCGCCCTGCTGGCGGAGCGTGTCGAGGAGGTTGTCGGCGCCGCCGGGCCGGGCGGGCTGCGCGGTGCCGACCCCGTCAAGGATCGACTTCGGCGCCACGCTCCGGTGCGACATCACGGCGAGCGTCATGCTGGTGGCGAAGAACATCGCCGCCAGGATCGCGGTGGCGCGGGTGAGCGCGTTGGCCTGGCCGCGGCCGGTCATGAAGCCCGAGACGCCGCCGCTCCCGCCGCCGCCGAGGCCGAGGCCGCCCTCGGAGCGCTGCAGCAGCACCACGGCGATGAGCCCGAGCACGATGAGAAGGTGGACGACGATCAGGACGGTCTGCATCGGATTTCCAGCAAGGCGCCCGCCTCGGCCGGCGGGACCGTGCGGGCAGAACCGGCCACGTCGAACGCCACCGGACCCCGCGAAGTGCGGGGCCTTACACCAATCCGCGGGCGAAGGCCAACGCGGCGCGGAGGCCGGCGACCAGAAGAAGCGCTTCGCTCAATCCGCGTAGGCCGCGGCGATCCCCAGGAAGTCGTCGGCCACGAGGCTGGCGCCGCCGACGAGGGCGCCGTCGACGTTCTCGACCGCCATCAGCTCGCGGGCGTTGCCGGGCTTCACCGAGCCGCCGTAGAGGATGCGCACAGCCTGCGCCTCCGCGCCGATGAGCTGGCCGAGCATCTCGCGCAGCGACGCATGGACCTCGGCGACGTCGGCGGGCGTCGGCGTCAGGCCGGTGCCGATCGCCCAGACCGGCTCATAGGCGATCACCGTGTCGGCGCCGGTCGCGCCCTTCGGCACACCGATGGCGAGCTGGGCGCGCACGATGTCGAGGGTGCGGCCCTCCTCGCGCTCCTCGCGGGTCTCGCCGACGCAGATGATGCCGCACAGGCCCGCGCGGCGGGCGGCCAGCGCCTTGGCGTGGACGCCGTCGTCGGTCTCGTTGTGGTAGGCGCGGCGCTCGGAATGGCCGACGATGACGTAGCGGGCCCCGAGATCGGCGAGCATCTCCGCCGAGATCGAGCCGGTGAAGGCGCCGCTGGGCTTGGCGTGCAGGTTCTGGCCGCCGATGGCGATGCTCGAGCCCTCGGCCGCCGCGACGCAGGAGGCGATCAGGGTCGAGGGCGGGCAGATCAGAACGTCGATGCGCTCGGCGAGCTGCGGGGACAGCGCCCGCCGGACCGCCTCGACAGTGCCGACCGACTCCCGCAGGCCGTTCATCTTCCAGTTGCCCGCAACCAGCGGCCGCCGACCCTGACTCGCCATCAACCCCTCACGCGCACGCGATCAACCTTGAGCGGCGAGGTAGCAGGCGGGGCAGGCCCGCGCAAACGCCGCGCCGGGGCGCGCCGGGCTTTGCCTTGAGGGTCGGTTCGGTCTATCGCGGGGACCCCGACGAGACCGGTCGGGCGCCCTCCCCCCCGCGCGAGGGCTCCCCGCGAGGACGGACACCCCGGCGCCGATGCTCCAGAACATGCGCAACGCCAGCCAGCACTGGCTCGGCAAGATCGTGCTGACGATCGTGTTCACGTTTCTCATCGCCGGTGTGGCGATCTTCGGCGTCGAGGAATTCTTCCGGGGCGGATCGAGCACGGCGGTCGCCACCGTCGGCAAGACGCAGATCAGCGCCGAGCAGGTCCGCTCCGCCTACCAGAACCAGCTTCAGCGCTACCAGCAGCAGCTCCGCCGCAACCTGACGCCCGACCAGGCCCGCTCGCTCGGCCTCGACCGGCAGGTGCTCTCGCAGCTCGTGTCGGAGGCCTCCCTCGACCAGAAGGCCCGCGACCTCGGGCTCGCCGTCTCCGACGCCGCGGTGCTGCGGGCCATCCACGACGAGAAGAGCTTCCAGAACGCGGAAGGCCGCTTCGAGTCGACCCTGTTCTATCAGGCGCTCCAGCGCGCGGGCCTGAACGAGGCCCTGTTCGTGCGCGAGCAGCGCTCCGTCATCGCCCGCCTCCAGATCGCCGAGGCGGTCGCCGGAGAGATCGCGGTGCCCCAGGCGCTGCGCGCGGCCGTCCACCGCTACGCGACGGAGCGCCGGGCCGCCGACTACCTGATCCTGCCGCCGTCCGCCGCCGGCGACGTGCCGGCCCCGACCGAGGACGAGCTGAAGGCCTATTACGAGGCGAACCGCGGCACGTTCCGGGCGCCTGAGACCCGCGCCGTCGCGCTCCTGGTGCTCGACCCCGCGACCGTCGCCAAGCCCGATGCCGTGAGCGAGGACGAGGTCCGCAAGGTCTACGAGCGGGAGAAGTCCCGCTTCGGCGACCCAGAGCGCCGGACGATCCAGCAGATCGTCTTCCCCGACGAGGAGGCCGCCAAGGCCGCCCGCACCCGCATCGAGAGCGGCGAGGCGCCCTTCGAGACCGTGGCCGGCGAGCGCGGCGTCGATCCGAAGGAGCTGTCGCTCGGCACTCTCGCCAAGTCCGAGATCTTCGATCCGGCCGTGGCGGGGGCCGCCTTCGCCCTGGAGCAGGGCAAGGTGAGCGAACCGGTGAAGGGCCGCTTCGGCACCGTGCTCCTGCGCGTCACTGCGATCACGCCGGGCACCATGAAGCCGCTGGCCGAGGTCGCGCCCGAGATCCGCAAGGCCATCGCCCTCGAGCGGGCCCGGACGGAGGTCGACACGATCCACGAGGCGATCGAGGACCTGCGGGCCGGCGCCAAGCCGCTCGCCGACATCGCCAAGGAGAAGGGCCTGCCCCTCGTCACGGTCGAGGCGATCGACGCGCAGGGGCGCGACCCCTCCGGCACCAAGGCCGCCGGTATCCCGGACGCGGACACCACCCTGCCGGCGGTGTTCCGCTCGGAGGTCGGCAGCGATAACGAGGCCCTGCGCACCAAGGCCGGCGGCTACGTCTGGTTCGACGTGACCAAGGTCGAGCCGGCCCACGACAAGCCCCTCGACGCGGTGCGCGACGCGGCGGGCTCCGCCTGGCGGACCGCCGAGGTCAACAAGCGCCTCATCGCCAAGAGCCGCAGCTTCGCCGAGCGGCTCGACAAGGGCGAGCCCCTCGATTCCATCGCGCAGGAGGCGGGCGTCAACGCCCATCACGCGGAGGCGCTCGCCCGCAACCAGCCGAAGGACGAGCTCACCGCCGACGTCGTCAACCGGATCTTCGCCACCGCCGTCGGCAAGGCGGGCTCCGCGCCCTCTGGCGAGGGCCGGGCGGTGTTCCTCGTGAAATCGGCCTCGGTGCCGGCCTACGTGCCGGGCGCGCAGAGCGACAAGACCGTCGAGACGCAGTTCCGGACCGCCCTCGTCGACGACGTGCTCGGCGAGTACATCGCCGACGTGCAGAAGAACGCCGGCGTCAGCGTCAACCAGGCCGCGCTCCGCCGGGCAATCGGCGGCGAGTACTGAGGGTCCGATGACCGCGTCGATGCCGGGCCCGACGGACGAGGCCGTCTTCCGCGCCGCCTACGAGGCCGGCCGCGCGAGCCTCGTCTCGCTGACCCTGGTGGCCGACCTCGAGACGCCGGTCGCGGCCTTCCTGAAGCTGCGCGCGGGACATTCCGGCACCGCCTTCCTGCTCGAATCCGTCGAGGGCGGGGCGGTGCGCGGGCGCTACTCGATGATCGGCCTCGACCCCGACCTGATCTGGCGCTCCAGCGACGGCCGCGCCGAGATCGCCCGAGCCCCGGAGCTCGGCCGCTTCGAGGCGGACGGGCGCGCGCCCCTCGACAGCCTGCGCGCGCTCATCGCGGAGAGCGCCATCGGCACCGACTCCGCGGAGGCGCTGCCGCCCATGGCCGCGGGCCTGTTCGGCTATCTCGGCTACGACATGGTCCGCGCCATGGAGACCCTCCCGGAGCCGAACCCCGACCCGCTCGGCGTGCCGGACGCGGTGCTGGTGCGACCCCGGACCATGGTGGTGTTCGACGCGGTGCGCGACCTCATCACCGTGGTGAGCCCCGTCCGCCCGGAGCCGGGAATGACGGCCGGGGCCGCCTGGGAGGCCGCGCAGGAGCGCCTGGAGCGGGTGGCGGAGGCGCTGGAGGGCCCCCTGCCCATCGAGGCGCGGGCCGACCTCTCCGGCATCGCCCATCCGGAGCCCGTCTCGAACACGACGCCCGCCGCGTACGCCGCCATGGTGGCGCGGGCGAAGGAGTACATCGTCGCCGGCGACGTCTTCCAGGTTGTGCTCTCGCAGCGCTTCGAGGCGCCCTTCACGCTGCCGGCCTTCGCGCTCTACCGCTCGCTCCGGCGGACCAACCCCGCGCCCTTCCTCTGCTACCTCGATTTCGAGGGCTTCCAGGTCGTCTGCTCCTCGCCCGAGATCCTGGTGCGCCTGCGGGACGGCAAGGTGACGATCCGGCCGATCGCCGGCACGCGGCGGCGCGGCGCCACGCCCGCCGAGGACAAGGCGCTCGCCGACGAGCTTCTCGCCGACCCGAAGGAGCGCTCCGAGCACCTGATGCTGCTCGATCTCGGCCGCAACGACGTCGGCCGTGTCTCGCGGATCGGCAGCGTCCGGGTGACGGGATCGTTCTTCCTCGAGTTCTACAGCCAGGTCATGCACATCGTCTCGAACGTCGAGGGCGAGATCGATCCCCGCCACGACGGCCTCGACGCGCTCGCCGCGGGGTTCCCCGCCGGCACCGTCTCCGGCGCGCCGAAGGTGCGGGCCATGGAGATCATCGACGAGCTGGAGCGGGAGAAGCGCGGCCCCTACGGCGGCTGCATCGGCTATTTCGGGGCCGGCGGCGAGATGGACACCTGCATCGTGCTCCGCACCGCCATCGTGAAGGACGGCCGCATGCACGTGCAGGCGGGCGCCGGCATCGTGCACGATTCCGATCCGGCCTCCGAGCAGCAGGAATGCGTCAACAAGGCCAAGGCCCTGTTCCGCGCCGCCGAGGAGGCGGTCCGCTTCGCCGCCCAGGCCAAGCGAGGGCAGTAGGCCCCTATCCGAGCGCCCGCAGGGAGGCACGGAGCGCATCGGCATCGAGCCCGTCCAGGCCCGCCTCGACGGCGCCGTGGGTCTCCCGCCAGATCGGCACCGCCGCGGCGAGGCGCGCCCGGCCCTCTACGGTCAGTTCCAGGCGCCGGCCGCGCCGGTCCTTCGGGTCGACGCTCACCTGGACGAGCCCGCGCCGCTCCAGCACCTTGAGGGCGGCGGTCAGCGTCGTGCGGTCCATGGCCAGCAGCCCCGCGACGGAGCCCATGCTCGCCGGCTCCGGGCGGTTCAGCGACATCAGCATCGAGAACTGCCCATGGGTCAGCTCTACGGGCCGCAGCCGCTCGTCGAACAGCCGCGCCAGCGCCCGCGCCGCCCGCTGCGCGTGTAGGCAGAGGCAGGTGTCCCGCACCAGGGCGGTCGTCTCAAACGGCACCGTCTTTGACATGCTGCATTTACGTTGATATCAACTCTAAAGTCAAGGGAATCGGCCGCACGGCGGTGGTTGGGAGGGGAGAGGCGGAGATGGGCAGTTTCGTCTGGCACGAGCTTCTGACGAGCGATCTCGACGGCGCGCGCGAGTTCTACGCGGCGGTCGCCGGCTGGAGGGTCGAGGATTCCGGCATGCCGGGGATGCGCTATCTCCTCGGCCATGCCGGTGCGGTGCCGGTCTGCGGCCTGATGGCCTTTCCGGAGGGATGCCTCGAGGCCTCGCCGGACGAGGGCGAGCGGACGGGCTGGCTCGGCTATGTCGGCGTGCCGGACGTGGAGGCGGCGGCCGAGCAGGTCAGGCAGGCCGGCGGCGCCATCCGCCGGGAGCCCGACGACATTCCCGGCATCGGCCGCTTCGCGATCGCGGCCGATCCGGAGGGCACCGTCTTCATCCTGTTCAGGCCCTCCGCACCCCCGCCCGGCGAGCGCCCGGCGCCCGGGACGCCCGGCCTGTTCGCCTGGAACGAGCTGCACACCCGCGACGGGGAGACGGCGCTCGCCTTCTACGCGGGCCTCCTCGGCTGGCAGAAGATGGAGGCCGTCGACATGGGGGCGATGGGCACCTACCAGTGCTTCGGTCTCGACGGCGTCGCCATCGGCGGCGCCTTCAGCGACCCCTCCGCCGCGAAGCCCCACTGGCTGCACTACGTCGCGGTCGAGGACATCGACGCCGGCGCCGCGCGGGTCACGAAGGCCGGTGGCACGGTCGCGGCCGGCCCGCATCCGGTGCCGGGGGGCGCCTGGATCATCCACGCCCGCGATCCGCAGGGCGGCGCCTTCGCCCTCGTCGGCCCCCGCGCCGCCGGCTGACGCGCGAAGGGTAGTCTCACCGGGTCCCGGCCGAGCGGGAGCGGCCATCCGTGCCGCTCCCGCTCGTCTCAGGCAGCGCGGATCGTGGCGAGGAAGTGGGACACCTGCGCGCGCAGCTGCTCGGACTGCCGTGAGAGTTCGGAGGCGGCCGAGAGCACCTGGGAGGCGGCCGCTCCCGTCTCCTCGGCCGCGCCCGCCACGCCCGCGATGTTCGTCGTCACCTCCCCGGTGCCGGCCGCCGCCTGGCTGACGTTCCTCACGATCTCCTGCGTCG
>Ga0268247_10000016_pt1 | contig 132455 bp, 117 predicted proteins | sample AgamicOrMae_FD_200245 | JGI IMG/M metagenome (GOLD analysis project Ga0268247, IMG submission 200245) | Agave microbial communities from Guanajuato, Mexico - Or.Ma.e (v2) (version 2) | ecosystem: Host-associated > Plants > Phyllosphere > Phylloplane/Leaf | place: Guanajuato, Mexico...
CCCGGCTCCAGGTCTCGATCCCGGCCGCGTCCGGCGCGCGCCCGAGCAGCCCGAGATAGAGCTCGACGACCTGGCCCAGCGCCGTGCCGGCATCGTGCACGAGCGTGCCGAACAGGCTCTGGTAGGCGAGCGTATCGACGGTGACCGCGTTGCCCGTGACGCTCGCCGTGTTGCCGGCCGCGTCGGTGATGGACAGCGTGCTCGTGACGGAGCCGGCGAAGGCCGAGAGGTCGACGCTGAAGCGCCCGTCGGCCGCGACCGCGGCCGTGGTGCTGTGGGTGCCGTCGCTGAAGCTCGCCACCGCCTGCGCGTCCGCGTCGAGCCCCGCCCCACGGTGAAGGCGACCGCCCCCGCCTCGTTAGCGGTCGAGCAGCCCGTTCCCCGTCCCGTCCACGACGAGGGTCGCAGGAGCGCCGGCATCGGCCGTGGTGTCGAGGGTGAAGGTGAAGCTCGTCGGCGAGGAGAGCGAGGACGCCGCGCCTGATGAGTGCGGGCCTTCGCTCCAAAAAAGCCCGCCGCGGCGTGCCGGGCGGGCTGAGTGTCTTGGGAATGGGCGCGGTGTAGAGCGGCCGCGCGACGGTGGCGTGACGGGCTCGTTGCCACCGGGCCGGACTGAACCGTATCGGCGCCCGTTGCGCCGCGAGGGACGGTCGCCGCGTCCTCGCTGCGGCGCTCGCCGGGCTCAGACGCCGCGGGCGAGCTCCGTGGTGATGTGCTTCACGGACGGGGTGACGATCGCCACGAACTGCGCCTCGCGCAGCCGCCGGAACGCCTCCGCGCCCTCCAGATAGCCCCGCGCCCCGAGCTGGAGCATCCCGGCCTGGGCGGCCTCCAGCGCGAGCAGCGACACGTCGAGGCGCAGGCGCAGGATCTCCAGGAAGGCGCCGCGGCCGGTCTCGGCATGGACCTGCGCCGCCGCGGCGACGCGCTCCCGGAGGGCCTCGGCCCGCTCCTCGATCGCCTCCGGGCCGAGGGGCAGGAACCGCGCCTGCTCCCGGCCGCGGGCATCCTGCCGCATCATCGCGGCGACGCCTCTGGCGAGGCCGAGCCCCATGCCGGTCTGGAGCAGCACGAAGCCGTTACGGATGCGCGGCACGAAGGCGGCCGTATCCCCGGAGACGATGTCCTCGTCGGGGACGAAGGCGTCGCGGACCATCACCGTGTAGGTGCCGGTGCCTTCGAGCGCCACGAAGCGGGCGTTGGCGGAGATCGAGACCGCCTTGCCCCCGGCCTCGAACAGGCCCATCAGGCGGCGCCCGTCCGGAAGGGCGAAGATGCCGGCGAAGCGGTGGCCGGGGCCGAGGTTCGAGACCCAGGGCAGGCGCCCGCGCACCCGGTAGCCGTTGCCCTCCCGCCGGCCCTCCAGCGCCAGGGGCTCGATGCCTGCGAGCGCCTTCATCGGGTTCGAAAGGCCGGTGCCGCCGAGCGCCTCGCCGGACGCGACCGCCGCGAGGTGGCGGCGGGGGCCGGCCTCCTCGGAGCGGGCGAGGTACCAGGCGAGCGCGTCCTGGCACCAGACGCAGAAGGCCGTGGAGAGGCAGGCCTCGCCGACCAGGCCCATCGCGTCGACCGCGGCGAGGAGCCCCTCGCCAGCCTCCCCGAGATGATGGCCGAAGGCGCCCGATCCGCCGAGCGCCCGCAAGGCCGCCTCCGGGTAGGCGCCGGCATCGATCTCCGCGACGCGGGGGCGAAGCTCCTCGCGAACGACCTGATCGACCCCGCGAGGGGCGTCGGCGATGCGGGCGGTGGCGGCCATGGCCGGCCTCAGGCCCGCGACAGGGTGACGGCGACGGGGTTCTTCACGGTGTTGAGCACCGGGGACCACTGGCCGGCATGGGCTACGAGTTCGTCGAGCTCGGCTTCGGTCGCGCCCTCGACGTCGAGGCGGGCCTTGAGGCGGACAGTGGTGAGGCCGACCGCCTTCTCGCCGAGGTCGCCCGTGCCCCAGACCGAGGTGATGTTGATGTCGCCCTCGCTCTCGATCTCGATGCCCTTCACGGTCCAGCCGCGGGCGACCGCGTTGGCCTGGAGGCCCACCGCGACGCAGGTGCCGAGCGCGGCGAGCAGCGCCTCGGTCGGGTTCGGGGCGGTGTCGTCACCGAGCAGCCCCGGCGGCTCGTCGACGACGTGGGCGGGCAGGTCGCGGACGTAGTTGAGGTGGCGGAAGCGGCGGCCCTCCGCGATCGTCTTCGCCCGCACCGTGCGCACGGCGGTCGGGTCGGCCCGGCCCTTCTCGGAGAGGGCCCGGAGGCGGTCGCGGTCGATGGTCTCGAAGGTCTGGACGATCTCGCGGACTGGTGCGGTCATGGAAACATTCCTCAGGTGGCGGGGATCCAGCGGGCGCGGGCGGCGAGCCGCCCGAGCGCCGCGTCGAGGGCGTAGCCGATCAGGCCGATCAGCAGGACGAGGGCGGCGAGGCGGTCGTAGGAGAGGGTGTCGCGGGCGTCGTTGATGGCGTAGCCGAGCCCGCTCGTGACCCCGAGATACTCGGCCGGCACCAGCACGATCCAGGCGACGCCGAGCGCCAGCCGCAGGCCCGTCAGGATGTCCTGGAGGACCGCCGGCACCACCACGGTGCGCAGCGTCCCGAGCCAGCCGGCGCCGAGGTTGCGGGCGAGCGTCAGCCAGACCGGATCGACCCGCTTCACCCCGGCGGCGGTGGCGAACAGGATCGGCCAGATCGCGGCGGCCGCGATCAGGAAGACGATCGCCCCATCCCAGCTCGGGAAGGTCAGCACCGCGATCGGCATCCAGGCGAGCGGCGAGATCATGCGCAGGAGCTGGAAGGGCGGCTGCAGGGCCCGCTCCAGCAGCGGCAGCGAGCCGACGAGGAGACCCAGCGGCGCCCCGATCCCGAAGGCGAAGGCGAGGCCCTGGCCGATCCGCGACAGGCTCGGGGCCGCCGCCCGCCAGGCGTCGCCGCTGGCGACAAGCTCCCGGAAGGAGGCGAGCGCCGGCCCCGGCGCGAAGCCGGCGAAGGCCGCGTAGTTCGGCACGCTCTCGAGGATCAGCCCGCCGAGGAACCACAGGCCGAACAGGCCGCCGAGACCGAGGAGCGGCGCGACGGCCGCCGCGATCCGGCCGACGCCCAGCCGTCCGCGCGGGGCCGGCGCCGAGACCTCGGCCCGCGTCTCGATGTCGATCGCCGCCCGGACCGCGCCGCTCACAGGCTCAGCACCTCCTGGCGGGCGAGGCTCGCGGGCTCGGCGGCGCCGGGCCAGGCGGGATAGCGCTTCAGGGAGGCGGCGACGAAGCGGTCGTCCACGAGGTCGCGGGCGACGAAGTCGGGATCGAGCCCCTTCAGGAAGCCGGCATCGCCCTCGACCACCGTGCGCCCCATCGCCTCGACGATGAGCTTCGTCGCGGAGGGGTAGGGCCAGGGCTGGAAGTCGATGCGGCGCGCCGCCCAGTCCGGGTGGCGGATGGCGCCGCTCGCCTCGTAGCCCGGCCCGTAGTCGGTCATGGCCTTCACGACGACATCGGCCGGCATCGGCAGGTAGCCGCGGCCGTCCTTCGAGAGCAGCTTTGCGACCTCGTCGCGGTTCTCGATGCAGTAGGCCTGGGCGCGCACGATGGCGTCGACGGCCTTGCCGGTCCATTCCGGGTTGCCCGCGATCTGCCGCTCGTGGGCGACGACGACGCAGCAGGGATGGTTCTTCCAGATGTCGCCGGTGAAGCGCAGCATCCGCGCCCCGGCCTTGAGTTCCCCGAGCGCGTTGAAGGGCTCGGCGACGATGTAGCCGTCGATCTTGCCCGCGGCCAACGCCGCCGGCATCTCGGGGGGCGGCAGGATCTGGAGGGCGCACTCGCCCGCTCCCGCCTCGCCGCGGATCACCGGCGTCACCCCGGATTCACGCAGGGCATATTGCAGCACGACGTTGTGCATCGAGTACCAATAGGGCACCGCGACACGCTTGCCGGCCAAGCCCTTGAAGTCGGCGATGCCGCTCCTGCCGCCGACGACGATCCCCGAGCCGTTGGTGTGGGCCCAGGCCAGCACCTTGACCGGGAATTTGTTGTTGTAGCGCATCCAGACGGGGATGGGCTTGAGCAGGTGGGCGAGGTTGAACTTGCCCGCCGCGAAGCCCTCGACCAGCGCCGACCAGCTCCGCACCGGCGTCGGCTCCGCGACCTTGAGCCCGGCTTCCTCGAAGAACCCCTTGGCGTGGGCGACGAGGAGCGCGGTGGCGTCGGTGATCGGCAGGTAGCCGATGCGCACGGTCTCGTCCTCCGCCGCGTGCACCGCCCCTCCGGAGAGCCCCAGCGCGCCGCCGCCGAGCAGCGCCGCGAGGCCGCCGCGGGCGAGCGCGTCGAGGGTGTCCCGGCGCGTCCAGTCGGCGCGGGTCCACTCGTGCGTCCAGAGGGCGGAGAGATCGTCGGGAGCGGTCATCGGGGTCTCGGGTGAGGGAGAAAGATCAGGCCGCCGCGCGGGAGGCCGCGCCGAGGCGGCGGCGCAGCGTCTCCCCGGCCTCGGGCCCGAGGGGAAAGTCGTCGGCGATGCGGGCGGGCGACCCTTCGAGCACCACGGCGCGCTCGGCCAGGGCCGCCACGTCGGCAAGGTCGTGCGTGACGACGATCAGGGTCAGCCCACGCGCTTTCGCCAGGCGCAGCACGTCGGCGCGCAGCGAGGACCGCATCTCCGGATCGAGGGCGGAGAAGGGTTCGTCGAGGAGCAGGATGCGGGGCTCGCTCGCGAGCGCCCGGGCGAGCGCGACCCGCTGCTGCTGGCCGCCCGAGAGTTGGTGGGGCTTCGCCTCGACGCGCTCGGCGAGGCCGAGATCATCGAGGAGACGGCGCGCCTGCGCCGTGCAGCCGGCCCGGTCGCGGCCGAGGCGGCCGGAGAGGCGAGCGGGCAGGAGCACGTTGTCGAGCACGGATCCCCAGGGCAGCAGGGCGGGGCGCTGGAACATCACCGTGCAGCCGGGGACCGGGCCGCGCACGGGCGCGCCGTCGAGCAGCACCCGGCCGGCGCCGGGCGCGACCAGCCCCGCCAGGATCTGAAGGAGGGTCGACTTGCCGACCCCCGAGCGGCCGAGAATGCCGACCCGCTCTCCCGCCGCCACGGCGAGGTCGAGGCGCTCGAACACCGGGCTCGGACCGTACCGATAGGCGACGGCCTCCAGGGCCAGACGGGGGCTCAAGCTCGACATCGATCCACGGCTTCGGCCCGACGCGAACGCCGTCGGCCGCGGGGGGCGGCCGGCGTTCCGATCGGTACGCTCGAAGCTGCACGGGCGCAGAGCCGATGGCAATGGATGCAGAATCCAAACATCTCGCCCGGACAGGAAGGAACATCTCGAAAGAGGCGCAAGATCAGAACGGGAATTCCGCTCCGCGCCGAGATGCGCATCGAGCAAGATCTTCGGTGATCCTCTCGCGGAAGATCGTCGCGCGATCGCACCCGGCGGCTCGAGGCCGGGAGGTGGTCTCGCGAGAGCGGGACATGGGGCGGCGGTCAGCGGGCGGGAGGGCGGGCGGCTGCGCCCTCTGCCGCCACGTCCGGGCGCGGGTCGGCGGTGAAGCCGTCGCGGTTCGGCATGGCGACCTTCGGCAGGGCGACGGCGTCGAGGCGGGCATCCCCGGGCAGCAGGCCGTTGAGGTGCAGGACGTAGGCGCTTACGGCGTAGACCTCGTCGGGCGCGAGCGACTGGGGCGCGTCGAAGGGCATCGCCCGGCGCACGTAGTCGAACAGCGTCGTCGCGTAGGGCCAGTAGCTGCCGACCGTGCGCAGCGGCTTGGCGTCGGTCAGGCTGCCGGTCCCGCCCGCGAGCGCCTCGGCGGCGGCCCCCTGGCCGCGATCGCCGTGACAGCTCGCGCAGCGCGCCGCGAACAGGACCGCTCCCTCGCGGACGCTGCCGCTTCCCGGCGGCAGGCCCCGTCCGTCCGGCCGCGCCTCGATGTCCCAGGCGGCGATCGTCTCCGGTGCTGCCGGTCGGCCGACGCCGAAAGGCCCCTGGCTCTGGGCATGGGCGGGGCCGCCGAGGCCGATGGCGAGCGCCGTCAGCAGAAGCTCAGGCCGCATGGCGCACCGCTCCGTCCGCCGCGACGCTCCAGCCGAAGACCGCGTTGTTGTGGTAGTAGGACCGCGTGCCGCGCACCGCGACCAGGGCCTCGCGGCTCGGCTGGACGTAGCCGGTCTCGTCCCGCGCCCGGCTCAGCAGCTTCGCCGGGCCGCCCTCCCAGCGCCAGGGCAGGCGGAAGCGGGTGAGGCAGCGCGGCAGCACCGGCCCTTCGAGCCGCGCCGGCTCCCAGCGCGCGCCGCCATCCGTCGAGACATCGACGCCGACGATCCGTCCCCTTCCGGTCCAGGCGAGCCCGCGGATCTCGTGAAACCCCGGTCCGCGCAGGGCTTGCCCGCCCGAGGGCGACGTGATCACCGATTTCGCCTCCATCACGAACGTGAACTGCCGCGCGGTGCCGTCGGGCATCAGGTCGGTGTATTTCGAGGTCTCCTCGCGGGTCTGGAAAGGCCGGTCGCCGACCTTCAGCCGGCGCAGCCACTTGATGCTGAGGTTCCCCTCGAGCCCCGGCAGGAACAGGCGCAGGGGGTAGCCCTGCTCGGGCCGCAGCCGCTCGCCGTTCTGCGCGTAGGCGAGGATCGCGCCGTCGAGAGCCGCATCGAGGGGGATCGAGCGGCTCATGGCGCAGGCATCCGCCCCCTCGGCGAGGATCCAGGCGGCGCCGGGCTTCACGCCGACCTCGGCGAGCAGCGTCGCGAGCTCGACGCCGGTCCACTCGGCGCAGGAGATCAGGCCGTGGCTGTCCTGCACCGTCCAGCCCGCCTTGGCGCCGACCCAGGGGGTGTTGCCCGAACATTCGAGGAAGTGCAGCCGCGACACCGCCGGCAGGCGCAGCAGGTCGTCCATGGTGAGGACGAGCGGGCGCTCGACGAGGCCGTGCACGACGAGACGGTGCCGGTCCGGATCGACCGCCGGGATGCCGGCGTGATGGCGCTCGAAGTGCAGTCCGTTCGGCGTGAGGATGCCGTGCAGGCCTTGAAGCGGCGTCACGGTGGAGGTCGCGCCGGGAAAGGCCGGCGGCAGCCGGGGGTAGCGGGCGAGCGTCTCGCCCGGCGCCGGGCGCCCGTAGCCCGGCGCGTTGACGCCCTGCTCCCGCGTCCAGGCCGGCACGTCGAGGGGCGCGCCGTCCCTCGCGAGCGCGCCCGTGGCACCGGCGCCGGCCAGCGTGCCTCCGGCGAGCCGCAGGAAGGCGCGGCGGTTCTCCGATCGCATCGGCCGGCCCCTATCGCGCGGCCGGCACGGCCGCCGCCTCGGCCCGGACGGCCTCGAAGAAGCGCGGGTCGAACAAGCCTTCCGTCGAGGGCGCCGCGTCGCCAAGGCCGAGGGTGGCCTGGAAGGCGAGCATCGCCTGCGTGGATTGGACGATGCCGGCCGGGTCGGCAGCGAACTGCGTGGCCGGCGAGGCGAGCGCCCTGGCGAGCGTCTCCCGCGTGACGATGCCCTTGCCGAGCGCCACCTCGACCGCCGGCACGGCCCGCTCGGGCTCGCGCTTGAGGAGATCGACGGCGCGCGCGATCGCCCGGACGAGGCCGCGCACCGCCGCCGGGTTCTGCTCCAGGAAGGCGCCGCGCACGGCGACCACCGTGCCGGGCTGCCCTGGGAAGAGGTCGTTGCCGCCGGCGATCAGGCGGATGCCGGGGTTGCGCTCGCGGATGATGGTGAGGCCGGGCTCGCGCACCGTCGCCCCGTCGACCGCGCCCGACAGGATCGCCTGCTGCGCGGCGTCGATGCCGAGCGTCACGATCTGCACGTCCGCCGGGTCGACCTTGTGCAGCTCCCGCAGCCAGTAGGCGAGGTTGGTGTAGGGGATCGAGCCCGGCGGCTGCGTGGCGATCCTGGCCGGGCGGCCGGTCTGCTCGCGGAAGCGTCGGAAGGCCGTGGCCGGCGGGGTACCGTCGCCCGCGAGCGCCGCCAGCTTCGCGCCCGCCACGAGCACGTTCTCGCCGACCGCCGTCGCCGCTACCACCCGCAGGTCGACGCCCCGCCCGCGGCCGATCGCGGCCGGCGTGATGCCGGCGACGTAGACGTCGAGGGTGCCGCTCGCCGCCGCCTGGACGGCGTTCGGCCCGGAATCGAAGAGGGCGATCGTCGGCTTGAGGCCGGCTTCCGCGAGCCAGCCCTCCCGCTCGGCCACGAAGATCGGCGCCGCGCCGAGCACGGGGATCGCCCCGATCCGGATCGGGACGCTCGAGGCCGCGCCCTCCTGCGCCAGGGCGGCGGCCGGAAGCGCGAGCGCGGCCCAGAGAAGAAGCATCCACGATCCGAGCTTGGCGCGCATGAGAACTCTATTTTCCGGCGATATCGGGCAATATCTATTTGGATATACTTGCATTATGACTTGTTGAGCGCGAGCAGCAAGACATTTGATCGGAACGGGCCTATAGCCCGCCGGCAACGATCCGGACGGAGACGCGCGTGACGCAGCACGGGGACGAGCGCCGGGCGAGGCTCGGCGAGCACGTGGCGCCGGCCGGCCTCTACGAGGCGATCAAGGCGCGCCCCTTCCTCGGCACGGTCTCGTGCAGCCACGACGCGGCCGTCGCGGGAAGCTGGCAGGAGGTGGTGCTGACCTACGAGGTCGGCGCCTGCGGGATCGCGGACGGCGCCACCTTCAAGGCGACCTTCAAGTTCTACTCGGACTGGGCGCCCTTCCAGACCGCGGACCCGCTGGCGGCGAACTATGTCAGCGCCGAGTACGAGGCCGGCCCGCTCCTGCCCGGCCAGTCGCCGGCCACCGTGCAGTCGCTCAGCGTGCGCTTTGACCAGAAGGGGCACGAGCGGCCCTTCCAGAAGGCGGTGATCGTCGACGTGGTCGACGGCTACCTTAACGCCGGGGACCGCATCGTCATCCGCCTCGGCGACCGCCGGGCGGGCGGGCCCGGCACCCGGATCCAGACCTTCGTCGAGGACGGCTTCCGGTTCCGCTGCTACGTCGACCCGCTCGGGACCTCCCGCTACGTCGCCGTGCCCGGCGACCCCGTGCTGAAGATCGTCGCCGGGCCGCCGGAGCGCGTGCAGCTCGCCGCCCCGCGCTTCGTGACGGACGGCGGAACGGCGCCGCTCACCGTGGCGCTCCTCGACCGCTGGGGCAACGTCGCCCGCGACCGGGGCGGCGCCGTCGAGGTCCGTGCCTTTGCCGGTGAGATATCCGTCTACGAGCGCGCCCATCCCTTGCCGGAGGAGGGCTGGGCCCGCCTGCGGATCGAGGACCTGCCGCCGGTCTCCGGCGAGCACCGGATCGTCGTCACCGCCCCCGGCCTTCGCGGCGTGCCGGGGGGCGAGGCCTTCGTGACGGGACTGGCGGACTCACCCGTCCCCCGCGCCCTCTACGGCGACCTCCACGTCCACGCCCACGACACGGTCGGCACCAACAGCCCGGCCTACAATGCGGCCTACGCCCGCGACGTCGCCGGGGTCGACGTCTACGGCTACACCGCCAACGACTTCCAGATCACCGACGAGGCTTGGCGCCAGGGCGTCGAGGTGGTCCGGGATTTCGACGCGGCCGGCCGCTTCGTCGCCTACGCGGTGCAGGAATGGTGCGGCAGCTCGACGGCGGGCGGCGACCATCAGGTCATCTTCCTCGGCGACGCGACGCCGGGCTTCCCCTTCAACGACAAGGGCGAGCACAACCGCACCTTCCTCTGGAACGACAGCATGGGAAGCGCCGGCGTCGAGGTCGGCCGCTGGCCCGTCGAGGACCTCTGGGCGGCCTATGCCGACGACCCGGAGGGGCATCTCGTGATCCCCCATGTCGGCGGCCGCCGCTACATTCCCGACTGGCACCATCCGGAGCTGGAGCGCCTCGTCGAGATCGCCTCCGCCTGGGGGCATTTCGACTGGCTCTACCGGGACGTGATCGCCCGGGGCTACCGGCTCGGCGTCTGCGCCAACGGCGACGAGCATCGCGGGCGGCCGGGCGGCGGCGCGCCGGGCGTTCAGGTCTTCGGGGTGCGGGGCGGCCTCACCGGCATCCTCGCCGAGAGCCTCGACCGGCGCTCGGTCGGGCGGGCGCTGCGGGCGCGGCGCACCTTCGCGACGACGGGCGAGCGCAGCGCGCTCCTCGTGCGCTGCGGAGAGCACCTCCAGGGAGACGCCTTCGACCATGCCGGTCTCGCCCGGCTCGACTACCGCTTCCTCGGCGAGGCGGGCTGGGAGGAGTTCACTGCCCACGACCATACCGGGGAGATCTGGCGGCGCGATCTCCACGCGGAGCTCGGCCACTCGGAGCGCCTCGTGCGCCTGCGCTGGGGCGGCGCGCGCATCCGCGACCGCTACCGCTGGGCCGCCTGGGAGGGCCGCATCCGCATCCTCAACGGCACCATCCGCCGCATCGTCCCGCGGGGCTTCGAGCACACCGAGGAGACGGCCTGGCGGGCAGGCCCCACCGAGATCGCCTTCCGCTCCGATACCTACGGCGACAGCGACGCCATCGAGATCGACATCGGCGACCTCGCGCAGTGCCGCCTGCTGATCGAGGGCACGATCGGCGGCTTCGTGAAGGTCGGCGACCCGCGCCGCCCGGCTCCCTTCGTCCACGCGCCGGACTTCCACTGGGAGTGCACCGGCCGCGAGTTGTTGGAGCGGGGCGCGCTGCGGCTCGACCTCGGCGGCACGGAGCTGTTCCTGGCCCTCGAGCGGCTCACCGAACGGACGCTGCCCCGGGACGTCGCCGGAACGATCGAGATCGCCCCGGAGAACGCCGCCTTCGGCCACCGGCCCGTCTACCTCTCCGGCCGCCAGCGCGACGGCAGCCGCGTCTGGTCATCGGCGCATTTCATTCGTTTTGTGTGATCCATCCGGAGGGGCATTCGTCAAAGCCCCAGCACGCTCTGCCGTGCTTGGGCTCTCTCCCCCGGCCGACCCCGCCCTGGCGACCCGCCCGCGCAGGGCCGCGGACGAACGGCGGGGCAGGGGGCGGCGCGCCGCCGGACGTCGGCCTCAGGCCCCGATGACCCGCTCGTCGAGCTTCCGGTCCACGGTCCGGACCGTGCCGTCGATCTCGGCGTTCGGGGCGCCGAGCTGGTGCGAGATCAGCTTCACGAGCAGGTCGACGCGCTCGATGAAGGGCGCCCCGTTGGCCACGGCCCGCGCCGCGGAGGAGGGCTTCAGCAGGCTCTCGGCCGCCTTGGCGTACTTCTCGAACGGGACCTGATCCGCCGCGTCGGCCCCGAGCTGCCGGGCGATGGCGTCGACGTGGTCGTAGATCGCCCGCGAACGCCCGAGGTCGCCGTGGACGGCGTCGCGGATCGACTGCGGCTCACCGGGGGTGATGCAGCGGTAGTTGCCCGTGAGCAGCATCGACCACTTGGCCAGCGGCACGAACAGCGAGTCGAACACCTTGAGCTTGACCGGCACGTCCTGCCCGTCGAGGCGCACGGCGTCGATATCCGCCTCGAGCTCCCGCAGGATCCGGTTGTGGCCCTCGTCGGCGAAGGTCGCCGCCTTGAAGTTCGTCGGCAGCCCGACATGGAGGACGTTGGCGCCTTCCTCGGGCGGCCGGAAGGCCTGCGGATCGGGCGAGCAGAGCGACATCAGGCCGGGCTCGAAGCGGTCCCAGACGCCAGCGTTGGTGTAGGCGTCCTCGAGATCCATGGCCGCCAGCGCCGGGATGCGCTTCAGGTAGGGCAGGGGTGGCATGTTCATGATCGAGAGGCAGGGCAGCTTCGCCTCGGCGATCCTGATCATCAGCACGCGGATCGTGTGGTTGGTGTATTGCGGCTCCTGCATGGCGAGGCCGACGAGGTCGTAGCGGGACACGTCCACCTTCTCCGGCGGCACCGCGTCGAGCGTCCCGGGCAGGTCGCGCGAATGGATCGAGCGGTGCTCCGGCTCGTCGCGCAGCTTGATCCGGACCTGCGTCCCCTGCTGGTTGATGAGGTCCGCGGTCTTCCGGCGGCAGACCAGCGTCACGTTGTGGCCGGCCATCAGCAGCTTGGTCGCCAGGAGGGAGCCGTAGGAGGCTCCCAGGATCAGAACGTTTCTCGGCATCTGCGTCCTCCCCAACGTCAAATCGATGTTTTTCGTTGTTTACCAAGCCGATACGCAGAGCGTCCGGGCAGCGGTCTTGATGGCGGGCATTCGGCCGAAAAGCAACTCCGATCCAGTCCGCACGCGGCGATCCGGCCGAAGGCCGGCGAAGGGTCCGGCCCGCTCCGCGGGCCGCTACGAGGCGGCGAGGCGGCGCCGGGTGTCGGACACGGCCGAGCGGGCGGTCTCGATGACGATGGTCGCGGCCGACATGGTCTGCGCGTTCGGCTCCCGGTCCCGGGCGTAGCGGGCGACATCGGCCGCCAGCCCGTTGATCTCCTCGTTGAGCGCGAGAAGCTCGGACCTGTCCGTGCTCGCTCGGGCGGCCTGCACGATGTCGAGCAGCCGGTCCATGATCTCGTCGATCCGTTCGCGGCGCAGGCCCGCCAGCCGCTGGCGGATCCAGGCCAGCATCGAGACGAGGCCGCCGGCGATGGCGCCGAGCAGGTAGAGCGTATCGCCGTACCGGTCGACGAAGCCGTGCTGCTCGCGCTCGAAGTAGTCGAGGGCGCCCGGATGGATCGGAACGCGCGCGCTCGTCGCCGCGGCGGTCGTGTCGTAGGCGGGCGCCTGGACGTACTCGGCGGCCGCCGTCGCCTGGGCCGCCGCCGAGCGCTTCTCGAAGAGCTGCTGGGTCACGTCGGCGGCGAGCGCCCGGCCGAGCGAGGCGCGGGCCATCAGGCGATAGGAGGCGCCGACGGTCTTCACGTCGTCGCCGGGAAGCTTCGGGTCGCCCCCGAACAAGCCGCCGGGGATGGTGACCGACTGCAGGCGCGGGAAGCGCTCGATCATGGCGCCGTCGTCCTCCACGGCGACGAAGGCCACCTTGCCGGTGCGGGACACGGAGCGCACGGCGGCGACGATCGCGAGCGCCTTCGGCGCGGACGGGGCGATGATGCTGACGAAGGCGTCGATCCGGTGCTCCCGGAACGCGGCGGCGACCGCCTCCTGGTCGATGGTGACGAGGCCGACCGAGCGCTCCTTCACCGGGCCGCCGCCCGCCTCCTCCTCCAGGTTCAGGCCGTAGTAGCCGAGGACGCTCTTCAGGACGGAGAAGTCCGCGTCCCGGTGCGCCGCGATCCCGAGCCGTTTGCCGGAGAGCTTCGCGAAGGTCCTGATCCCCGCCGGCTCGGGCGAGACCAGCATCATCGCCTGATCGCGCAGGATGGCCAGCGTCAGTCCGCTGGTCGGGAGCAGCACGTCGGGCCGCACGACCGCCAGGTCGGCGCGCCCGTCCTGCAGGGCCGCGGCGCTCTCGCGCACGTCGTCGAAGGACAGGATCCTGAACCGGATGCCCTCGTCCGACCTCTCCAGGGCGTCGGCGTAGGCCTTGATGAGCTCCGGCTCGGTCCCGTCCCGGGGCGCGACGGCGATCGTCAGGACGGTGGCCTGGAGGAGGTACCAGGCGGCGAACCCGCCCGCGGCCAGCACGGCGACGGCCGCGACGATCAGCGCTTCCCGCCGGAGGAGCCAGGCCAGCGCGGATCGTGTTGCCATCGGGTCGAGACGCTACCGGCAGCCGAGGAGGGTCCGTGCCGATGTAGAGCCTGGCCGGCATCCTTCCACGGGCCAGAGGCGGGAAGCGCGGGCGCTCGGTCCGCGCGAATCTCCGACGGTCCGCGCGGCGCCGGCTCCGCTCGCCGCGGGGGACCCTCGGAGCCCTCGCCCCCGGGCGCGGGCCGGTGTCTGGCGACGGCCGGGTCAGGCCCGGCGCGCGCGCCGGCGTCGGCAGGCCTTCGGGGGGCGCAGCCCGAGGCGGTGCAGGGCCGCGTGCATGGCGGTGAGGCTGACTGTCAGCCCGTGCCGGCTGCGCAGGAGGCCGCACAGGGCCGCCAGCGTCATGTCCGGCCGATCCTGCAAGGCCGCCCGCAGGGTCGCCGCGTGGGTGTCGATCGCCGATCGCTTGTATCCGCCGATCTTTCCGGGCTCGAGGCTTCCCGTCTCCGTCACCCGCTTCAGGAGGCGCTGGGCGGTGGCGACGCTGACGCCGTGCCGCTCGGCGACGGCGCGGCGCGTCGCCCCCGCCTGGACCTCGTTGATGATGCTGACGCGCAGTTCGATGCAGACGGGAGAAGGCATCAACGCACCTCTATGGAAGCGGGGCTCGTGGACGGGCGGCGGCCTCGAGGGCGCCGGGCGTTCGACCGGCCCGATGCGCGGAGATCGAGCGCCCGGCGCATGCGGCTACTTGAACAGGTTCAGGAGGCCGCCCGGCTCGGCGTAGACGCCCGGCGTGGCGGTGGAGGCCTGCCAGGTGATCGTGCCGATGACCGCGGAGCCGCACCACCGGGAGGTGCCGCCGTTGAGGAAGCCGCGGTAGTCGCCGGTGAAGTTGAAGCACTCCGTCGGCTTCAGGCTGGTGTCGTGGTAGCGGACGTCCAGCACGAGGTTCTTGTAGGTGTAGGACAGGCCGACGTTGCCGTAGAGGTAGCTCGCCAGGTTGACGACGGGGAAGCGTCCCGTGGCCGGATTGAACGGGCCGGTGGCGGAGGTCTTGGCGGCGCCCAGGGTGAAGTAGCCGAGCTCGCTCGAGATGGCGAAGCCGCCCGCATAGGCCTCCGGCAGGAACGAGAACCAGGACGCCGGCAGCGTGTAGGCCATCGTGCCGGAGGCGTAGGTGCTGACCGCGTGCGTCCCGAAGAAGTTCGGCGAGTGGAAGACGTTGGCGCCGAGAACGAGCGCGTCGGTCGCCTGGTAGAGGACCTTGCCGGCCCCTTCGTAGAAGTCTGAGTTGGCCTGGGTGATCGGGAAGGGCGTGCCGATGGCGTCGAAGCCGAACCGGCGGGTCTCGTTCGGGTAGAAGTAGTACAGGATGCCGAGATCGAAGCTGAACTTGTCCCAGGTCGGCCGGATGCCGGCCATGAGATCGAACTCGAAGTCCGGCTGGGTCGGCAGGCGGGTCTGCAGGGTCGCGAGGCCCGCATAGGCGAAGTTGTTGAAGAACTGCGCCTCGAAGAACGTCTGGTAGCTGCCCTGCAGGTTCGACTGCGAGACGCCGCGGAAGTTGTAGTCCGTCGCGTAGCGGGTGAAGAACGAGAAGCCGATCAGCGGGTCGGGCGCCTTGGCCTCGGCGGGCATCTCCTTCGGCGCCGGCATGTCGGCGGCCTCGGCCGGCGCACAGGCCAGCACGCCGAAGGCGAGCAACGGGCCGGCGATGAATGATCTCGTCATGAGGCGAACTCCGGTAGAAAGATCAACGCAGCCGTCGATTGATCCTCGTCGACCGTTCTCGCTGCATCTCTATGATCACTCGTCATTCCTATTCTTAACAAGAACAACTTTCTGGCACCTGCACAAATTCTAACCCGATCCTATTCTGTCATCTTATATGTAACAATTATGCAACTTCGATCCAAGGCAATAGTCTCCACTGCGGCGAGACGTTTCTTGCGTCTCGCCGGTCGTTCCTGCTGGAGCGCGACGGCCGGGCCTCGGGGTCGGGCCATGGCGGCAGGGAGGCGTATCCGGTGGCGATCACTCCGCATCGGGCATGGCTGCGGCTCCGAGGTCAGGCGGGAATGCCGGCGCTGGCGACGGTCTCGGTGGGCGAGACCGGCTCGGGCGGGGCGGGGGGCGGCGCACCGTCGTCCCGCACCCGGGTCTTCTTGGGGTCGTAGTGCGGGAACGGCACGACGGTGGCCGCGAGCCGCTTCTGGTGGCCGTCGAGCTTTCCGATCTCGACCGCGGCGCCGTCCGCGACGGTGACGTCGAGGCGGGCCAGCGCGATGATCCTGCCGAGCACCGGCGACTTGGTCGCGCTCGTGATCACGCCGACCTGCCCGCGCCCGACATGGACCGGGTCGCCATGGCCGACCGCCTCGTTGCCGGCGACGTCGAGACCGACGAGGCGGCGCTGCGGGGCCGCCCGGCGCCGGGCGATCGCCTCCTGCCCGACATAAGGGTCGGTCTTGGCCGCCGGCACCGCGAAGCCGATGCCCGCCTCGATCGGGTCGGTCTGGTCGCAGAACTCGTAATCCGCGAAGATCAGGCCCGCCTCGATGCGCAGCATGTCGAGGGCCGCGAGGCCCGCCGGGGTCAGGCCGTGCGGCGCACCCGCCTCGGTGATCGCGTCCCAGACAGTCCCCGCCTGCGAGGGATGACACCAGACCTCGTAGCCGAGCTCGCCCGTGTAGCCCGTGCGCGAGACGACCACGGGCACGCCGCTGATCCGGCCGACCGTGAAGCGGAACCACTTGAGCTCGGACAGGCTCGGCTGATGGGGCGGCGTCACCACGAGCGTGCCGAGGATGTCGCGGGCGCGGGGCCCCTGCACGGCCACGTTGTGGAGCTGGTCGGTCGAATCCTTGATCCAGACCTTGAGGCCGTTCTCCTCGGCGAGCCGGCGCAGCCAGAGGCCGCAGTAATCGTCGCCGCAGATCCAGCGGAAGTTGTTGGGGCCGAGACGGAACACCGTGCCGTCGTCGATCATGCCGCCGTGCTCGTAGCACATCGCCGCGTAGACGATCTGGCCGACCGCGAGCTTGCGCAGGTCGCGGGTGAGCGCGCGCTGCATCAGCGCCTCGGCGTCGGGGCCGATCACCTCGAACTTGCGCAGGGCCGAGAGGTCCATGATCACCGCGCGCTCGCGGCAGGCCCAGTACTCGGCGATCGGTCCGGCCGAGGAGAAGCAGCTCGGCAGCCAGAAGCCGCGATAGTCGTCGAACGTGCGTGTCAGGGCGGCGGTGCGGGCGTGGAAGCCCGTCTCGCGGGTCAGGCGCGGCTCGGAATCGGGCGTCATGCGGTGGCTCATCCCACGGGGAAAGTCACAGGCGGCGTCGTAGACGCGCACATGGATGTCGGTCGGGAACCAGCCATTGGCCGGGTCGATGTCGTCGGCGCAGGAGGAGGTGGCGCAGACGAGGTCGGTCAGCGCCCGCAGGAGCACGTAGTCGCCCGGCCGCGACCAGGGCTCGTCCATGTCGATGCGGTCGTCCGAGCCCGGAATCGTGTTGTAGAAGAAGTTGATCGCCGGCCAGCCCTTGCGCGAGGCGACACCGTGCGGCGCCAGCACCGCGTTGAAGTTGTCGGTGCAGTTCGAGTGGCCGGGATAGCCCATGTCCTCGTAATACTTCGCCGAGCAGGCGAGCATGAAGGTGTCGTGGCGGCCGACCGTGTCCTGCACGACCTCGACGAGGGGGATCATCCGCGCGTCGAAATACTTGGCGTGGAGGCCGGGCTTGGGCGAGGACGTGCCCATCAGCGTGTGGGTCGTGGTGGCGTCGAGGCCGAACTCCCGTCCTTCCGCCAGCTCGGCGGCGTCGAAGGCCAGGAAGTCGGCGCACTGGCGCCCGTCGACGTCGATGATCTGGATGTATTGGCCGGCCTTCACCGTGTAGGCGCGGGCGGTGGCAGCCTCAACGCGCAGGTCCTGCAGCGGCGGGGCGAGGGGCGGGGGCGCCTGCCCGACGATCGAGGTCCGGGGCCGGATCGCGAGGCGCAGCTCCGTCGGCGGGTTCTGGGCCTCCGGCGCCATCGCCGCGCCGGGGGCGGCGAGAAGACAGAGCGAGTCCCGCGCCGCGATGCCCTCCCAGGCGGTGTCGGCCGGGGTCTCCCCGCCGAGGATGGCGAGGCCGGCGAGGTCCGAGGGGCCGATCCCGCCCGCGTCCAGGCCGGCCCGCGCCGAAGCGGCCTCGCCGATCGCGTCGAGGAGGGCGGCGAGCGCCGGCGGCTCGCCTTCGGAGGATGCCTCGAAGGTGCCCGGCAGGGCGTAGAGCAGCCCGCCCTGCAGGCCCTCCGGGTCGACGACGCGCAGGGCGTCGCCGGCCGAGACCGTGAAGAGGGCGCACCGCCCCCCCGGCACCCGGAGCGTGCGCTCCCGCGGGGGAAGCGCGGCACCGCGTGCCGGCTGCCGGGCAGGCTGAAACCAGATCTGGTTCATGGCGTGCGTCCTTCCTCGGACCTTGCTCAGGAGCGAGCGGCTCGGAAGCGGCCTACTCGGCGGCCTGGGGCAGGCCCATGAAGGCGGGAAGCGAGTCGTCCAGGGCCTTCATCCACGTCGTGTGATGGACGGGCGACATCGTGCCGGTGATGGTCGAGGGGTAGGACCGGTCGCGATAGGTCAGGATGCCCTCCATCTTGTGGTGCTCCCACTCCTTGAAGAGGGCGGCCACCTTGTCGACGTCGAGACGCGGGTAGTCGGTCGCAGCGAGCAGCTCGCGCACGTACTCGGTCTGGAAGTCGATCGCCTCGAAGGGGTTGGTCAGGGTGTCCTGAAGGCTGAGCCACTTGGCGATGTCGGCGGCCTGCACCTCGCGGCTCGGCAGCTCCAGCTTGCCCATGATGTAATCGCGGGCGTACCAGGCCTGCGCATCGAACATATTGAAGGTGTAGTACTGATCCTGCATGCCGAGATAGATCAGCTTCGGATTGTCCTGCCAGAAGATGCCCTTGTAGAGCCCGGCCGGGTAGAGGCAGTTCTTGGTCTTGAGACGCAGGGAATCCGGCAGGAACGGGTAGCTGTGCTGGTAGCCGGTGCAGAAGATCACCGCATCGACCTCGGCCGAGGAGCCGTCCTTGAAATGGGCGACCTTGCCGGTGAACTTGGTCAGGAGCGGCCGCTCCTCGAAGCCCTCGGGCCAATCGAAGCCCATCGGCCGGGTGCGGTAGCTGAACACGATCCCCTTGGCACCGTACTTGATGCACTGCGTGCCGATGTCCTCGGCCGAGTAGCTCGACCCCACCATGAGGATCCGTTTGCCGGCGAACTCGTCGGCCACGCGGAAGTCGTGGGCGTGCATGACGCGGCCCGGAAACTGCTCGATGCCCTCGAAATGCGGGACGTTGGGCACCGAGAAGTGGCCGTTGGCGACGACGACGTGATCGAACTCCGCGGTCTCGTGCGCGTCCTTGACGAGGTCCTTGACCGTCACCGTGAACTTGCCGGTCTCCTCGGAGTAATCGACCCAGCGCACCGGCGTGCAGAAGCGGATATGCTTGCGCACGTCGCTGCGCTCGACGCGGCCGGCGATGTAGTCGTGCAGCACGGCGCGCGGCGGGTAGGAGGGGATCGGCCGGCCGAAATGCTCCTCGAAGGAGTAGTCGGCGAACTCCAGGCACTCCTTCGGCCCGTTCGACCAGAGGTAGCGGTACATGCTGCCGTGGACCGACTCGCCGTTCTCGTCGAGCCCGGTGCGCCACGTGTAGTTCCAGAGCCCGCCCCAGTTCGACTGCTTCTCGTAGCAGACGAGCTCGGGCACCTCGGCGCCGGCCCGGCGGGCGGCCTCGAAGGCCCGGAGCTGCGCCAGGCCGCTCGGGCCGGCGCCGATGATCGCGACACGCTTCGTCATGATAGGCGTCCTCGAAACGGGATGACGGAGGAGGTCAGGCGCGCTCGTCGAGCGGGTGCGTGCGCAGGCGCATCGGGTCGTAGAATGGGGTGCGGACCACGTTCGCGGCGAGGGTGCCCTTGTCGGAGCGGATCTCGACGGCGGTGCCGAGCGCCGCGAGCTCCGGCGGCAGATGCGCGAGGCCGAGCGACTTCATCAGGTGGCGGCTGTAGGTCGTGCTGTTGACCGTGCCGACCTCGCGGCCCTCGTGAAGGATCGTGGCGCCGGGGGGCACCGCCGCGTCGTCGAGGATCTCCAGGCCGACCTGACGGAAGCGGACTTCGTTGCGCCGCCGCTCCAGGGCGGCCTTGCCGCGGAAGTCGGGCTTGCCGAGATCGACCGTCCAGTCGGCCCCGACCTCCCAGGGGGTGGTGTCGGGCCTGGGCATGTCGAAGGGGAAGAACAGCAGCGCCCCCTCGACGCGCACGATGTCGAGACAGGCCCAGGAGGCGGCGCAGATGCCGAAGGGCTTTCCGGCCTCCAGGATCGCGTCCCAGATCGCGACCGCGTCCGCGGCCTTGCAGAAGACCTCGTAGCCGCGCTCGGCGGAGTAGCCGCCGCGGGCGAGCGACACGTCGAAGCCGAACAGCGTCGTGCGCGCGTGGCGGAAGTACTTGAGGCCGGCGAGGTCGAGGGGCGTGTGGGGCTTCAGGATGTCGAGGGCGAGCGGGCCCTGGAGCGAGAGGATGTGGACGTCGTCGTCCTTGGCGACGCTCACGTCGCGCCCCTGCGTGAAGAGCGGCAGGGCCCCCTCGAGATCGCCGCCGCCGTGGGAGATGCGATAGGCCTGCGGGCCGTCGCAGTAGACGAGAACGTCGTCGATCAGCGAGCCCTCGTCGTCGACGATGTTGCTGATCGCGGATTCGCCGGGCTTCAGCTTGGAGATGTCGCTCGTGAGCATGGCATCGAGCATCGCCAGGGCATCCGGACCCGACACGTCGACGATGCGCAGCCCCGTGACGTCGAACAGGCCGGCGCGGGAGCGCACGAGGGTCGTCTCCTCGTAGGGGTCCGTCGCGTAGGTCTGCGGGATCGGCATCCCGTTCCAGTCGGCGTCCAGCTTCGAGCCGAGCGCGAGATGGCGCTCGTTGAGGGCCGACTGACGGGGAAGGTCCTTGTAGCCCATGTCGCGAGACTCTCCATGCTGGGGATCGTGCGCCGGTCGCGGCAGGCTTCCGCGCCGGCTCATCAAGCGGCCGCCATAGTCTCCACGCACCACCTGAAGGCGCGAAGATTGGTCGACAGGCGAAGGACTTTTCGCTTTGTTCTTATCTCAGGGAAATTTTTAGCCAGCGCCAAGAGGACATCGCAATGGTGACTGTTGGCACCATCGAGATCTTGCAGATGCGAAGATCGCGGCGCGAAGATTTTGCGGCGCGCCCTTGGCAAGACCCGTGCCCGAGCCGCCTCGAGCGTCGTCCCCGGACCGTTTCACCCATGCCGTCCCCGGGTGCGTGATGCGCGAAAACCACGAATACAGCGCCCCGCGACGTGCGCGGGCCTCGGTGCGGGCCCTCGATTGACAGCGCCGGGAATCTTCGACCGTATCGAAGCATGAGCGACGGCGTACAGTTATCCGCTCCGGTTCGACTCACCGACGGCGCGTGGTTCGCTCAGCTCGGCGAAGTCGCCGTCTCGATCGGATCGGACGATTTCCACCGAAAGCTGCTTCACCTGGCGGGGCTCTGCATCCGGCACGATTCGAGCTGGATCATCCGCTACTCGCGGGTCGCGCCGCCCGACGTGCTCTACACTTCGCGGGTGCCGGCCGAGATCGTGGCCTTCTACAACGAGAAGGGGCAGTACATCGATCCGTTCTCGGCCCGGTGGCGGCGCACCGGCCGGCCCGGCGTCCTCACCCTCTCGGAGCTGGGGACGGAGAGCACCGAGGCCGTTCTCTACACGAAGATCTTCACGCCCGCCGCCAAGATCGCCGACGAGATCGGGATGTTCTTCTCGACCGTCGGGCATTGCTGCTTCGGCCTCTTCCTGGAGCGCGAACGCGGCTCCTTCTCCAAGGCCGACATCGAGCGGGCGAAGCTGATCTTTCCGGCCCTCGAAGACTATCACCGCAGCCATCTCGGGCAGCTCTTCAACCACCTGCGCTACACGAGCGGATCCGAGGAGGAGGGTCTCGTCCAGCGCCCGACCCTGATCCGCGACCGGCACCTCGTCGAGGTGTTCTCCAACGCCTCCTGGCGCGAGGCCGTCGCGGCGGACGACACGATCTTCCCCCTGGTCGAGGCGCTCGGCGCGGCCGACGGGCTCGAGACCCTGCAGACCCGGGACTACACCCTGCGGACGGAGCCCTTCGACCGGAACTTCCCCCTGGCGCCGGGGGGCCGGATCTTCACCCTGGAGGCCGCGAGCGCGCCGCGGGAGGAGATCGACTACGGGGCCGCCGCCCAGATCCTGCGGACGCTGACCCCGCGCGAGCGCGACATCCTCATCCTGACCATGAAGGGGCAGGCCACCGGCCAGATCGCCCAGGCGCTGGGGATCAGCAAGGGCACGATCAAGAACTGCAAGCTGCGGATCTACCGCAAGGCCCTGGTCTCCTCGGAGCGCGACCTCGTGAAGAAGCTCACGCCCTTCTTCCCCTCGGCCTGAGGGCGCGGCCTCCGCCTCCCGGACGCAAGCACCCGGCGCGATCGGATCGCGCCGGGTGCTCCTTCGGGCGGAGGAGGCGAAGCCTTAGAGCTGGAAGATCCAGTTCGACACGAGCAGGACCACGACGCCGGCAACGAGCGTCAGGTAGGGCAGCATCCCGGCCCTCTTGGCGCTCCTGGCGCCCTCGGGGCCGACATGGAGGTCCTCGAAGGTCTCGTGCGGGAACTTGCCGCCGTCCTGCACATAGTGGCGGAACAGGAAGACCGGGATGATCAGGGCCGCCGTGACGAGGCCGGCCCAGAGCGCGATCGGGTTCCAGACCTTCGCGCCGGCGCCCATGAAGACCACGTTCACGAAGGCGAACACGCCGCCGAGCACCAGCACGATGGTCGGCGCCCGGTAGGGGCGCGGCACGTCGGCCGAGTCGATCCGGTGGATCCAGGCCGAGTTCAGGTTGAGGAAGTTGAAGATGATGTAGCCGCAGTTCGACACCGCGAGGATGAAGAAGAAGCTCGTCGCGTCGGCGCAGGCGATCGCCAGCACGACGAGGTTGACGCCGAGGTCGGTCCACATCGCGGCGGTCGGGGCGCCGTGCTCGTTGACGCGGCTGAGGTAGCGCGGGAGCCAGCCGTCGACGGAGCCCTGGTAGAGCGTGCGCGAGGAGCCGGCCATCGCCGTCATGATGCACAGGATGAGGGCGAGGATCATCAGCATCACCAGGATGCTCTCGACCAGCGGGCCGCCGCCGACCATGTGGGCGAGCGCCGCCGCGACGCCGGACCCGTCGACGATGGACGGCTCCAGCATGCCCTCGACCCCGAGCATGCTCTGGAAGGTGAACGGCACCAGCGTGAACAGCACGAGGCAGAGCAGGCCCGAGTAGAAGATCGCCTTGAAAGTGTCGCGGCTCGGGTCGCGGAACTCGCTCGTGTAGCAGATCGCCGTCTCGAAGCCGTAGGTGGACCAGGCGGCGATGAACATGGCGCCGAGGACCAGCGTCCAGCCGGTGAGGTTCCACGCGCCCGGCGCTGGTGCCGAGGGGGCGGCCAGCGGAACCAGCGGCGTGAAGTTGCTCCAGTTCACCCCGTGCAACAGCAGCGGCACCACGCCGACGATGAACATCGGGATGATGACGAGCAGGCCGATCCACTTCTGGACGTTGGCCGTGCCGAGGATGCCCCGGTGCTGGACCGCGAAGACCGCGAGCATCAGCACCGCGCCGATCACGAAGGCGGCGTTGAGCGAGAGCGAGACCGGCCCGAGCGTCGTCGAGAACAGCGTCCAGGTGCGGATGGCCGGCGAGACCGCGGCGACGGCGGCGGCGAGCTTCTCGGCCTCCGTGCCCTGCAGCGTCGAGGCGTTGGCCGCGAGCCACTGGACTACGGCCGGGGAGGTCGCGGTCGGCGCCGGGGCTAGGGCGTTGAGGATGTAGGAGGCGGCGATCGAGCAGCCGAGGGACAGCACCGGCGTCCAGGCGAACCAGTTGCACCAGACCGAGAGCGGGGCGATCAGCTTCGAGTAGCGCACCCAGGCCGCCGCACCGTAGATCGAGGCGCCGCCCGACTTGTTCGGGAACAGGCCGGCGATCTCGGCATAGGTGAAGGACTGGATGAAGCCCATCAGCATGGACAGCGTCCAGATCAGGAAGGCGAGCTTGCCGGTGTTGCCGGCGATGCCGCCGACCGAAAACAGCACCAGCGCCGGCACGCCGCTCGCGACCCAGAAGGCCCCGGTCCAGTTGATGCTGCGGTGGAGCTGCCCCTGATCCGCACGCGCGATGGGAATCGCCGGTGAAGCGGGCGACGCCTGGTTGATGCCGACACTCATCACGAACTCTCCCGAATCGATGGTTTGGGGAATGTCCGACTGACCGTGGGGGGAAGGCCGGTCAGGTCAGCTCGATGCGCGGCCGGCGCCCGAAAGGGCACCCGCACGACGGGAGACCGGCCTGCCGGGCAGGCGCGGCCTCGTTCGATGGGTTTCGTCCTTCGCGACGGACGAAGATCTCCGAAACGATCCGCGGAGCCGGGCCGAGTCACGGTCTCCAGCTTGTGAAAACAGTTCGGATGGCCCTCCCGGAGAGCGTCGTCCTCGAAGAAGGGACGCCGGCCGGGATCGAATTCTTTGTCTGCTCGTGGCGGACCCGGGCCAGCCGGACATTCGCCACAGGAATATTCATTTCCTTGCGGCGATACACTGTCAAGCACGATCGCATGAAATTTCGCGAACGTGAACGGACTTTGCCACAAAATACGTCATCATGAAGAAAAATAGCGCATCCTGCGCATCGTGTTCGCAGGATGCAGTCCAGTAATTCAGATATCTTTGCCATGCGATATACTCGCACGATCAACCTTTTCTTTAATTCGATCGAATCGATATGATCGACAATGCTTTATCCGTCTGTGCTCTGGCATGGTCGGTTCCTTGCGATGCAACATCGATCCTTGCGGCGAATGTTCTGCGCTCTTGCGTTCGATGCCTCAGCGCTTCTATTCTCGACAGGAAATGTCAGTTCTTTCAGAGAACTTTGCGGCGTCCTGCAGGTGTCTCGGCACCCTCGATGCGCGTCCTGAAACGCCTCCCCTCTGCCGGAGTCTGCGATGATCGATCAGGGCATCAAGAGCCGGCCGACCTACGAGGCGCTCCGCCGCGACCCGACCGGGCGCCGCCATCTCTACCTCTGCGCGGGGGAAGGGCCGGCGCCGGACGCCCTCTCCGACGGCCCCCTGGAGAGCTGGACCGTCGCGCCGGCCGCCGCCGAGGGGACGCTCCGGCGGCCGCAGGGCGAGGGCGAGCGCCGGTTCCGCTCGAGCCGGCAGCTCCTCGACACGCTCGGCCGGCGGCTCGCCGGCGAGCGCATGGGCCTGCGCCTCTACGCGGAGGGCCCGGAGGACTTCCTGTGGGACGTCTTCGGGATCGCCCAGGATCACGGGCTCGGCCGGTCCGAGGTGTTCCTGAAGCAGTCCGGCACGCTCGCCCGCAGGGTCCAGTGCGTCCACTGCAAGACCTTCAACGAGGGCGTCACGACCACGATCGTGCGCTGCGCCGGATGCGGCGCCAACCTGTTCGTGCGCGACCACTTCTCCCGCCGGCTCTCGGCCTTCCAGGGCGTCAAGATCGACGCCGAGCAGCCCGGCGACGTCCCGCAAGCCGAACGGGCCTATCCATGATCCTCGACCGCCTCATCCCGGCCCGCGTCGCCGGCATCGACTCCCTCGGCCCGACCCTGAAGCGGTTCCGCTTCGAGCCCGAGAGCGGGCGCTTCCCGACCGCGGCGCCGGGGGCGCATATCCTCGTCACCCTGCGCGGGCCCGAGCGGGTCTGGAAGAACGCCTACTCGCTCGTCACGCCGCCGGATCAGCGGGACGGCTACGCCATCATCGTGCGCCGGGTGCGGGACTCGCGCGGCGGCTCGCACTTCCTGCACGACCACCTGCGGCCGGGCGACCGGGTCGAGATCGGCCCGCCCGCGAGCCTGTTTCCGATCGCCAGCCTCGCCCGCCGCCACATCCTGATCGGCGGCGGCATCGGGCTGACCCCGTTCCTGTCCTACGTGCCGGTGCTGCGCGCCCGCGGCGCCGCCTTCGAGCTGCACCAGTACTGCACCGACGAGGAGACCGGGATCTTCCGTGAGCTCCTGGCCGAGGCGGGCGCCGGCGTCACCGTGCACGGCGAGACCTCCCGGCGCTCGTTCACGGAGGTTCTCACCGACCAGCCGCTCGGCACCCACGTCTACACCTGCGGCCCGGCGGGGATGATGGAGGCCGTCGAGGCGGCTGCCCGCGACCTCGGCTGGCCGGAGGCCGCCATCCACAAGGAGAGCTTCGGCGGGGCTGAGGGCGGCCGGCCCTTCCGGGTCACCCTCGCCCGCTCGGGGCGTACCCTCGACGTTCCGGAGACGCAGAGCCTGCTCGAGGCCCTGGAGACCGCGGGCATTGAGGCACCCTGCCTGTGCCGCGGCGGCGCCTGCGGCGTCTGCCTCACCGGCGTCGTCGACGGCGAGATCGAGCACCGCGACCACGTCCTCACCGAGGAGGAGCGCGCCGGCGGCCGGCTGATGGCCACCTGCGTGTCGCGGGCCCGCTCCGACGTTCTGGTCCTCGATCTGTAAGGAGAATCCGCGATGGGCATCGAGTTTCGCAGGGACGAGCGCTTCCGCGAGAGCTTCTCCTACCGCAACAGCGACGCGGGCGTGCTGCGCTTCCCCTTCCCGTTCGGGGAGGACCGGTACATGTACTCGGTCAACATCGAGCCCCATACGCGCGGCGGCCCGAGCCCGGCCTTCGCCCACGCCTTCGACGTCGACGAGCACTACGTCGCCGAATGCCGGGAGCGCGCCCTGGTGCTCGCCGACGATCCCGGCCGCTGCCAGGTGCTGCCGCATATGATGCCGGCGCAGTGGGACACGCTCGAACTGCTCATGGAGAGCCTTTCGGCGGACTACCCGGAGCATTTCAGCCTGACCAAGGACGGCGACGCCTGGCGCTGGATCAACCGGCCCCTCGGCCTCGACCAGAGCTTCGTCTTCGGCAGGCCCGAGACGCTGCCCTGCCCGCCGTTCGAGTACATCACCCGCCAGGCGCAGGGCGACTTCACCCTTCAGGACCAGCGCGACGACAACCTCTTCGTCGACGGCGGCATGGTGACGACCCAGGCCGACTGGTCCCTCGACTTCGACATCGGCATGAGCTTCCACGAGTGGCACGGGCCGGTGCCGCTGGCCCACGACATCGGCGTGTTCGACCGGGCGCTGCGCTTCCTGCTGCGCCTGCAATACGGCCAGCCGGTCCGGCGCCTGAACTGGACCATGACCATCAACCCGCGCCTCGACACCTCGCCGGAGAACTATCCGGACTGGGGGCCGGACCGGACAACGGTCACGCCGGAGAACGTCGCCGACAAGGTGCACCTGCGCGTCGAGCTGCAGACGCTGTTCCGGCTGCCGCGCTCCAACGCGATCCTGTTCGGCATCCGCTGCTATCTGCTGAGCGTCCGGGACATCGAGCGGGTCGAGAAATGGCGCAAGCGCCTGCACCGGGTGCTGACGACGCTGCCGCCGGAGCTCGCGGAGTACAAGGGCCTGACCCGGTACCGCGACACGCTCATCGCCCATCTCGCCGCGGGCGATGACGGCGCGGCGCTCTCGCCGGGCATCCAGCCCGACCAGACGGCGCTCGCCGCCCGCTCCTAGGGATCCGTTCCACCGCCCGGTCCCTCACCGCGCCGACAGCGCGCGGGCGAGATGCTCGATGAAGGCGGTGACCTTGGGGCTCGCCAGCCGGCGCGAGGTGTGGAGCGCCCAGACCTCGGTCGGCGGCCCGTCGAGGACGCCCCAGAGGACGAGCCGCCCGGCCTCGACGTCCCGCTCCGCGAGCGAGCGCGGCAGGACCGCCGCGCCGCTGCCCGCCAGAACCGCATCGCGCAGCATCGGCAGGGCGGACAGCCGGAGCACCGGCTCCGGCCGGAAGGCGAGGCGCCGCTCCCCGTCCGACACCGACCAGACCTCGCCGGGGAAGGGCCCGGACCGGACCAGGGCGGGGAGGGGGACGGGCTCCTCCGGGACGAGCCCCGGCGGGGGCATCGGCAGGCTCGGAGCGGCGACGAGCCAGCGCGGGTCGCGCATCACGCAGCGCCCGACCAGGCGCTCGTCCGGCCGCGGGTTGACCCGGATCACCACGTCGTAGCCGTCCTCCACGGGATCGGCGAGGCGATCCTCCGCCTCGATCTCGAGCCGCACCTCTGGATGGCGCGCGGCGAACGCCGCCGCGACCGGCCCGAGGGCCGTGTTCGAGAGCAGCATCGGCGCGCTCACCCGCAGCCGGCCCCGCGGCCGGTCGAGGCCGGAGGCGACGGCCTCCGCGGCCTCCGTGATCTCGGCGAGCAGCGGACCGGTGCGCGCGTGCAGGACCGCGCCGGCCTCCGTCAGGCGCAGGCTCCGGGCACCCCGCTCCAGCAGCCGGACCCCGAGCCCGGCCTCCAGTTCCGCCACCCGACGTGACAGCGTGGCCTTCGGCCGGCCGCTCGCCCGTGCCGCCCGGCCGAAGCCGCCCTGCGTGGCCACGAGGTTGAAGTCGGCGAGGGCGTGGAGATCCATGGGGCCGGCCATTCGTTCCATCGGTGAGACGGCGCGTTCCGTTTCAGCCGTCTATGACCCGCTGAGAAGACGCATATCCTTCCCGCCATCGCAAGGCGCACAGGGCGCCGCATCGATGGAGAGCGTCATGACCCTTCTTGTCACCGGAGCCACGGGCCGCATCGGCTCGGCCGTCGTCGATCTCGTTCACCGGGCCGGCATTCCCGTCCGCGCCCTGACCCGCGCCCCGGAGAAGGGCCGCCTTCCGGCCGGCGTCGAGGCGGTGCGCGGCGACCTCACCGACATCGACGCGCTCCGCGCCGCGATGCGGGGCGTGACCACGCTGTTCCTGCTGGTGCCGAACGTGCCCGACGAGCTGACCCAGGCGATCAGTGCGCTCAACCTCACCCGGGAGGCGGGCGTGCGCGGGATCGTCTACCTCTCGGTCTTCAAGGGCGAGGCCTATGTCGACGCCCCGCACTTCACCGGCAAGCACGCCGTCGAGCGGATGATCGCGGCCCTCGGCCTGCCCGCGACGGTGCTGCGACCCGCCTACTTCATGCAGAACGACCTGATGCAGCAGGAGCCGCTCCTCGGCGCCGGCCTCTATGGCGCGCCCATCGGGCACAGGGGCATCTCGATGGTCGACACCCGCGACATCGCCGAGGCCGCCGCCGCCGAGCTGCTGCGCCGGGCGCGCGCCGCCGGCCCGCTCCCGGCCGAGACCTACGACCTCGTCGGCTCCGAGCCCCTCACCGGGACCGCCATCGCCGACCTCTGGGGGGCGGCGCTCGGGCGCGCGGTGACCTATGGCGGCGACGACCTCGACGCCCTGGAGGCGGGTCTGCGCCGCTTCGCCCCGTCCTGGCTCGCCTACGACCTGCGGGTGATGATGCGCCGCTACCAGGAGGACGGCGCCGTCGCGACCGCGGCTGAGGTCGAGCGCTTCACCGCGCTCCTCGGCCACCCGCCTCGCCGCTACGCCGACTTCGCCGCGGAGACGGCACGGGCCTGGCGGACGGTCTGACCGGGCGGTCCGGCGCGATTCACGGCGGGGGCGGTGCCGCGACGGCCCGCCCCTGCGCCGCCGGCTAAAGGTCGAGCGTGAGGGCCACACGGGCCCGCGAGACGCAGGGCATCATGCGGTCCTGCCGCTTCGCCAGCGGCAGGGCGTGGTCCCGGTGGATCACGGTCCCGTTCCGGTAGCCGCACTCGCAGGTGCCGCAGGTGCCGATCTCGCAGGAGGAGGCGACCGGAAAGCCGTTCTCCCGCAGCACCTCGAGGAGGGAGCGGTCGGCGGGCACGTGCAGGACCTCGCCGGTCGAGGCGATGCGCGCGTCGAACGGCTCGGGCTTGTAGTTCTCGTCGAGCGTCGCGGCGAAGCGCTCGATATGGACGTGGTCGGGCGCCCAGCCATCCGCATCGGCCCGCGCCTGCACGGCGTCGACGAGGCGTTGCGGGCCGCAGGCGTAGAGATGCGTGCCCGGCGCCGGCGGGCCGATCAGGGCCGGATCGAGGCGGCGGCCCTCGCCGGAGAGCCAGAGATGCAGGCGGTCGCCGCAGACGGCGCGCAGCGCGTCGAGGAGCGGCGCCTCGGCGGCCGAGCGGGCGCAGAAGTGCAGGGCGAAGTCGGCCCCCGACGCGGCGAGGCTCCGGGCCATCGAGACGAACGGCGTGATGCCGATGCCGCCGGCGACCAGGATGTGGCGCGTGCCCTCCGCCAGGGGGAAGTTGTTGCGGGGCGCCGAGACGTGGGCGAGCCCGCCCTCCGCGAGGTTCGCGTGCGCCCAGAGCGAGCCGCCGCGCCCGCCTGCCTCCCGCTTGATCGCCACCGTGTAGCGGGCGCGGTCGGCCGGGTCGCCGCAGAGCGAGTACTGGCGCACCTTCCCGTCGGGCAGGCGCAGGTCGACATGGGCGCCGGGCGTCCATTCCGGCAGCTCGGGCCGCTGCGGGTGGCGGAAGACCACCCGCAGCACGTCCGGCGTCGTCGGCTCCGCAGCGACGACCTCGAGCTTCATGATGAGGCGCGCGGTCATGGCGTCTCGAGGAGCTCGATGACGTCGCCGGGGCGGATGATGCCGCCGACCTCGATCCCGCAGTTCAGCCCCGAGCGGTTGTAGAGCGGCAGGTAGACCGGCAGGCCCAGAAGCTCCTCCAGGTACTTGCACGGGAAGTTGAGCCGCCCGCCCCGCAGGATCACCGCGCCGACCCGGAAGCGGCGGCCGACGAGGTGGTTGAGGGGCACGCCCCGCACCGTGAGGTTGCGCCGGTGGTCGGCGGGGTCGAGCCGGATCGGGCCGCCCTGGAGCGGCGGGTCGTTGCGGGCGAGCGCGTCGAGCGCCTCCTGCTCGATCAGCGTCACCTCGCGGGTGTCGGGCTTCGGCGAGTAGGTCCCCGTCCCGTCGAAGTAGCGGTCGCCGACGATGCCGCGGCCGGCCACGCACTCGGCTTCCGCGAGCGCCTCCATCTCGTAGCTCGCCGCCGGGGCGACGTGGATATGGAGAAGCTCCCCCCGAAAGCCCGCGGCGCCTCCCGGCACCCCGCGGGCGACCGATCCGGCGGCGTGCTCGAAGGCCTCGATCATGCGAGGCGCCGGCATCTCGCTCATGACGCGGCGGGACCCGTGGCGATCGCGACGGCCTCGATCTCGACGAGCGCGTCCTTGGGCAGGCGGGCGACCTCGATGGTGGAGCGCGCCGGCGCCGCGCCGGGGAAGTGCTCGGCATAGACCGCGTTCATGGCGGCGAAGTCGTTCATGTCCTTGAGGAAGACCGTGGTCTTCACGACGCTGGCGAGGCTCGCGCCGCCGGCCTCGAGCACGGCGGAGAGGTTTGCCAGCGAGGCCCGCGTCTGCGCCTCGACGCCCTCGGGGAAGCCGCCGGTTCCGAGATCGATCGGCAGCTGGCCCGAGGCGAAGACGAGATCGCCCGCCCGGATGGCCTGGGCGTAGGGGCCGGCGGCGGGAGCCGCCGCAGCCGTCTTGATGGTGGTCCGATCCATGGTGTTGCCTCTTCCCTGTCCCGATCTGCTCAGTAGACGTTCATCCACGATAATGGAATTGGCACGGCGCCGCCAGCGCCGTGCCCTTCCGTCACTGCCGGGCGATGTCGAGGTCGCGGGTCTCGGTCGCGGCGAGAGTCGCGACGAGGGAGATCACGGCGAGGGCGATCATAAACAGCGAGATCGGCCAGGTAGCGCCGGTCCAGGCGAGCAGGGAGGAGGCGACGATCGGCGAGAACCCGCCCGAGATCGCCGCCGCGACCTGGCAGCCCAGGGAGGCGCCGCTGTAGCGGACCCGCGTGCCGAACAGCTCCGGCATGAACGCGCCCTGCGGGCCGAACATCGAGGCGTGGGTGAGGCTCATGATCACCGCGATCGTCAGCGTAATGACGAGCGGGTCGCGGGTGTCGAGGAGGCGGAAGACGACGAGGGCGCAGACCACGCTCACCAGCGCGCCGAAGATGTAGATCGGGCGCCGGCCGACCTTGTCGGAGAGCCAGCCGAAGAACGGCATCGTGGCGAACTCCAGCACCGCGGCGCAGAGGATCGCGTCGAGGATCAGGCGCTTGGGGAGCCCGAGGGTGCCGGTGGCGTAGACGATCGAGAACACGGTCAGCAGGTAGACCCAGGCCACCTCCGATACCTTGAGCCCGACCGCGATCAGGAAGGTGCGCGGCTGGCCGAGGATGACCTCGAGGAACGGCATCCGCGCCACCGTGCGCTCGGCCTTCACCTTCGCGAAGGCGGGTGTCTCGACGAGGCGCAGGCGGATGAACAGGGCCACGCCGACGAGGATCGCGCTGAGCAGGAACGGCACGCGCCAGCCCCAGCTCAGGAAGTCCGCCTCGGGCAGCGTCGAGAGGGCGAGGAAGGTCGCGGTGGAGGCGGCCACGCCCGCCGGGAAGCCGACCTGGACGAGGCTTCCGTAGAGGCCCCGGCGATGCGCGGGCGCGTGCTCGATGACCATGAGGACGGCCCCGCCCCACTCGCCGCCGACGCCGATGCCCTGGAAGATGCGCAGCAGCACGAGAAGCGCCGGCGCCCAGAGCCCGATGTGGGCGTAGGTCGGCAGGCAGCCGATCAGGAAGGTGCCGAGCCCCATGATCAGCATGGTCAGCGTCAGCATCGCCTTGCGGCCGATGCGGTCGCCGAAATGGCCGAACACCACCCCGCCCAGCGGCCGGGCGACGAAGCCGACCGCGTAGGAGCCGAAGGCGGCGAGCGTCCCGGCCATGGGGTCGAGGGTCGGGAAGAAGATCTTGTTGAAGACCAGCGCCGCGGCGGTGCCGTAGATCAGGAAGTCGTACCACTCGACAACCGTCCCGATGACGCTCGCCCAGAGGACGCGCCGCATCTCGGCGCCGGAGGTCGCGGTTCCGCCGGGCTCGTCCCGGACCGCGGCTGCTGACGGGGGCGCGACCAGCGCCTCTGCACCTTGTACGGCCATCGCGATGCCCTCTTCCTCAGTGGAGATTGATCCACTATGGAGGACGCAACGGCCATGCCACTTCACATTGACGCGATCCAGGGTTGCATCGGCGCGCCCTGCGCCGGACCGGTCCATGCGATGGAAGCCGGAGCACGGTCCCGGCGTCGGGCTCGCCAGGGTCCGATGCGCTCGAGGCCTCCATCCTGGCGTGTTCCTTGCCGAACCGGCACCACCGTTCGCAGGGAGCCCTCTATCGGGCGCGCGAGGCGTCGATGACGAGGAAGTACTGGCAGGGCTCCGGGCCGAGATTGGCGAAGGCGTGGCCGGCGTCGGCCTCGAAGTACAGGCTGTCGCCCTCCTCGACCACGATGCTGCGCTCGCCGACGGTGGCGCGCAGGCGGCCCTTGAGCACGAAGATGTACTCGCTGACCCCACGCCGGTGGGCGACGAACTCGCCGGTGCTGCCGTTCGGGGGCAGGGTGTTCAGCACCCAGTCAATGCCCCGGCCCGGCAGCACTGGGGAGATGCAGCGGCGCAGGAAGCCGGAGGCCTCGTCGCGCAGCACCGGCTGGCGGCTCGCCGGGATCAGCAGCACCTCCCGCTCCACCGCGGGCGTCATCAGCCGCGAGAAGGTCACGTCGAGGGCCTCGGCGAGGCGCGAGAGCACGGTGGTCGAGGGCACCGCCTCGGCCCGCTCGATCTTCGAGATCATCGAGCGGCTGACACCGGCGAGCGTCCCGAGCTGCTCCAGGGAGAGCCCGCGCTCCCGGCGGCGGCGGCGCACCTCCTCGGCGAGGACCTCGATCTGCGAGCGCGCCTCGGCCGCGACCTGCTCGCGGTCCACAATCGTCCTCACCGTCATCGCGCCGTGCCGAGCCCTTCAACGCCCGTGCCGGACGGCCGGGTGATCCTGATCCAGACGGAGACTACCACATGCCGGACCGCTCGACCGCCATCCGCTTCGGGATCGTGCTCTACGAGGGCGTCGAGCCGATCGACCTCGGCGGCACGGTCGGCGTCCTCTCGATGGCCCGGCGCCTGCTGCCGAACCTCGCCGACGCGGTGATCGCGCGGGAGGCGGGTCCCGTACGGATGGCCGGCGGTCTCGCGGTGGAGGTGCCCTACGGCTTCGCCGACGCGCCGCCCTGCGACGTCTACGTCGTTTGCGGCGGGCCGGGCTGGCCGGAGGCGGCGGCCGACCCGGCGATGATGCGCTTCCTGCGGGAGCGGGCGCCGGAGCGCCTCGCCTCGGTCTGCACGGGCGCGATGATCCTCGCGCGGGCGGGCTGCCTCGACGGGCGGGCGGCGACGACCCGGCGCGGCCGGGCCGGGGCCGAGCCCGTCGCGCCCCTCGACGCCCTGCGCTCCGGGGGCGTCGACGCCCGGACCGCGGTCGTCGTGGACGACAGGGTGGTGACGGGCGGCGGCGTCTCGCTCGCCATCGACGCCACGCTCTACCTCGTCGGCCGCTTCTACGGCCCCGAGGCGCGGGACGACGTGGCGGCCCTGATCGAGTACGACCGCGCCCTGCGGGCGAACGAGGCGGCGCTGGGCATCCATCGCGCCTGAGCCCGTCCGGCGGCCTCCCGCCGACAGGTCGTGGTCAGGTTGGGATGACAATCCTTCGCGGTTTCTGCCGCAGGAGAGAGCCGTGACGGGCCTGGCCGGACTGCACGCAGGGCGCGGGACGCGTCACGAGATCGGCGCGGAACCCCGCCGGGACGAGCCCTTCGACGCCCGCCGCGGACGGCCGGACGGGCACGAGCCCGGCCGCGACGACCCCGGCGGCCACCGCGACCCAGGCAGGCCCGAGCCGGGGGCGACCCCGGGACCGCCCGGGGTGGGCGCGAATGCCGGCGCCGAGATCGGCGGGAACGGGCTCGGCCTGGGCGTGCAGGCCGGCCTGCAGCTCGGCCCGGGCCTCGACGCCGGGCTCCGCCTCGACGTCGACCTGCGCCTGAACCTGCTCGGCGGGGGAGGCCGGGCCGGCGCTCCACCGGCGGGACCGCACCGGGCCGACGCCGCGCCCCGCGACCGGCCGGGAGAGGGGGCCGGCCGGGACGCGGCGGCGGGCAAGGTCTCGGTCCCCGAGTTCGCCGCGCCGAAGGCCGGCCCGCCGGCGGGAAGGCATCCCGGAAACGAACATCCGCACGAGAACAGGGGGCCGGAGGATCGGGGCCGGGGCCCGCCGAACGGGCCGCGGCCGGGTCGGGAGGGCCCGGAGCGGGAGGGGGGACGCGACCGTCCCGATCGCGAGGCGCACGCCCGGCCGCGCCCCGACCAGCCGCCCGCCGGCCCGAGAGCCGATCGGCCGACTCCGGAGCGGGGCGGCGCCGATCCGCGACCGCCCGCGCCGGCGACGGACCGACCGGCCGCCGGAGACCGCGCCGCCTTCGGGAACGGAGCGCGTTTCGGAGACGCAGCGCCCTGGGCGCGGGAGGTGCAGGGACCGGCGGGCCAGGCCGGGCCGGGCGCGCAACGGGCCCTCGACGGGCCTCCGCAGGGGAACGGGCCGGGCGCGGCCGGAGGGCCCCCGGCGGAGATCCGCCACGACCTTCGCCAGCCCGGCATCGGCCAGGCGGCACCGCAAGCGGCACCGAACGTCTTCGCGGGCGCCGCGATCGGCCTCGACGCCGGAGCGGGGCCACTGGCGGCCCGCCTCGCGGAGACCGTCGCCGCCCCCCGGATGGGAGCGCAGGCGGTCGAGGTCGCGGTCGAGGTCGCGGCGGCAACCGTCACGGCGGCGGTCGCGGGCGCCGCGACGACCCTCGCCACGGCCGCCGAGATCGCCGCCGGCGCCGTCCGGGACACCGTTCGGGAGCTTCCGCCGGGAGGCGCAGCGCGGGACCGGCTCGCGCCGCCCGAAGCGCCGCCGCAGGATCGTCCGGAGCCCCGGACGGGCGAGGGGCCGGCGGCCGCCGCGGCTCCGGCGGCCCGCGCCGACCCGGAGGCGGCCGGCGGCCGGCCTCCCGCGGAGGCCCCGAGGGCCGATCCCGCCTCGGCCAGGGCCGACCCCCCCTCCATCCGGACGGACGGGACGGCGGCAGCTCGTGGGACCTCCGCCGAGACGGCGCCCGTCAGGCAGGGCGAGCCCGTCGCCGGCTCCGGCACCCTGGCCGCCCCGCCGCCCGCCGTCGAGGAGCGGCCGCCGTCGCAGCCGCCGACCCGGAGCGGGCCGGGCGGGGCCGCCGAGCGAGGCGCGGCGAGCGAGGTGCTGCCGGTGCAGCCCCGGAGCGATCCGGCGCCGGTGCGGGCGCAGCCGGCGGAGGCGGGCCGCCCGGCTCCGCCCGAGGCTGCCGCGCCGGCCATGCGCTCGATCGGCCTGCCCGAGAGCCCGACGCCGACGGTTGCGGGCACGGGTGTCGAGGCCGCTGCCGTCGCCGCCGGGTTGACGGTCGGCGCCCGTGAGCCGGCCCCCGGTCGCGCCGCACCGGGAATCGGGGGCGCGCCGCTGCCCCTGTTCAACCCGTTCCTGGCGCGGCGGATGCCGCCGCGCCGGACGCGTCGGCGCGGGCAAGAGGGCAACGGCCTCTGGGCGATCCTGCGGGTGCTCGGCTGGGACCGCCGCGAGGACGAGGCCTCGGAGGAGCCGGCGCCGGACGAGGAGACTCGACGTCGGGACGGGGAGGGACATCCGAGCCCCGGCCGCGCCGGTTCGAGGCTTCGGTAGGGCGAGAACGGGAGGGCGCGGCCCGCCCGGGGATCGTGAGGCGGAAGCGGGCAGGGCGCCCGATCCTTGCGGAGCGCCGGCCTCCGCTTCTGCCGGGCCGACGCTACCGGCCCACCGGGCCGCCGGAGCCGAGGATGCTGCCGCCAGGCGGCCCATAGCCGTAGCCGCCTTCGATCGGCGCCTGCCCGACGCCATCCCCCCGATAGCCCGCCCCGGCCGCGGCCGGCGTCCGGTAGCGCTCGATCACCGCCCCGGCACGGGCGCCGTCGGCGGGCGCGACCGCCCGGCTGCCGAGGAGGTCGGCGGGGTCGTTGACCATGGCCGCGAGGTTGCCGCGGTTCGAGCAGCCGAGGGTCGGCTCGAAGTCGTTGTCGTTGACCGAGGGGCCGACGATGGCGAGCGACGGGCAGGCTGGTGCCGTCGCCACGTATCGGGTGGCGATCACCTCGACGGCGCCGCCGGGGGCGGCCGCGTCGACGGCGCGGATCTTGGCCGGGTCGACCCCGGCCCGGCGCGCCGTGGCGATCATCGCGGCCACCGCGCCGCGGTTGCGGCCGCGCATCTCGAGGTGAAGCGCGTCGAAGCGGCCCTCGCCGGCCGTCCGCAGGAACGCGACGAGGCGGCGCTGCTCGCCGCGGCCGAGGACGATCCGCGTCGGCACCGCCTCGACCAGGGTCTCCTGGCGCGCCTCGCGGGGGATCGGCGGCGGCAGGACGAGGGGTGTGCCGGGGGGCGAGACCCGTTCGGGCTGCTCGAAGAGGACCACGGGGCGGGGCTCGCCGCCGCGCACCACGGCCACCGGGCGGCCGGGCTCGACGGGCGGGTCGACGATCGTCAGGGGCGCCGGCCCGGCGGTGAAGGCCGCGGGCGGCGGCGCGATGGGCGCGACGGCCTGGGGCGGCGGGGGCGCGGCCGTCGTGCAGGCGGCGAGCGCCAGGAGGCAGGGGCTGGCGAGCATTCCGGCGAGCCGGCCGGCCGGAGCCGCGCGGCGCGGGTTCGAGCGTCCCGGCATCATCCTCTCCCGCCCGCTCATTCGACGCCGAGCCCCGCATCCCCGGTGAGCCCGACCGAACCCTTGCGGGGGGCGAGCCGGTTCGAGGGCGCCTTGGACTGGGTGTTGAGGAGGATGCGTCCGGCGTCGGTCGGCGGCGCCACCCGGTCGGCGGGCGTTTCGAGGGCCTGGGGGGAGCTCGCCGGGCGCACGATGTAGGGGGTCACGATGATGACGAGCTCGCTCTCGTCCTTCTGGAAGGCGCTCGACCGGAACAGGGCCCCGAGGATCGGGATGTCGCCGAGCCCCGGCGTGATGCCGATGTTCGTGGAGAAATTCTTGCGGATGAGGCCGCCGATAGCGAAGCTCTGGCCGCTGGCCAGCTCCACCACGGTGTCGGCGGAGCGGGTGCTGAGGCCGGGGATGCTGGTGCCGTTGATGTCGACGGCGCCGATCTGGCTCAGCTCGCTCACCTCCGGCCGCACCCGGATGTTGATGAGGTTGCCCGAGAGCACCGTCGGCGTGAACTCGAGGCTCGCGCCGAAGCGGCGGAACTGCACCGAGGTCTGGCCGAGCGCCTGCGTGATCGGGATCGGGAACTCGCCGCCGGCCAGGAAGCTCGCCTTCTCGCCGGAGACGGCCGTCAGGTTCGGCTCGGCGAGGATCGAGGCGAGGCCGTCCTCGGCCAGCGCGTCGAGGGTCGCGGTGATGCTGTTGACGCCGTCCGAGTAGCTGACGCCGAAGGTGCTGCTGCGGCCCGTGATCGGCACGGTGCCGGGCGTGACGGCGGAGCCGCCGGAGACGAGGCTGAAGCCCGTGCCGCCCGCCCGGCCGGAGAAGTTGAGGTTGATCCCGAACTGCTTGAGCGTGCGCCGGTTCACCTCGGCGACGCGCACCTGGAGGTTGACCTGGAGCGCGCCGGAGATGCGCAGGCGGTTCGTCACCGTCGCGCCCTGGCCGAGGAACTGGGCGGTGACGGCCTTGGCGGTCTCGACGAGGGCGGCGTTCGGCAGAGAGCCGCTGAGGACGGCGCCGTTCGGCGTGTAGGTCACGCCGATGCGGTAGTCGCCGACCTCGTTGCGCAGGATGTTGCGCAGGTCCTCGATCGGCTGCGTGACCGCGACGCCGTACTCCGCCACCGGATCGCCGGCCTCGTCGAGGGCGAAGAGGCTGGTGCGGCCGGGCTTCTTGCCGAAGACGAAGACCACCTGGTTCGACGGGGTCTGGATGTCGGCGATGCTCGGGTCGGCGACGAAGATCGAGGCGGCCGGGCGCGACAGCCGCAGGGTCTGTCCGCGGGAGACGTTCAGCGAGATGGTGCCGCGGGCGGCCGAGACCCGGTCGGCGCTCGGCGCGTTCGGCTGGAAGCTGTGCCCGGCGGTCCAGGCGGTCGGCCGGCGGAAACGGGCGGCCTGATCGACGGCCGTCTCGTTGCCGGGCCAGGCCGGCACCATGACGCGCCGGGGCGCGGGCGCGGGCGCGGGGGCCTGAGCGGCCGTGGCGGGAGGCGGCGCGAAGCCGCCGGTGGCCGCCACCGGCTCGGCCGCCGCGCCGGTGACGGCGGCGAGCATCGTCAGGCCGAGGGCGAGCGCAGCGCGGACGGGGGGGAGACGGTTCGGGCGGCCGGCCCGGGCATCAGGCATCGCGAGCATCCGGGGTCAGACGCCGGAGCGGCAGCGCTGCCTGGTCTGCGGCAGCCGGGGCGGAATCCGAACGGGGCGATGCCGAACGCAGGCCGGTCCCATTCGATGCTGCTCCCCGTCGTTCATCCCGATGTCCTGTCGAGCTTGCGTGACAGAACGATTACACGCGTTCGTGACCGGGAACTCGGAGGGAGTCTGTCGCAAACGGGAGACAGCGACTGTCGAAAACCGGACCGTTCCCACGCCGGTCTCGGCGGGCCGCCGCTCTATCGGCCGAGAGCCTGCCGCACGATCTCGGGCCCGCCGGCGAGCGCGATGCCGAGGCCGCCGAGGACGTGGACGCCGACGGCGATGCCGCCGAGCGCCCAGTAGCCGGTGGCGATGCCCCCGAGCCCGAGCCCGAGGGCGAGCGCCAGCCCCGCGAAGCAGACGAGCCCCAGCGCCAGCCCGCCGAAGGCCACGACGCCCACCGCGACGCCCCCGAGGGCGACGACGCCGACGGCGACGTTGCCGATCGCGACGATGCCCCGGGCGGGCCTCAGCCCGCCGAGCGCCGCCGGCCCGTAGACGACGTGGACGAGGGGCAGTCCGAACAGGGTCCGGGGGGAGCGGTACTCGAAGGCCGCGAACGGGTCGTAGGCCGCGGTGCCGATCGCGGCGCGCAGGGGGCGCCCGCAGGCGGGGCAGGCCCGGGCGGCGTCGCTCACGTCGCGGCCGCAATCCGGGCATCGGATCAGGGTCATCCGGGATTCCTTCTCATGCCGGTCTCCCGTCGGCGCGCCTTGTCCCCGACTTCCACCGGCTCCGGTGTCCGCTGCGTGCCGGCGGCGGGCCCGCGGGCGGCGTCAGTTCCACATGTGGAGCAGGATGCGGGCGGAGGGCGTGCCGTCGAGGAGCATCAGCCAGTTGCCGTCGTAGCGGTGGCGCTCCCCGTCCGGGCCGGGGCCGGAGAGGGTCCAGCGCCCGGTCGCGGCCGGCTCGCCCTCCCGGCCGAAGACGTCGTCGATGACGACGCGGTAGTCCCGGAAGCCCTGGGCGCGGATGTCGGCGAAGAAGCCCGACAGGGCCGGCGCCCCCGTCAGCACTGGGCGGCCCGGCGGCACCAGGCGCGCCGCCGGCGCGTAGAAGGCGATGAGGTCGCCGGTGCGCCCGGCGTTGAAGGTGCCGGTCCAGGCATCGACGAGGGCCTGCACCCGCGGCTGAAGTCCCGCCATCCCTAAGCCACTCCCCGATCCGTCGCGCCGGCCGTCAGCACCGGCCAGAACACCCAGTCCTCGATCGGGCAGCGGGCCGGGCGTGCCGCGTCGTGGGGGGCGATGCGCACCCGGCCGGGGCCGGGATAGTCGAGGGCGAGATGGCTCGCCCCGAGGCGCCGGGCGAAGGCGGCCGAGCCCGAGACCGTCTCGACGCTCCGCAGCGTCCCGCCTCCGGCGTCGAGCTCCAGGCGGGACATCCCTCCGCGGCGGACGCGGGCGGCCGGCGCCAGGGTCTCGCGGGGCATGTCGGTGAGGTAGAAGACGGCGCTGCCCGGCCCGAGGAGCCGCGCCAGCGCCGGGAACCAGCCGGGCCGCAGCTTCAGGCGCACCAGCTCGATCCCGTGGACGCGGGCGAGCAGGTTCGCGCAGAGGTCGAGGCGCGGCTCCGGCCGGACGCCCTGGTGGAGGAGCACGATTCGGTCGCAGCCCCGGCGGCGGCGCAGGTGCGCGGCGAGCTGGAACAGCACCGAGAACACGCAGGCATGGTGGAGCGTGTCGATCCAGAGCGGGCCCGGCGCGTCGAGACCCTCGGCCTCGACCTGCGACAGGCTCGTCTCGACCGCGCGCAGGTAGGCCGTGGCCTGGGCGACGGAGAGACCCGGCAGCACCAGGGGCTCGAAGGCGAAGTCGATGCTGTTCACCGCCGCTCGCCGCTCCACCGCGACCGGCAGCTCGGGCAGGTTCGCGCCGCTCCGCAGGAGCATCCGGTCGAAGCCGCCAGCATGGACGCGCTCGATCAACCGGTCGCGGACGTGACGGGTCGCGCCGGCGCCCGCGAAGGCGGCGGCGACGGCCTCGTCGAAGCGTCCGAGGCCTTGGGCCAGGGCGAGGGGGGAGGTCGGCGCGTTCACGGGACGGCCGGCTCCGGGGTCGCCTCGGTGGCCGGCACGGTCTCCAGGGCGGCCTCTCCGGCGAACAGCATGTCCCGGTCGAGGGTCCGTCCGCGCAGCGCGCCGACCTTCTCCAGGACCCGCGCCTGGGAGGCCTGGAGCGAGGCCGGCGACTGGCGCTCGCCCGACTGCTTGGCCTCCACCGTCGCCTCCTCCGGCAGCCATTGGTCGGCGCCGACGACGCCGAGGCTGCGGGCGCGGCTGAACACGTACTCGGCGGTGTTCCACTTCCAGCTCGGGCAGGGCAGGGCGGTCTCGCCGGGGCTCGCGTAGATGAAGCGGTGGGCGCAGAAGCCGCCGCACATGGGCAGGATCTTGCACGAGGAGCAGGTCGCGTTGTCGAAGGGCGTCCACTGCTCCCAGAGAGAGGCGTTGACGCTCTCGTGGAGGCGCTCCGGCTCGAAGATGCTGCCGGTGCGCTTGGAAGCGTCGTGGGCGGTCTCCCAGCACTTGTGGACGTCGCCGTTGCCGTTGACGACGTAGCCGCCCTTCGAGGCCGCCACGCACAGCCCCGAGAAGCCGCCGGGCGCCGTCTGGATGCCGGCGAAGCCGAGCTCGCGGGCGCGGCCCTCCAGCGCCAGGACCTTGCGGTTGAAGTCGGCCCGCGAGAGCTTCTCCTCGAAGGCGCTGCCGCTCTCGGGCGTCGAGGCCTCGATCGGTGCGAAGTAGACGTGGAAGTTGCCCCGCTGGGCGAGACGCCGGGCGTGGAATCCGTCGAGCATGGCGCCGGCCCCGTCGACGTTCGACTGGCCGACATTGACCCGCGCCTGGATCGAGATCGGTGTCGCGTCGAGCGACTGCTCGATGTTGTCGAGGATGCGGTCGAAGGTGCGCCCGCCCGAGGTGAGGGGGCGCATGCGGTCGTGGGTGTCGCGGTCGCCGTCGATCGTCACCTGCACCCACTTCACCCGGCGGGCGTAGAGCTGGGCGGCCATCTCGCCGTCGAGGAACCAGGCGTTCGAGACGATGCCGGCGCTGTAGCCGATCTTGTGCTTGTCGCAGTGGGCGATGAGCAGGTCCGAGAGGCGGAAGATCGAGTCCTTCCCCATCAGCGGCTCGCCGCCGTACCAGACGACGCTGAGCGACTTCAGGTCCTTCTTCGCCTTCACGAAGGCGATGATCGCGTCCTGCACCTCGCGGGTCATCTTCTTGGTGGGCTTGGCCAGCCCCTGGAAGCAGTAGCCGCAGGCGAAGTTACAGGCCATGGTCGGGGCGATGGTCAGCGTCAGGCTGTTCGGCGCCGCACGGGCCGCCTCGTAGCTCTGCCGGACCAGGGCGAGCTCGTCGACGCCGGCGCCGACCGCGTGGCCGCCCCCGAGCAGCGCCTGGAGGAGCAGGCGGTCGGCGACCGCGCCGGGCTCGAAGCCGTCGCCCGCGCCGTCCCGGAGCGCGTGATAGGCCTCGGCCTCCTCCGGCGAGAGCAGGATGAGGGAACGGGTGCGGGCATTGAAGAGCAGCGCGCTGCCGTCGGCCAGCCGCACCGGGATGTCGTAGGCCGAGAGCCGGTAGCGGCCGGTCGACGGACCGCCCCGGCGCTGGACGCGCGAGAGGGTCTCGCGGGCGGCGGTCTCCAGCGCCTTGGCGCCGGCGGCGTCGAGGCCGGCGAGGTCGTCCTCGGTGCCGCGCAGGCCGTGATGGTCGAAATCAAGCATGGCGTCCTCTCCAGGGTTCAGGCGGCCGAGGGCATGACGGGCTGCCGGGCGCCGAGGCGCTCCAGCGTCGCCTGCGCCAGCTCGGCGGTGAGGTCGTTCCAGAGGGCCAGGAACACGTCGGCGCGGATCTCGGCGTCGATCACCGCGGCCCCGCTCGCCGGGTCGAGGGGGAGGCCCGAGAGCGTCAGCACCCGCCGGTTCAGGACCGTGACGGTGTAGTCGGAGGCGCGACCGGCCCCGGCGAGGCGCAGGGCGAAGCGCCCGCCGAGCCCGTCGAGATGACGCGCGTCGTAGAACCGGGGCACCGCGACGTGCATCAGGGTGCGGAAGAAGGCGAAGCCCCCGGCCGCGCTCGCCGGCCGGCGCCAGTCCGGCTCCTTGAGCAGGGCCGGCGACAGCCGCAGGCCCGCCATGAAGGCCGCGAACGCCGCCGGGTTCGAGACGTGGCGGCGGCCGCCCGCGAGGATCTCGTCGAGGGAGATGCGCGCGGTGCTGTTGCGCAGGTCGAGCATCAGCATGAGGGCAGCAGCGGGATCACGTTGATGGCGCAGAAGGAGACGGGATCCCCGAGCGGCGCGTCGACGCCGCAGATCCCGCCGGCGTTGACCGCGCAGAGCCCGGTATCGACGGCGCAGACATCGGCGCCGCCCTTAACGGCGCAGGCGTCGGCGTCCGCCGCGCAGGCCTCGACGGTGGCGTTCGCCGCGCAGGCTCCGGCATCCGCGACGCAGGCGTCGGCCGAGGCGTTGGCCCCGCAGGCATTGGCATCGGCCGCGCAGGCTTCCGCCACGGCGTTGGCGGCGCAGGCATTGGCGTCGGCGCCGCAGGCCTCGGCATTGGCGTCCGCCCCGCAGGCGTTGGCGTCCGCCGCGCAGGCCTCGACGCTCGCATCCGCGCCGCAGGCCGCGCCGTCGGCGCCGCAGACCTCGACGGTGGCGTCGGCTCCGCAGGCGTTGGCGTCCGCCGCGCAGGCGTCGACCCCGAGATCGGCGCCGCAGGCCCCGGCATCGGCGGCGCAGACGTCGACCGTCGCATCCGCCCCGCAGGCGCCCGCATCCGCTGCGCAGGCGTCGAGCCCGGTATCGGCGCCGCAGGCGTTGGCGTCGGCGGCGCAGGCCTCGACCGTGGCGTCGGCGGCGCAGGCGTTGGCATCCGCCGCGCAGGCATCGGCGCCCACGTTCGCGCCGCAGGCATCGGCGTCCGTGCCGCAGACCTGGACCCCGGCATCGGCCCCGCAGGCGCCGACCGCGCCGCCGGCCGCGCCCGCGCCCGCCTTGGCGCCGCAAGCGAGGTTGCCGTCGACGCCGCAGACGGTCGGGCCGCTGTAGCGCGAGCCGCAGACGCTGCCGTCGACGCCGCAGGCCTTGCCCTCGGTCGCCTTGGTGCCGCAGGCGCCGAAATTGGTGGCGCAGGCGACGCCGCCGCTGGCATTGGCCCCGCAGGCGCTCTCCTTGGCGCCGCAGGCGGTGCCCGCCCCGAGATTGGCCCCGCAGGCGCCGGCATCGGCCGCGCAGACCGAGCCGAGGCCGCCGTCGGCGGCGCAGGCGCTCGCCTTGCCGCCGCAGGCGGTGCCCTCGCTGGCCTTGGCCGCGCAGGGACCCGAGACGTTGCCGCCGCAGGCCCGGCCGACGCTCACGTTCGCGGCGCAGGGCGCGGAGGCGTTGCCGCCGCAGGCGGTGCCGACCCCGACATCGACGCCGCAGGGCACGTTGGTGTTGGCGGCGCAGGCCGAGCCGAGACTGCCGTCGATCCCGCAGGGCGGCCCGGAGGCCTCGCCCGAGGGCGGCGCGCCCGTGGGGGGCGTCGGTCCCGGCGGCGTCTCGGGCGCCGGTCCCGGCGCGGCCGGCGGAACGTCCGGCGACGCGAGCGGAGGGGCGGAGGGCGGCGCCGGCCGGCCCGGCGTGTCCGAGCCCCGGGGCGGCTCCTGCGGAGGGGCCGGGGGCGGGGCGGGGGGAACGGCGGCCGGTGGGGCCGGGGGCGCCTGGCGCGGGGCGCCCATCGGCACGTTGACGGTCTCGCCCGGATGGATGAGGTCCGGATCGCGGAACTGCGGGTTGGCCTTCAGCACCTCGGGAAAGGGCCGGTCGTACTGGCGGGAGATGCTCCAGAGCGAGTCTCCCTCCTGCACCGTGTGGCGCACGACGTTGTCGTTGGCCGGATCGGCCCCGGCCGCGGGGCTGGCGCCGGCGGAGGAGGTGGAGGACACCGCGGCGGCCGAGACCGGCCCGGCACCGCCCGCGCTCTGCTGCTTGACAGGCTCCGGGGGCGGAGCGGCCCGCTCCAGGCTCGCCGGCCAGTGGGTGCCGGCCTCCTCTTCGGGGGCGGGCTCGGCGGCGCGGGCGGCCTGCGGCTTGTCGATGACCTTCGGCATGCGGGCCCCCCGGCCTCTCGCGTTCCGGCGAACGCTTCCGAGGATCAGGGCTAACGGCTCGACCTGACGCCGACCTGACGAATCAAGCAGATCTCCGACGATGTCTCGAACACCGCAGACGATCCCCGGTCGAGACACGTCGATCTTCTTGCCGGCAACGGGTCTCTTCGCGCGGTCGACGGCGAAAAAATCGGGCCTGCGGTCGATCCGCTCCTCGCGCGCGGGGATCAACTCAACGACGCCCTCCGGCCCCGCGGGCATGCGCGGGAATGCGATCGGGGCCGCGCCCCGTCAGGTTGCCGAAAGCTGGTCTTCCTAACCCTGTCTCCGCAGGCAGGTCGGGGGCGCCGTTCGAGGCGCCGGCCGGCCGGCTCGGATCAGCGGTCCCGGACGCGGCGGCAGGCCCGGCGCGCGAGGGACCTTAAGGCCCATCCATCCTGAGCGGAGCTCAACCATGACCCTCGGTGTCTCGAACCTGCCCGGCGCCAACGGCGCGCTCGGCGCCTCCCACCTCTCCGAGAACGGCGCCACGGCGGCGCGCAACTTCCTCGACGCCCTGCTCGGCCAGGAGCGCGCGCCGCGCTCCGGCGGCCAGGCCTTCCTCGCCGACGTCAAGGAGACCCGGAACCCCGACGAGAAGCGCGCCCTCATCGACGGCTTCGCCGAGGGCTTCGCCGCAGCCTCCCAGGGTGCCGCCTCCGAGGGCGCCTCGTCGGAGGACACCTCCCCGGCGCGGAACGCCGGACGCGGCGAGCGCTCGGGCTCGGCGGGCGGCGCCCGCGAGGCCGCGGCCACCGGCGGCGCCGAGGGCGACGCGCCTGCGAGCCCGCAGGATCTGATGAGCGGCTTCCAGGAGATCGCCGACCGGGTCGCCGATTCCGCCCTGCCCAAGGGCGCCAAGAACGCCCTGCTCGACGGCATCGCGGAGCTGATGTCGAAGCTCAAGGCCGAGGCGCCCGCGGGCGGGTCGGCCGGCGGCTCCAAGGGCAGCTGCGCCAACGGCGCGCCGGGCGGCTCGGGCTCGGCCGGCGGCTCCGCGCCCACGGCCCAGAACGCGCCGCGTCCGGACGAGAGCTCGGCTCAGGCGACCGGCAACAGCGGCGTCTGGAGCCACGAGGTCAAGGACGGCGAGGCGACGATCCAGCTCGGCGACAAGTACACCGTCAAGGCGAACGAGAAGGACGCCAGCTGGACGGTGACCAACAACGAGACCGGCAAGACCACCAAGGTCTGGGGCGACCCCCATGTCGACAAGGATGGTGACGGCAAGACCGACTTCGACTTCAAGAAGGACACCACCTTCCAGCTCGACGACGGCACCAAGATCACCGTCGGAACCGTGCCCGGCGGCGAGAACGGCACCACCTTCTCCTCGAAGCTGACCATCACCAACGGCGACAACGCCATCCAGGTCACCGGCCTCGGCGACACGCATGACGGCGCGAACAACCTCGAGGTGAAGCAGTCGAACGCCGGCCGGACGCTCGACGACCTCGAGCATGACGGCGCCCTCACGATCTACGAGGACGGCGGCGCCTGGCAGACCCGCGACGGCAAGCCGGTCGACCAGAGCGTCGTCGACGCGGCCGAGGCGGCGGCCTGACGTCGTCGGCCGCGCCGAGGAGCACGGCCCGACCCCCAAGGAAGGGAGGGCGGCGGATCATCGGATCCGCCGCCCTTCACCATTCTGGCATAATGTTTAGCGAGCTAACTTTAGCAGAGAATCAGTCAAGCACGATTGGACAGGCCATACAAGGCTTGTTTGTGACTGATTAATGCGATCAAACCTGATGACCGCAGGCTATCCGCGATAGACGGACAGCCTATAGAACCCGCGAAGCGGGGATCCAGACGGAAGCGTTCTCTCCTGCGCTGACGGGCAGACCCTCGACTTGCCGGAATCACGACCCGGACTTCATAGGCGTGAGGACGAAGATCGATGCGGATACTGATGGTCGAGGACAACCGGGACTGCGCCCGCGCGATCGGCGGCGTGCTGCGCGACGAGGGCTTCGTCGTCGATCACGCTCCCTGCCTCGCCGATGCCGGCGATTCGGTCTCGGTCGCGCCCTACGACGCGATCCTCGTCGACCGCATGCTGCCCGACGGCGACGGCCTCGACTGGGTGCGCGCCCAGCGCCGGGCCGGCAACGCCGCGCCGATCCTGATCGTCACCGCCGAGCACGATGCCGTCGACCAGCGGGTCGAGGGGCTGAACGCGGGCGCCGACGACTACATGCTCAAGCCGATGCCGCTGGACGAGCTCGTGGCGCGGGTCCGGGCCGTGCTGCGCCGCCCGGTGGCGGCCCTCGACCCGGTGCTCAAGGCCGGCAACGTCACCTTCGATCCGGCGAGCCGCGAGGCGCGGGTCGACGGCAAGCTCCTGCGGATGCCGCGGCGGGAGACCTGCATCCTCGAGATGCTGATCCGCCGCTCCGGCAAGACGGTCGCCAAGGGCGTCCTCGAGGAGGGGCTCTACAGCTTCGAGGACGAGGTCTCCTCGAACGCCATCGAGGTCGGCATCTACCGGCTGCGCGGACACCTGATGGGCTCGGGGGCGACGCCGAAGGTGCGGACCGTCCGCGGCACCGGCTACGTGCTGGAGACCGAGGAGGACCAGCCGATCGACCTGCCCGAGGTGCCGCAGGCCGCGATCATGGCCGCCCGCGTCGCCGTGGCGCTGGCGAGCGAGGAGGGGATTGCGGCTCCGACGCTCCCGGCGATCGCCGCGAGCCTCGCCGCCGATCCGCAGCCTCCGGAGACGCAGATCGCCGTGGTCGCGGCGGCGATCGCCGTCAGCCTCAGCCAGGGCGGCGAGCGCGAAGGCAGCGCCTGAGGGGCACCACCGACAGGTCGAGGACCGCCGTGGGGACGGTCCTTTCCGGGTGACGGAACCGGGTCGTTCGCGCGGCCGGCGTGGCGACCTCCCCGGCTATTTCGGCCGCAGCTCCTCGCGCATCGTCTGGTAGTTGAGGGGCGTCACCTTCCAGCGCGCCGCGTCGTCGTACTCGAAGAAGAAGCTCACCTTCGCGCTCGAGCGCCAGATCTGCACGAGGGCCGCCTTCCAGGGCCGGGGGTCGCGCTCGCGCGCGGCGTGGTGCAGCTCGACGAAGCGCTGCGCCACCGTCGAGGCACGCGGCGTCACCGCCTCCGTCTTGCCGTCCTCGAGATAGGCGTAGCCGTGGAGCTGCACGGTGGTCTCGTCGCGCATCGTCGCCACGAGGGCGAGGCTCGTCCAGGGCAGCTCCAGGAAGGCCTCGTCGTGGACGATGAGCCGGCCGATCTCGTGATGCAGCGCCTCGATGGTGCCTTGCTCGCTCAAGCCCGTCTCCCTCCGTTCCAGCCGCCGCGGCCGCTACTCCAGGCCGAGGGCCTCGCGCATCCGGGCGGCAACGTCGATCTTGGCGTTCGGGTTGCCCCCCGCCTCGATCAGGCCGTCCTTGTAGCCGTCGAACTCCTGGCCGGCCTCGTTCTCGAACCGGGCCACGTCGGTCCTGTAGATCACTTCGCCGGTCTTGGGGTCGGTGACCTCGTACTGGACGGTGACGTGGCTCGGGCGCTTGCCGCCCCAGGTCCGGGTCTCGGGCGTGTCGCCGTCGCCGATCGTGAAGCGGGTGTGGACATGCGCGCCCTGCTCGACCCACTGGCGGACCTCGCCGTCGATCTCGTTGAAGACGCGCTGGTTGAAATCCTCGTTCTGCGGGAACTGGTTGATCAGACCCTGCTCGTGGAGGAACTGGAAGCCGGCGATGTGGCCGCCATTGTCGCGCTCCTCGCGGGTGTCGCGCCCGCGGCCGCCGGAGCGGCCGACCTCGGCGGTCATCCGGTTCTCCTCGGAGGAGCGCTTCTTGCTCGGCGGAATCTCGGTCAGGTAGAGGTCGACCTGGGTCGGGTTGTGCTCGGCGTTGACGGTGTAGGTCACGCGGTTGCCGCCGACCTCCCGCGTGGTCTCGCCGACCGGGAGCTTGGCGCGCTCCGCCTCGATGTCGTAGCCGCCGCTCCGCTTCGGGGCCGGGCCGGCACCGTCCTCCACGCGCTTGCGCTTGCTGTTGCGGGCGTCGATCGTCGCCGCGTCGGGATCGCGGGCGAAGGAGGAGACCTCGCCGGAGAGCGCGTCGAGATGGGCGCGGTCGACCCCGTTGGCGTGCTCGATCTCGGCGCGCCGCTCGGGCGTCAGACCGGGGGCATCGAGCTCACGCAGGCGCGTGTCGAGGCGCTCGCGGACCTTGGCGATGTCCTGGCGCGCCGCCCAGCCGACGCTGCCGGGCGGCGGATCGTTCCGCCCCGAGAACAGGCGGGCGACCTGCCCCTCCAGGGTGAGGCTGCGCTGGATGCCCTCCGCGGTGCGGGCGTGGAGATCGATGTCGGCCGGCGTCGCCTCAGGCCCGTGGCGGATGCCGCGGACGACGCCGGACGCCGGGTCGAAGTCGATCTTGACGGCGTCACCCGCGAGCGCCGGATCGGCCGAGACCGGGGGCCGGTTCGCCGCCAGGATGTTGTCGCGGACCGTGATCGGGTTGAACATGTCGCCGGGGTTGCGAGTGCCGGACGCCCGCATGCCGACGCCGGCCCCGACGCCCCAGAAGCCCATCTGGAGGATCGAGGTGGCCCGCTCCTCCCCGCTCATCCGGTCCCAGTTGCGGGCGGTGCTCACCCCCTGGTCGGCGACCGCCGCGGTGTCGAGGGCGAAGGAGCCCGCCTGGACGTAGCCGTGAAGCGAGGCCTCAAGCGGCGCCACGGCGCGGCCCGCCTGGCCGAGCTGGGCGAGGCGCGCGGCGCTGCCGAAGGCGCCGACCGAGGCGACGCTCGCCCCGAGGTTCAGCCAGAGGCCGCGGGCGTCCGCGTCGGTGATCGGATTCAGCGACTGGCCGTGCTGCCCGCGATCCACGAGCTCGCTGCCGCTGCGATAGGCGCCCCAGGCGCCCGCGCCCACCGCGACGGCGGCGGCTCCCGCCACGACCGGCGTCGCGAGACCGCCGGTGCCGACGATGAGCACGCCGCCGGCGACGATGCCGCCGACGAGGGCCACCTTGTCCACGACCGAGGTGAGATGCTCGCCGAACGTGTCGACGGTCTTCGGCGTGTTCTCCTGGCCGAGCGCCACGCGCCCGTCCGGCCCGGCCGCGAGGTGCCCGTTCTCCGGATAGACCTGCGTGCCCGGCGGCAGCACGTTGTTGGTGCGCCAGTCCTCGAAGCTGTCGTAGCGCCGGCCGGTGTTGTCGACGAAGCGCTCGGCTCCCGACGGATCGGAGACCCGGAACAGAGGCAGCTGCACCGGCCCGGTCTTGCCGTCGGAATAGGTGACGGGCAGGACCGTCACGTTCGCCGGGCCGTCGCCGGCCACCGCGCGGATCTGGTCGGCGACGGCCTTGACCGGCTCGGCCGAGTCGCCCGTGGCGAAGTAGCTGAACTGCCCCCGCGCCGCCGCCGCCTCGGCCTGCGCCGGGTCGGTGCCCGGCGGCAGAGCGGGGGGCAGCCCCATCGCCGTGCCGACGGTGTTGTCGAGGTCGCTCCCCGACAGCGCGACGGGGGCGTCGCCCCGGTTGTCGAGATACTGCCGGGCGCTCGCCTGGGCGCTCGGCGCGATCACCGCCGGATTCGTCCAGGGATCGTCGGTGCGCTTGAGGACGTCGCCGGTGATCGACGGGTCGGCGCGCACCGTCGCCAGCGCGTTGACGCGGGTCTCCAGCGACGGTCCGTCCTCGCCCCCGGCCCCGAGCAGGCGCCGGCCCTGGTCGGTGGCGAGGATGCCGGAGAGCCGCTCCGCGTCGCGACCGGCCGCCGCCGGGTCGTCCGGATTCCATTCCCGCGCGAGCGCCCCGGCCATGGCCCTCTGGAGATCGGGCTCGGCGTAGCGGCTCGCGTCGGTGCGGGCGAAGGCGTTCTGCACGAAGGCCGCCCGGGCATCGGGCGCGGCGGTGGCCGACGCGTCGAGGGTCCGGGCGAGGTCGCTGCCGCCGGGCGCGTAGAGGCCGATCCCGTCGGCGGCGAGGGCGTTGGCGAAGCCGCCGGCCGCCTCGGGTCCGAGGGCCGTCACGGTGGCCGCGAGACGCCCCTTCGCGGCCGGGTCGTCGGCGGGGCCCGCCGCCGCGACCGCCTGGCGGGCGTAGCTGCCCGCGCGCAGGCGCTCGCCCCAGTTCTCGTCGGGCTTGGCGGGGTCGAAGGGGGTGTCGCGGTCGATCGCCGCCGCCCGCGAGGCCAGGCGCTCGCCGAGGAGGGCGCGGCTCTCGGGCGCGTCGCTCAGAGCCTCCACGAGCCGGGCGGGGCCCGAGGCGCCATCGCCCTTGCCCGCCTCCCAGCGCTCGATCATCCGGTCGGCGAGGACGCGCTGCTCGCCGGCGCTCATCGGGCCGAGCTCGGAGCGGCCGGTCAGCGCGTCGCGGGTCTTCTCGCTCGAATCCGTGCCGCCGAAGCCGAGGAAGCCGCCACTGTGGTCGGACCGGTTCGCCGCCCAGTCGGCGATCTGCCGCGCCCGCTCCGGCGCCACCGGCTCCGGGGCGGGGGAGGCCGGAGCCTCGGGCGCGGCGGCCTGAGGCGCGTTCTCGTTGGCGGGCCGGGCCTGGGGCGCCGCGGCGGCCGCGGTCTCGACCGGACCGGCCTTGGCCGGATCCGCCTTGGCCTGCTCAGCCGTGGTCTGCTCGGCCGGCGGGCCGGGGAAGCGCTGCGCCTCGGGCGCCGGCTTCTGGGGCTGCGGCGGCGGAGCGGGGGGCTTCTGCGGGGCGACGGAGGCGGTGGAGGCCATCGCGTGTCTCCTCGTCGGTTCGGGGCCTCGCCCCGTGCGGCGTCAGGAAAGGCGGAGTTCAGCCGGCGGCGAGCGCGGCGTCGCGGACGGTCTCGCGGGGTGGCGAGACGGGGGTGCGCGCCGGGGATGCGGCCTTGGCCTGGCCCCGCTGCAGGCTGATCGAGCCGACCGGCTGCACCGTGAACTCGTCGGCGAGATCCTGGTAGGACAGCACCGGGATGTCGACGCCGTTGCGGGCGAGGAAGCCACGCACGAAGCGGCGGATGTCCATGGACGCGAGCAGCACCGGCCGCCCGGCCTCGCCCGCCGCCCCGCGGGGGCCGGCATTCTCCTGGATACGCCGCATCTGCGAGAGCAGCGCCTCGGAGGGGCGCTCGTCGAGGACGAGGTAGGGGCCGACGGCGGTGTCGCGCACCGCCGCGCGGACGGCCTCCTCCGCCTCCCGCTCCAGCACGTAGGCGGCCACGACCTTGTGGGCGTTGGCATGCCGGTGGCAGATCTGGCGCTTGAGGCCCGAGCGCACGTACTCGGTGAGCAGCATCGGGTTCTGCTCGCGCTCGCCCCATTCGGCCAGCGCCTCGAGCAGGATGCGCGTGTTGCGCATCGGGATGCCCTCCTCGAGCAGGCGGCGCAGCACCTCGGCGATCCGCGGCACGGGGACCGAGCGCAGCACCTCCTTGACGAGGTCGGCGTAGCCCGTCTCCATCCGCGCCAGCAGGGCGCGGGTCTCCTGGATGCCGACGAAGCGGCCGGTGTAGCGCATCAGCACGGCCCGCAGGCGCGCGGCGACCAGCTCGCCCGCGTCGAGATGGCCGATGCCGGCCTCGCGGAGCGCCGGGCGGTGCTCGGCCTCGATCCAGACCGGCGCGCCGGCGCCGTCCTCGGTCGTGTAGGGGATGCCGGCGAGCTCGAGGTTCGCCACGTCGTCGTCGAGGACGAGCAGCGTGGGGCGGATATGGCCGGCATCGACCGGCACGCCCTCGACGTCGAGGCGGAACTCGCCCTCGCCGAGCTGCGGGTCGACCCCGGTGCCGACCTCGGGGATGAGCACGCCGAGATCCGTCGAGACGCCGGAGCGGATGCGGGCGATGCCCTTGGCGAGCGCGCCCGCGTCGAGCCGCTCCAGCAGGCCGGGCGCGAGCACGAGCATGACCGGCACCGCCTCGGCGGGAAGGGCCGGCTTGCGGGCGCGGGCGGATTCCTGCTCCTCGGCCGTGGCCTCGCCGGCCACTTCCGCAGCCGGCTCCGGCTTGCGCCGGAAGCTCGCCGCCGCGAAGGCCGCGGCCAGCACCAGGAAGATCGGGGCGGGAAAGCCCGGGATCGCGGCCATGCCGAGCAGCACGGCGGCGGCGAGGCGGAGCGCCCGGGGGTCTGAGACGAGCTGCTCGGCGATGTCGCGGCCGAGGCCGATGTCGCGCCCGCCGGTGACGCGGGTGACGATGGTGCCGGCGGTCAGCGAGAGCAGCAGCGCCGGGATCTGCGAGATCAGCGCATCGCCGATCGAGAGCAGGGTGTACTCGTGGAGCGCCTGCCCGATCGGCATCCCCCGCACGAGGGTGCCGATGGCCAGCCCGCCGATCATGTTGACGGCGATGACGACGAGCCCGGCGATGGCGTCGCCCTTTACGAACTTCATGGCGCCGTCCATGGCGCCGTAGAGCTGGCTCTCCCGCTCCAGGGTGTTCCGGCGGGCCTTGGCCTGGGCCTGGTCGATGTCGCCGTTCCGCAGCTCGGCGTCGATCGCCATCTGCTTGCCGGGCAGCGCGTCGAGGGTGAAGCGGGCGCCGACCTCGGCGACCCGCTCGGCGCCCTTGGCGATGACGATGAACTGCACGAGCGTGATGATGAGGAACACCACGAGGCCGACGATCAGGTTCCCCGAGATCACGAACTCGCCGAAGGTGCGGATGATGTCGCCGGCATCGCCCTCGGCGAGGATCAGGCGGGCGGTGGTGATGGTCAGCGCCAGCCGGAACACCGTCGAGATCAGGATGATCCCCGGCAGGGTCGAGAAGGAGAGCGGGCTCACCACGTAGAGCGCCACCATCAGCAGCAGCACCGCGAAGCCGAGGTTGAAGGCGATCAGCGCGTCGACGAGGACGTGCGGCATCGGCAGCACCATCATCGCCACGGCGAGCACGACGACGAGGGCCACCGCGATGTCGGGGCTCGCGGGCAGGCGGCGCAGGAAGGTCCGGGCGGTGCCGAGGGCGTCGGTCATCGGCGGGTCTCCTCGGCGGGCGCGGTCTGGCGGGTCTCGACGAAGCGGCGGAACACGGCGCGGCCCTCGTCGAGCCGGCCGGCGAGGCGCAGGGCCTGGCTGCGCAGCAGCAGCATCGGCGGGGCCTGCGCCGGCTCGATCCGCTCCAGACGGTCGAGCGCCGCGAGCGCCTGGGCGCCGCTGCCGGCCTCGACCAGGGCGTAGGCGAGAAGGCGGAGCACGCCGGCATCATCGGGAGCCTCGCGAAGGACGAGGCCGAGCAGCGTCACGGCCTGGGCGGAATCGCCGACGCCGAGGGCGACGTAGGCGAGCGCGCAGAGAAGGTCGCGCTGCTCGCGGGCGATCAGCGGCCGGTGGCGGCCGGCGAGCGCGGGCATCGCGACGGTCGCGAGGGCCGGCACGGGCAGGGCGACCGCCGCGTCTCCGGAAAGATCGTCCGCCGGATCGAGCGGGGGATCGGATTTCGGGTCGAGCATGGCCGTCATCCCTCGATCAGCGCGTTTCGGCTGGCGCGCAGCATCGCGAGGCGGCGCAGCTCGCGGTGGACCACGAGGGCGCCCTCGCGCACGATGCCGTCGTCGCTCTCGGCGGCGAGCCCCTCGGCGAGGCCCTCCAACAGCGCCCGGTGGCGGTCGCCGCGCAGCACCTCCGGGTGGTGCAGGCGGGGCATCACGAAGCGGAACAGGGAGCGCGACAGGCTCGCGCCCTCGAAGACCTCCGCCTCGCCGGCGCCGGCCTCCGCGATGGCCCGGCGGGCCTCGCTGAGGCGCACCCGCGTCACCGCATCGACGCCGCCGGCGGCGAGCATGGCGTCGATCGCCGCGTCGAGCTCGACACCCTCCTCGCCCGGCCCCTGGCCAACGGCCTCGCTGCCGCGGCCGCCGCGCTCGCCGAGGGGTGCCGCCCCGTCGAGCCGGGCCCGCGGATCGAGACCGTCGGCGCGCGGATCGCGGCCGAGCCCGTCTGCCCCGGCCGGGGGCGGAGCGGCGGGCGGGGTGGTCCCGGTGGAGACGGGCGAGCGGCGCAGGCGGGCCATGATGCGTCCTTCCAGTCGGCGCGCGGGTCAGCGGGCCGGTCGGTTTCGGGAGGCGGCGGGGTTCAGAAGCGCATGGCGACGAGGCGGCCCTCGCGCTCCAGCATCACCCGGTCGGCCTCGATGCCCCGGATCGCCCAGCCGCCGTCGACGACGGCGCCGACGAGGTAGCGCTGCCCGCGCACCACGATGTAGGGCTGCGGCCCCCGCCACACGCCCTCGATGCCGAGGGAGGCGGGCAGCTTCTCGGCCTTGACGGCGACGCTGTTGACGAGGGTGACCTCGCCGACGAAGCGTTCGTCGAACTCCTTCTGGAGCGCCTCCCACCGCCGGGCCTGGGCCGGCTCGACGGTCCCGCTGGCGCTGACGGCGCCGCCGCTGGAGGAGAGGTGGACGTTGAGGAGCCCGGCGCCCTCGACGGCCGCCCGAAGCGAGGCGGTGGCGGTCTCCAGGCTGCGCTGGGACGGCGCCGGAGCCGTTCGGCCGATATCCTTGGCCTCCTTGGGGGCGCCCTTGACCGGACCCTCGTTCGGACCCGGAACCGCCTCCCTCGCCGGTGACGGCGCGGAGAGCGTGGCGGGCGTCGCGGCCTCGGGCACCGCCGAGACGGCCCCGCGGGCGCCCTCCGCGAGGGAGGCCGCGTCGGCGATGGGCTTGGCGACGGTGAGGAAGAGGGTGGCGGCCAGGAACCCGGCCGCGGCGATGCCGGGCATCGCCGGCCGCTGCAGGAACCGGCGCCAGGCGGGCAGCGCGGCCTGCGGCGCGGGCGCCTCCTCGGCGGCCCCGGACCCGCGCCAGGCGGTCTCGACCGGCCCGATCCGGACCACGGCCGGCAGCCGCACGGTGCGGGCGGCGCCCGGCGGCACGAGCCCGGCGCCCTCGACGGCGACGCCCTCGGCCAGGCCCTCGACGCGGATGGTGTCGCCCTCAAGGACGATCGCGGCGTGGGTGGTGGCGAGACCCGGCTCCAGGAGCACGAGGTCGCAATCCTCGCCGCTGCCGAACAGGTGCCGGCCCTCGGCGACCGCGTGGGTCAGCCCGAGATAGAGCCCCGAGCGGATCTCGAAGGCATAGGCCTCGTCGACGCGCGGGGCGCCGGCATGAAAATCGGTCTCGATGGTGTCGTTCGCGCTCGCCACGGCTTCACCCCTCATGGTGGGCGCCCCGCACGCGAGCGGCGCGGGGCGCATTTGGCTGGAAGCGCGGGGCCGGACGGGCCGGCCCCGGTGCGCAGCCTTACTGCTGCGGCTTCTCCTTGGCGGCGTTCTGGTCCGTGCCGAGCTTCGCGGAGACCATGCGAAGCTCCATCTGCTTCTGCTGCTGCTCCTCGCTCACCTGCTTGAGCTGGGAGAGGTTGTTGGCGAAGCTGTCGCCCCCCGCGCCGCCGGCACCGCCCGCGCCGCCGCCACCGCCGCCCACCAGGCCGCCGATCGCGTTGGTGATGCCTCCGAGAATTCCACCGGCCATCATCGTCTCCTGTCTGATCTGGATTGGTCTGCGTTCACGGGGCCGGGCCGCGGGGCCCGGATCCCTGAATCCCGCCCGGTCAGGCGAAATCCTCTTCGGTGTCGGCCATCGCCTGGTTCATCTCGTCCATGGCGTCGCCGGCGACCTGCGTGGCGAACTGGCCGAGCGCCTGCTCGAAGGCCTTGGCCTCTCCGCCGCCGCTGCCGCCGTCGAGGGCGCTTCCGATCGCCCCGCCGGCCAGGCTGCCGAGGGGGCCGCCCAGAAGGCCGCCCGCGATGTTCCCGATCGTTCCGAGCATCGGCTGCTCCCTTGTGGCCGGTCCGGCGCGCCCCGCGTCGCGGGAGACGCCGGGCACGGCCTCTCGCTTCCTCGAAAGGCCGCGGACGCGCGAACGCGCCCCGGCCGCTCGTCGGCGCCGCGTCGGAGGGGTGTTTTCCCGCCGCCGCGGAGCGCCACGGCCGGGACGCTAGGAAGGCGAGCTTTCGGGAACCTGACGGTGATGCGGTTGAGCCGGCTCACCGAATCCGGTCGCCGGATCGCCTCCCGGCGGCGCGGAGACGCCCGCGCGCGTGCCTAGTGTCAGGCAGGGCGCGCGAAGACGGCCCGGCGCCGTGCCGGGACGGGCGCGCCTTCCGGAAGAGTTGCCTGCGCAGGCCCGCGATCAGCGGGAGAGAAGCGGCAGGCCGGCGGGCTGCGGGATCGCCGGAACCGGAGCCGGGAGGACGGGGCCGGGGAGGGCGGTGCCGGCGGGAAGCGGCGCGCGGACCTGATTCGCGGCCGGCTGCGGACCCGACTGGGTCGGCGCCTCGGCCTCGGTGAGTCGCTCGGGGCGCCCGTCGCGCAGGACCGTGGTCTGGCCGCCGCGGAACACGGTGAGCACCGTCTCCTTCTGCGCCTGGGGGGCCTTGCGGGCGGCGGGGCCGGTCTTCGGCCTTGCCTGCTCCTCGGCGACGAGGCCGGCCAGCGTCTGCTCGACGAGCGCCACGTAGCGGGGCGGCCCGGAGACCATCACCACCGCCTTGCCCGGCGAAGGGCGCAGGGGGAAGCGCGCGTCGCTGATCTGGAGCGCGTCGAGGGCGCCCGTGAGGTCCTCGTAGCCGATGGGGCTCAGCACGAGGAGCTGGGTGCGGCTTTCCTTGGCGGAGGTGACGAACAGAACGCTGCCGTCGAAGTACCATTCGAGATTGTAGCTCGTCGCCAGACGGTCGAGGAACGCCTGCGCCGTCCCCTCCGGCATGCGGCCCTGGATGCGGCCCTTCACCTCCGGGCTGATGTTGACCTTGATCCCGACGTTCGAGCCGAACTCCTGGAGGGCGGCCGAGAGGTCCTGGTCGATGACCGTGTAGCTGTAGGGCTTGTCAGAGAGCTTCAGCACCGCCGCCCCGGCGGGAAGGGGCGCGGCCACCGCGAGCGCGAGGAGCGCGGCCAAGGGCGCGGCGAGCAAGGGCGCAGCGAGGACGAGGCCGCGCGGCCGGTGGGAGCTTCCGACCGACGATCCGCCAGCGATTCGATTCATGACCCTGCGCCGCCTCACGATTCCGGCCCTCGTCTACGACAGGTCGACGACACCGGGCTGACAGTCCGCGCCAATCTCGAGCCTGGCCGCGGTTTGGCAAGCCGGCGCCTCGCCCGGCCCGCGAGAATCCGTCTCCCGTCCCCGCGCTTCGCGGGTTCGGACGGGACTCGTCAGCTAGCCGTCAGGTCAGGCCCGTAGCCTCCGGCCATCGATTTTCTCGAAGGGGGCTCCGGGACATGGCAGTCGAGACGGTCGCCGCCGGGGCGGCATCCCTCGGGGCGGGAGCAGCGGGCGGCGTCGGCGGCCCGGGACCCGTCGCGGCGCCGGGCCAGGCCGGCGGCTTCGACGGCGCGCTGGCCGGCCAGCAGGCTCAGGCGCCCGCTCAGGCCGTGCGCGAGGCGGGCCTTCCGCCGCAGGCGACGCCCCGTTCGGCGCCGGTCTCCGAGGTTCCCGCCGGTCCGCACCAGATGGGCCGCTCCATGGGCGACAGCGTGCTCGACGGCGTCGGGCGCCTCCAGCAGGGCGACGCCGCCTGGCGCCGGCCCGGCGCGGGATCGCCGCCGGCCGTCGAGGGCCCGACCCTCAAGGTCGCCATGCGCCCGCCCGGCCCCGCCGCGGCGCCCCTGCGGGCGGAGGCCGCGCCCGCAGGCCCCGAGATCGCCGGCCAGCCGACGACCCAGCCCGGCCAGAGTCGCAACCCCGGCTTCGACGCGATGCTCCAGCAGCTCGAGCAGGTGAGCGGGCAGGTGATCCAGGTCTCCGTGGTCTCGAAGACCACCGGCAGCTTCACCGGCTCCCTAAACAAGCTCCTCTCCTCGGGCTGACGCGATGCGCCCCGCCTCCCTTCCCGATCCGGAGACCGTCATGGACGCCTCGAACCCCAGCCCGTCCCGGCCCGCGAAGCGCGGCCGCGCCCGGCGGATCGCGGCGCTGGCCCTCGTCGCCCTCGTGCTCGGCGGCTGCAAGACCGACCTCTACACCAAGCTCTCCGAGCGCGAGGCCAACGAGATGGTGGCCCTCCTCCTCGACAAGGGCATCGAGGCGAGCCGGGCGAGCAGCAAGGACGGGTCGAGCACCGTGCAGGTCGACCAGGGCCGCTTCGCCCAGGCCGTCGAGGTGCTCAAGGCAGGCGGCTACCCGCGCCAGAGCTTCACCAACATGGGCGAGGTCTTCAAGGGCGGCGGCCTCATCGCCTCGCCCACGGAGGAGCGGGCCCGCTACGTCTACGCGCTGAGCGAGGAGCTCTCGAAGACGATCTCCGGCATCGACGGCGTGCTCTCGGCCCGCATCCACGTGGTGCTGCCGAAGAACGACCTCCTCAAGCAGGACGCGACGCCCTCCTCGGCCTCCGTCTTCATCCGCCACGACAAGGACGCGCCCCTGAAGGCCCTGCTGCCGCAGATCAAGATGCTCGTCGCCAACAGCATCGAGGGCCTGAACTACGAGAAGGTCTCGGTGGTGTTCGTGCCGGTCGACCGCAGCCAGGTGCTCGCCACCGGCTCGCTCGCCGCGGCCCCCGCGAAGGCGGGCGGGCTCGACGGCGGCACCGTGGCGATGGGGGCCGGGGCCGCCGGGCTTGGCCTCGCGGGGGCGGCTTGGTGGTGGCTGCGCCGCCGCCGCGCGAGCGGGGACACCGGCGCACCGCTCGGCGCGCTCGAGAGCCTAGACCCCTCCCTGCCGCCGCCGCAGGAGCGTCCGCCCGTCGCGCTGAAGCGCGTCGCCTGACGGAGGGCCGATGCCAGCGTCTGCCGATCTCGCCGTCCATCCAGACCGCCTGCGGGCGGCCCTCGACCCGCGCCTGTCCGAGGCGACGCTCGCGCGCCTGACCGCCTGCGAGCGCACCCGCACGCGCATCGCAACGCGCCTCGGGATCGAGGACGAGGGGGAGGGCGCCGGGGTGCCGGACTGGCTCCTCGCCCACCCGGAGGAGGCGGTGCTGCGGGCCGGCGCCGTGCTGCACGGCTCCGCCCTGCGCGGCGTCGTCGCCGGGCCGGAGGTCGCGGCCCTGGTGCATGCGATCGGCCGCGGCGCGCTGGCGCTGGGCCTGCGCCACGCGACGCTGGCGCCGCCGCTGCCCTCGGAGGCGGACCTTCCGGAAGCGATCCGCCGGGACGGCCATGCCTGCCTCGGCGTCTGGCTGGCGACCCAGCCCGGCGCGATCCGGCATCGGACATGGCTCGTCCTGCCCCCCGGCACGGCGGCCGAGGCGGCCCCCGTCGATCCGGCGATCGCCGCGCATGCGGAGACGATCATGGCGCTCGTCGCCGCCGACCTCGCCGCCGAAGCGGACACGCACGAGACCGGCGGGGAGGCCGAGCGCGATGCCTGAGGCGCACACCCCGCCCGCGCCGCCGCGCCTGCGGCCCCTCGGGCCGATCGTTCGCGCCGCCGATCTCGGCATCTGGGGCGAAGCCGGCGCCGCGCTCTCCGCCGCCCGCCGCCACGCCGACGAGACCCGCGCCTGGGCAGAGGACCTCGTGGATCGCGAGCGGGAGCGGGGCTTCGCCGAGGGCCGCGCCGCCGGCGCCGAGGCCACCGCGCGGCTCCTCGCCGAGACCTCGGCCCGGGCCGCGGCCCATCTCGCCAGGCTGGAGCGGGAGCTGCCCGCCCTCGTCGGCGGCCTCGTCGCCGACATCCTCGGACAGTTCGAGCCGGGCGACGCGCTCGCCCGCTCCGTCGCCCACGCGGTCGGGCGGCTCGCCCCCGACGCCGGAGCGAGCCTGCGGGTCGCTCCCGGCGACCTCGAGAGCGTCCGCGCGGCGCTCGGCGAGGCGAGCCCGGTGCAGGTCGAGGCCGACCCGGCGATGCGCCCCGGCGAGTGCTGCCTGCGCAGCCCCGTCGGCAGCGTCGAGCTCGGGATCGAGGCGCAGCTGCGGGCGCTCCGCACCGGCCTCGCCGCGGCGGCGGAAGGGGCCGGCTCGTGAGCGAGGCGGCCCTGTCGAACCTGCTCTCCGAGGCCCTGCCGCGGCTGCGCGAGGCCGCCCGCGCCGTCGACACCCGGCCCGTGCGCGGGCGGGTGACGCGGGCGGTCGGCACCCTGATCCACGCCGTGGTGCCGGGGGTGCGCGTCGGCGAGCTCTGCCGGATCGAGGACGAACGCGGCAGCTTCTGCCTGGAGGCGGAGGTGGTGGGCCTCGCCGAGGACACCGCGCTCCTCACCCCGATCGGGGCGATCGAGAACCTCTCCGCCCGCGCCGAGGTGGTGCCGACCGGGCGCATGGTCGAGGTGCCGGTGGGCGAGGGGCTGCTCGGGCGCATCCTCGACGGCCGCGGCCGGCCCCTCGACGGCGGTCCGACCCTCGACGCGTCCCCGACCCGCTCGCTCCGGGGGCAGGCGCCCAACCCCCTGGAGCGCCAGCTCGTCGCCCGGCCGATGCCGCTCGGCGTGCGGGTCATCGACGGCCTCCTCACCGTGGGCGAGGGCCAGCGCCTCGGCATCTACGGCGAGCCCGGCGGCGGCAAGTCCTCGCTGCTCGCCCAGATCGTCAAGGGCACGCAGGCCGATGTCTGCGTGATCGCGCTGATCGGCGAGCGCGGCCGCGAGGTGCGCGAGTTCGTGGAGCGCCATCTCGGGCCCGAGGGCATGGCCCGTTCGGTCCTCGTGGTGGCGACCTCCGACCGCTCCGCGGTGGAGCGGGTGCAGGCGGCCTATGCCGCCACCGCCATCGCCGAGCATTTCCGCGACGCCGGCCGGCGCGTGGTGCTGATGATGGATTCGGTGACCCGCTTCGCCCGGGCGCTCCGCGAGATCGGGCTCGCCGCCGGCGAGCCGCCGACCCGGCGGGGCTTCCCGCCCTCCGTCTTCGCGAGCCTGCCCGGCCTGATGGAGCGGGCCGGCCCCGGCGCGACGGGCTCGATCACCGCCTTCTACACCGTTCTCGTCGAGGGCGACGGCGGCGGCGACCCGATCGCCGAGGAGACCCGCGGCATCCTCGACGGGCACATCGTGCTCTCGCCGGCGCTCGCTTCCGCCAACCACTACCCGGCGGTCGACGTGCTCGCGAGCCGCTCGCGGGTGATGGGCGCGGTGGCCTCGGGTGAGCACCTCTCGGCGGCAGCCCGCTGGCGCCAGCTCCTCGCCCGCTACGGCGAGGTCGAGTTCCTGCTTCAGGTCGGCGAGTACAAGGCGGGCGCCGACCCGCTCGCCGACACCGCCATCGCCCGGATCGAGGATTTGCGCGGCTTCCTGCGCCAGCCCGAGGCCGAGACCACGACATTCGAGGAGACGGTCGCATGGATGCAGCGGCTCGCCGCGTGAGGGAGGCCGACCTCGCCCGCCTCCAGGCGCTTCGCGCCCGCAGGGAGGCTGAGGCCGCCCGCGCGCTGGCGGCCCGGGCGCAGGCGCGTGCCGCCGCCGAGGCCGCCGAGCGGCGGGCGGGCGCGGAGGCCGAGGCCCGCGCCGAGGAGCGCCTTCGCGGCGAGCGCGCGATCTACGACGGGCTCTCGGGCGGCGGCGCCGTCGGCCTCGCCGCTCTGGTGGCCGTCCAGGACCGGCTCGAAACCCTCGGCGCGCGGGTCGCCGACGCGCAGGCCGCGCTCCGCGAGCGGGCGGCCGAGACCGGCCGGGCGGCCGAGGCCGTCGAGGCGGCCCGGGGCGTCCACGCCCTGCGGGCGCGCGAGGGCCGCCAGTGGGACCGGGCCTCGCAGCGCATCCTCGCCGCCCGCCGCCGTCTGGCGGAGCGCGCCGAGGAGCTGGAGACCGAGGACGAGACGCTGATGCGCGGCGCCCGCGCGCAGGGGGACCGGGCATGAGCGTCACGCCCCTGCCGCGCCCCGACGCCGCGATCCGCCGCCACCGCCCCCGGGCGCGCTTGAGCGGGCCTGCCGCCGATCTCGTCAACCGCCTCGGCCGGCCGCGGCTGCCCTTCGAGGCGGCAGTCGAGGGCCTGTCCCTGCGCCTGTCCGTCCGGGACGTGACCCTCGACGAGGCGCCCGACGGGGGCGGGACCGTCGCGGTGCTGTTCGACGTCGCGCCCGGCGGGCACCTCGCCCTGCACCTGCCGGCCTCGGTCGCGGACCGTCTCGCCGCCGCGATCCAGCCGGACCTCGACGTCCTGCCGCCGGAGCCCGCCGGGGCGCTCCTCCTCGAACTGGCGCTGGCGCCGCTCCTCGACCGGGCGGAGGCGCTCACCGGCCATCGCTGGACGGTGGAGGCGGTCGGCGCGCCGGCCGCGCTCCCCGTCGCCTTCCAGCCCGAGACCCTGCGGCTCGGCGTCATGACCCTCGTCCTCGACGGGTCGCTCGCGGACGCGCCGTTCACAGCCCGGCTCGTGCTCGGGCCCCCGCCCGTGGTGCCCGGCCTGTCGCCGCGCCTCGCCGCCGTCCTCGGCCTCGTCGAGGCCCTGCCGCCGCGGCTCGCCGAGATCGCGACGCTGGGCAAGGGTCTCGGGGAGGGGATCACGGCGCGCCTCGGTTTCGAGGCGGGGACCGTGCGCCTCAGCCTCGCCCAGCTCGCCGGGCTGCGGCCGGGGGATGCACTCCTGCCCGATCTATGGCACCCCGCCCGCGGCGAGGTCCGGATCGCCCTCGGCGGGACGCACGAGGCGCGGGCGACGACGGACCGTCACACGAGCACGCTAAAGGCACCGTTCCGGCCGCTCCCGCCCGCGGCCGCGGGCGGCCACGGGGACTTCGGAATGGCGCAGGAGACGGCCGCCGGCAGGGCGGCGAAGACGGCGGCGGACGACCCGGCGGACGACCCGGCGAACGGACCTCGGGAGGCGGACCTCGATTCGCTCGGCGTGAGCCTGAGCTTCGAGCTCGGCCGCCGCAGCCTCCCCTTGAGCGAGATCCGGGCGCTCGGCGCCGGCCACGTCTTCGACCTCGGCCTCGACCCCGACCAGCCCGTCGACCTCGTCGCCAACGGCACCCGGATCGGACGCGGCGAGATCGTGGAGATCGGCGAGCGGGTCGGGGTGCGCGTCACCCGCCTGTTCGGGCAGGACGGGTCCGACCGAGCCTCCGGGCAGGACTAGGCGCGCAGGCATGGCCGAGGTCCAGCCGGGCATCCTCGCCCTTCTCGCGGTCACGCTCGGGCTCGGGCTGACGGCCTTCGTCGTGGTGACGACGACGGCCTTCATGAAGATCTCGATCGTGCTGTTCCTGGTGCGCAACGCGCTCGGCGCCCAGCAGGTGCCGCCGAACATCGTCCTCTACGGGGCGGCCCTGATCCTGACCGTCTACATCTCGGCGCCGGTGGCCGAGCAGGTCTTCCAGCGCGCCGCCGACCCGCAGCTGAGCTACCGCACCGTCGACGACTACATGGCGGCGGGCAAGCGCATCCAGGAGCCGATCCGCGAGCACCTCTCCCGCTTCACGTCGCCCGAGCAGCGCCAGTTCTTCCTGGAGGCGACCCAGCGGGTCTGGCCGGAGGGCTCACGGGCCAGCGCCGGGCCGGACGACCTCCAGATCCTGGTGCCGGCCTTCCTGATCTCGGAGCTGAAACGGGCCTTCGAGATCGGCTTCCTGCTCTATCTGCCCTTCATCGTCATCGACCTCGTGGTCACCACGATCCTGATGGCGATGGGCATGTCCATGGTCTCGCCGACGGTGATCTCGATCCCGTTCAAGCTGTTCCTGTTCATCGCCATCGACGGCTGGTCGCGGCTGATGCACGGGCTCGTGCTCAGCTACGCGATCCCGAGCTAGAGGGCGGCCGGATGGATCAGGCCAGCGTCCAGATGCATGTCGGCGGCGCGCTCGCGCAGTTCATGACGCTCGCCCTGCCGCCGCTCATCGCGGCGCTGGTGGTCGGGCTCGTGGTCGGCATCCTGCAGGCGGCGACGCAGATCCAGGACCAGACCATGCCGCAGACGGTGAAGCTCCTCGTCGTCGTCGCGGTGCTCGCCCTGTTCGTGCCGCTCCTGTCGGCGCCGCTCGTCGAGGGGGCCAAGCAGGTCTTCACGGACTTCCCGGCCCTGACCCGGCCGGGCTAGGGCGCCGCCCGTGCCGTCCGGCGATCTCGCCACCTACGCGGGGCTGGCCGCGCTCAGCACCGAGGCGATGTCCTGGGTCACCGCCGCGGCGCTCGGCATGGCCCGGCCCGTGGGCGTGTTCCTGATCCTGCCGGTCTTCACCCGGGCCGAGATGGGCACGCTGATCCGCCTCGGCCTCGCCTTCGGGCTGACCGTGCCGCTCCTCGGCTTCATGCACCAGAGCGTCGGCGCGATGCAGGCGGACCTGCACGTGGTGCGCCTCGCCCTCGTCGCCCTCAAGGAGCTGTTCGTGGGCCTCGTGATCGGCTTCGTCCTCGGCATCCCGTTCTGGGCGATCCAGGCGGTGGGCGAGCTGATCGACACCCAGCGCGGCATCACCAGCGAGGTCGCCCCCGTCGACCCGACGACGAAGTCCCAATCCTCGGTGCTCGGCCTCTTCCTCGGCATCCTGGCGATCACCGTGTTCGTGGCCGCCGACGGGCTGAAGACCCTCGTCGACACGCTCTACGGCAGCTACGGGCTCTGGCCGCTGGCGAGCTTCCTGCCCGCCCACGACATGGGCGCGATGATGGAGCTCGCCCGCCTCGTCGACCGGGTGCTGCGCACGGCGATGCTCGTCGGCGGCCCGGTGATCGTGCTGATGCTGCTCCTCGACCTCTCGGTGATGCTGATCGGCCGCTTCGCCCCGCAGCTCAACGCCAACGACCTCGCGCCGACCCTCAAGAACGTCGCCGTGATCGTCTTCCTGTCGGCCTATGCCGGCTACCTGTTCGACTATCTCGGCGCCGAGATCGGCAGCCTTTCCGGCATGGTCGAGGGGCTCGGGCGGTTCCTGCGATGAGCGGGGATTCCAGCGAGGAGAAGACCCTCCCCCCGAGCCAGAAGAAGCTCCGGGACGCCCGCAAGAAGGGTCAGATCGCCAAGAGCCGCGACCTCGTGGGCGCGCTCTCGCTGCTCGCCGTCGTCGCCTACCTCTGGCTGCGGGGCGGGGCGCTCGCCGACGAGTGGCGGGAGGTGCTCGTCAACGCCAACCGGCTCCAGGGCGAGCCCGTGGCGGTGGCTGCCGCCCAGATCGGCGCGAGCCTGACGGAGCTCGCGGTCCGCACCGTGCTGCCGCTTCTGGGGCTCGCTCTGGCGGCCGGCGTCGCCGGCAGCGTACTCGCCAATGGCGGCTTCGTGTTCTCGCTGGAGCCGATCAAGCCGAAGCTCGAGCACCTCAACCCCATCGAGGGGTTGAAGCGCATGTTCGGGGTCAAGGCCTGGGTCGAGCTCGCCAAAACCGTGGTCAAGGCCGCGCTCCTCGGGGCGGCCCTGCTCCTCGTGTTCCTGGGCACCTGGAACACGCTGGTGCTGATGCCGACCTGCGGCCTCGGCTGCCTCGGCTTCGTGGTGAGCACCCAGTCGAAGCTGCTGCTCAGCATCGCGCTCGCCGCCTTCCTCGCCGGCGGCGTCCTCGACGTGTTGATCCAGCGCTGGCTGTTCCTGCGCGACATGAAGATGAGCGCCACCGAGCTGAAGCGCGAGTTCAAGGAGCAGGAGGGCGACCCGCACGTGAAGGGCGCCCATCGCCGCCAGCGCCAGGAGAGCGCCGGGCTCCCCCGCACCGGCCTCAAGCAGGCGACCATCCTGATCCGCGGGCAGGGGGTCGCCGTGGGCCTGCGCTACGTCGCCGGGCAGGGCGGACCGCCGGTCATCGTCTGCCGGGCGAAGGGCGCCCAGGCCGACGTGATGGTGGAGGCGGCCGCGGAACTGGGCATCCCCCGCGCGCCGGACCACGGCCTCGCCGCGGCGCTCGCCAAGCGGGTGCCGCCGGGCTCGCCCCTGCCGAACCGCTTCTTCGACCGCGCCGCCCGCGCCATCTACGCGGCGGGCCAGGCGTAGCGCGCCGCAGGGACGCGGGGGCGTCCCTGCGGCGCGATGCCGGATCAGAGCGGCGGGCGCTCGCGGACGCGGCCGTCGAACCCGACATGAAGCTCGCGCTCCTGCCCGTCCCGCTTGGCCGCCACCTCGAGATGCTTCGGGCCGCGGCCGGTGACGCGCACGTCGGTGTAGCCCGCCTGCTCCACCGCCCGGGTCAGCGCCGGCACGTCGAAGCGCTCGCCGAGGCCGACCCGGTCGCGGGCCCAGTCGAGGGAGGCCATCGGCGGCCCGTCGGCCGGGCCCATCCGCACGATGGTGCCGTCGCCGCGGGTCAGGACCCGGGCATGCAGGAAGCCTTTCTCGAAGCGGCCCTGCACGGTGACGGACTCGCCCTTGGTGACGAGCATGCCGCCCTCGCCCTCGCGGCCGGTCTCGACCAGGGCGCGGCCGCTCGAATCCTGCACGACGAACTTGTTGCCGAAGATCTCGGCGACCTCGCCCTTCACGGCGGTCGCGCCGGAAGGCGCCAGCGCCGAGATCGCGATCGGCGGGACCGTCGTCGGGATCACGGTCTGCGCGGAGGACAAGCCCGCCGCGCCCGCCACCAGGGCCGCGCCGACGGCGCCGATGGCGAGGGTGCGGCGAAGCCTGCGCCGGCCCTCCGGCCCGCGGGTGGGCTCCGTGGCGGAGGAGGTCTCGGTGGGGGTGACGTCGATGCTCATGGGTTTCGTCCTCAATCGGTGACCCTCTCGGGGTGCGCCGGTTCTAGGACGGGGCTGCCAATCCACCCTGAACCGCGCCGTTCAGGTTCGGTTAAACGGGCGCGCCTAGAGCCGCCTCGGGCCCGGCCGCCTCGGGCCGGCGTCCCTAGGTCCTTGTTCCGCCGTGCATTCCGTCCGCGAACCGGTATCCACTTCGCCGGACTGCGCCCCGGTCGCCGGGACGGGGCCGGTCGCGAGGACGAACGCATGAGAGTTCTGCTGGTCGAGGACGACGAGGCCCTTGCCGCCGAGGTCGTCCGCGCCTTGAGGGCCGAGAACTTCGTCCTCGACCGGGCGGCCAACGGCGAGGACGCGCAGCATCTCGGCGAGACCGAGCGCTACGACGCGGTCGTGCTCGATCTCGGCCTGCCCAAGCGCGACGGCGTCTCGGTGCTCGCCGCCTGGCGCACGGGAGGCCGCACGATGCCGGTGCTGGTGCTCACTGCCCGGGACGGCTGGTCGGACAAGGTCGCGGCCTTCAAGGCCGGCGCCGACGACTACCTCGGCAAGCCGTTCCGGATCGAGGAGCTGGTGATGCGCCTGCGGGCGCTCGTGCGCCGGGCGCAGGCGGGGGGCGCCGGGCGCATCGCCTGCGGACCGCTCGCCTTCGATCCGGGGCTCGGCACCTTCGAGCGCGACGGCCTGCCCCTGCGGCTGACCGGGCTCGAATGGCGCGTGCTCTCCGCCCTCATCCTGCACCCCGGCACCATGCCCCGCGCCCAGCTCATCGAGCGGGTCTACGACGGGGACGCGGAGGTCGATTCGAACTCGATCGAGGTCATCGTCACGCGGCTGCGCCGCAAGATCGCGCCGGCGGGCATCGAGACCGTGCGCGGCCTCGGCTACCGGCTCGTCGCCGAGGCGCCGTGAGCGGCGGGCGCGCCTCCGGCTCCCTGCGGCGGCGGCTGCTGCTGGCGGCCCTCGCGCTGACCCTCGTCGCCCTCGTGGCGGCGGGCGTCGCGATCGGGCTCATCCTGCACCGCTTCGTGCGGGGCCAGGTCGACGGCCGGCTCGACGAGCGCGTCCTCGCCCTGGCCTCGGACATCCGGCCCGGCCCCCGTCTCGCCCTGCGCCGGGACCTCGACGTGCCGCCCTTCGACCGCCCCCGCTCCGGCTGGTACTGGCAGGTCACGCGGGGCGACGAGACCCTGCGCTCCGCCTCGCTCCAGGGGCGCGATCTCGCGCCGCCGGAGCGCCGGCCCCGGCCGCGCGACCCCGGGAGCATCCGGCCCGCCGACATGGAGGGTCCCTGGGGCGAGCCGCTGGTCGCGCGGGTGCTGGCGATCCCCGGCGAGCCGGCGACGACGATCCTCGCCTCGGCTCCGGTCGCGGCGCTGCGCGGGCCGGTCACGGAGGCTCTCGGGACCCTGGCGCTGTGCCTCGGCCTGCTGGGCGCGTTCCTGGCCGCGGGGGCGTGGCTCCAGGTCGGGCTCGGCCTGCGACCGCTGGCGCGCCTGCGCGACGACCTCGCCGCGGTGCGGGCCGGCCGCGCGGCGCGGCTCTCGGGCGGCCATCCGGACGAGGTCCGCCCGCTCGTGGAGGAGATGAACGCGCTCATCGACCAGAACGCGGCGAGCCTGGAGGCCGCCCGCGCGCATGTCGCCAACCTCGCCCACGGCCTCAAGACGCCGCTGGCCACGCTCTCGCTGGCGCTCGCCAACCGGGGCGAGGCGGGGGGCGAGCTCGCCAGCCTGGTCTCGGGCATGGACCGCCGGGTGCAGCATCACCTGCGCCGGGCCCGCAGCGCCGCGGGCGCCGGCCCCGCGCGGGCGCGCGCGCCGCTCGCCGCCCACGTCGCGGATCTGCGCGCGGCGATGCTGCGCCTCCACGCCGACAAGACGATCGCGATGGACGTCGGGATCCCCGCCGGTCTCGGCGTCGCCTGCGACCCGCAGGACCTCGACGAGATGCTGGGCAACCTCATCGAGAACGCCTGTCGCTGGTGCGCGGGCGAGGTGCGCGTAGCGGCCGCCGCGGAGGGACCGGAGGTTCGGATCGTGGTGGAGGACGACGGACCCGGCCTCGATCCGGCGCAGATCGCCAAAGTCCTGCAGCGGGGCCGGCGGCTCGACGAGAGCACGCCGGGTCACGGCTTCGGGCTGCCGATCGCGACCGAGCTTGCCGGCCTCTACGGCGGCCGCCTCGATCTCGCCCGCGCCGGGCTCGGCGGCCTCCGGGTCACCCTGGTGCTGCCGGGCTGAGACGGGGCGGGGCGCCGACCGCGGGCGCGATCCCGGGTCCGCGACGCCCTTCTCTCACGCCGACGGGGGCCGCGGATCTCGCCGCCGCCCCCGCACGCTCGCCGTTGCCGGACGGATGGCCCGTCCGATCGCCCGTTAGCCGACGAGGCCGGCGCCGAAGGTGCCGTCCGCGTAGGAGGGGCGGCCCTCGACGAGGCCGAACTGCAGGAAGTGCTGCATCGGGTCGATCCCGGCCCGCGCCACGTCCGTCTGGGCGGCGAGATAGGCGGAGGTGTCGAACTCCACCGAGGGGTCGCGGCCCTCGCGCCAGCCGTTCGTGTCGTAGTGGGTCAGCGGGTTGACGCCCGCCGCCCGCACGTCCGCGTAGGCCGCGAGGTAGCCCTTGGTGTCGAACACCGAGTTCGGGTCGCGGCCCTCCCGCCAGCCGAAGGTCTCGAAGTGGCGGGCGGCGAAGGCGAAGCTGTCGGGGCTCGCCGCCGCGGCACGGGCCACGTCCGGGTTCGAGAGCAGGTAGAACTCCGCGTCGAAGCCGCCGCGGATGGTCTCGGGCCGGCCCACCGCCTCGTGGATCGCCCGGCCCTCGGCCTGGCCGTACTCGATGTAGTGGCGCAGCGGGTCGATGCCGGCCGCGCGCACGTCGGGGTTGGCCGCGAGGTAGGCCTCGTTGTCGAAGAGCGCGCCGGGGTCGCGGCCCTCCCGCCAGCCGTGGGCGTCGTAGTGGGTGAGCGGGTTGACGCCCGCCGCCCGCACGTCCGGGTTCGCCGCGAGGTAGCCCGCCGTCGAGAAGAAGGCGTTCGGGTCGCGGCCTTCCCGCCAGCCGTGCTCAGCGTAGTGGGTGTCGGCGTCGACGCCCGCCCGGAACACGTCCGGGTTGCGGGAGAGGTAGAAGAGGTCGTCGACGAGGGGGCCGCCGTCGTCGGTGACGATGGTCGCGTCCGAGAACAGGTAGCGCTCGAAGCCGCCGACCCGGTCGTTGCCCTCGGGGCCGCGGATTAGGGTGAGGCCGCCATCCTCGCTGACGGTGATCGAGGCGAAGGAGGAGTTGAACACCAGCGTGTCGGTGCCGCGGCCGGGGTTGTCCTGGCCGCCGAGCAGGATGTCGTTGCCGGGGCTGTTGAAGATGGTGTCGTTGCCCGCGCCGCCGATCAGGCGATCGGCGAAGTCGGTGCCCTGGAGGACGTCGGCACCGCTCGTGCCGGTCCGGCTGATGCCGTGGGCGAGCACGGTGTCGGCGCGGGCGGCGATGTTCTGGATGCGGGTGTCGCCGGCCGGGGTGGTGTCGGCCTGCCCGTAGGGCGTCACGGCGTGGAACGCCTTGAGGTACTCGGCGAGCGCATCCTGCTCGGTGCCCTGGGCCGCGAAGGTCGCGGCGTTCGGCAGCGAGGTCGGCGTGGCGTCGCGCAGGGTGACGCGGTTCTCTCCGTAGGCCGGGAAGGGGTAGTTGTCGCCGCCGAGCCCCGGCGCGGTGGCGGTTCCCGTGGTGAGGAAGTCGAGCGTCACGGTGCGGATGCCGCGGTTCGGGTCGCCCACGAGCTGCCCGTCGCGCACCAGGGTGTCGAGCAGGTAGCCGTCCTGGTCGACGATCGCCGCCGAGATGATGCGCTGGCCCTCGCGGGTGACGTTGCCGTTGATGTCGAGCGTCTGGGCCTGGCGGGTGGCGTCGTAGGAGAAGGTGATGCCGCCGATCTGCGGGAAGGCGCCGGGGGTGGCGCCGGGCGCGACCGAGGACACGGCGTGCTCCAGGATCCGCTCCAGCTCCGCCGCGCTCACCGTGGTGATGGCCAGCGCGTTGTTGAAGCGCAGGGAGTTGGTGACGTCGAGCTGCGAGATGTCGCCGGCCGCCTTGCCGGCGGCGGGGTTGGCCGCAGGCGGCAGCTCGGCGGTGCCGCCGCCCGCCGTCGAGAAGGAGCCGATCGAGTCGCGGATGCCGCCGCCGTTCTTGATCGAGACCGTGACCGTGCTGTCGAACTGGCGCGCGTACCAGAGGTTGGCGTCGGCGGTGAGGTCGCCGAGATTGGTCTCCTCGGTGCGGACCTCGCCGCGGCGCCCCTCGAGGTAGACGCTGGTGCGGCCGAGGATGTTGCCGTCCTGCTGGCGGATGATGTCGGCGACGCCCAGCGTCTCCTGGATGCCGTCGTTGTTGGCGTCGAGGCCCTCGATCATCTCGCGGACGAGGTAGCCCTTGCTGCCCGGCGTGAAGGCGGCCGCCGTCGAGCCCCAGAGCTGCGCCACGGAGGCGTCGTCGACGGCGACGGCGCCGGAGTTCTGCGGGGTGATCGAGTCGCGGATGACGTTGCCCTGGTCGTCGAAGGTGACGTTGAGGCGCCCGACATAGGAGTACTCGGAGCCGGTGTTCACCAGGGCGAGGGTCTGGCCGCTCGCGTTGGTGAAGAACTGCGGGTAGCTGCCGCCCGCGGTGTCGCCCGGCAGGAGCCGGTCGTTCGAGTCCGCGAGCACGGTGTGCGAGCCGCCGCCGATCAGCACGTCGACGTTGCGCAGGAGCGGCGCCAGCGCCTGCTCGTTGGCGAGCTGCTGGAGGTGGGTGCCGACGATGACCTTGTTGAGACCGGGATTGGCCGCGAGCACCCGGTCGACCTCGGCGTTGATCTGGTCGGCGAGCAGCCGGATCTCGTCGCGGCCGGTGAAGCCGTCGACGGTGACGTTGCCGAGCGTCGTGAGCAGCGGCTCGAGCTGCGTGGTGGCGCCGATGAAGGCGATGCGCTCGCCGTTCTCGACGATGATCGTGGACCGGGCGATCTTGTCGGCACCGGTGCCGGTCTGGGTCGAGGTCGGCCCGGTCTGGGCGAAGGTGGCGAGGTCGCCGTCCCGGTGGACGAGCCCCGAGAGCGCGGCCTCGCGGGAGAAGTTGAGGTTCACCGAGAGATAGGGGAACTGCGCGCCGACCCAGGTGTCGTCCGCCGCGCCCGCCGCGCTTCCGAGATTGGCGCCGATGATGTTGGCGACCTCGGTCGGTCCGCCGTCGAACTCGTGGTTGCCGAACACCGCCGCCTGGACGCCGATGATGTTCTGGATGGTGATGTCGGCGCGGCCCGCCGAGGCCGCGAGCCGGCCGTAGGCGGCGGCGCCCGAGAGCCCGTAGAGCTGGTTGTAGATGCCGTTGTAGGTCGCGGCGAGCTGCGGGTCGGCGCCGGCGATGTAGAACGGGCTCGGGATCCAGCCGTCGCCGGTCGAGAGCGTGATCGAGTTCGTCGCGGTGCGCTCGAGCCCCTCGACGATGGCGGCGAAGTTCGCGGCGCGCTGCGTGGCGAGCAGGCCGCCCTCCCAGTCTGAGGCGTGCAGGATCTGGAGCGTGTAGGTCATCGGGGCCGCCTGCTGCGTGGTGAAGTCGAGCTGGTTCTGGGCGATGCCGGCGAAGGCGTTGCCGGTCGCGTCGGTGAAGGCGCCCGCAGGCACGATCACCTCGTAGCGGGTGCCGGGCTTGAGATCGGCCGACGGGTTGATCGTCACCGTGTTGCCGCGGACCGTGACCTGCGAGGTGTCCCCCACCGCGATGGCGCGGGTGTCGCCGGCCCCGTCGCGGATGGTGATCGTGCCGCTGCCGGCCCGCACCGCCTCGCTGAAGGTCAGGGTGATGTCGGATCCGACCGGCACGGCCGGGTTGTTGTTCACGTCCGGGTCCGTGCCCGAGCCCGCGTTGTCCCTCGGCGTCGCCGAGACCAGGGTCGGCGCCTTCTGGTCGAGCCGCAGGCCGACGAGGACGGGGTCGTGGTCGGACTCGCGGGCGGCGACGCGCCCGTCGAAGATCGCCGGATCGCGGCCGAAATCGAGGTTGTAGTCGAGGGCGTCGGCCTCGTCGGCGTTGATGTGCCACTCGGTGACGCCGGTGACCTGGCGGTTCAGGCTGGCGCTGGCCAGCGCGTGGTCGAGGGCGCCGTAGGCCCCGTCGAAGACGTAGGAGTAGGCCTTGGCGAGACGGTCCTCGGCGAGGTTGGTGAAGCCGCCGGCCTTGAGGATGTCGAGGGCATCCTCCTTGAGGTAGGCGTTGAAGTCGCCGAGCAGGATCGTGTCGCTGTCCTGCGTGCCGGTCGGCCGCGTCGCGATCCACTCGGAGAGCGCCGTCGCGGCGAGCTCGCGCTGATGCTGCCAGTTGCCCTGGCCGTCGCCCTGGTCGGCGTCGGCGCCGGTGCCCGTGCCGCTCTTCGACTTGAGGTGGTTGATGACCGCCGTGAACTCTTCGCCGGTGGCGATCTCGTTGAAGGTCACGGCGAGCGCGACGCGGCTGGTGTTGGCGCCGTTGAAGATGCCCCCGACGGTGCTCTGCTGGAGCAAGGCCGGGTCGAAGCGGGCGACGTCGGAATCGTCGAGCCGCTCGATCGTGGTGTTCATCGCCACGCTGACCTTGCTCGGCTTGTAGATGAAGCCGACCGCGATGGCGTCGCCGCCGAGGAACTGGCCCCCGTCGAGCTGCGAGCCCGGGTTCACGTAGGCGTAGGTGCCGGCACCCGCCCGCAGGTTGAGCTGGCCGACGAGGTACTCCAGCGCGTTGCCGGGATCGCCGGGACGGAACTGGTTCTCGAGCTCCGTCAGGCCGAGCACGTCGGCGCCGGTGCCGATCAGCGTCGTGACGAGCTTGTCCGTCTGGCGGGCGAGCTCCTCGGCGGTGTTGGCGCCCCGCGGCGCCGCCCCGATGGCGGTGCGCGCGTTCGAGGAGCTGTTCAGGGTCGTGAAGTAGTTGAGGACGTTGAGGCTGCCGACGGTCAGCGTGCCGCCGACCGCGTCCGGCGCCGCCGGGCGCGGGTTGGCGTGGACGAAACTGTTGTCGCCGTCGTCGATGGAGCGCACCCGGTAGGCGCCGCTCGGGCCGAAGCCGAGGGTGCCGATGAGCCCCGTCACCGTGTCGCCCATGCGCGGCGCGGTGGCGGTGTTGTAGACCGGCCCGAGCCCGTCGAGGTTGGTGATCGGCTGGTTCTGGCTGTTGAGCCCGTCGTCGTAGGTGATCGAGCGGGCCGCCGTCTCGGCGAGGTAGGCGGCGTAGGCGGCCGCGTTCGGCTCGTTGGCGTTGGTGAAGGTCTCCGGGCGCCCGCCCGCCGCGAGGCGGATCTCGTTGAAGCGGTCGAGGTTGAACTGCTCGGTGATCGTCAGCGTCTGGGGCAGCCGCACCAGCATGCCCTCGTAGCGCTCGAGGTCGGGCTGGGCCGTCACCCCGGTGCCGACGACCCCGGCCGCGGGCAGCTCGACAGTGACGGCGGAGGCCTTCACCTGCGCCGCGCTCAGCGCGCCCGCCTGCACGACCTGGATCGCGGAGGCGCCCGTGACGGTGATCTGCGTCTCGCCGTTGAACTCGGTGACGACGCCGGTGACCCGCACCCGGTCGCCCTCGGCGACGTCGACGAGGCGGTTGCCGGTGCCCTCGTAGACGAACACGCCCTCGGAGGTGAGCGGGTTGCCGTCCTGGTCGGCGGCCTCCTCCTGGAGGTAGAAGCCGCCGAGGTTGCGCTTGGCGTCGCCGTCGCCGTTCTGGAAGTCGCCGACGACGATCGCCTCGACAGTGACGGTCTGCCCGACGAGGGGGCTCGCCGAGCCCGTGCCCTGCACCGCGGAGATCAGGGTCACGTCGTCGTTGAGGATGATGCCCGTGGCGGTCGCGGCCGACGCCTTCACCGCGGCGGCGATGCCGGCCTGGCTCGACGTTGCGCTGCGCAGGCTCAGCGCGAAGCTCTCGTTGGCCTCAGGGGTCAGGTCGCCCTGCACGGTGACGCTGACCTGCGCCGACGCGGCCCCGGCGGGGATGGTGCCGGAGATCGTCAGCGGCAGGGTCGGGGCGCCGGCGAAGTCGGCGCCGTTCGCGGCATTCGCGCCGCTGCCGGTCAGCTCGGCGGTGAAGGAGACGGCGCCCAGCGTGCCGTTGCTGCGCTCCACCGTGAAGGTGAACACGGTGCCGCCGGCGTTGCCCTCGGCCTGGGCGACGGTGAGCGAGCCCGCCGCGAAGCCGACCTCCTGCGTGAAGCCCTGGGGAAGCGCCGCGTAGATCACGGCGCCGCCGTTGGCGACCTCGTTGGCGCTGACGACGAGCGCCGTGCCGGTGGGGTTCTTGTCGCCGGCGATGAAGGTCAGCACCTCCGGCCCGAGGTCCGTCGTCGCGCCGGCCAGCGGGGGCACGTAGGAGACGTAGGCGGCGTTGGCCGGATCGGTGACGTCGTAGACGATGACGCCGCTCTGCCGCTCCAGCCCGACGAAGGCGTAGATGCGGCCGTTCACGGTGCCGATGGTGACGCCCTCGGGCTCCGGACCCTTGTTGTCGGAGCGGTCGTCGGGCGTGTTGCCGACGACCTGATCGTTGTTGAACCGCTCGGGGGAAAGCGCCGCGAAGATCTTCTCGAACTCGCCGCCGGTCTCGCGGACCTTGGTGATGGTGCCGTCCGCGTTCTGGCGGAAGATCGAGATGCCGCGGCCGCCCATGGTGTGGAGCTGGTCGATGACCCCATCGCCGTCCGTGTCGCCATAGCGCAGCAGCACGTTGAGGCGGGCGTAGGCCGGATCGGCCTTCAGCGCCTGGAGCTCCGGCGTCAGGCGGCTGTTCGCCACCGTGCTGAGCCGGGCGACGTCGCCGGTGTCGTCGGCCCCGCCGATGACCCGCTGGTCGCCCTCGTTGGCGGTCACGAAGTAGGTGACGCCCCCCGTCGAGAAGCTCGCCAAGGCGTCCGGCTGGAGGAGGCCGTAGATCGGGGTGCCGGCCGGCGTCGCGCCGATGCGGATCGAGGCGGTGCCGCCCGGCCCGTCGCGGTCGGAGGCGTCGAACTCGTTGCCGGCGAGCGAATGGTTGACCGAGCCCAGCGGCTGGATCGCGATCGGGGCGGTGCCCGGGTTGGCGAGATCGATAATCGCGACGCCGTTCACCTCCTGCAGGGTGACGTAGGCGAAGCGGTTGTCCGGCGAGATCGCGATGTACTCGGGCTCGATGTCGGCGGCGGCCGACTTGCCGGGCGTGATCGCCAGGCCCTTGGCGCGCAGCGCGTCCTCGCTGCCGTTCAGGCCCTCGAAGCCGACCGTCGCGACGACGCTCGCCGCGGCCGCGCCGCCCGACACGTCGATGATCGAGACGCCGCCGACCGGGTTGCTCGCCACGCTCGCCTGCTCGCCCTCGTTCGCCACGAGGAGGCGGGTGCCGTCGCGGTTGAACACGATCTGGTCGGGGCCGACCCCGACCGTGAGGGTGCGCTGGAGATTGCCCGCGGCATCGAACAGGGCGACGCGCCCGGGCTGGTCGCCGACCGGGTTCGCGTAGGCCACGGCCACGAGCCCGTTGAAGACGGCGACCGAGTTCACCGCGCCGTAGCCTTCGAGACCCGAGAGCAGGATCTCGCCGGTCTTCTCGATCGCGCCCGCGGCGGTGATCGCGGCGATCTCGATGCGGTTCTCGTTGGTGTTCTGGATGTAGAGGCGGTTCGTGGTCGAATCGTAGGCGACGACCTCGGCGTTGGGGGCGGCGGCCGTCGCCGGGTCGTCGGTCGCCGCGAAGGCGCCGAGCCGCACGAGCGTCAGCGCGTTCGTGGCCGCCGGAGGCGTCGTCGCGGTCGCGCCCGACTGGCCCTGGAGCGAGGGCGCCGCGTCGTAGACGGCGATGCCGTTGATGGTCGAGGGCGCGTCGTCGTTGAGGATGGTGCCGGTGGCCTGCCCGTCGGCCAGCGTCGCGCCGGTGAGGTTGGTGACCGTGACGGTGAAGGTCTCGGCCGCCTCGAACACGGTGTCGCCGATCACGTCGACGCTGAAGGTCGCGCTCGTCTGGCCGGCGGCGATGGTCTGGCCCGTCAGCGTCCGCGCCACGTAGTCGGAGCCCGCGGTCGCGGTGCCGTCGCTGGTCGCGATGTCGAAGGTGACGCCGCCGGCCGGCGCCGGGTCGGAGAGGGTGATCGTGAAGGTCAGCGCCTTGGTGCCGGTGTTGCCCTCGGTGATCGACGCGTCGGCGATCGAGAGGCTCGGCGTGACGGCGGCCGGACTCACCGTGAAGGCGCCGTAGCTGCCCGCCCCGACGCGGACCGCGTCGTCCTGCGTCCAGTTGGACGCCGAGCCGATCGCGGCGAGGATCTGATCGCGGGTGCCCGTGGTCGGCCCGGCGTAGCGGCCGTTGTCGGCGGGCAGCGCCACCGCCGTCGTGCCGAGGGTGAGGCCCGTCGGCAGGGCGGAGGTGCTGGCGTTGGTGGCGTCGCCCGCGAAGGCGCCGACGCCGTCGGCGAAGTTGATCGCGTAGAGGAAGGTCGGGCTCGCCGCCGCGCCCTGGTAGACGAGGATCTGGTCGCCCGAGGCGTTCAGCGCGAAGTTCGACGCCGTGAAGACGGGGGTGTTCGCCCCCCCGGCGGTGGCATCGGTGGTCGGATGGATCACCGTGCCCGCCGCGAGCGCCGCGGCCGCCGTGAAGGTGTAGATGCCCTCGCCGCCGCGGAAGGCGCCGGCCGCCGTCCAGCCGTTGTCGGTGAAGTGGATCTCGGTGCCCGCCTCGATGTCGCGCAGGAGCACGAAGGCGAAATCGTCCGGGTTGTCCGCGTCGTATCCGACGAGCGCGAGATCACCGGCAGCGAGAGTCGTCGCCATGGTACGGAACTCCGGGCACAGGCCTGCGATCGCCGGGCACGCTCGTCGAGCATGCGCAGCGTACAGCGGATGGATTCGTCTCCGGGAACTTCAGACGCGACCGCGCACGACTTCACGCCGGCCGAGTCTCCTCTTGAGACGACCTGCGGGATGAGGGGCGTTGCTACGATCTGTTTCCGGTCGGATCCGACCTGTATGGATCGTTTGCGACACTCACGTGAAAGTTACCAAACCCTTTCACAGGGATCGCCGCATCGCCCGCGTCGAACTACGTATCTGCGCGATCCGGGACGCGGGCCCGTCAGGATGCGGGGCTCGACGCCCCGTTCGGCAGGCCGAGCGGCGTCAGGCGCGGCAGCGGATGCGTGCCCGTCCGCGGGCGGAGCAGGTCGAGGCAGCGGCGCTTCAGCGCGGCGAACTCCGGCTCCGCCACGAGGTCGCGCCGCCGGGGCCGGGCGAAGGGCACCGCGATGTCGTCGAGGATGCGCCCGGGGCGCGGGGTCATCACCAGCACACGGTCGCCGAGGAACAGCGCCTCGTCGATGTCGTGGGTCACGAAGACCACGGTGGTGCGCCGGCGCGTCCAGACGTCGAGGAGCAGCTCCTGCATGACGAGGCGGGTCTGCGCGTCGAGCGCGCCGAAGGGCTCGTCCATGAGGAGCACGCGGGGGCCGTTGACGAGCACGCGGGCGATCTCGACCCGCTGCTGCATCCCGCCCGACAGCTCCGCCGGGTAGCGCTCCGCGAAGCCGTCGAGCCCGACGAGGGCGAGGTACTCCCGCGCCCGCGCCAGCCGCTCGGCCCTGCCGACGCCCTGCATCTTGAGGCCGAAGGCGACGTTCTCGATCACGCTCTTCCAGGGGAAGAGGGTGTGGTGCTGGAAGACGATGCCCCGCTCCGGATGCGGCTCGCGGATCGCCTGCCCGTCGAGGAGCGCCCGGCCCCGGCTCAGGCCGAGGTGGCCGGCGAGCGCCCCGAGGAGCGTCGACTTCCCGCAGCCCGAGGGGCCGAGCAGGCACACGAACTGGCGGTCGGGAATCGCGAGGTCGATGTCCTCGACGACGTCGAAGGCGTTGGCGCCCTCGCCGAGGCGGATCGCGGCGGCGTCGACGGCGATCCCGCCGGACGCGGGGGAACGCGCTTCGGGGGCGTGCGGCGCGCTCATCGCGTCTCTCCCGCGCCGATCCAGGGGGTCGCGAGCGCGCCGAGCCGGCGCACGGCGAGGCTCGAGCCCATGCCGAGAAGCCCGATGAGCAGCATGCCGACGACGATGTCGTCGTAGTTCTGGAGCGTGTAGGATTCCCAGGTGAAGTAGCCGATCCCGTACTGGCCGGAGATCATCTCGGCGGTCACCAGGCAGAACCAGGCCGTGCCCATGCCGATCGCCGCGCCGGTGATGATGCTGGGCGCGGCGCCGGGCACGATCACCTCCCGCAGGATCGCGCCCCGTCCCGCCCCGAGGCTGCGGGCGGCGGCCACCAGCCTGGGATTGACCCCTTCGACGCCGTGGATCGTGCTGAGCAGGATCGGGAACAGCGCGCCCGTGAAGGTGATGAAGGCCATCGACAGCTCGGAGGAGGGGAACATCAGGATCGCCAGCGGGATCCAGGCCACCGCCGGGATCGGCCGCAGCACCTCGAGGGGCGGCAGAAGCAGGTCGGCGGCGGTTCGCGAGCGGCCGATGACGAGGCCGAGCGCCACCCCGGCGGCGAGCGCGGCCAGGAAGCCGGAGAGCACCCGCGCCAGGCTCGCCCCGAGATGCGCGGCGAGCTTCGGCGACTGGATCAGCGCCCAGGCGGCGCGGGCCGCCTCGACGGGGGTGGGCACGTTGCGGAAGGTGACGACCCCGAGATCGAGCCGGGCGCTCGCCAGGAGGTGCCAGGCGAGGAGCGCCAGCGCCAGCGCCGCGCCCCGCAGGGCGAGGCGGCGCAGGGGCAGGCCCCCGCGCGCCATGGCGTTGCGCGTCCGGGAGCGCCCGGCGGCGGCCCCGTCGAGGATCGCCGCCGGGGCTTCGATCGCGGCCCCGCTCATCGCGCGGTCAGCTGGGTGGTGCCGGCCCGCGCCGCGGCGTAGTCGACGACCTCGCCGCCCTGCGCCTTGGCGTAGGCCTCCGCGTCGCCCTTGAGCAAGAAGGCGCTGAGCCGCCGCTCGCCGTCGCGGACGAACCAGGCCTGGTTCGCGAAGAGCTTGATGCCGCTCTCGCGGTCCTGCGCGTAGACGACGCGGGCCTGCCCGCCGCCCTTCTCGATCTCGGCGAGCGCGGAGAACGCGCCCTCCGGCGAGGCGTAGTGGCGGACCTTGGGCTCGCCCTTGACCCAGATCTGCGCGACCCGGTTCGGGTCGGCGATCGGCTTGCCCGTGACGGCGTCGCTGGCGGCAAGCGGCCGTTGCCCGTAGTCCCTCAGCCGGGCCTCGTAGTCGATCCCGGCCTTCGCCGCCGCCGCGCGGATGAAGCGGTCGTTCACGAAGCGGTCGAGGTCGATGTCCGAATCGGCCTTCTTCAGGAGCTTCAGGGTCTCGAAGGAGGTCTTCACCGCCTGACGGTACTCGGGCTTCCAGGTCACGTCCCGGGTCTGAAGCCCGAGGGGGCCGTGGAACAGGTAGGCGACCTCCGCCTCGATGCCGGTGACCTTCTCGATCAGCTCGGAATACGTCTCGGGCTCGGCCGCGAAGAGGGCGTCCGCCTCGATCGCGGCCTCGAGATAGGCGGTGACGACCTCCGGGTACTTCTCGGCATAGGCCGCATCGACCAGGGAGCCGTGGAAGGTCGGGGCGTTCGCCTGCGCGCCGTCGTAGATCTTGCGGGCGATGCCCCGCCAGGGGAACAGCTCGGCGAAGGGCACGAAGTCGGCATGCGCCTCGATCTTGTTGGCCTTGAGCGCCGAGCCCGCCACCTCCGGGGCCTGGGTGATGATGGTCACGTCCCGCTCCGGGTCCCAGCCCTGTGCCTTCACCGCCCGCAGGAGCAGGCCGTGGGCGGTCGAGGCGAAGGGCACCGAGATGGTCTTGCCCTTCAGCGCCGCGAGGGACTGCACCGGCGACTCGACCGGCACCACGATGCCGTTGCCGCTGCCCTTGATGCTGCCCGAGAGCACCGAGATGAACAGGCTCTGCCGGCCCGCCTTGTTGAAGGCGTAGCCGTTCAGCGAGCCCGGGAAGTCGGCCATGGCGCCAAGGTCGAGCTTGCCCGCCACCATCTCGTTGGTGAGCGGCGCGCCGCTGGTGAAGTTGCGCCACTGGATGTCGTAGGTCGCGTCCTTGTACTTACCGTCCCGCGGCAGGTGCTTCTCCAGGAGCTTCAGCTCGCGGATCAGGAGGCCGCCCGTGGCGCAGTTGATGGTGGTGTCCTGCGTGCCCACCGCGACGCGGATGGTCTCGGCCCGCGCCGCGCCGAGGCTCGTGACGAGGGTCGCGGTGGCGGAGAGCAGCAGGGCGGCGAGGCTGCGGGAGAGCGGCACGGTCGGGCTCCATCGGGGAGGCGGGCGGGGTGCCGGGAACGGGCGTTCCGCGGCAGGGCGACGCTGCATTCAAGCCCTGGTCTGCTGCATTGCGGCGAGCAATTAATTTCATCCGCAAGATGTTCGCCGTTCTTCGCGCGTGCCTTCATCGCGACAGAGAAAGAACATCTCCCGGAACGACTTGTCCGGAGAGCATCTTTTGCGGTGCGATCCGATCTTTGGAATTGCTCCAGGGGCGAACCGCCCGATAATCGGCCGCTCCGCCCCGCGGCCTCCGATCGGGGCTGGCTCCAGCCCCGGTTGCATCGATGTCGTCGGCGCCGCTCCCCCTTCCCGAACGCCGCAGGCCGGCGCCGCTGATCGCCAGCGCGCTCTTCCTCAGCGAGACCATCGAGGGGCTCGACGACGGCGCCGGCTTCCTCGACCGGCTGACGCCGGCGGAGGCCGAAAGGCTGCGCCAGGCCGGACGCGCCGTCGGCCTCGCCCCCGGCGAGAGCGTGTTCACGCAGGGCGAGCCGCACGAGGGCATCTTCCTGATCGAGTCCGGCCGGGTGCGGGTGTTCTATTCCGGCCCCTCCGGCCGGCAGGTGACGCTGGCCTACTGGACGCCGGGGCACTTCATCGGCGGCCCGAGCATCTCCGGAGGCGGCGTCCACCAGTGGTCGGGGGTGGCGATCGAGCCGGTGCGGGTGACGATCCTGTCGAGCGCGACCCTGCGCGGGCTCGTCCGCCAGATGCCGAACTTCGCCCTCTGCCTGATCGAGGCGCTGGAGGCCAAGGGCCGCTGCTACACGGCGATGGCGCAGATGCTCGGCACCCGCTCGGTGATCGAGCGGCTGGCCCAGCTCCTCATCAACCTCGGCGCGCTCTACGGCACGCCGGAGGACGGCACGGTGGTCATCCGCCGCCGCATCACCCACGACGAGATCGCCGCCCTGGTCGGCTCGACCCGGCAATGGGTGACGATGATGCTCAAGCGCTTCCAGCGGGAGGGCGTCATCGCCATCGACAGGGCCCATATCCGCCTGGTCCGGCCGGGCCGGCTCCAGGAGATCGTGCTCACCGAGGGCTGAGCCCCAGCGCGCGGGCCGACGCCGCCCCGCCCGGCGCATCGCCGGGCGGGGCGGCGCGCCGGTCAGCCGCGCACGAAGGCCAGCAGATCGGCGTTGAGGAGGTCGGCGTTCACGGTGAGCATGCCGTGGGAGAGGCCGGGATAGGTCTTGAGCGTGCCGTTGCGCAGCAGCTCGATCGCCTTCAGGGCCGCGTCGTGGATCGGCACGATCTGGTCGTCCTCGCCGTGGAGCACGAGGGTCGGCACCGAGATCGCCTTCAGGTCCTCGGTCTGGTCGGTCTCGGAGAAGGCCTTGATGCCCGCGTAATGCGCCAGCGCCGAGCCCATCATGCCCTGCCGCCACCAGTTGCGGATGACGCCCTGATGGACCTCGGCGCCCTCCCGGTTGAAGCCGTAGAAGGGGCCGGTCGGGACGTCGAGGAAGAACTGGGCGCGGTTGTCGGCGAGCGCCTTGCGGAAGCCGTCGAAGACCTCGATCGGCAGGCCCTCCGGGTTGGCCTCGGTCTTCAGCATCAGCGGCGGCACGGCGCTCACCAGCACCGCCTTGGCGACGCGCCCCTGCGGCTCGCCGTGCTTCGCGACGTAGCGGGCGACCTCGCCGCCGCCGGTCGAGTGGCCGATATGCACGGCGTTCCTCAGGTTGAGATGCTCGGCGACCGCCGAGGCGTCGGCGGCGTAGTGGTCCATGTCGTGCCCGTCCGGGACCTGCGCGGAGCGGCCGTGGCCGCGGCGGTCATGGGCGACGACCCGGTAGCCGTGGCCCGCGAAGAACAGCATCTGCGCGTCCCAGTCGTCGGACGAGAGCGGCCAGCCGTGGTGGAACACGATCGGCTGGGCGTCCTTCGGTCCCCAGTCCTTGAAGAAGATCTCGGTGCCGTCGGCGGTGGTGACGAAGGGCATGGGGGTCTCCTGCGCGTGAAGCGTGGTGGTGATCGCGGGCCTCGAGGCCCTCGGGATCGCCGGGCGCTTCCCATCCGGCGTATCTACTGTCGCGTGATTCTCGCTTCCGCAAAACAGAAACCTTCGAAAGGCATCGTTTCTGTTTCGACGACTATCGAAGCACGTCTCCTCAGGCAGCGTTCGCGCCCTGCATGGCGGTCGATGCGAACCACGCCGACAGGGCCGCGACGTCGGCCTGGCCGAGCCCGTGCCCGGCGGGCAGGATGCGACGATCGAGCCATGCGCCGGCCTCGGTGAGCTGTCCGGCGAGCCGGTCGGCGTTCGCCAGCGGCACGATCGGGTCCATCGCCCCCGACAGCATCAGCACCGGCCGTCCGTCGAGCCGCGCCTGCGGGGGCGAGGCGAGGGGGGTCATCGCCCGCACGAGGGCCGCTCCCGCGAGCACGTCGGGTCGCAGCAGCAGCATCGCGGCGGCGATGTTGGCGCCGTTCGAGAAGCCGAGGGCCACCGGGGCCGGCAGCCCGTAGGCGGCCCGGGCCTCGGCGACGAAGCCGGCGAGGTCCTCGACGCGCCGGCGCAGGTCCGCCTCGTCGAACACTCCCTCGGCGAGGCGCCGGAAGAAGCGGGGCTGGCCGTGCTCCAGCACCTGTCCGCGCGGGGAGAGCAGGGCGGCGCCCGGCGCGGCCATCCGGCCCAGCGGCAGGAGGTCGCCCTCGTCGCCGCCGGTCCCGTGAAGGAGCAGCAGCGGCGGCCGCGCGGAGCCGTCGCCCGGCTCGAAGCGGTGGAGGAAGGAGAGGTCGCTGGGACGCATGGAGGTTCTCCTGGCAGGCCCCTCCGACCCTCGCGCGGGAGGATCGGAGGTCGTGTGTGAAGGGACGGGTCAGGCGACGGCGGGCAGCGCCTGCTCGATCGTGGCCCGGTGCGGTTCGAGGAAGGCGGGCAGCTTCAGGACGCGGCCGAGCTCGGCCACGGGCTCATCCACGCCGAAGCCGGGACTGTCGGTGGCGATCTCGAACAGGACGCCGCCGGGCTCGCGGAAGTAGACCGAGCGGAAGTATTGCCGGTCCCGCTGCTCGGTGACGACGAGCCCGTGCTCGCTCGCGAGCCGCTCGGCCATGGCCGCCTGCGCCGCGTCGTCTGCGGCACGGAAGGCGATGTGGTGGACCGAGCCGGCGCCCGGCCGGCCGCGCAGGAAGCCGCCGACCTCCCGCAGGGTGACGAAGGCGCCCCGCCCGGCGCTGCCGGCGTAGCGGGTCGAGGACCCCTCCCGGCCGGTCTCGCGAAACCCGAGCGCGTCCGTGAGGATCCGCCCCGTCGCCGCCGCCCTGTCGAGGAGCAGGGTGACGCCGTGCAGCCCGCGGACCGCGTGCTCGACCGGCACGCCCCCCGCCGACCAGGCCGGCGCCGCTCCGTCCTCCGCGACGCCGACGAGCGCCAGCATCGTGCCGTCGGGGTCGCGCAGGCGCAGCACCGGCTCCCCGAAGGCGGTCGCGGGCGTCTCGTGGGCGACGCCCTTCTCGATCAGGCGCTGCACCCACCAGCCGATCGAGGCGAGCGGCACCCGGAAGGCCGTCTCCCCCGTCTCCCCGACGCCGACGCGGCCGGGGGCGGCGTGGGCGATGGGGAAGAAGGTCAGGATCGTGCCGGGCTGCCCGGTCTCGTCGCCGTAGTAGAGGTGGTAGGTGCCCGGATCGTCGAAGTTGACGGTCTTCTTCACGAGCCGCAGGCCGAGCACGCCGGTGTAGAAGCCGACATTGCGCTCCGCGGGCCCGGAGAAGGCGGTGACGTGGTGAAGGCCGGTCTCGGTCATGGCGGGAACTCCCCTGGGAGAGCGGCGCGGACGGCGCCGTCTCGATGACCGCAATCTGGCCCTTGCCCGATCCGGAGAAAATGGAAACGATGGAAAACCATCGTTTCTGGATCGAACCATGAGACTTCCGGATTTCGAGGCCTGGGCCGTGTTCGCGAAGGTGGCGGAGACTGGCTCCTTCAGCGCGGCGGCGGTGGATCTCGGCCTGTCGAAGGGCACCGTCTCGAAGGCGGTCGGGCGGCTCGAGACCCGGATCGGGGCGCGCCTGTTCCACCGCAGCTCCCGCAAGCTGGCGCTCACCGAGGCGGGGCTCGCCGCACGCGAGGGCGCGGCACGCATCCTCGCGGAAGGGGAGGCGGCCGAGGCGCGGGCGAGCGCGGACGCCGCCGAGCCCCGCGGGCTCGTCCGCCTCGCCGCCCCCATGAGCTTCGGGGTGATGCACGTGGCCCCGCTCCTGCCGGAGTTCCTGGCGCGGCACCCGAACGTCGCGGTCGACCTGCACCTGTCCGACGCGACCGTCGACCTCGTCGGGCTCGGCTTCGACATCGGCCTGCGCATCGCGGCCCTGCCCGATTCCGCGCTGAAGGCGCGCCGCCTCTGCGAGGTGCGCCGCTCCGTGGTCGGGGCCCCGAGCTACCTCGCGGAGCGGGGACGGCCCGCGCACCCGGACGAACTCCTCGACCACGCCTGCCTCGGCTACGCCTATCTCCCGAGCGCCGACCGCTGGCGCTTCACCCATCCGGACGGGCGCGCGGCGGTCGTGGCGCCGCGGGCGTGCCTGCGGGCGAACAACGCCGAGGCGCTGGTGCCGGCGCTGCGGGCCGGGCTCGGCCTCGCCCTGCAGCCGGACTTCATGATCTGGGACGATCTGGAGGCCGGCCGGCTCGAGCGGGTGCTCGCCGACTGGCAGGCGCCGCCCATCGCCCTGCACCTCGTGATGCCGCCCGGCGAGCCCCGCCCGGCGCGGGTCACGGCCCTGATCGACTTCCTGGCGCGGCGGCTGTCGAGCGCTCCCTGGGCGCATGATCGCGCCGCGGGACGCGGTGCCGGCGGGTAGGAGGCCCGGAGCCTAATCCCGCCCGGAAGGCCGGGTGGCGAGCCAGAGGACGTGCCGGCGGCCGGAGCGGCCGTTGGCGTGGACGCGCTGCTCGTCGACCGCGAAGCCGCAGCGCTGCAGCCGGCTCTTGAAGCGGCGGTCGGGAGAGCCCGACCAGACCGCCAGAATGCCGCCCGGCCGCAGGGCGTAGCGGGCCCGCCCCAGCCCCCAGACGTCGTAGAGCCGGTCGTTGGAGCGGCGCGTCAGCCCCTCCGGGCCGTTGTCCACGTCGAGGAGGATGGCGTCGAAGGCCTCGGGGCCGGACTGGATCGTGCGGTTGACGTCCTCCACCCGCACCTCCACCCGCGGGTCGTCGAGGCTGCCGGCGAAGAGCGGCGCGAGCGGCCCCCGCGCCCAGTCCACGACGGCGGGCATCAGCTCGGCCACCGTCACCTGCGCCGAGGGCGGGAGGGCGTCCAGCGCCGCGCGCAGGGTGAAGCCCATGCCGAGGCCGCCGATCAGGATGCGGGGCCGCGCCCGGTCCCGCAGCCGCTGGCAGGTGAGGGTGCCGAGCGCCTGCTCGGAGCCGCGCAGGCGGTTGTTCATGAGCTCGATCGTGCCGACCACGATCGAGAACTCGTCGCCGCGGCGCATCAGCCGCATGGGATCCGGCTCGCCGGGGATCGCGGCCGTGTCGAGATGGACCCACGGGATCAGGGTGCGGCTCCTGTGGCGAGGGCCGCGCCGACGAACGCTCGATCGGCCGGCACGGGCGAAGCCGTCGCCGGCATCGATGCGGATGGCGCCTCCGGCCCGGTGCCGGGAGGAGGCAGACGGAGGGCACTGACACAGGTCCATGCGCTTGTCGACGGCCGGCGTCGGCGGCGAGCCTCGCCGCGGCAGGTCGGGGCGCAGAACCCCCGAGAAGAATTTTATCCTTCCGCGGAATTTCGGCGGAGGACGACCATCCACGTTCGTCGCGAAATTCGAAAACCGGCTCCCTTGCTTCGCGGCTATGCTGTGACGACCTGAGGTCACGTCCCCGGAACGCTTCCGATCGCCATGCGTCCCATCCAGTTCGATCCCTTCGGCGAGCCCGTCGCAGCAAGCTCCGAGCCGGGCCGCGCCACGGCCACCTCGCGGGTCGCGCTGCGCTTCGGCGTCGCCCTGTTCTGGGGTCTGGTGGTCGTGATCGTGGCGGCCCGCGCCGCCTATTTCGATCCGGATTTCGCCGAGCGGTTCGGGAACGTCGCCGCCGCGATCGGTCATCTCAGGACCATCGTCGGCGCCTGAGCACCGGGATCGCGGACGAACCGCGCCGCGGGCCCGCGAACACGCGGCGCCTGCCGTTTCGAGCGACCGCCGAGGCCGCCCTCGAGCGGGCCAGGGTCTCGGCCGGCGTGTCAGCGACCCTGGACGCCCACCCCCTCCGGCGCGCGGCGCCTGCCCGCATCGCTTCCCACGCCTCCCGACATGATCGCGCCGGCATGGCGCATCTTGCCGGGCGGTGAGGCACGTCCGGCGGTGAAGGACGCCACCGGCGTGCTCAGGCCGGAGGCGCACTCCGTCTCCATGGCCTTACCGATCTCGCCGAAGAGCACGACCGCGCGGGTGCGAGGGCCGGCGTCACGAGATGGGGATGTCGATCGCGTGGCGAAGGTCTTTGGAAGATCCGGTTCTTCTGCCAGGCGCCGCAGCCCGCCTCAGCGTGAAGCCGAGCCCCGCGTCGGATAAGCCGCGGCTTGGCCGCGCCCGCGCGTCGCCCAGAACATTCTCCAGGCGGGAAAGAGGCTGGAAGATTGTTCTCGAACGGCGTGCGGGCCGGCCGGGACCGGCTATAGCGACGGAGACGAGCGATGCCGCGGGGCGGCATCGGGAAACGACGATGCCGCAGGACGATCCCCCGTGACGCCGCCCCAGCCGAACCCGGTCCTCCTCCGTCTCGCCCTGCTGGCGCCGGGCATCGCGCTCTGCATCGCGGTGACCCTGGTCTCCCTCGGCCTCCAGCACCTCGAGGAGGGCGGCTTCGAGCATCCCTATGTCGAGGCGCTGGTGATCGCGATCCTGCTCGGCATGGCGCTGCGGACCTTGTGGGAGCCGAGCCCGCGCTGGCGGCCCGGCATCGCCTTCAGCGCCAAGCAGCTCCTGGAGGTGGCGGTGATGCTGCTCGGCGCCTCGATCAGCTTCGCGGCGATCCTCGCCTCGGGGCCGGTGCTGCTCGCGGCGATCGTCGCCACGGTGGTGGTGACGATCGCCGCGAGCTTCACGATCAGCCGCGTGCTCGGCCTCTCCGTGCGCATGTCGATCCTGATCGCCTGCGGCAACGCGATCTGCGGCAACTCGGCCATCGCGGCGGTGGCGCCGGTCATCGGCGCCGGCAGCGACGACGTCGCCTCCTCGATCTCCTTCACGGCGATCCTCGGCGTCCTCATGGTGCTCGGCCTGCCGCTGCTGATCCCGCTGCTCGGGCTCGGCGCCGGCCAGTACGGCATCCTCGCGGGGCTCACCGTCTACGCGGTGCCGCAGGTGCTCGCCGCGACGGTTCCGGCGGGTCTGGCGGCCACGCAGATCGGCACCCTGGTCAAGCTCGTGCGCGTGCTCATGCTCGGCCCGGTGGTGGTCGGCCTCTCACTGCTGGCGCCGCGCCTCGGCGGCCCGCAGGGCGATCCGGCCGAGCCGCGCCGCTTCGACCCGTTCAAGCTCGTGCCGTGGTTCATTCTCGGCTTCCTGGCGCTCGCGGCCTGCCGGTCGCTCGGCCTGGTGCCCGACCTCGCGGTCGGCCCGATCACCAGAGCGGCCGGGCTCCTCACCGTGGTCTCGATGGCGGCGCTGGGGCTCGGCGTCGACGTGCGGGTGATCGGACGCGTCGGTGGCCGCGTCACCGCGGCGGTGACGCTCTCCCTCGTCCTGCTTCTGCTGATCAGCCTCGGGCTGATCCACCTGCTTCGCCTGGGCTGAGGCGTCCTGGCTGGGAATAACAGCGACGCTCGGAACGGGGCGCCGAGCCAGGGAGAAGGCGAGGTTGCAACGAGGCGACCTGCCGCGCGCCCGCGGCGCCGGATCCCGGGCCCGGCTGCGAGAACGGCGCCCCCGTCGGCCGCGCCTCTTCGCCCGGGAGCCGGGACGGCCTGTCCGACATGGCGGCGGCGTCAGAAGATCGAGATCAGCACGATGCCGGCCACCATCAGGGCGGCGCCGCCCAGGCGCTGCGGGCCCGCGGTGACCTGCCTCATGCCGAGCCAGCCGAAATGGTCGAGGGCCACCGAGGTCAGCAGGTTGGCGGTGATCAGCAGGCCGTTGAAGGCGCCCGCCCCGACCTTGTCGACGAACAGCAGGCCCGCGAAGACGGCGACCGCACCCGTGAGTCCGGCCAGCGGCATCCACCAGCGCACACCCTCGATATCGGTCCGCTGCGGGAGCGGCTTCGGGCGCAGCAGGAAGACCAGCACGAACACGAAGACGACGGGCAGGAACGAGACGGTCGCGGCGAGCCAGGGGTTCACCAGGGCTCCGCGCAGCTGCGCGTTCCAGACCACGCCGATGGCCTGCAGGGCCCCCGCGACGACGATGAAGGGATAGAGCAGCTTGCCGTTCAGGCCGTGCCCGGTCTTCTGCTCGTGCGTGCCGTCGGGCGTGGCGCGGGCGATGAAGCTCACGCCGATCGCCATCAGCAGGCCGCCGAGCCAGGGCATCGGCTTGAAGCCGCCGCCCGGCAGCCCGAACAGGCCGAGCGCGTCGAGGGCCAGCGAGGTCAGGATGTTGGCCGTCAGGGTGAGGCCGTTGAACGGCCCGGCGCCGACCTTGTCGACGAAGGCGAGGCCGCCGAACACCGCCACCGCCCCCGCCACGCCGCCGAGCGGCGCGTACCAGGGCATCGCGGCGAGCGTGTCGAGGCTCGGCAGCGGCGTCGGCATCATCAGGAACAGGGTCGTGAAGACGAAGACGATGGGCAGGAAGGAGGCGGAGGCGGCCAGGAACGGGTTGACGAGGTGCCCGCGCAGTTGCGCGTTCATCGAGTTGCCCAGCGCCTGAAGGATTCCGGCCAGCAGGATGAAGGGGTAGAGCAGGGCGGCGTTCACGCGGGCAGGTCTCCGGGGCAGTCGGCGTGGATGTTCAGGCGAGAGGCAGCGCGGCGAGCGCGAGGACGAGGGCCGGGGGCAGGTCGGGGCCGAGATCGCCCTCGATGCGGATGGCGCCCGCGACCGTCCCGGGGACCCGGGCGGCCGCGCCGAGCACCGCCCAGACGGCCTCCGACCAGGAGAACGGCCGCAGGATCACGCCCAGCGTCGCGGGCGCGGCGATGCCCCGGGTCGCGGGGTTGAGAGTCAGGGTCAGCGCGCCCGACATCGGGTCGGCGATCCTCGGCCGGCGGGGTGAAGGGCAGTCGGGTCGTCGGCGCCATCACGGCCGCCCGGTGCGGCCTGGGCTGGGCGGCGTGCCGAGCCGGCCCCGCTCGGGTGAGGTGCCGACCGCGTCCCAGTCACTGCCGATGCCCTTCGCGCTTGAGGCGACCTTGCGAGGCGCCGCCGCTCAAGATTTCTTTGGGAGGCGAGTTCCCGCTCAAATCATCACGATACTGTGATTCTCTCGCGAAACTCGTAATACTTCTCGCGACGCGCGCGCGATCATCTGCGGGAGATCCTGCCGCGTGGCTGCACTATACCGATCCTGTCGTCGGGTGATGGTTCGACGGGTCGTGGTCCGCGTCCGGACGAAGCGCCGTCTGCCGGCCCGCACGCTTTCGACGCGGCCGATTTGCGGGCTCTCGGAGTGAAGGCCGGCGAGCGAGACGAGGGGCCACCGCCGTGCTCACGCTCGAATCCAGGATCGACAGCGATCCGGTTGTTTCCGCCACGCTGCGGGAAAGCCGCGACGGCCCAACGAGCTCGAGAGAGCCGAGCCCAAAACTTGTTGCATCTGCTAGGAAAACTGGAGCGGGCGAAGGGATTCGAACCCTCGACCCCAACCTTGGCAACTTGCCCTCCCACCGTTTCCTGGAGTACCCGGCGGTAACGCACGCTCACACGAAATTATTGAGCAATCACAGAAGCTTGGGCTTTTGGAGAATCTGAGAGTAACGTATCATACCCTCCCAGCACACCTCTGCCGGAACCCCGGTTCGGAACCCGGCAGACCCTAACCCTTGCTGGGCTGCCATGCCGGTCAAACGACTCACCGCCCTGTTCGTCGAGAACGCCCGCGCCGTCGGCGGCGACCGCGTCGAGTATGCCGACGAGGTGACGAGCGGCCTGCACCTCCGGGTCGGCAACAACGGCCACAAGAGCTGGTCAGCGGTGTTCCGCATCGGCGGCCGGAAGGGCCGGATGACGCTCGGCACCTATCCGGCGCTCTCGCTCGCGGACGCCCGGACCGCCGCCCTGGCGGTCATCGCGAAGGCGCAGGCCGGCGACGACCCCGTGTCCGAGCGGCGCGAGAAGGAGGCCCGCTACGGCGAGACGGTCGAGAAGATCGGCCGGGCGTGGGTCGAGCAGCACGCGAAGCCCAACAATCGAAGCTGGCGGTTTCAGGAGCGCCAGCTTGAGCTCTATGTCTACCCGAAGCTCGGCAGCCGGGCCGTCTCGTCGCTGAAGCGGCGGGACGTCATCGACCTGATCGACGAGATCGCGATGAAGGGCCGCGAGGCCGATGAGGACGCGAACTCGAAGGCGGACGAGAAGGCCGCCAAGCGCCGGCTCGGGGGCTCGACCGCGGCCGACAACGTGCTTCGGGTGCTCCGCTCCGTGCTGAACTGGGCGGTGTCGAAGGACAAGCTGACCGCGAACCCCGCGGTCGGCGTCCGTGCGCCGCAGAAGCCGAAGGCTCGGGAGCGCACGCTCACCGACGACGAGATCAAGGCCGTGTGGGCCGGCGCCACGGCCCTCGGCTACCCGTTCGGCACGCACCTCCTCCTTTGCCTGCTCACGGGCCAGCGCCGGACGGAGGTCGCCGAGATGCGGTGGGAGGAGGTCCAGGGCGACACCTGGGCCATCCCGTCGTCACGGACGAAGAGCAAGCGCTCCCACCTCGTGCCGCTGTCCCCGGAGGCACGCGCGATCCTCGACGCCTGCCCCCGCTTCAAGGAGGGCAGTTTCGTGCTGTCCACCACACTCGGCCGCCGGCCCATCTCCGGCTTCTCGAAGGCGAAGACGGAGAGCGCGATCAGCATCGGCGACTGGCGCTGCCACGACCTCCGCCGGACCTGCGCAACGGGGATGGCGCGCCTCGGCGTTCTGGGCGAGATTATCTCCCGCATCCTCAACCACGCGGCGCCGTCCGGTGTCACGAACGCCCACTACAACCACTATGACTACATCACCGAGAAGCGGAAGGCTTTGGACCTGTGGGCAGCCTCGCTCCCCATCTCGATGAGAGCGTGACGGATGCTGCGATCCGCATAGCTCAGGATTACGACATCCCGGCGGGCATGGCGCCCGAACTCGCCAGGGTTCTGGAGGATGCGAAGGCTCAGAAGCATGCCGTGGAGGAGCGCCGGCATGCACTTGAGCGGCTGTCGGAGCTGGAGGAGAGCATTCGCGGCTTCTTCCGGAGCATGAGATCGGCAGCAAGTTTCCTGAAAGCGCCTGAATTGTCCGATCAAGATCGAGAGCTGATTGCCAACGAATTCCTCAGAGCGTCCTTGTATGAGGGTGCTCCAGAGCTGATCGCGCTCGGCTGCCCGGAGAGCCACCTCGAAGCGCAACACTTCCGGCATTTCGTATCTGCGATCGTCGATTTCGCGAGCACGTCAGAATCGATCGAACGCATCATGCTTGAGCATGACAAGCGTACGTACAGAGACGTCGCGGTCTGGAATCTATGCCTTGACGAGGTCTTCTACTTCTGGACAGTCACGTTAGACCGCCGCATCAAGAACAGCTTCGAGAAACCCGATGGCCCGCACCGCGAGCAGGGGGAGCCGACCAGCGAAGGAGCGCGCTTCTTGGCTGAGTGCATGATGGTGATCGATGCGCCGGCCTACCGCGCCGAGCGTCTCATGCGGCTGCTGGACGTCTACCGAAAGGACGACTTGGGTCGTCCGTAACGCGGAATGCGATCCGCTTCGGTCGACGCCGATCACGTTCCCTCCTGCTGGAGCGAGCTGACGTATTTACCTCGGCATACCCGGACAGAACCGGAGGATGTCGTGGGCGAACGGTTGATCTCGATGAAGGAGGTGACGGGACGTGTCCCGTTCACGAAGGTGCACATCTATCGCCTGATCGGCCGCGGTGAGTTCCCGGATCGGGTGAAAATCGGCAAGCGCCGGGTGTGCTGGCGCGAGTCCGACATTGACGCTTGGATCCAATCCAAGCTCGTCGGCGCCTCGGATCGCTGAGGCTGCTGTGACCGACCAAGAACTCCGGCAGCCCGAAATCCAAATGCCGTCGCCGGATCAGGCTGGGCGTACGCCCGAGGGTGGGCCGTCGGAATTGGGGGTGGGGGATGTCGCGCCGAGGCCCAATACGGGCGAGGCCGTCGACTTCCTGATGCGCTACCGCGGCAGCGATCCCATCGTGCTGACGGCCATCATCCCCAACAACGGCGGGACCGAGAGCGATACGTTCCGCGCGGAGCAGGATGGGCAGCGGCTCCGACAGTGGATCGACGCGCGGCAAGGGCGCGTGAACATCTACTTCTCGGTTAATCCGACGCTGAAGCCGATGGCCGGCCGAGTGAAGGCGAGGAAGACCGATATCCGAGGAATGACGACACTCCATGTCGATCTCGATCCGCGGGCCGGAGAGGATTTGGAGCAGGAGCGCGTCAGGGCACTCAGGGTCTTGCGCGAGTTCTCGCCCCGTCCGTCCTTCATCATCGACAGCGGTGGCGGCTTCCAGGCGTTCTGGCTCCTAGACGAGGAGCAGCAGGTCAACGGCTCCGAGGAGCGTATTGCCGAGCTTGAAGCGTACAATCAGCAGCTCGCGCTCTTGCTGCATGCGGACGCATGCCACGACATCTGTCGCATCATGCGCCTGCCGGGCACGCTGAACGTCCCGGACGCACGGAAGGTCAAGAAGGGGCGCAAGCTTGCCTTGGCGCGATTAGTCGAGTGGCCCGACGATCTCGCACCGTACCCGCTAGCGGCTTTCGAGCAGGCTCCGCTCCTCCGTCGTGCGCCTGAGAAGCCCGTCGCGAGAGCGGACGGCGCCTTGGGAGAGACCACGCCTCCCAGCGCGCACGTTGCGCTCGATAGACTGCCTGCCCAGGTGTCGGACCGCTGCAAGGCGATCATCGTAGCTGGGGATGATCCGGATGACCCCGCGCATTTCGCATCCCGATCCGAGGCGCTGTTCTACGTATGCTGTCAGTTAGCGCGGGCTGGCGTCGGCGACGAGATGATCATGGCTGTCATCACGGATCGCGATTTCGGGATCAGCGCGTCTGTTCTGGATAAGCCCAAGCCGCAGGAATACGCCGCGAGGCAGGTTCAACGCGCGCGAGACGAGGCGCAGGATGATCCTGTCTCGATAGTAAACCGCCGATATTTTGCAGTTCTGGAAGGCCGCCGCGTCCAGTACTATCGCGAAGAAGACGATGGAACGCTGGGCGTGATGAACGGCGAAGCCTTCGACTTCGAATGGCTACCCTACGCGCTGGAAACGCCGAAGGGCAAATTCCCCTATTCGCGGCTCTGGAAGGGCAGCGACCGGCGTCGGTATTACCGACGAGGGTTTATCCTCGACCCAACGGAGGCGTGCGACCGCCACACGTACAACCTTTGGAAGGGCTTCGGCGTGGAGCCGAGGCCAGGCGAGTGGCCGCGCCTCCGCGAGCACATCACCGACATCCTTGCGGACGGTAATGCCGGTCACGCGGACTATATCCTGAAATGGGCCGCGTGGTCGTTTCAAAACCCGGCGACACCGCCCCGCGTCGCGCTGGTATTCAAGGGCGGGGAGGGCGTCGGCAAGGGCGCTTTCTGCAACGCGCTCGTACAGGCGTTCGGGGTGCACGGCCTGCGGGTTCAGAACATGCTGCATGTCGCGGGCCGCTTCAACGCGCATCTCCGCCACCTCTGCATGCTCTTCGCCGACGAGGCTCTCGTGCCCGGGACGGATGGGGAGGGCACGCTCAAGGGCCTGATTACCGAGCCCACGATCCCTATCGAGGCGAAGGGTGTGGACACGGTATCCCAACGCAACCACCTGCACATTGTCATGGCCTCGAACAATGAATGGGTCGTGCCGGCGAGCGTCGGCGCGCGCCGCTTCGCGGCCTTCGCCGTTCCGGATCGGCGAAAGGGGGATGCTTCCTACTTCGGCGCACTCTTCGATGAGGTCGAGCGCAGGGGCGGCTTGGCCGCTATGCTGCACGATCTGCTCGCCCTTGACCTCAAGGGTTGGCACCCCGAGCACGCTCGGCCCGATACAGACGAACTGGCGCGCCAGAAGATCGCTAGCCTGAACGCGATCGAGAGGACGTTCTTTGACTGCCTCGCGATCGGCCAGTTGCCTGAGGGTGAGGTCGTTGGCGGTGGCTCAATGCTCCTGCCCACGAAAGCGCTGACCGAGGAGGTGCGGCGGGCGACGCGGCGAACGGACGTGACGCATAATGCAGTCGCTGACCTGCTCGGCGATCGCGGTTTCGGGTTCGAGAAGCGCAGCAATCAAAGGCCACGCGGCTACGTTATCCCGCCGCTCCCCGCGGCCCGCGCGCGGTGGGACGAACTATTCTTCCCGGCGGTATGGGACGGCGTTGACGAATGGGAGGCCAAGCCCGAGCGCGACGACGCGATCGGGGACTATGAAGGGCCGTATTGAGCAGCATCCTCAGCTTCAGCCGACCCGTAGCACCTGAACCGACCTCTCCCCGACGTAAGCTCCCGCAACGCCATCCATTTACCGACTTACCCGACCCGACCGGCCGTCGACCTCGGCGGGCGCGGCACGCCGCCGTTCGCCCATAGGGGGCCGCGCACACCCCCCTACGTAAAGTTTGACCCTCAAAGTCGGCTAGGTCGGTTAGGTCGGAATAAGGTTACCGTTTCAGGACCTTACCCGAACCGCCTGTAACCGGCTTTACCGACCTGGGATTGTAGCTGGGCAGAGAGCGATGCAGAATCATCCCCAGCCATGATCGCGGAGATCGGCGGGTGGAGATGCAGCTCATGTCGCCGGTTTCGGGGCGGGGTCTAACGCGGGGACCAAGCACGCAGAGCGGCGCCCTGCGATTGCTGATGTCGACGGCGAAGCTGTCGACATCAGCACTTCGAGCGTGAGCAGATGCCGGGCAGCTGGGTTGCCCGCCGCCCGGAAAGGGTGTCGCGCCGAGGCACGGAAAATCACCATCTTTCCAAGCTGCCGCGGATGCCGGTTTAGCCGCCCCGAAAGCGGACCCTTTACGACCTTGTCTTCGCGGGGATAAGTTCGCTGGGCCTGAACAAAGCAGGAACGATCTCGATGCGCCGCGCTGCCATCTACGTGAGGGTGTCGACTGATGGGCAGACCACCGAGAACCAGCTGCGGCGCCTGCGCGAGGTGGCTCAGCGCGCTGGCTGGGACATCGTGGCAACCTACGACGAGACGGCCTCAGGCGCCGTCGGGCCCGAGAGGCGGACAGAGTATGCAGCCATGCTGAAGGACGCTGCGCGCCGCAAGTTCGACGTGTTGATGGCCTGGGATGTTTCCCGGCTCGGCCGCTCGCTCGCTGGCCTTGTCGCCCTGATGGAGCAACTGCGCGCCCTCAAGGTCGACCTCTTTATTGACCAACAAGGGCTCGATACGACTACCCCCGCGGGACGCGCCATGTTTCAGATGGCTGGCGTCTTTGCCGAGTTCGAACGCGGCATGCTGATCGAAAGGACTCGCGCCGGCATGAACCGGGCTCGCGCCCGAGGCATCCATGTGGGTCGACCCTCGGTAGGAGCGGACGTGAAACGCCGCATCGCGGAAATGCGGGGATTAGGCATTAGCATCAACCGAATCGCGGCGAGCTTGAGCGTTGGAAAGTCGGTCGTGTGTCGGGTCTGCCGAGAACTCCCGATGGCAGCGTCGGGAAAATCTGTAAGCCCGGCGGCGCACGCTTAGGAGCGAGTAGCGGCGTGGCGAACCTTGGCATCATCGATACCGAGCGCCTCACCCTAATTCCGGCGCGGCACCACGACGAGCACGAGTTGTGCTTCCATTTGCATGACATGATGCTCGAGTTGCTGCGGGGTGCGGAGGCCTCCGGGGCAAGTGAGGTTCGCTTCACCTTCCGCTCTGAGGCGGATAGGGATGCCTTCGAGCGCACGTCCGCTGAGGACCCGCTGACCGCGCTGGAGGCTTTAGGCTATATTGACGAGGCCCGACGGGTTGCGCTCAATCAAGTTAACCTAGCTCTGTTCTCCGACTTCCTGCACTTCGTGCATGAGGGGCTGAAAGCGCTGGAGAAGCGGAAGTTTACTGTCGCTCTGGCGTTGTTGCGGAAGCCCCTGAAGGAGAATCTGTTCCTTGCGGCCTGGGCTTGTGGCGACGAAGAAGGGTTTTATCGCGCGCTGGCTGAAGCGCCAAACGAGCATATGGACGCGCGGCGCCTCCAACCCGGCAGGCGAAAAGACATCTTTGCGGCGGCCATAGCGAAGCTTGACGTTCCTAGCGCGTTCAGCGCTGAGCTGATCTACGACATTCTTTACAACAGAGATCTCGCAACAGGTCTGAGCAACCCGTTCGACAAAGCAACGCATCTTGTCACGGGCAGTAAGCCCCTGCTGAAAACCGAGTCTCTCAACTTAAATTTTATCTTCAAGAACTCATTTGATGACGACGTGTTCGAGTTCGTCTATCTACGGCTCACCTATATAATGATATTCGCGCTTTCCATTCAGATTGCGCTTTATTCGCGAATGCGACAGGTTGAGGACTCATTCCGGAGCTATTGTCTACTCGTCGCGCTAGGGGCGAACCACGCCCTTTTCGGCGAAGGGCGCTCACCTCTCATGGAAAGTCTCACGCGCACATTACTAGAATTTATGATGTGCCCACATTGCAAGGCGCGGCTACGGATCGGCAAACGGGCCGCAGCCCGTTTTCTGGTAGCTGAGCAGGTGACTTGCCGCGCTTGTAAGGAAGACTCTCACTTCCCGCTATTCTGGCTATTGTCAAAGGCAAATATGACCCTGGCAGAGACTATCTCGCGCTGAGAGAACCGGTCTACGGTATTACGGGTTTGCGGCCCCGCTTTGCTCCAGAGAGGTCCGACAGATCGACCATCGTTTCGCCCGCGCGCGAGGGGCGTCGAAAGCGTAGAATCAGCGCATGAGCACCCCCGCCCGGACCTATAGGAAGCTGAGCCCCGATCGGCGCGCGGCCTTCCTCGACCGCCTCGCCGGCTGCGGGAACGTGACGGCGGCTGCCGACGCGATCGGCATCTCGCGCGACGCTGCCTACAAGCTCCGCGACCGCGACACCGCCTTCGGCGACGCCTGGACGCTCGCCCTCGACCGCTACGCCGCCGCCCTGGAGGCCGAGCTGCACGCCCGCGTGTTCGACGGCGTGCCGCGGCCGGTATTCCAGCGGGGCGAGCTGGTCGGGCACGAGGTGGTGAAGTCCGACCGGCTGCTTGAGATCGCGCTCCGGGCGCGGCTGCCGGAGACCTACAGCGAGCGGGTGGCGGCGAAGCTGGAGCACTCGGGCTCGGCCGGCGTGCTCGTCGTCGCCAGCGCGATGACGCCGGCCGACTGGGTCAGTGCGTTTGCGCCGAAGGAGGCGGCCGATGTCGGACGCGCTTGAGGCGTATCGCGCCTTGCCCGCGCCCTACCGCCGAGTCGCCCTCAGCCTCCTCCGCCACGCGCGCCGCTGGCGGAAGGATCGCTGGCCGACGCTCCAGCCCATCGACAAGGCGGCGCGCCGCGCGAGCCTCCGTGTCGACTGTCTGGCCGCCATGTTCGGCTTCGTCGCGCTGCCCTACGGCCTCAAGGACGCGATCGTCTTTCGCGACACGATGCGCGGCGGCGATGTCTCGCCGGACCACGTGTACGACTCGCGCCTTCGGCCCTTCTACGAGTTCTTCCGCGCGGCCGTGGCGGCGGACGACGAGCCGATGGACAAGCGCCGCCCGCGCTATTCGGATGAGTTAGGGCCGCCGTCAGGCTGATCAATCAAGAGCCGATCAGGCGTGGTCATGAGTGCGCGGGCGAGGCGCGCCAGGACGGTGATCGTGACGTTGCGCTTTCCGCGCTCGACCTGGCTGACATAGGTCCGGTCAACGCCGGCTTCATGAGCCAGCTCCTCCTGCGAGAGGTCGGCCCCCTTTCGCAGGCGCCGCACGTTGGCGGCAACCGTCTTGATGATCTCAGCATCGTCCACACCCGCAGCGGGCCGCTGATGTGGACTATCGGTCCACGGACTTTGAGTCCCTTTTCTCTTCCGCGTTCAAGATGAGGACGATAGTCTACATCCACGCTCGCGTGGGGGGTGCCGACCGAAGATGGACACCGCCGCCACTCTATGGACGGTCGGAAAGTGGGTCCTGATCGCGACCGCCCTCTCGCCCATGGTCATCGGCATCGGCTGGGCCATCGTGGAGGGTGCGATCCTGCCGCGGCTGATCCCGCGCGCCGAGATCGAGCGGCTGGCCGATGAGATGATGGTCAGCCACCCCGACGACCCCGAGCACGCCGCCCTTATCGAGGAGCACGCCGCGTGGTTTCGCTCCCATAGCGCCGAGCAGGGCAAGTGGCGGCGCGTCCGCAATGCCATCCGTCGGAGGCTCGCGTGATGCCGTTCTCGTGGGGCAGGGCGGCCGGAGGCTGGCACCGCGCACGATGCTGGGCCGGAGTAGCCTTGGCTTCCGGGCTGGCGTACCTGACGCTCTCGGCCACACCGGGTGGGGCCGAACCTCGTGTCTCCTACGGCGGACCACCGGGGCAGACGACGCTGATGATCGATGGGCGGCCTGCCCAGTATGCCGCTACGGTCGACCGGCTGCTCTCGCGGCTAGCCATCTCTGATGGGCTTCGCTTGGCGGCGCGGGACTTCGTTGCGGTGGAGATGGCGAAGGGGCTCGCCGCGCGGCCAGCCGTGGAGGCTTGGGTGATGATGAAGCGGACCGAGGAGATCATAATCCGCTGCACGCGGGTGGCGCGAGCGTCGGTGGAGTGCGTCGTCCGTTAGCCCAAGCCAGCTTACGGGTTTTCCGGAGCCAAAGCCCGAGACACTAACGCGAGAACGTGCAATCTAGCCGAGCATGAGCGAGGCGACACGGGCGAGCGTCAATTTTGGGTATCTGAGAGGTCACGACCTCCGCTTGGCGACCCTTGGCGCGCAGGCCGAGCGCTATTTCCGCGAAGACCCGTCAACCGCCATCATCAAGCTGCGGCAATTCGCCGAACTCATGGCGAAACTCGTCGCCGCCCGCAACGCTCTGTACCGCGGTGAGCGCGAGACGTTCGAAGAGACGCTTCGCCGACTGGCCTATGAACGTCTCATTCCGAAGGAGGCAGCGGATGTTTTCCATGCGCTTCGCAAGCTCGGGAACCCCGCCGTCCACGAACTCAAGGGCAGTCACGCCGAGGCGCTGACCGCCCTTAAGTTCGCTCGCCAGCTCGGGCTGTGGTTCCACCGGACCTACGGCAGAGAGCCGAACTTCAACCCCGGCCCGTTTGTCCCGCCACCGGAGCCGGTCGATGCGACGCTGGGGCTGAGGGAGGAGATCGCTGCGCTTCAGCGCAAAGTGGCCGAAACGGCCGAGGCTGCCGTTGCTGCCCAAGAGCGGGCCGAGAGGGAAAGCCGAGCGCGGGTGACCCTTGAGGAGCGGCTGAAGAGAGAAGCTGAAGAGCGCGCCGTTTGGGAACAGCTCGCCCAGGACAACGAATCAGCACGCGTCGAGATGGCTGCGCAGCTATCTGCGGTCCAAAGCGCAGCCGAGGACGCGCCGCGGGCCGACCTCCTGCACTTTGTCGAACTGGGCGAGCAGGCTGCGTCGAAGATCAACCTCGACGAGGCCGAGACGCGTGCACTTATCGATCAGCAATTGCGTGACCGCGGCTGGGAAGCTGACACGAAGACCTTTCGTCACGCGGCGGGTATTCGGCCTGCGAAGGGGCGGAACATGGCCATTGTCGAATGGCCGACGGCTAATGGGCCGGCCGATTACGCTTTGTTTGTAGGCACGCAGTTCGTGGCCGTGGTCGAGGCGAAGCGGCGACGCAAGAACGTCTCGGCCGCGATTGATCAGGCCGAGCGGTACTCAAGCGGTGTGACACCGTCCGCAGACTTTGTCTGGGCGGGTGGTCCTTGGGGCGAACACACGGTGCCCTTCGTCTTCGCCGCGAATGGGCGCTCATACCTGAAGCAGATCGAGACGGAGAGCGGCATCTGGTTCCGCGACACCCGTCGCGCCGCCAACCACCGTCGTGCGCTCGTGGACTGGCCTACGCCGCAAGGGCTCGCTGGGCTCCTGGAGGTGGATCAGGACGCCGCATCTGCCGCACTGAAGGTGCAGCCCTTCGAGTTCGGCTTCCCGCTCCGGCCGTACCAGCGCGACGCGATCGAAGCGGTCGAGCGCGCCTTGGAGGACGACCGCCGGACGATGCTGGTCGCGATGGCGACGGGCACCGGGAAGACGAAGCTCGCCATCGCCATGCTTTACCGGCTGCTGGCGGTGAAGCGTTTCCGGCGCATCTGCTTCGTGGTCGACCGTAGCGCCCTGGGGCATCAGACAGAAGGCGAGTTCTCGACGACCAAGGTGGTGTCGGGCAGGACCTTCGCAGACATTTTCGGGCTGAAGGGCTTGGAGGACGTGACGCCCGAGCTTGAGACGAAAGTGCATATCTGCACCATTCAGGGCCTCGTGAAACGGGTGCTTTTCACCGCCGACCCGTCCGAAGCGCCACCCATCGACCAATACGACTTGATGGTGATCGATGAATGCCACCGCGGCTACCTTCTCGACCGCGAGATGTCCGACTCGGAACTCACTTTTCGCAGTCAGGACGACTATGTCTCGAAATACCGCCGTGTGCTGGATTACTTCGATGCCGTGAAGGTCGGCCTGACCGCAACTCCGGCGCTCCACACGACCGACATCTTCGGCGATCCCGTCTTCCGGTATTCATATCGGGAGGCTGTCGTTGACGGCTACCTGATCGACCACGAGCCGCCGATCCGAATCGAGACGGCGCTCGCCCGCGCGGGCATCGCCTTCGCCAAGGATGAGCAGTTTGAGTTGCTGGACACGCGCTCCGGCGAAATCGACCTCGCCCATGCACCGGATGAGATCCACTTCGAGGTCGAGCAGTTCAACAAGAAGGTCATCACGGAGCCCTTCAACCAGGTTGTGGCCGAGGAACTGGCGAAGCACATTGACCCCGCATTGCCGGGCAAGACGCTGATCTTCGCCGCGACGGATGCCCATGCCGACATCATCGTGAAGGCGATCAAGGATGCCTTCGCGGACGCCTACGGCGAGATCGAGGACGCCGCGGTCAAGAAGATCACGGGGAGCGTCGATCGCGTCCAGAAGCTCATCCGATCGTTCCGCAACGACGCGAACCCGAAGATCGCCGTCACGGTTGACCTTCTCACGACCGGCATCGATGTGCCGTCCATCACGAACCTCGTCTTCCTACGACGTGTCAACAGCCGCATCCTCTATGAGCAGATGATCGGCCGAGCGACACGGCAGTGCCCCGATATCGGCAAGGAGGTGTTCCGCATCTTCGACGCCGTTGACCTCTATGTTCACCTTCAGGGCCTGACCGACATGAAGCCGGTCGTGGTCAACCCGTCGATCAGCTTCGAACAGCTCGTGACCGAGCTTGTGGCCGCGAAGGACGACGCGCAGCGCGCGACCATTCGCGACCAGCTCGCCGTCAAGCTGCGGCGCCGGATCAAGAAGCTGCCCGCCGATGCCCGCGAGCGGATCGAGGCTGTGGCGGGCGAGGCACCGGAGGCCGTGCTGAAGCGGGTGCTTGATGCCTCGCCGCACCAACTCGCGGGCTGGTTCGCCGGTCGCGCCGCCCTCGGGGCCGTGCTGGATTGGCAGGCGGACGGCGATGCGCCGCGGTTCGTACCCATCTCCCACCATGCCGACGAGGTCGTTGCGGTGACTCGCGGCTATGGGGCCGCCGACAAGCCGGAAGATTTCCTCGACAGCTTCACGGCCTTTGTCCGCGACAACGTCAATACGATCGCCGCCCTGAAGCTCGTCGTTCAGCGCCCGCGCGATCTCACGCGGGCCGACCTCAAGGAGCTTCGGCTCGCGCTCGACCGCAAGGGCTATTCCGAGGCCAGTCTCCGGCGCGCATGGGCCGACGCGAAGAACGAGGATATTGCCGCCTCCATCATAGGCTTCGTGCGCCAGGCGGCGATCGGCGACCCGCTGTTGCCCTATGAAGATCGCGTGCGCGACGCCATGCGCGCTATCCTGGCCGGACGGACCTGGACCGAGCCGCAAAAGCGGTGGCTCCGCCGCATCGGAGAGCAGATCGGCAAGGAAGTCGTTGTCGATCGAGAGGCGCTGGACCGCGATCCGTTCGCGGCCGATGGCGGCTTCACGAGGCTGAACAAGGTATTTGGCGGCGAGCTGGAGAGCGTGCTCGCCGGTATCAACGAAGAAATGTGGAAGAAGGCGGGCTGATGACATCGACCCATGACATCGTCGGGAAACTTTGGGCGCTCTGCCATGTGCTGCGGGACGACGGCGTCAGCTATAGCGAGTACGTCACTGAGCTGACTTACCTTCTTTTCCTCAAGATGCTGGCTGAAGTGCCGGACCAGAACGGAAAACTGCGCGAAGAGCGGCTGCCGGAAGCCTATCGCTGGTCAAGGCTCGCCAAGCTCGAAGGCGAAGAGCAGCTTCGGCACTACCGCCAGATGATGATCGACCTCGGCAAGCCTGACGTGAAGGACGAGCTCGTTCGGGCGATCTTCACCGACGCGCAGACCCGCCTGAAACGGCCGGCGAATCTGAAGACGCTGACGACGAACATCGGCCAGCTCGACTGGTTCTCGGCCCGCGAAGATGGCTTGGGCAGCCTCTACGAGGGCCTGCTCCAGAAGAACGCCGAGGACAAGAAGTCCGGCGCCGGCCAGTATTTCACCCCGCGACCGCTGATCGACTGCATCGTGCGGCTCATGAAGCCGCAGCCGGGTGAGACGGTGCAGGACCCGGCCGCCGGCACGGCCGGCTTCCTCGTCGCCGCCGACCGCTTCGTGAAGGACGCAACCGACGACCTGTACGAGTTGAACGAGGCCCAGGCGTTCTTTCAACGCCACCACGCGCTCTGCGGTGCCGAGCTTGTGACGGACACCCATCGACTCTGCATGATGAACCTCCTCCTCCACGGGATCGAAGGAGGCGTGGACAACATCGACACCCTGTCGCCGGACGGTGAGGCGCTGGCGAAGGCGGACGTGATCCTGACCAATCCTCCCTTCGGCACGAAGAAGGGAGGCGGCCGGCCAACCCGCAACGACTTCTCGGTCACGGCCGACACCTCGAACAAGCAACTCGCCTTTGTCGAGCACATCGTGCGCGCCCTCAAGACTGGCGGGCGGACTGCGGTGGTGGTGCCCGACAACGTGCTATTCGAGGACAACACCGGACGGCGATTGCGCACGTGGCTGATGGACCTGTGCGACCTGCACACGATCCTCCGGCTGCCCACCGGCATTTTCTACGCTCAGGGCGTGAAGACGAACGTGCTATTCTTCCGGCGCGGTCCCACCGACAAGGCCAACACAAAGGCGGTTTGGGTCTACGACATGCGGGCCAACATGCCGGCCTTCGGCAAAACGCGCCCGCTCACCGTCGCTGACTTCTCCGATTTCGAAGCCGCCTATGGCGACGATCCGAATGGCAAGGCCGCGCGCAAGTCGCAAGGCGAGGTCGGACGGTGGAAGAGCTTCAGCCGGGCAGCCATCAAGGACCGCAACGACAACCTCGACATCGCTTGGCTGCGCGACACGGAAGCGGAGGCGGAAGAGGCCCTGACCGAACCGGAGGACATCGCCGCTGCCATCATCGGGCATCTGAAGGCTGCCCTTGAGGAGATCGAGACGCTATCGGAGGAGTTGGAGGTTGGGGACGAGGTCGCGATCGTCGCGGAGGCGGCGGAATGAGCGAGCTTCCCAGGGGTTGGGCTGCCGCAACCATTGCTGATACAGGCCGCTACCTAAATGGCATGGCGTTTAAGCCATCGGACTGGGGACAATTTGGCCTCCCTATCATTCGCATTCAGAATCTTACGGACCCCGGACGGGCATTAAATAGGACAAAGCGAACCGTTGATGCCGAATTGCTCGTGGAGCCGGGAGACATCCTTGTTAGTTGGTCTGCCACATTGGACGCCTTCATTTGGGACAGAGAGCCGGCCGTTCTCAATCAGCATATCTTCAGGGTTGTGCCGAATGACAATATGGTCGACAAGCAATTTCTCTTTTACGGTTTGCGAGTTTCCATAGTTGAGCTGATAGCCAGCGAGCATCTTCATGGGAGCACCATGAAGCACATCAACCGTGGCCCTTTCTTAGCTCATTCTTTCCCGCTGCCTCCATTGCCCGAACAGCGGCGGATCGTAGCGAAGATCGACAGCTTTTCGGTCAAAGCGCGTCGCGCACGCGATCACCTCAACCACATCCCCCGCCTCGTCGAAAAGTATAAGCAAGCCGTACTCGCGGCAGCATTTCGAGGCGATCTCACGCAGGAGTGGCGTCGAGCTTCGCCCGCGTCGTTCGCGGTGGTGCCGCGGCAAGCCGAGACGATCCGCTCGAAGTTCTCTGCTTCGCGCGAGTTTTTCGCGCCGTATGAGCTTCCAGCTCAATGGCAGTGGCTGCGGCTTCCTGAACTCGGTGACCTCGATCGTGGGAGGTCACGTCACCGTCCCCGCAATGATCCCAAGCTGTTCGGAGGAGACCATCCGTTCATTCAGACGGGAGAGGTAAGGGCCGCAGAACGTTACGTTACGTCATTCGTCGAAACCTATAGCGATTTTGGTTTGGGGCAGAGCCGGCTTTGGCCAATTGGCACTGTGTGCATCACGATTGCGGCCAATATTGCGCAGACAGCCATCCTCGCCATCGAAGCCTGTTTCCCTGACAGTGTCGTCGGATTCATACCCGATGCCGATCGAGCGGAGACCAGCTTCGTGGAGTTCTTCCTTCGGACAGCGCGGGCAGAATTGGAGACTTTTGCTCCGGCAACCGCCCAGAAGAATATCAATCTCGATACCTTGAGTGCTGTGCGCCTCCCGACGCCTCCGATTGCAGAACAACGCGAGATCGTTCGTGGGATCGAATCCGCCTTTACTTGGATTGATCGCCTCGCCAAGGAGGCTACGAGCGCCCGCAAGCTTCTCGACCACCTCGATCGGGCCGTACTCTCCAAGGCGTTCCGGGGCGAACTCGTGCCGCAGGATCCAACCGACGAACCCGCCAGCGTCCTCCTGGAGCGGATCAAGGCTCAGCGTGAAGGGGTGCCCGTCCGTACTGCCCGCCGCGGCCGGCGCGCGACAGGATAGGAGCCGACATGCCTGACTTGACCGTGATCGAAGGCGGAGGAGAACGCCGGGATTGGGATCGCGAACTTTCGCAGCAGCATTTCGAGGCGTTTGTCGTCGTGCTGCTTCGGAGCCTTGCCGCTGGAGATGGATCACACCGGCTGACGCAAGAGTTCTTCCGCTTCCTCGAACATGCCCAGGACAGCAAGGTGCCCGTCGGACCGGTGCTGGATGGCGCGATCCGGACCCTGCATGAGCAGGCCTTCGACAGCGATGGTGGTGACGGTTACGAAGCCGAGAAGAAGCACGTGCTGCAAGCCGCCCTTCGCGTGACGGCCGAGAGCATGGCGAGCGACAGCCTCGCTCGCGCGCGGCGCTCAAAACGGGAAGACGAACTGCGGCATGCGATTGACGAGAGAGTGCTCGGCTCCGAGCGGCGATCACGGGAGAACGGCTGGAGCTACGTCGCGAACCTGACCGAGCGCCTTGGGAAGTGGCCGGCGCGGAGGAAGTAGCTAACCGCAGATGGCGAAGCTCCGCGACCCGGCCCTCTTCTCGCAGCACTTCGGCATCGACCCTCAGCGCTTAGCCGACCGCGGGATTTTCGACCCGGTCCTGAACGGTGACACGAAGCTGTTCATCGACCCGATGCTGTTAGACCACGCGGCGAACAGGTCTTTTGCGGCGGACGCACGGCAGACGTTCAACGGCTACTTCGAGACGGTCATCAAGCTCATCGCCGGTTCGAAAGCGCGGGGCGACGTGCCTTGGCGCGCAGCCGAGCGGAAGCTGCAATTTCCTGAGGTGCCGTTCACCTGCTTGGGCTACGGCGCGTCGACGATCCGTGGCAGCGGCGGGGGCACGGTCCAGACAAGCACGCTGGTTCAGACCGCGTCGGAAATCATCGAACTCGGTGTGACCGATCCCGACCTCTTCGTTGCGATGGCGCTCATTGAGGAGGGTATCGGGCCTGATCGCATCAGCGACATGACAACGAAGATCATCCTGCCGGTGCTGATCGCCCACACGCAAGCCATCTGCAAAGCCCTGGATCTCCAGACTGGGCAGATGACCTTCACTCTCTCCAATGGTGAGCGGTTCGGCGGCGATCTGCCCCGCAATCCTCACGATGCTGGCGGAGGTCCGGTCATCCTCGTGCCCCGTGACGTGTTGCGCGACCTTCCTGTCGCGACCGACTGGGATAGCGTAGGCGACGCGGCGTCGAAGAACGCGGCCCTTCGCACGGACCTGAACGAACGGATCGCCGGTGTATGGGCGGCGAAGACGAGGCGGGACAAGGCCACGATCCGGGGATGGGCCTTATCGAACGACGCATCGTTCCGCGACCTGCTCGATCTCCTCAAAGGCATCCCGGCGACCAGCTACGACTTCAGCGCCGACCCAGCCGGGGAGGTCTTCTGGAGCCGGCTTCTTTCGACGTTCAAAAATGACGGCATACAGAAGATAGACAAGCGGCAGGGTTGGACGCGAGAGGCGATCCTGTCCGTCGTGGACAAGATTATCGAGAACTTCCGCCACCTCGTCGAGGATCGGCGCCTGTCAGAGGAGTTGTACCACGAGGGGAAGCCACGGGCGGAAAAGGCGGCGCAACGGCTGTTCTTCGTCGTGGCCCACGCCTTCTGCAAGGCCAACGACCTCGACCTCACGCCCGAGGCTGACACGGGGAATGGACCGGTCGACTTCAAAGTGTCGAGCGGCTTCACCGGGCGCGTGCTGGTCGAAATCAAGCTCTCCACGAACGGCAAGGTCGTGGCGGGCTACACGCGGCAACTCGACACCTACGCGACTGCCGAGGAAGCCGCGGCGGCCTATTACGTCGTCGTGGACGTGGGCCAGATGGGCGGGAAGCTGGATAAGCTGTACGCGGAGAGGAACGTGCTCGTGATGGCTGGGAAGCCTGTTCGACCGATCATAGTCATCGACGCTGAGCAAAAGCCGTCTGCGAGCAAACTGTAGATCGGATGCAAAGTAAATCCACTTTGATGTTAATCAATATTTGCGTCACGCGCTTCCACGAATTCTTTCCAGTTGGCGACGACAACCGGCTTCTCTGCCGGCCGATCTTTCTTCAAACCAACATCAAGCCTTAGCCTCTTCTCAAAATAGTAGAGGAGGGCGCACCGAACGGGAACGGTGATCCGCCCGTTGCGCATATCGTAGTCCATCGCGATCGTCTCCCGCTGGCTTTCGGAAAGCTCGGGGTTCGGGATCAGATGGACGTCGAACATCGTCAGCCAATTCCGATCGGCGGAAGCAGGCGCGCCGGCCATTCCGTCGGCGCGCAGCTCACGGCAGCGGGAGAGAACGAAGTCCTTGAACGTGCCGTCTATGTGGCAGAAGGCGCGCACATGCCAACGAAGGCCATCATTGCCGAACGCGTGAGGAGTAATACGCCGCCAGATGGCATCCGGTCGCTGCTTGTTCATCGAGTGATAGTGAACCTCGATTGATCGAGCCGTCCGGATGACGTCAATGAGCCGCTTCAATATCGCCGGCTCGATCCGCCGTCCGGGAACCGGCATTACGCCCACATCAGGCGCATTTGCGATCCACGTGTCGGCCAACGTGATAACCCGATTTGCGATCGCCTGAAGTTGAACGAGGTACCGTTCTGCGTTGGGCTTGAGGTAGCGCGGCGCAAAATCCGAGGTCGGGACATAGCGCTTCTCGCTGGAATTGTAGCGCAGGTTCCGAGGTGCGAGCTTCTGATAGAGGGTCAGATCGTTCGACGCTTGCGGAACGGAAACGCCGAAACGGGACGTGATGTCGCCACGGCGAATCCCACCCTCCCAAAAAGTCAGGAACTCAATGAACTCAAGCCGTTGCTCCGTCCCCCAGCGCAGCTTGCTGTCATCACTGTCCACAACGCGCGTCCCCGGATCAGCATAGTTTCTTGACAGGTCTCCTGAGGAGACCCATATAGAAACTATCTTCTTCGAGCCAGCGTGGTCAACGACGGCACGCTGGACATACCCGGAACAGGGGCGGGCGACATGAACAATCTCTGGAGCAATCCGCCTCTCGGACCGACGGCCCCTGTCGGTGAAATCCTGCTCGCAGGGACGGCGATCCGGATTGAGCTACCGCCCAGCCTGCATCAGCTCGCCGTGGATCGCTACGAAGCGATCCGTAAGCATATCGAGCGCGCGGATAGCCCGCTGCATGATCGCGTTCGGATTTTCTACCCGCAGGGGTCCATGGCGATCCGCGCCACGATCAAGGCTCGGAAGCGCGTCGACGGGTTCGATATCGATATCATCGCCGAATTGATCCTGCCGTTGTCTCTGACACCGGCCGAAGTGCTCGACCTCCTCTTCGCAGCGATCAACGGGCCACCCGGCTCCAGATACCATGGCATGGTCGAACGGCAGACCCGTTGCGTGACGGTCTACTACGCAGATGGCATGCACCTCGACGTGACGCCGACGGTCCTGATCGACGAGCGCGCTCCACGCCTCAGCTGCCTATTCCATGCGAAGGCTGAAGAACCGCCCGCGTCCCACAAGCGGGTGCTCATGAACAGCTTCGCGTTCTGCGACTGGTTCAACGAGCTTACCCCCGCCAACGTCAGTTTCGCCATGGCCTATGCGGAACGGGCGGCGGCCTTCGACAGGATCGCCATTCTCGCTGATGCCGAGGTGAAACCGGTGCCGGCCCATTCGACGATCGAAGGGGGCAAGTCCACGACGGTCGTTGCGCTGCAGCTCCTGAAGCGAAACCGCAATCTCAGGCATGAGAAGCGCAAGGGAATGAGACTGCCGCCGTCGGTCATGATGGCGAAGATCGCGGCCGAAACGTCAGTGCCAGGAGCGAGCATCGCGGGAGCCTTGGAGTCTATCGCAGGAGCGATTCAGTCGACGCTCGAAGCCGCCGAACGCGAAGAACGCCTGGTGGATGTTCGGAACCCGCGCTGCCAGGATGAGCGATTCACGGACCGATGGCCTGAGAACCGTCAGGCGCAACGCCTCTATATTGAGGACCTGAAATTGCTGCGCCAGCAATTGGCGGCTTTGATGTCCGACAGCCTGATGCTCGATCAAAAGCGGGACTTGCTTGTAGCCATGTTCGGTGAAGGCCCGGCTCAGTCCACCGTCGATGAATATGCTGCGACTATCGGTCGATCCATCCAGAGCGGCAATCGTCTGGTGTCGCCTCTGGGGCGGATCGTGCCGAGCGTGGCGGCTGCTGCCCCGTTCGTGGTGAAGTCCGGTCCTGCTCAGCCGAGGCCGCACACCTTCTTCGGTACGAGGTGGAAGGGGTGAAGTCGGTGCGACAGCAGATCGGCGCAATGGCGCGCCGCTGGCCGACCTTCGAGGTAGCTGAGCAGTCGACGACGCATGCGCTCTGGTTTGGGGGATTGATAGGTGTCGAGCGCTCGCACCGACTGTCGCTGGAGTTCGCCCTTCCGGACCACAGGGATGGTAAGGGGATGTCGGCAAGGTTTCCCGTGGTGCGGGTCCTGTCTCCCAGACTCATCCTGAAACCTAATACGGCTGAGGAAGCACCCCTGCCGCACGTCTATTTTGAGGAGCCGGACACCACCCTGTCGCCGCTTTGCCTATTCGATCCCAGCAAGTCCGAGTGGTCCCACGACGATCTTGTGGCCCACACGACCGTGCCGTGGGCCGCCGATTGGCTCGCCTGCTACGAGGGCTGGCTCGCGACGGGCCGGTGGCACGGCGGCGGGCGACATGGACGAGGCGCTCATAAGGATACGATGGAGGAGTGATGAACTACGTCCCGCCGCGACGTTCGGATGGTACGTCGCAGACGACGCGCGTACGTCAGCCCTGGCCGGTGGACCGCCCGTTTCGAATTCTGACGATAGACGGCGGAGGCATTCGTGGGGTGTTCCCGGCCGCGTATCTCGCCGAACTTGAACAGCGCTTTGTTAGCGGGGCCTCAATCGCTGAATATTTCGACATGATCGCCGGCACGTCGACCGGCGGCATCATCGCGCTGGCTCTAGCCTACGGCCTAACGGCCAAGGAAGCTCTCGCGATCTACCAGGACCGAGGCCCGCGAATTTTTCCGTCACGACAGCGGCTTGGGGTGCTGGCGCGCAACCTAAGATGGATAATGCGGCCAAAATACAATTCTGCGCCCTTGAAGAACGAGTTATTGCAGGTTTTCGGCGACGCCGTGCTCGACGCAGCAACGACCCGGCTGGTGATACCGAGTTTCGAGGGACGATACGGCGAGCCGTTCATTTACAAGACCCCGCACCACCCAGATTATCAGAAGGACCGTCATCAACGCTTCGCGCATGTCGCGCTGCATACGACCGCGGCGCCGTCCTACTTCCCAGGCGTCGAGGTTGACGGCTACATCATGTTAGACGGGGGTGTCTGGGCCAATAATCCCGTCATGAATGCCGTCGTTGATGCGCTCGCTTGCTTCGATATACCCCGTGAGAACGTCCGTGTCCTGAGCTTGGGGACTGGTGAGGCGACGTTTACGGTCAACGAGCAGGCCAAGGAGGGTGGCGCGGTGACCTGGGCCTGGCGCCGTGCTTTCGATGCAGCAGCCCGCGCCCAATCAAAGAATGCGCTGGGACAGGCTTATTTGCTTGTTGGCAAGCCGAATGTCGTCCGCATCGACCCGCCCGAAAGTGATCAGGCGATCCAAATGGACGATGTCACTCGCGCCCTGCGGGGACTGCCGCTGGTAGCTCGCAGTCTCGTAGAAGGCTCGGGCCATCATGTTGAAGCCTTGTTTCTGAAGGAGCGCGCCCTTCCATTCCTGCCGTGTGCCCCGGCACATCCCCGCGACCGGGGCTCGTGAACAGCGGACGTGGGCCAAAACGCTCCGACGGAACCTCAGAGCAGAAGGGCTGCATTGGCACCGGACATAACCAGACAGCACCTCTGGCCAGGGAACCCCGGCGGAACCCCGGCCGTAAAAACGACGCGGGCCGCTCGCGCGGCCCGTTCGTAAACTCCTGACACCTACAAGGAAAACTGGAGCGGGCGAAGGGATTCGAACCCTCGACCCCAACCTTGGCAAGGTTGTGCTCTACCCCTGAGCTACACCCGCTCACAGCGCGGTGGCGGCGGAGGCTTTCGCCCCGCGGCCCCGGACGGCGCTCTCTAAACACCATTCCGCCGGGGCTTGCAAGCGCTCAATCGATGCCGGCTTCCAACTGCCAGAGCGGGGCAGGGGGCAGGCCCTCGCGGATCTCCCGGAGGCGGGCGCGGGTCGGCGCGGTGGTCTCCTCGGGGAGGGCGTCGAGGGGGAAGAAGCCGCAGGCGGCGATCTCCCGGTCCGGCGCCTTCTCGCGCAGCACCCGGAAGGCCGGCGCGACGTATAGGGCGACGTAGTCGCGGCCGGCGCCGGCGGTGTTGCGGTAGAACCCGTGCAGGCGCAGCCGCGCGCCGGTGTCCAGCGCGATCTCGGCCTCCTCCCGGAACTCGCGCTCCATCGCCACTTCGGGCGCCTCGCCGGGCTCGATGCCGCCGCCGGGAAGGTGCCAGCCGGACACGTAGGTATGGCGCACGAGGCAGACGCGGCCGCGGTCGTCGATCGCAGCGCCGCGCACGCCGAGCGTCATGCCGCGGGTGGCGAGCGCCCCGAGATGCAGGAGGCGGCGCAGGAACGGCCGGTCGAGGAGCACGGGATCAGGCGACCGCCAGCGCGATCCGCCCGAGCCCCTCGATCGCGGCCTCCATCGTCTCGCCCCGCCGCACCGGCCCGACCCCGGAGGGCGTGCCCGTGAAGACGAGATCGCCCGGATGAAGCTCGAAATAGCCCGACAGGAAGGCGATCTGCTCGGCGACCGACCAGATCATCTCGGAGAGGTCGCCCCGCTGCCGCTCGGCGCGATCGACGGTGAGCGTGATGGCGCCGCGCTGCGGATGGCCGATGCGCGCCGCCGGGTGCAGGAGGCCGATCGGGGCGGAGGCGTCGGCGGCCTTGCCGAGGTCCCAGGGGCGGGAGAGCTTCTTGGCCTCCTCCTGGAGGTCGCGCCGGGTCATGTCGAGGCCGATCGCATAGCCGTAGACGTGGTCCAGCGCCTCCGAAACCGGGATGTCGCGCCCGCCCGTGCCGATCGCGGCCACCAGCTCGACCTCGAAATGGTAGTTCTCCGTCCGCGGCGGGTAGGGATGGGGAACGGGCTCGCTCCCGGTCACCACCTGGAGCGCGTCGGCGGGCTTCATGAAGAAGAAGGGCGGCTCGCGGTCCGGATCGTGCCCCATCTCGCGGGCATGCGCCGCGTAGTTGCGCCCGACGCAGTAGACCCGCCGCACGGGAAACAGGTCCTCGCTGCCGTCGATCGGCAGACCGATGCGGGGCGGGTTCGGGATGACGGAGAGCATGGAAACCTCGCGAGGGCGCGCCGGCGGCGTTCCGTGCGGGAACGCCTGCCCGGAGAGCGACCGGGCTGCTATCTAGGAACGCGATCCGGCGGCGGCCATCCCGGCGCCAGCCCGTCCCTGCCCGAAGGCCCCTCATGCCCGCGCACGCCGAGCCCGACGACGCTCGTCTCACGGCCCTCCTCTCGGATCTCCGCGCCCGGCTCGGCGAGGCCGCCGTTCAGACGGACGACGCCGCGCTCGGTCCCCACCTCGCCGAGGCGCGCGGCCTCTACCGGGGGCGGGCGGCGGCCCTCCTGCGCCCGGCGGACACGGGGGAGGTCGCCTTCGCGGTCGAGGCCTGCGCGCGGGCCGGCGTTCCCATCGTCGCCCATGGCGGCAACACCGGCCTCGTCGGGGGAGGGGTGCCGCACGGGGGCGTCGTGCTCTCGCTGGAGCGGATGACCCGCGTGCGCGACATCGATCCCGTCAGCGCGACGCTCACCGTCGAGGCCGGCGCCATCCTCGCCGAGGTCCAGGCGGCGGCGGACAGGGCGGGGATGCTGTTTCCCCTGTCGCTCGCGGCCGAGGGCTCCTGCCGGATCGGCGGCAACATCGCGACGAATGCCGGCGGCACCAACGTGCTCGCCTACGGCAACGCCCGCGACCTCGTGCTCGGGCTGGAGGTCGTGCTCGCCGACGGGCGGATCTGGAACGGCCTGAAGGGCCTGCGCAAGAACAACGCCGGCTACGACCTCAAGCACCTGTTCATCGGCTCGGAGGGCACGCTCGGCATCGTCACGGCCGCCGTCCTGAAACTGTTCCCGAAGCCGCTCGCCCGGGCGGTCGCGTTCTGCGGTCTGGCCTCGCCGGCGGACGCCCTGGCGCTCCTCGAGACCGTGCGACGGCGCGTGGGCGCCGGGCTCACCGGCTTCGAGGTGCTGCCCCGCTTCGGACTGGAGATCGTGCTTCGGCATGTGCCCGGCGTGAGCCGGCCGCTCCAGGGCACGCACCACACCTACGCGCTGGTCGAGGTCTCGACGGCGCGCCCCGGCGACGATCCGGCCGCCGCCCTGGAGGAGGCGCTCGGCGAGGCGATGGAGGCGGGCCGCGTCGAGGACGCGACCATCGGCGCCAGCGAGGCCCAGAACGCCGGCCTGTGGAAGCTGCGCGAGACCCTGCCCGAGGCGCAGACCCGCGAGGGCGGCTCGATCAAGCACGACGTCTCGGTGCCGCTCTCGAAGCTGCCCGCCTTCCTCGAAGAGGCGGAAGCCGCCTGCGTCCAGGCGATGCCGGGCCTGCGCCCCTGCGCCTTCGGGCATTTCGGCGACGGCAACATCCACTTCAACCTCAGCCAGCCGGAGGGCATGGAGAAGGCCGCCTTCCTGGCGGAGTGGGAGCGCTTCAACCGCATCGTCCACGACATCGTCGATCGGCTCGACGGCTCCATCGCCGCCGAGCACGGGGTCGGGCTCATCAAGCGCGACGAGCTGCTCCACTACGGCGACCCCGTCGCCCTCGACCTGATGCGCCGCCTCAAGGCCGCCCTCGACCCGCGCGACCTCCTCAACCCCGGCAAGGTCGTGGCGCTCTCCGCCAACCCGCCCCGCGCCCTTCCCTGATCGGTGGAAAGAACCTCTCCAAGGCTATTGTGCAGCGCACAGTTCCGCGCCAGATTGTTTGCCGCATTGCGCCATGAAAAGGCGCCGATGCGGGCCGACGCTGGGGACGCCCGAGGATTCGCCGACGCTCCGGCAGGGGCCGTAGCGTTATCGGGGCGTTAACGGCGACGGTCGATCCTGTGCTGCATCGCGGCAGCGCCGACCGTGACCGGCCGCGCCGCCAGACCCGAGGAGAGAGGCATGCCGACGTCACAGGCTCGCGTTCCGACCGCCGAGGCGAGCCGCTACCTGCAGCAGCTCTGCCGCCACTGGAGCCACAAGTTCCCCGTCGAGAGCGACGCCAGCCACGGCCGCGTGCCCTTCGGCGAGGACCGCGTCTGCACCTTCGACGCGGAGCCCGACGCCCTGCTGATGCGCGTCGCCACCTCCGACCCCGCCGGCCTCACCCGGCTGGAGAACGTCGTCTCCGACCATCTCCTGCGCTTCGCCTTCCGGGAAGGGCTCGGCGACATCACCTGGTCCCGCGCCGCTTGATTCGGGCGCCCGCGGACCGATCTTGAGCCCCTGCGGACGGGTTCGACGCGCGGAGCGGAACGAGAGATGACGGCACGCACGGGATCGGGGGCGGACGCCTTCGCGGAGCGCCTCGACAGGCTGGCGCAGGTGGCGATCCGGGTCGGGCTCAACCTGCGCGAGGGGCAGGAGCTGGTGCTGACGGCGCCGCTGGAGGCGCTGCCGCTCGCCCGCGCCATCACCGCGGAGGCCTACCGGGCCGGCGCCAGCCTCGTCACCACGCTGCTGGCCGACGACAGGCAGACGCTCGCCCGCTTCGAGCACGCCGACGAGGCCGCCTTCGACACCGCCGCCGGCTGGCTCTACGCCGGCATGGCCGAGGCCTATCGCAACGGCGCGGCCCGGCTCGCGATCAGCGGCGATGACCCGGCACTCCTCTCCGGCCAGGACCCCGGCCGGGTCGCCCGCGCCAACCGGGCGCGCTCGCAGGCCTATCAACCGGCCCTCGACCTCATCGCCAACTTCGCCACCAACTGGACGATCGTCTCCGCGGCGACGCCGGCCTGGGCCCGCACGGTCTTCCCGGACCTCCCGGAGGACGAGGCCGTGGCGCGGCTCTGGGACGCGATCTTCTCCGCCTCCCGCTGCGACGGGCCGGACCCGATCGCCGCGTGGACCCACCACAACGCCGCGCTCCGCGCCCGCACCGAGACGCTCAACGGCTACCGCTTCGCGGCCCTGCGCTTCACCGGCCCGGGCACCGACCTCACCGTGGGCTTGGCCGACGACCACGAATGGTGCGGGGGCGCGGCGACCTCGCGCAACGGCATCACCTGCAACGCCAACATCCCCACGGAGGAGGTGTTCACGACGCCCCACCGCCTGCGGGTCGAGGGGCACGTGACGAGCACCAAGCCGCTCTCCTACCAGGGCACCCTGATCGAGGGCATCCGGGTGCGCTTCGCGGAGGGGCGGATCGTCGAATCGGCGGCGCGCACCGGCGGGGACGTGCTCGCCCGCGTGCTGGACACCGACGAGGGCGCCCGGCGCCTCGGCGAGGTCGCCCTGGTGCCGGCCGGATCGGCGATCTCCGCCTCCGGGCTGCTATTCTACAACACGCTCTACGACGAGAACGCCGCGAGCCACATCGCGCTCGGCCAAGCCTACAGCAAGTGCTTCCGGAACGGCGGCGCCGGGCTATCCCCCGAGGACCTCGCGGAGCGGGGCGCCAACCGCAGCCTGATCCACATCGACTGGATGATCGGCTCCGCGGACGTCGATGTCGACGGCCTCGACGGGCAGGGCAGGGCGGTGCCTGTGATGCGGGCCGGCGAGTGGGTGTGAGCGCGCAGCCGCCGGTGCTGAGTGAGGCGGAGCTGCCGGCGCTGCTGGCCCGGTTCTACGGCCGCGTGCGGCTCGACCCGGAGCTCGGGCCGATCTTCGAGGACGCGGTCCACGACTGGCCGGCGCATCTCGCCCGGATCGGCGATTTCTGGTCCTCGGTGCTGTTCGGAAGCGGCCGCTACAAGGGGAACCCGTTCGGCGTCCACCAGCGGCACGCGCCACGGCTCAGCCCGGCGCTGTTCGCCCGCTGGCTGGCGCTGTGGGAGGAGACGACCGCCGAGATGCTCGCGCCGGACGCGGCGGCGCTCCTGCGCGAGAAGGCGCACCGCATCGCCGACAGCCTCCAGCAGGGCCTGTTCTTCCGCCCCGAGGAGCACGGGCCGGCGGGGCGGGGGAGGGTGCAGGCCGCGGCCCCGACAGGGTAAACGGTCCGTTAAGATCGGCTTCCTAGGCTCTCCCGACCGGGCGCCGGAAGGCCCCACGAGACGATCCCTTGCTCCGAGGAGACGGCCGGCCCACCCTCGGGCCGGCGGCGCGACCCACGGAGCGGTTCACGCGGAGGAGAGCATGACCCAGGCCCATCCGACGAGCGGCGCCGTCCCCGACCCCGACTGCCCGATTCCCATGGAGCAGCTCGGCGCCATCTACCGCGCCGAGGCCGAGGACCTTCCGGAGCTGCTGGCAGTGATCCCGCCGCTGATGCGGGCGAAGCTCGCGGCCTATCTCTACGGCAAGAGCCACATGCACCAGCTCGGGCTTACGGTCGCCCGCACCTGCGAGCGGGACGATCTCGTGCGGGCCGCCGGCGAGATCGGCGCAGTGATCCACGGGCAGTCGCGGCTGAAGCCCGCCCGTCCGGCCGCCCCCGCAGCGGCCCCTCCCTCGGGCGGCGGCGGACGCAAGATCAGCCTTGGCGGCGCCTCGTCGAAGCACCTGTTCGACTGACGCGGAACCCGGATGCGGCGGCCCGGCTTGTCGGACGCCCACGGCAGGAGGCCGGCCATGTCCCTCTACGGTAACTGGTGGAAGCTCGGCTTCGACGCGACGATGCTCGCGCTCGAGTCGCAGCAGGTCATCGGCCTGCGCATGCTGAAGCTCTCCACCGGCGGCGCCGCCGCGCAGGCCGAGGCGATGCGCATGGTCACGGAGAAGGTCGCCGCCGCCGGCGAGGCGGCGATGATGCTCGCCTCCGGCGGGAGCGGAGCGGGCGTCGTGGCGGGCTACCGGCGCAAGGTGCGCGCCAACGCCCGGCGGCTTCAGCGGCGCTGAACCGCCGCCGCCGGGGGGCCGCGGGCCGGACTCATTCTCGTCGCGAAACCGTGGTCCGATGCCTGTGACCACGACGTGAAAGGCCACGACCATGACCGACCATCGCATCCGCGCGCGCGCCTACGAGCTCTGGGAGAGCGCCGGCCGTCCCTCCGGCCGCGAGGCCGATCACTGGGCGCAGGCCGAGGCCGAGATCCGCGGCGCCGATGCGAAGGGCGCCGCTCAGGGCGCGAAGACGGCCAAGCCGGCCGGCGCCGCCAAGGGTCCGAAGACCGCGAAGCCCGCCCCGGCGGCGGAGCCGAAGGCCGCCGCAGCCGGGAAGGCCAAGGCGACGAAGGCCCCCGCCAAGACGAAGACGGCCGAGGCGGAGACGGCCACCCCCAAGGCTGCTTCCAAGGCGGCGGCACCCAAGGCCACCGCTCCCAAGGCGGCCCGCAAGCCCCGCGAGGGCAGCCGCTCGCTCCACTAAGGGCATCCGGAACGGACCGGCCGGCCGGCGGTTCTCACGGCAACGCTCGGTGTCCATGATGGACGCCGGACCGCCGGAGACCCGTCATGCGCCGCGCCCTCCTCGCCGCAGGATCGATCGCAGGAGCGCTCATGCTCCCGGCGGCCGCCGCGCCCCTCGACCGCGGGGCGGCCCCTCTCCAGACCCAGCCCGCCGCGACGGTGGGCGGACGCGCGCCCTGGAGCGCGCCGTGGGAGTACGACTCGGGCAGCGACAACGACCGCCGCCCCGAGCTTCCCTACTACCAGCAGGGCCGCGGCCAGCAGACCGGCGGCCCGAGCCGCAACCTCCTGCCCGACGACGGCCTGCACCTGTTCCCGCGGTGAGACCGCGGGGGCCGAGGTTGTCCCCAGCTTCGACCGGCTGCGCCGCCGATCTGTGACGATTCTGCGACATCGGTAACGCCCTGCTCACCGAGGCGGCGCGAATCCTCTGGCATCGCGCCGACGATCGGCGTAGCGAGCCGCGCCGATCATCGTCAGACCTTCACGAAGGCGCCCGATCATGAGCCAGCCGGCCTCCCGCGAGGACAGCGTCCAGCCGACCCGCCTCTCCGAGCGGATCGCGCAAGCCGTCGACAGCCGGACGACGCCCATCAGCCAGCTCCTGCGCCTGATGTCCGCCCTCGACGCCGACCCCTCTGTCGGCGCCAACGAGAACCTGCGACGCGATCTGCGCCAGCGCCTGCGGGCGCGCATCGGCGCGCCGCTGGCATCCTGACCCTCGCTCAGTAGAACGGGTAGGGGGCGTAGGGGCGGTAGACCGGACGGGGACGGTAGTAGCCGCCGTAGTACGGCCCGTAGAAGCGCCGGGGACGATAGTAGCCGTAGGGGCCGCCCCAATAGGGCCTGCGCCAGTAGGGCCGCGGCCCGTAGTAGCCGCCATAGGGGCCCCATTGCACGGTCTCGATGCCGACGGCCGGTGCCGCGGCCAGCGGTGCCGGGGCGAAGGGCGCGGCGGAGGCTCCCTGCGGGCCCAGGGTCATCGCGCCCGCCGCGAGGGCCGATGCCAGGATGAGGCGCTCGAGCATGCTCGTCTCCTGTCGATGGGGGACGCTAGGCCGGATGCCGCCGTCCTCGATCCGGAGATTTTGCGCCGCGCGCTGAACCGTGCCTGAAGGCCAAGCTCGGCGAGAGACAGCCCCCTAGGGGGCGCGGACCGGCTTCCCGGCGGCCGGCGCACCCGTCGCCTTGGCCGGCGCGGGAACCGGCAGCGCCCCGGCCTGCGTCCAGTGGCAGACCGCGGTGTCCCGCAGGGTCAGGCAGTCGTAGGTGCCACCGCCGAGGGTCACGGAGCCGGAGAGACCCGCGACGCGCTCGCGCGACAGCCCCGTGCAGCCGAGATGATCGGCCTTCGCATCGGCCAGGAAGGCGGCGACCCCGCGCTCGTTCCGCCCCTCGCCGAGAATGCGCAGGAGGTTGGCCAGCGAGGGGCAGCCGAGCACCTGCGGCGACGGAGGGGCCTTCGCCGTCTGCGCGGCCGGCGGCCGGGCGTTGCCGGGCGGGCCGCCCTGGGCTCCGGCCGGCGCCGGACAGACGCCCGAGAGGACGAGGCAGGCCAGCGGGAGCAGCGCGGACGGGGACCGGACGGCGGACATCGCGCCTGCCTATCACGGGGCGCGGGCGGGCGTCACCGCTGCGGCGTCTCGCGGCGGGCATAGCGGCGCCGTGCCCGCTCCCGCCGCAGCCGCGACAGGCGCTCGATCCAGAAGACGCCGTCGAGCTGGTCGATCTCGTGCTGGAGGCAAGCGGCGCGGAACCCCTCCGCGCTCTCCTCCCGCTCGCTCCCGTCGAGATCCCGGTAACGGACGCGCACCGAGGCCGCGCGCTCGACGGGCTCGGAGACGCCCGGCATCGAGACGCTGCCCTCGGGCCCGGCGACGCGCTCCGGCGAGGCCCAGGCGATCTCGGGATTGACGTAGAGGCTCGCGGGGGTGCCCGGCTCCGGCCGCAGCACCACGACCCGCTGCGCGACCCCGATATGCGGCGCGGCGAGCCCGGCGGCCGCGGCCGCATCGAGGGTGTCGCGCAGGTCGGTGGCGAGCATGCGCAGGGCCTCGTCGAAGGCGAGGACTGGCGCTGCGGCCACCGTGAGACGGGGATCCGGATAGTAGATCAGCGGTCTGGCGGTCATGAGATCGAGTTCGCGAGGGCTTCCACGAGTTCGGCGCGGGATCTTCGCCGATCAGGACGGGTTCGGGAGGCTGAAGGGCATCGTTCCCCGAATGGTATGAAGTCTTGCCGAAGCGGCGGGAAGCCGAATTCTGATGGAATCGGAACATCCCCCGCGCGGCATCGTTCTCAACCCACGATCCGCAACGGGAGATATTCATGAAGCCGATCCTCGCCAGCGCCATCCTCGCCGTGACGGTCCTTGGGGCCGCCCCCGCCTCCGCCCAGTCCATCGGCATCGGGCCGGACGGCCCCCGCATCGACCTGCGCTCGCGGGCGCAGCGGGAGCGGGACTACGACCGCGCCATGATGCGCCGCGACCGCGACTACGACCGCGGCCTGTACCGCAGCCAGCGCTACGACGACGACCGCCGCGGATATCGTCGCGACTACGGCTACTGAGATCCGGCCACTTGCCGAGAGAGGCGCCCCGCGAGGGGCGCCTCTCTTGCATTGCACAATCAAATACCCGTGATTCCGGGGGATGCCGAGGAGAATCCGGCCCCGGAACGGCGCGATGCGAAAATGCCGCTTGTGTAATTTCAGACGCGACGCTACGTGAAACACGCAATTTCTTCGGGAGAATCTGGCAATGAGCCTTCGTGTTTCCAGCAGCTTCGCCGCCCTCGTTCTCGCTGCCACCGCCCTCGGCACCGTCCCCGTCCTCGCCAAGCCGATGAGCGGCGCCGCCGCGATCAAGGCGATCGACACGGACAACGACGGCACCATCGACCTCAAGGAGGTCCAGGCCGTGGCCGCCCAGACCTTCGCCCGCCTCGAGAAGGACGCCGACGGCACCCTCGACGCCAAGGAGCTGAAGGGCCGCCTCAGCAAGGCCGGCCTCAAGGACGCCGATCCGGACAACGACGGCACCGTCGACCAGAAGGAATACCTCGCCGCCGTCGAGGCGCGCTTCAAGGCCGCCGACCCGGATGGCGACGGCACCCTCGACGCCAAGGAGCTGAAGAGCCCGGCCGGCAAGGCGCTCCTCGCCCTGATCAAGTAAGCCTCGGCCCTCAGGGTCGAACGGGAATGCAGGAGGCCGCCCCCGACGGGGCGGCCTTTCTCGTCGCCGGCTAGTACTCCCACTCGGCCCCGACGCCGACGGCGGTGCGACCGTCGCTGCCGGCCTCGCCCTGGATCTTGACCCGGCGGGTGACGTCAAAATCGACGGTGGCGGCCGTGTCGGCGGGCTTGGCCCCGGCCTTCACGCCGACACTGAGCCGGTCGCTTAGGTAGCGCGAGGCGCCGATCGCGGGGCCACCGCTGGTGCCCGTCGAGACGTCGAGGCTGTCGAGGCCGAGCCCCTTGCGGGCCTGCTCGAAGACGTCGGCGCCCCCCCCGCCCGAGAACTCCGCCACCCCTTGCGCGAGCTGAAGCGCCTGGAAGGGCGAGAGGCTGCCCGAGGCCTTCTTGAACAGCAGGCGCGAGAGCACCTCGTCCTGGGGGAGCGCCGGCTCGGAGGTGAGGGCGAAGACCGGCGCGCTCGCAGGCCCCGTCACGGCGACGCGGGCGGTGATGTCGGCGGCCCGGGTCTCGGCGGCGAAGTCGAGATCGGGCCGGGTCAGCTCGCCGCCGAAGGTCAGGCGCCCACCGCTGAAGTCGAGGCGTTGGCCGACGACGCTGAGGCGCCCGCGGCGCATCTCGAAGGCGCCGACCGCGGCCGGGTCCCGCGAGGAGCCGGTGAGCCGGAGCGCGCCGCCGAGCTCGGCGTCGATGCCGCGGCCGCGCACGAAGACCCGGTTCGGCGCCTCCACCGTCAGGTCGAGCCTCGCGTCGAAGGGCGCCGACGCCTTGCCGCGACGCCCGGCAGGGGCCTTCTTCGCTTGCGACGCGAGGCGGCCGCGCAACTCCGGGGGCGTGTTGACCCGGCGGATGCCGGGCAGGGGCTGCACCGTGGCGGGCAGGCGGTCCGGCACGGCGACGTCGATCGAGACGACATCGACGCGGCCGCCGATCCGCGGGGTGCGGGCGAGCGGCCCGTCGAGGGCGAGGTTGAGGCTCGCCACCGCCGTCATCAGCGGGCTCGAGACCAGCTCGGCCCGCTCGGCCGTGAGCTTCAGGGAGCCTGGGAACCCCGACTCCGGCGCGAGCGCCACGCGGCCCTCTGCGCGGAGCGCGCCGCCGTTGCGGGTCTGCGCGGTCAATCGCTCCAGCACCAGGGTGTCGCCCCGGCCGGTGGCGCGGCCCTCGATGCCGGTGAGGCGGATGCCCTGGAGCGGATCGGTGAAGCTGCCGCCGGCGAGCGTCGCGGCACCCTCGACGCGGGGGGCGCCGAGCGTTCCCCCGACGCTCGCGTCGAAGGCGACCCGGCCGGCGAGTCGCTGGCCGCCCGCCGCCAGCAGGGTATTCGCGAGCGCCACGTCGAGCCGGCCGCTGCCCTTCAGGGCGAGAGCGCCGTCGCCGGCGAGCGGCAGGGAGCCTGAGACCGTCGCCTCCAGCCCGCGCCCGGCGCTCGCCCGTCCGTCGAGGGTCAGGCGTCCGTCGCCGAGGTTCCCGGAGGCGCGGGCCTCGATGGGAGGCAGGCCGGCCTGGCGGGTCTCGGCGCTGGCGACGCGGGTGAGCGCGATCTCGTAATGTCCTTCCGGCCGGGTCGCGGGGCCGGCGACCTGCGCCCGCCCGTCGAGGGTGCCGGTGAGGCCGAGGCCGGGCGCGACGATCCGCGAGATCGAGAGGGGGAGGGCGCGGGCGGCGAATGCGAGGTCGAGGGTCTCGCCGACCCGGCCGGAGAGGTCGAGACGCCCGGCACCGGCGGCGATCGAGAGCCCCTCGATCGCGACGCTCCCCTCCGAGAGGGCGAAGCTCGCCGGCCCCGCGAGCGAGAGCCGGTCGCCGCCGCGGGCGGCGGTGAGGCGCGAGACCAGGACGCGGGCGGGCTTTCCCGCCGAGAGGCGGGCGGCCCCGTCGAGGTCGAAGCCGCGGGCCTTGGCGCGGAGCGTCACGTCGCTCGCCTCCGCCCCGCCGATGGCGGCGAGCCGGATCGTGTCGAGGCTCTCGCCCCCGGCGACGAGCCGGTCGGCGTCGAGCCGCCCGTCGAGGAGGGGCAGGCCGCGGAGGTCGCGCAGGCGCAAATCCGCGTCGAGGCGGCCGAGGCCGATTCCGGCGCCCTGGAGGCCCGATCCGGTCGCGCGCACCGCCGCGTCCTGGCGCCCCCCGGCCCGGTCGAGGGCGATGTCGGCATCGAGGCGGCCGGCGAGGCGGGTCAATGCGAGGCCCGAGAGGTCGTCGAGATCGGCGGCGGAGAGGCGCAGGCGGCCCTCGCCGAGACGGCTGTCGGGCGCGAGCCGACCCTGCCCTTCGAGGCGCACGGAGCCGACCGCGGCGGCGAGCCGGTCGAGGACGACGTCGCCCCCGTCCGGCCTGCGCATGCGGAGATCCCCCGTCAGAGGCTTGCCACCGAGGCTGCCCGAGAGCGAGGCGGTGCCGTCCAGCGCACCGGTGAGGTCGCGGAAGGCCGCCTCCAGGCGCGCCTCCCGCAGCGGCCTTCCGAGGGCCGTCGCCTGCGGCGCCGAGAGGGCGAGCGACAGGTCCGGCCGCTCCAGACTGCCGCCGAGCCGCGCGTCGAGGGACGCGGCGCCGGAGAGGCGCGGATCGAGGGCCGCGAGGTCGGCGATCTCGGCGCCGAGCCGCGCGTCCGCGGCGCGGGCGGTGGCGGCGCCGTCGATGCGGGCCTTGAGCTGCCGTCCGTCGAGATGCAGCCCCTCGAAGCCGTAGCCGTCATAGACCTGCGAGACGCGGCCGGTGAGCCGAGGTCGCTCGCCGAGCAGCCGGTCGGCGGCGGGCTGGTCGAGGGAGAGGCGCTCGGCAACGACGTCGAGGGCGGCCCCGAGGCTGCGCCGGGCCGGGTCGCCGGAAAGGTCGGCGGTGGCGGAGAGCCGGCCGCCAAGAGCGCGGCCAGCGATCCCCGAGAAGGCGGAGAGGTTCGGCGCCTCCGCCTCGACGCGGCCGGTGAGGAGGTTCTGGCCGAGCTTTCCGCGATAGCTCAGGCGGGCGGTCTCGGCGTCGAGCCGCAGGGTCTCGACGTCGAGGATGCCGTCCGGGCCGCCGGACGCCCGCAGGCGCAGCGCGCCGCTGCCGCCGAGCGCCGCGGCGAGCGCCCGGTCGGCGAGATGCAGGCCGTCGAGGCGGGCATCGGTCCGGATCGCGAAGCGGTCCTTCTCCGCCGGCTCGACGGCGAGGCTCGCCTCGATCCGGTCGAGCCCGCCGCCCCGGCCGCGCAGGCCCGCGGCGTTCAGGCTCCCGGCGACGCGGGGGCGGGCGAGGGGGCCCTTGAGGCTGCCGTCGAAGACGAGCCGCTCGATCTCGGCCTCGCCCGCGCGGGTGCGGCCGCCCTCGGTCGGCAGGGCGCGGGCGGAGAGCGTCACGTCGGCGACCCGGTCGGCACCGATGCGCCCGCGCATCTCGAGCCGGGCGGTGCGGGAGGCGATCTCCAGGCGCTCGAAGCTCAAGGCGCCGCTGTCGGCAAAGCCGACCGAGCCGTCGAGCTGGGTGGTGCCGGCGAAGACCGCCGCGGCGGGGCCGGGGAGCAGGCCCTCGATGCGGGCGGCGAGGTCGAGGGAAAGGCGCCGCTCGGCCCCGACGCGGGTGATGCGGGCGCCGCCCTTCGCGCCGACGCTCTCGCCGGCATCGAGGTTCAGCTTGGCGGTCCAGGCGTCGAGGGTGCCGCGCCCGTCGAGGTCGAGATCGATCGGCGGCGTGCCCGGCACGTCGAGCCCCTTCGAGAGCAGGCCCCCGGCCGGCTCCTTCAGGCTCGCCTTCAGCTCCAGGCGCTCACCTTTCGGGACGAACAGGAGGCGGGCAGCGAAGGCGCCGGCCGCGTCCAGCCGGTCGACGGAGAGGTCGAGGTCGAGCCCCTCGGCGGGCGCGCCGAGGCGGACCTTGCCCCTGGCCGAGAGCCGGGCCGTCTGGCCGGCGACGGGCTCGCCCAGCGCCAGCTCGGCCAGGGTGAAGCCCTTCACCTCGACCTTCACCGGCAGGTCCGGCAGCAGCTTTCCGTCGGGCTCCGCGGTGGGCGCTGCTTGGGAGGGCATGGGGCGGCGCAGCACCTCGATGCGGCCGACCTCCAGGCTGTCGACCTCGAGCCGGCCCGAGAGCAGGGCGAGGCGCCGCCAGACGATGCGCGCCCGGTCGAGCTTCAGCCAGGGCCCGGCGGAATCGCTGATCGCCACGTCGCGGATCGTCGCGTCCGAGGAGAGCGCCCCGTCGACGGCGCCGATGGCGACCCGCGAGCTCGGCGTCGAGAGCGCCTTCGAGAGGAGGCCGCCGAGCACGGTCTTCTCGCCCTCGTCCGCCGCGCGGATCGGGGCGGCGGGGCCGAGCGCAAGCAGGGGAGCAGTGAGCAGGGCGAAGGCGGCGAGGCGAGAGCGGGCGCGCATCAGAACGCCTGGCCCAGGCTGATGTAGAGGGCCACCGGCCGCTCCCGGTTGCCCTTGATACGGTCGAGGGGGAAGGCAAGGTCGACGCGGATCGGGCCGATGGCGGTGTAGTAGCGCAGCCCCAGGCCCACCGCGGTCCGGATGCGCTCGTCGAAGTCCGGCAGGCTCCCGGCGAAGGCGGTGCCGGCGTCGAAGAAGGGCACGAGGCCGATCGTGTCGGTGATCTTCACCCGCGCCTCCAGCGAGGCCTCCAGCAGGGAGCGGCCGCCGACCGGCAGGTTGAAGGGGCCGCGGGGGCCGAGCGTGCGGTAGGGGAAGCCGCGCACCGAGCCGCCGCCTCCGGCGAAGAAGCGGATGTTGGCAGGGATCTCGTCGAGGCGGGCGCCGGAGATCGAGCCGAAGCCGAGGCGCCCGGCGATGACGTATCGGGCCTCCTCGTCGAAGGCGTAGTAGGCCGAGCCCTGCGCGCGGGCGACGAAGATCGAGGGGTCCGAGCCGAGGAAACCCGCGTAGGGCGTCGCCGAGGCGGTGATGCGCACGCCCTCGGTCGGATCGAGCAGGCTGTCGGTCGAGTCGTAGGAGACCGAGAGCGGCACGCCGACGAGGCGGTAGTCGATCCGGCCCAGCGCGTCCTGCGAGCGTCCGCCCTGCCCCTCGACGCCGGCCTGCGCGAAGAAGCTGTCCGAGAAGCGGTGGCGGATGCCGACCGTGCCGCCGGCGGAATCGACCACGTAGGATTGCTGCGCCTCGCGCCCCGCGAAGACGTTCGCCACGAGGTCGTTGCGGGTGCCCCAGAGCGCCGGCTTCACGAAGGTCGCGGAGAGGCGCCCACCGAACCCGTCGGACTTGATGCCCGCGAGCTTCCGCTGCGTCGCGTAGAGGTCGTTGCCGAGATAGGAGAGGTCGGCGTCGACCCGGAGCGTCTCGCCGCCGCCGAACAGGTTGCGGTTGGCGTAGTACGCCCGGATGCCCGGCCCGTCGACGGTGGAGTAGCGGGCGGCGACGCCGATCAGGTTGCGCTCCCGCTCCGTCACCTCGACGAAGATCGGCAGGTTGCCCTGCGCGTCGAGCGCCTCGCCCTCGCGGACGCGGATCGAGCCGAGCCCCTCGACCTTGGTCAGCGCCCGGCGCATGTCGGCGATGGCCTTCGGCGCGTAGGGATCGCCGGGCTCCGCGTAGACGAAGGAGCGCACCACCGCCGGGTCGAGGCCGCCGGTGCCCCGGACGGCGATCTCGCCGATCCCGGCCTTCGGCCCCGGATCGAGGGTGAAGGTCACGTCCATGACGCGGGCGGCGTCGTCGACCACGGGGTCGCGGGTGACGACCTTGGCGAAGGGATGGCCCTGCGCCCGCAGGCGGTCGACGATCGCCGCCTCCTTCGCCAGCACCGTCGCGGAGCGGGCAGGCGCCTCGCCGTCGAGCCGCGTGAGGCGAGGGGGCAGGAGCGTCTCGGGGAAGGGACGCCCAGCCTTGTCCACCACCCGGATCGTGCGCAGGCGGTAGAGGGGTCCGGGATCGACGGCGATCTTCACCGGCACCAGGGCGCGGCCGCGGGCGGCCTCGGCGGCGCGGGCGGCCGCCGCGACCGTGCCCTCCGAGACCGTGACGCCCTCGACCCTGACCGCGATCTGGCCGGCGTAGTAGCCGCTGCCGGCGAGCGCCTCCGGCAGCCGGCGCAGGTCGGCCGCGGCCCGGCGCACCAGCCCCTCGCCGTCCGGCGGCGCCTCCTTGCGCAGGCGGTAGAGGCTCGAGACGTCCTCCAGGGTCTTCAGGAGATCGGCGTCCTCGCTGCCCTGGATGCGCAGGGTGTAGGGCAGGGCGCCCGCATTCGGCTCCGGAGCGGCCTCCTCCGCGCCGAACAGCCCGAACAGGTCGAAGGCCGCCGCCGGCCCCGCAGACGCGAGACAGGCCAGGCCCGTCGCGCAGCCGAGCGCCACGATCCCGACGCGCGCGGCCGCGCGTTCCCTGAACGTCCCCGAGCCCCCCACGCGGACCGTTCAGTCCGGGCTGCGAGGCGCGCGCCGGTCCGAGCGGGACGACGGCGAAGACAAGGGAGCGAGCCGCAAGTCCGGCGCACGGGTCATGATCGAGATCCTCTCGATGCGCCTCCACCCCGGCCCTCGGGGAGGCCCGTGCGGCCGTGCGCGGCTGTCCGGTACGCTCAAGGCTAGACGCATGGGAGGGCAGGGGCAACCCTGGCCGGACCGTCACCGTCCTGCCACGACCGCCCCGAAACGGCCTTCGAAGCCGGGGACATCGACGAAAACCCTTGTCATTGCAGTGCGGAAGGATTAGGTGAGCCCCGTCGCACGAGGGCGCCTGCGGGTCTCTCGCGCATCGGATGGTCGGACGACACGGGATCGCGCTCCATATGGGAGCTGTGCCCGGGCCCGGTCCTCTTTCGCCGGCACGACACGGCTCTGCGAGCCCCGGATGAGTTTGGGAGACGACGACCGTTTCTTGAGCGCCCTCGCCGTTCCTGCGAAAGCACGCATCAGACGCCCTCGGACCCTCCCGCGGCGCCCGAGATATCGCGCCGGTCGTTCCTGACGGTCGGCAGGCCCCTACAACCTCATGACGGACACGCCTCGAGAAAGGTCAGATGAGCGCATTCGACTATCGTAATTTCAACGACCGCCGCCAGAACTCCGCCGACGCGAAGGCCGCGCTTCTGGCCAAGTTCAAGGCCCGCCCCACCCTCGACGACCCGGAGATGATCGCCAAGGCCAAGGCGCGTCAGGAGGTCGCCCGCGCGCGCGACGAGCGCACCCGCGAGCGCGAGGCCGCCCGCATCGCCGCCGAGAAGAAGGCCGCCGAGGAGAAGCGCGCCCGCGAGGAGGCCGAGCTCGCCGCCCAGATCGCCCGCGAGGAGGCCGAGGCCGCCGCGGCTCTCGAGCGCAAGAACGCCGAGCTCACCGCCAAGAAGGCCGCCCGCGACGCCCGCTACGCCGCGCGCAAGGCCAAGGCGCGCCGCTAACCGGGCCGCCCGCCGGGATGGGCAGGGCGGTGTCGGCGGACGAAGATCCGCCTACCGGCTCTCGGTATTCTCATCGTCGATACGAGGCCGGTGCCCGAGTGGGGCGCCGGCCTTTTTCTTTGACGCCATGGCAAGCCGGCGAGCGGGCTGCACTCAGGCCCTTGCAAACCGGCTTGCTCGCCTGCGAGAGGGAGCAGGAGCCGCTTGAAACGAGCGGGATGGCCCCGCCCTCTCGCGACCTGCGCGGCTCGGACAGGCCCATGCCCCGCTTCGCCGCCAACCTCTCCCTGCTCTTCACCGAGCACCCGTTCCTCGACCGCTTCGCCGCGGCCTCCCGCGCCGGCTTCGAGGCGGTGGAGATGCTGTTTCCCTACGCGCATCCGCCGGAGGCCGTCGCCGGAGCGCTTCGGGATGCGGGGCTCGCGCTCGCGCTCTTCAACATGCCGCCCGGCGACTTCGAGGCCGGCGAGCGCGGCCTCGCCGCCCTGCCGCAGCGCTTCGGGGAGCTGGCCGCGGGCGTCGAGACGGCACTGGCCTACGCGCAGGCCACGGGATGCCGGGCCATCCACATGATGGCCGGCCTGGCGGGCCGAAGCGACGCGACGGCGGCGTCCGCCTACCGCCGCAGCCTCCGCCATGCCTGCGAACGCCTCGACGCCCATGGGATCACGCTGACCGTGGAGCCGATCAACCGGCGCTCGATGCCGGGCTACTTCCTCGACGATCTCGACGCGGCAGCGAACCTCGTCGCGGAGCTGCGCGGGGAGGGGCATGGCAACCTCGCCCTGCAGTTCGATCTCTTCCACGCCCAGATCCTGCACGGCGACCTGTCGGCGCGCCTCGAGCGCGACCTGCCCCTGATCGGCCACGTCCAGGTCGCCGCCGTGCCCGACCGCCACGAGCCGGGCACCGGCGAGCTCGACGAGCGTCACCTCTTCGCCCTCCTCGACCGCCTCGGCTACGGCGGCTTCGTCGGCTGCGAGTACCATCCGCGCGCGGGCACCGAGGCCGGGCTGTCCTGGTTCGAGCCGTATCGCCGCCGGCCGGCGTGACCGCCACAGCCGGTCCGCGTGCCCGCGCTACCAGAGTCCGATCACGGTCGCCGAGAAGCCTCGCGCGATTCGGCCCCTTTTCAAGACCCCCATCCATCGTTCGCATAAGATATATTATGGAATGTGAGTAGCGCCCCGGCAGGAGGAGGGGACCCCGTTGCACGTCTGTCTGCATCCCGAGCACCCGGCCGCCCGGCCCCGTCACGCCAACTCCGAAACTCCGCGTAGCAGGTAGATGTCCATGATCCAGCCGTGCTGCGCGCGTCCGGTCCTGCGAAGCCTCAGGATCTCGCTCGCGACATCCCCGAGCCGGCCGGCAACCAGCATCTCGTCCGCGCTTCCGAGATAGGCGCCCCAGTAGATGGCGAGGTCGGGGTCGAGCGCGGCGAAGACGGCCTCGGGCGCGCCGTCGAGCATCACGACGGTCGAGCCGCTCTGCGCCGCCTCGGGCCGCTTCAGGAGCCGCCGTCCGGTGGTGACGTGGACGGCCTCGCCGATGCCGTTGAGCACCGTGCGATGGCGGGCGGCAAGCAGCTGGACGCTGCTGATGCCCGGAAGAACCTCGTAGGTGAGGGGAATCCGGCCCTGATCGGCGATCCGGTCGAGGATGCGCAGGGTGCTGTCGTAGAGAGCGGGATCGCCCCAGACCAGGAAGGCGCCCCGTGCCCCCTCCCCGATCTCCCGCGCGAAGGCATCGGCATAGGCCTCGGCCCGAGCCGCGTGCCATTCGCGCACGGCGGCATCGTAATCCTTCGGCGCCCGGTCGCGGGGCACCTCCGGGATCGCCACGAGACGATACGGCCGATCGCCGAGGGCGCGGTCGCAGACGGCCTTGCGGACGGCCATGAGGCCGTCCCTCCCGTCACCCTTGTCGACGGCGAAGAGAACATCCGCGTCGCGGAGCGCCCTCACGGCTTCGAGGGTGAGATGCTCGGGATTGCCGATCCCGATTCCGACGACGCTGAGATGGGGCATGGATCCGGCTGCATCCGCCTGCGGAAGGTCTTGCTGCGGGAGGCCTTGGCGGCGGCAAGTTCTATCGGAGATCGTCTCGAAGCGTCGAGGGAAGGATGGCGAGGTCGGAGGAGCGTTCCTCCAGCGGCCGCTCTAGGCGCCCTTCCCTTCCGGGCGGGTGTCACCGCACGCGACGCATGCGTTCGAGCCCGCCTGCCTTTGCGAGGACGAGCGGGCTGCGAGCGGCAGTCCGGCTGCTGGCTCGTCTCGATGTGATGTTTGAAGTTTGGTTGCGGGGGCTGGATTTGAACCAGCGACCTTCAGGTTATGAGCCTGACGAGCTACCGGGCTGCTCCACCCCGCGTCGTGGCGCTGTGTCGTGCGCCGTTGGTGATCGTTTGAGGGGATGTTTC